>Ga0316601_100000253_pt1 | contig 21615 bp, 25 predicted proteins | sample OWC_soil_day5_no_FD_207663 | JGI IMG/M metagenome (GOLD analysis project Ga0316601, IMG submission 207663) | Wetland soil microbial communities from Old Woman Creek delta, Ohio, United States - OWC_soil_day5_noCT | ecosystem: Environmental > Terrestrial > Soil > Wetlands | place: USA: Ohio... | reverse complement strand
AGGACCATTAGATATTGATACAGCCATTGGTTTCGATATAGTAAACAAAGTAAGATACATTGAGGAAGCAATAAAAAGTAATGAAGTAGAAGAAGATACTGGAGAAAAAGCAATTTTAGTAGGTATTGAAAGTGAAGAAAGCTTAAAGGAGTTAGAGGAACTAGCTGAAGCCTGTGAAATAAAAGCTGTTAATTCTGTATTACAAAAAAGAAATAAAATAGATTCAGCTTTCTTTATAGGAAGAGGAAAGGTAGAAGAAATAGCACTGCTTAGGCAGGCTTGTAGAGCAAATTTAATCGTTTTTGATGATGAATTATCAGGCTCTCAGGTTAGAAATTTAGAAGAGGCTACTGGTGTAAAGGTAATAGATAGAACCACCCTAATACTAGAGATATTTGCTAGAAGAGCCAAAACAAAGGATGCAAAAATACAGGTTGAGTTAGCTCAATTAAAATATAGACTTCCTAGACTAATGGGACTTGGAACAGTTCTTTCTAGAACTGGTGGTGGTATTGGTACTAGAGGCCCAGGAGAGAAAAAACTTGAAACAGATAGAAGACATATAAAAGAAAGAATTTATGATCTTCTAGCGGAACTAGAAAAAGTTAAAAAGACTAGAGAAACTCAAAGAGAAAAAAGAACAAGAGAAGATATACCTAAGGTTTCTATTGTCGGTTACACAAATGCAGGGAAATCTACTTTAAGAAATAAGATATGTGATATAGCAGCACCAAGGGAAGCAGTAATTAAAGAAAAGGTTTTTGAAGCAGATATGTTATTTGCAACCTTAGATATTACAACAAGGGCAATAAATCTTCCAGATAATAGAACTGTAACATTAACTGATACTGTTGGTTTTGTTAGAAAGCTTCCTCATGACTTAGTAGAGGCTTTTAAATCTACACTGGAGGAAGTTGTTTATGCAGACTTGCTGCTCCATGTAGTAGACGTATCTTCAGAAAATGCAATTGAGCAAATAGAAGCAGTAGAAGGGGTATTATCTGAGCTTGGAGCTAAGGATAAACCTACTATATTACTTCTTAATAAAATTGATAAAGCAAGTGAAGAGCAAATCTTATTTATAAAGGAAAAATATAAAGAAAGCAATATTATTGAAATTTCCGCAAGAGAAAATATTAATCTAGATATATTATTAAATGATATTGCAGCAAATTTGCCATATACATTAAAGAAAGTAGAATATCTAATACCTTATACAGAACAAGCAACGGTTGCATATCTTCATAGAAATGCAAAGGTTGAGAGTGAAGATTTTAAAGAAGATGGAACTTATATTTCAGCTATGGTAGACAGTGAGGTATACAATAAGTGCATTAATTATATGATAAGGGGGTAAAAGTCCTAAATGGACTTTTACGGGTACTCTGGCACGCTGAACGTGCTGTATTAGAGGAACCCGGTTCCCACTAAAAGGAGGATGGGTATGGAATTACTTATTAAAGATGTTACTATTGTTACTATGGATGAAGATAGGGATGTAATCGATGAAGGTTATATTTTTATTAAAGAAGATAGAATACAGTCAGTAGGTAAAGGGCAGTTTACAGAAAGCCTTGAAAATGTTCAGGTAATTGATGGTAAAGGTTTTTGTGCCATTCCTGGATTAATTAACTGTCATACCCATGCTGCTATGACCCTCCTTAGAGGTTACGGAGAAGGCTTACCACTTATGAGATGGCTCAATGAAAAAATTTGGCCTATGGAAAGCAAATTTAGTGAAGAGCATATTAATATTGGAACTAAACTGGCATGCTTAGAAATGCTTAGAAGTGGCACAACTACCTTTAATGACATGTATTTTATGCAAGAAGAAGTATTCAAAGTAGCAGAAGAATTTAACATTAGGGCAGTGCTTGGGCTACCTATTATAGGTGAAGGCTGGCAGGAACAGTTAAAGAGCGCCTTAAAGTTAAATAATAATTTAATGTCAAATACAAGTAATTCCAAAATGGTAAAAACAATGCTTGCTCCCCATTCACCATATACATTAAGCTATGATGCTTTAAAAGAAATTGGGGCCTCAGCTAAAGCTGAGAAGGTAGGTATACATATACATGTAGCTGAAACCGTTGACGAGATAAATATAATTAAAGAAAAATATAATAAAACCCCTTGTGAATTATTAGAGGAAACGGGAGTTTTTCATAGTAAGGTTATAGCTGCACATTGTGTACATCTCACAGATAGTGACATAGAGCTCATTAAAATGAAGGATGTTAGTGCAGTTTATAATCCTCAAAGCAATATGAAATTAGCCAGCGGTGTAGCAAGAATAGTTGACTTCTTGGATAAAGGGATTAATGTATGTCTTGGCACAGATGGCACTTCTAGTAATAATAACTTAAATATGTTTGAAGAGATGGAGACCGGTGCCTTATTACAGAAGCTATGGTACAAAGATCCAACCAAATTGGATGGAAAAACTGTTTTAGCCATGGCTACAGTTAATGGGGCTAAAGCTTTAAGTTATGACAATTTAGGAACAATCAAAGAAGGAAACCTGGCAGATATTGTACTTCTTAATTTAAATAAACATACCTTTATTCCACTACACGATATATATTCTAATATGGTTTTTTCAGCTAACGGCAGTGAGGTTGAAACTGTAATTGTAAATGGCAGGGTAGTTATGGAAAAGGGAAAATTTAAGACAATTGATGAAGAAAAAATACTCTTTGAATGTAATAAATTATGCAGAGAACTTATATAATTTAACTATGAGTAATTAGAATTTTGAGGTTTGAATGGCTAATAGTGATGAATTAGATAAGGTCGTCAGTGTTGTTACAAATATAAATAACTTTAAAACAGAACTAGCCAAGCTAGACTTAAATCCACGTGCAAGGGTTTATTATGATGAAATAGTTTTTCCATTATTAGATGTACTCAATACATTGAGCAATGCTTCTGCAAATTATGCATCGGCAGCAAGTAATTTGGCTTTGGTCCTTAAAAAATCCAAGATTAAAGATGTTAAAGAGTTAGTGGAAGATATCAATAAAAAATCTGAGGATGTATATGAAGTACTAGAAGAAAAAATTGATGTGCTTATAGAAATATCTAAAAATACATAAAATATAGGATGTAGTAATATCCTATATTTTTTTTATTTATGGGAAAAATACAAGCAGTTAGAATAATGAGGAGTGATTATAATGGAAAAAGTTTGTCCAGTATGTAATGAATTAGTGATGAAGACATTTTCCTGCGATAGATGTGGAGAAGAAATGGTTGATAAGGGAAGGGCACAAGAATTCTCTGACCAATATACAGCTAACATGCCAATAAATGATAGTGAGAATTTTTGCATTCACGTATATGAATGTACAGCCTGCAACTTTTTTAAAAAAACACCTATAGAAAAGATAAAAATTTAAATTTTTAGTCATTTGATTTAAAAATACTATATTTATGTCATGAAATAGTATATAATTAAATTTAATTTAATTATTAAAAATATTCATTCATTATATAGGGGGACAAGTAATTATGGAAAGGACTATTTTGCAATATCAAAAAGCATTTAACAGTATTATAGATAGATTAAAAACTAATGAATCCGTTTTAGCTGTTATGGTTTTTGGAAGTATGGTTACCGGAGATTTATGGGATGAATCAGATATTGACCTATTTGTAATTTTGGATAAGAAGATGGCTGACATAAGAAATATATATACAGAAGAAAAGGATGTGCCTGTACATATTAAACTGATGAGTAAAAATAAGTTTATGATGCTTTATGAAGAAGATTTAAGAGGGGGATTTATGCATAGAATTTTTGCATCCTCAAGGTTGGTATTTTCTAAAGATATGGAAATTACTACTAAGTTTGATGGTGGAAGATATTATCCTGACTTAGATCGAGAAAGATGGAATATGGTTTATTTAGGCAAGTCATTAAAAAATATAGGTATTTGTAAAAAATACTTATATAATAATGGAATTTACACTGCCTTTACTGCTGCAGTTAAATCTGTTCAAGAATATTCTAAGCTTCATGTAAACTCTTCAGGGTACATGATAAGTAAAGATGCTATGACAATGGCTATGAATTTAAATGATGAGTTTAGAAACTGTGTAGATAAATTGTTTTATGGGAAAGAAGATACAGTAAAGGCAATAGAAGAAACTATAGCATATCTTGAGTATTCAATTGATGACTGTTTAAGGGATGCTGCAGGTATTTTAATTGATTTTATGAAGGAAAAAGATTGCTTCTTAAGTGCTGAGGATATCAAAAAGGATAAGATATTTATAAACTATGAAATAGCAATGGAAGATATCTTAAGTAAACTATGGGAAAAAAATATTATTAAAAGGGAAACTAGAGATTATAAGACAGAGGATGGTAAATTATTATTTAAAGAAAATGTTTATTTCATTTAAGCACCTTATAGGTGCTTTTTCTGAGTTGAAAAATTATTTGTAAAGGTGAGCTTATGAAAAAGTATTTAATGAGTTTTGAAGAAGAATCTCCAAAGTATATACAGATTTCTAGAAATATTAAAAAACTTATAGATTTAAATGATATTGAAGATGGAGAAAAGCTGCCTTCAATAAGAAGCTTATCAGCTTTATTAAGTGTGAATTCTGTTACCATTGTTAATGCTTATAAAAAATTAGAAAATGAAGGATATGCACTTCAAAAAATCGGTAGTGGTTCTTATGCAAAAAGAAAGGAATTGGGTAGAAATTTCAAAAAAGAATACTCTGATACCTTTAAGAATTTATCAAGTAATATGTTGAAGGAATACATAGATTTTACAGGAGAAACTACCTGTAGTTATTTGTTTCCAGTTGAGACCTTTAAAAATGTTTTAAATGAGGTACTAGACAGAGATGGAGCTGATGCATTAGTATATCAAGAAGCTTTAGGATATGAGGGCTTAAGGGGCAGTATTAATAACTCCTTTTGGAATGGCAAATTAGATATGGATAGCATTCTAATTGTTTCAGGAGCACAACAAGGTATAGACATTGCTTCTAAAGCAATGCTAAATGTTAATGACAATGTTATTGTAGAAAAGCCAACCTATGGAGGTGCCTTATCTGTTTTTAGAGGTAGAAGGGCAAATATATTTGAAATAACTATGCAAAATGATGGTATAGATCTGGCTGCTTTTGAGAAGCTTTTAAAAAAGAATAAAGTAAAGTGTTTTTATACTATGAGTTATTTTCAAAATCCTACAGGAGCAACTTACTCCTTGGAGAAAAAAATGAAAATTCTTAATTTAGCTGAGGAGTATGATTTTTATATAATTGAGGATGACTATTTATCAGAATTGATATATAATCCTGAAATAGAATATAATACTTTTAAAAGTCTTGATTGTAATGATAGAGTTATATATATTAAGAGTTTTTCTAAAATATTTTTGCCAGGCATCAGATTAGGCTATGTTATATCCCCAGATAGATTTAAGGAACATATCCTGAATTCAAAGTATAATACTGACATTGCAACTTCAAGTCTTATGCAGAGAGCTTTAGCATTGTATATAAATAATGGTTTGTGGAGAAATCATATTAATAACTTAAATGTTAATTATAAGGCTAGATATGAATTTATGAAGGAATATCTGGAAGAAAAATTGAGAGATAAGGTTAGTTTTCATTGCCCTGGTGGGGGGCTGAATTTTTATCTGAAGATTGTCCCTGAAATCAATGTAGACAGTATTAAATTATTTTATGAATGTAAGAAGAAGAGAGTTCTAATAACCCCAGGGGTGTTATTTTATAAAAACTCAAAAGAAGGAGAGAGATACTTCAGATTAGGTTTTTCCCAAGTTAATAATAATCAAATTAAATTAGGTATAGATATATTGAGTGAAATAATAAAATAAAAGTGTTATTATAGAGAAAGTGTGAGGTTAATGAAGACTGGATTAATAAAAATTGATTGGAATGACATAGGAAAATATTCTGAAGAAGAGATAACCTATTTCTTATCCCTTGAAGGTAAGCCAGCAGAGGCTATATGTAAAATAAGAAACATAGATAAGCTAACCTATGAAAAGCATATTATAGAAGGTAAAATTAAATATAGATTTTTAGTAAAATCTAATACTACGGAAGAATTTTTTAAAATAATAAGTTCAGCTGGTAAGGAAGATAAACTATTAGTACTTAATTCTTTAAATAAGGAATATAAAACTAGACTGGCAGCCTATATAAAAGACAATTATATTGAAATGGCTCCGAAGGATAAGGAGGCTGCAGTATGGATCTTAGGAGAATTAAAAGAAAGCTTTGCTGTAGATATACTAATAAAGGCTTCTATACATAAGAGTGTTAGCATAAGGCGTATGGCTGTGTCTGCAATTGGTAAATTAGCTGATAAAAGATGTGAGACTGCCTTGCTTAGGGCTTTAGAAGATGAAAACTCTCAGGTGGTATTATATGCTATAAAGGCTTTATCAAAAGTTGAAAGCAGCAAGGCTAAGGATAAAATTGAGGGGATTTTACATAGCACTGAAAAGGAATATTTAAAAAATGCCGCTAAGGAATATTTGAGTACACTTGATAGTGTATAATTTGATATTTGGTATTAGAAAGGTATGAGGAAATGTCATATTTAACTATTAAAGAACAGGCTACAGCTGAGTTTGAAGAAAAAAAATCAGTATTTATTGGATATGTAAAAAGAGTCTATAATGAAGAAGAAGCCAGAAGCTTTATAAATGAAATAAAAGCCATGCATAAAGAGGCTAGGCATAATGTATATAGCTATGTAATAGGCCAGAATATGGGAATACAAAGATACAGTGATGATGGTGAACCCCAAGGAACTGCTGGAATTCCAGTGTTAGAGGTTATTAAGAAAAACGGTCTTACAGACATAGTTGTAGTTGTAACCAGATACTTTGGTGGTGTACTCTTAGGTACTGGTGGATTAGCTAGGGCTTATTCAAAAGGGGCTTCTTTAGCTATTAAAGAAGGTGGAATTGTTGAAAAGGTTAAAGGACAGGAAGTAGATATTGTAATTGATTATGAGCTTCTTGGCAAGGTTCAATACATTTGTAATCAAAATATGTGGTACATTGAGGATACAGAATATACAGAAGTGGTTAAAATAAAGCTGTATTGTGAAGTAAGTAACTATGATACCCTTGAAAAAGAAATCACAGAAGCTACTTCTGGTAAAGCTCATTTTTATAAAAATGATGAAAAATATTATTTCAAATGTGAAAATAGACTTATTTTAGAATAAAAACATAATTTAATCTATACTGTAATATTATCATATGATATAATATTTTTGCATTTTGTTGTCAATTAATAAACACGGCATCTTCAAAAAATAAATAAGTAATTTATTTTCAGATGCCTAATATAAATATACTTGTTAGGGGGAAATAAAATGTCAGGACACTCAAAGTGGCATAACATACAACAAAAAAAAGGTAAGGTTGATGCTAAAAGAGGAAAGATTTTCACTAAAATAGGAAAAGAGTTAATGGTAGCTGCAAAAAGCGGCGGTTCAAATCCAGAAACAAACTCAAAATTAAGAGATGTTATTGCTAAGGCAAAAGCATCAAATATGCCTCTAGAAACAATAACTAGAGCTATCAAGAAAGCAGCTGGAGAGCTTGAAGGTGTAAACTACGAAGAAATAGTTTACGAAGGATATGGTCCAGCAGGAACTGCTGTTATAGTTGAAGTTTTAACAGATAATAAAAATAGAAGTGCTGGTAACGTTAGACATGCATTTTCAAAGAATGGTGGAAACATGGGTAACTCAGGCTGCGTTTCTTTTATGTTCCAAAAGAAAGGTCAAATAGTAATAGAAAAAACTGACGACCTTGATGAAGATGAATTAATGATGATGGCACTAGATGCTGGAGCAGAGGATTTTGCTGCAGAAGATGAAGTATATGTTGTTACTACTACACCAGAAGATTTTGGTTCAGTTAGAGAAGCTTTAGAAGGCAATGGATTAGAATTCCTTGAAGCAGAAATTAAAGGAATACCTGATACTTACACTGAAATAGATGAAGAAACTGCAGTAAAACTGCAAAAGATAATTGATGCTCTTGAGGATGATGACGATGTACAAAACGTTTATCATAACGCAGAGTTCCCAGAGGGCTGGGAAGAATAATAACTGTTAAAGTCAGTTACATCAATGGTTTAGAAGATTTGAGGATTGATGGGAAAGTGAGTTGTGACTACGACATACGTACAAAAAACTCATTTGACTATGATAAACGTTAAATAGTCAATCCTCTGCACGATGATATACGTAAAATCACTCTTAAAGTTGTATGAAAACAACGATAGGAGTGATTTTTTTATGCTGTTAAATGATGTATTAAAGGAATTTTTATTTGAGATTAAGATTAGGAACTATACCGAAAGAACACAGAAGGGATATAAAAACAATAATGCCCTATTTCATAACTGGCTTAACAATGAATATGGCATTGTTGAATTAGAAGAAATAACCCATATACATATCAAGCAGTATATAACTTACCTTCAACAAAAGGGAAGAAAGCCAACGTATATAAATGGGATACTTAAAAATATACGTTCTTTCTTTGAATATTGTGTTGGCGAGGGATATGTGAGTAAAAATCCTTGTAAACAAGTTAAATGGGTGAAAGAAAAGAAAGTTGTTATTGATACTTTTACAGACAAAGAGATAATTGAAATGTTTAATTATTATAAGGGTAATGATTTTATGAGTATAAGAAATAAATGTATCATTGCAATGTTAGTTGATACTGGAATTAGAAACTTTGAATTGTGCACTCTTAATAAAATGGATGTAGGAGAAACAACTATTAAAATCTTAGGCAAGGGGAATAAAGAACGTTATGTGTATATTTCACCAATGCTAAAAAAGCATCTAATCAAGTATGAACGTGTAAAGGAGCAGTATTTTAAAGAGCATAATTTAAAGCATTCAAACTACTTTTTAAGTTATAGAGCAAAGCCTTTAACAGTTGAGGGAGTTGAACGTGTAGTTAAAAAATGTGGGGAGAATGTAAGGGGAGATATAAGGGTTTCACCTCATACAATAAGGCACTATTTTGCACAAGCCCAATTGAGGAACGGATTGGATGTTTACAGCTTATCAAGGCTGTTAGGACACGAAAATATAAGTATAACTAAAAGGTATTTGCAAGGCTTACAAGATGAAAATGTTGTGGAAATGAGTGTAAAGACAAGTCCATTAATGAATTTATGATTTAAGATTACGAAAATAAGTTATATAAAGAGAGTTTAATCGCAGTTACAGCACTGTAGAAGCTGTTTGACTTGGAGGTGTCTATTAACCTTACAAAGAATATTAGTGCATACTACAATGGCTATGACGAGGAAATATGTACAATTGGAGAGCAGTGATTTAGTTAATAAACACAGCAAGATAGATTTGTTGAATAAATATTTAAGGTAGCCTTATTTGAATAGAGGATAGGAGCAGTTCTGCTCCTATTTTTTCTTAATAATAATTTAATGTTGAGATGAATATATAAAGATATGCAATAGCAATTCAAACAGCATCATAGCAGTAATTTATGTGTTTTTGTCAATAAGCCTATTAAAGTATTATAAGGCTTAAAGATGATTGTTAGAAAGCTTCTCACCATTATTTAAAATGAAGTAATAGATTATATTTGTAATAGTAACAATTGCCTTGTATCTATGAATTTAAATGATGTAAAATATTACTATATAAAGAGTAGTCAAATGGATATGAATGGGGGTTGGGCAGAAAATAATCCTACACCCATACGAAGAAGGTATATTTTATTTATTGAGTATTAGGAGGTATACAATATGGGATTTGATAATAGTGTTAAATTTTATTCTAATGGCTTTATTGTAAAATGGGTAAGTAGTGAATATTCAAACAAGTATAGGTGTCCTAAATCAGTATTTGATTACTATGGGATAGAAGGAGATAATTGGCCAATAGATAAGTATACTGAAGGAGTAGATAAAGAAGAATTAGAGTATTTGCAAAATTATTTATGGGAAAATATTGAGAGTAGGGTTGACGATATTGATTTTGTTTGGGTATGTAATGATATAAATTTTATTAAAAGATATGTGGATGTCTGTAAAAAGGCTAATATGAAAATTGAAATATTATTTTGTGAGAGCGAAAAGCCTTTTCCCAAATATGTTGTTAATTCTCATGAGGAAAGTAACTTGCAATTTATAGGTTATGATTATGCTTACCCGTCAGCAGATTACTATTCAAGTATTTTTAATGAAATACCACGTACTAACGAAATGCGAGGTATAAAACTAAATCAATTTGGATTATTTAGTAACGAAAATGAAGTTTTAGAGTTTGTAAACTTAAGGGATAAATTAACAGATATTAATCAATTTGTAGGTTTTGAGAAGGGTGATTTTATAATATATAAATTGTGGAGGTATAATGGAGAGTTTTAGTTTGTTATTAGATTTAATCTTTAAAGCCTAAGCATAATAGCTTATTTCGTTTAATATGATAATTTTTTACTTATATCTTGCCAAAATTCGACTTTTACATTATAATGTATACACATAAAGAAAAAAGTGTAAAGTTTAATATTTAATATAAGCACAGTACATATCAAAATAAACATTGCTTATATAGCCTTTCGACTGCAGTTATAACTGTAGTTGTTGTTGTGGCTATTTTGCAAATGATTGTTTGGTATGCTGTGCTTTTGTTTTTTTGTAGGTTGGATGTAGATGATAGTTTCCCCAGTAGAAACTTAACTTCAGCAAAGCACAAGAAAAATAAAATTCACAATAGAATGTTAATTTAAGCAAAAGTTTAAGGAGGAGATTATGGAGAAAATATTATTATTCGAATTTAAAAAACAAAAGTATTGGCAATTAGAGATATTGAACGAGAATATTACTTTAGGCAACAATACAATTTTTAAAGTTTTTGACCATGAAGCTGGTTAAGTTAAATCATCCCAACTATTATTATTACCAGTGATAAAGTGTTCATTAGGGAATATGACAGTTGAATTTATATAAAGTAGTACAGTGAAAATATTGAGGTATATAGAAGTGTATACCGATAAGAAGGATTTTTACTATTTTAAGATATATATTTATATATACTCTAATGAGGTGTAATAAAAGTTACTAATATTTATATAAGAGAAAATAAAGTACAACCAACATGTTTTTACATGATGTCTGCTTAGCTCTTTGGTTTCCTTTGAACTTTATCTAATAAAATATAAAATGAAGGAGAAAAGATTATGGATTTATCAAATGAATATTTCGTTAAATTACCCAATAGATTGTTTTATAGTAATGAACAAAATGAGGAGAGTATCCTCAAAATAATAGGAAGCGACAAAGCATTTCCAGTGTTAGATTACCTTTATACTAATGTTAATCGTAAAAATATAATCAAGTTCACATTGGAGGATATGATTGTTGAATGTGGGTTTAAACCAAATGCAAATGAAAAGAAGTCTAATGAACAATTTAGAAATGTCTTAGCCAAATATCAACAATTAGAGATTATTAAATCTGATTTTGATATGAGAAAGATAAAGCCTAAAGAACTAATAAGCTGTTCATTGGAGATTGATTTAACTAATAAATTTGTTGTATTAACTGATAAAGAGAAGGGTAAAATATTAAATCAAACTATTGAAAAAGTTGATAATTTAAAATTGCTTATATATTTTACTTATTTGAAAAGTAGAATTTATAAAAGGTCTAAAGAAGATTATGATTTGGCTGTTGGAGGTGGTAGGGCAGAGGTCACATGGGTAGGATACAAAACAATTAATTATGATTTAGGATTAACAGACGAAACTATTACAAAATATAATAAAATCTTAGTTGATTTGAACTTAATTAGAATTGGCTCGGCTGGGAATTGGTATTTTAGAGATGATAAGAATAGAGCAATTAAGGAAAGTAATAATATTTATACTTTATGGACAGAGGGAGATATGTGGGAACTTAATTTAAAAGAGGGTATTAAATATTACAAATCATTGGAAATAAATACAAACAAAGTATTTACAAAAAACCGAAAATATTTAAACAATAATAGAAAATTGAATGGGGAGTTAGGAAGTATAATTAAAAAAGAAAAGTTGGGAACTGCAACAGAAAAAGACATTAAACGAAAAATAGAGATTGTGGAAGCAATTGGTGAAAACATTGGACACAAAAGTAATATCATATACTTGCTGGATAAAAATAAAGGTATAATTTTATCTGATATTTATTGGAAATTAAACTCGTTTGATGTAGCTGATAAATATTGTGAGTTGGAATATGACTTAGAATTAATTAATGATGAAGGAAAATTAGTGGTTTCTTGGGAATATTATTGCTGGGTTATGAAAAATTACGAAGAAAGTCAGCATGATTATTTTGTTAATTGTATAAGGAAAACCATTAGAGAATGCAAAATGGCAGTATAAATTAATAATTTGTAAGGTCAAAATATTTCATTACTAAATAATAGTTATATAAGTAGTTTGGCTAAAAGCTATAATTATTGTTATTTTGTAACAGCATCGGTTATTTAGATGGCACTGTTATGACACACGACTTATCATTGTTAGAAATAACTAATAACTGTTATAAATACGAAGATTACTGTTATTACTGCGATAAACTGTTATAAAAAGTTATATCTACGAGTAAAGGAGTTTATTTAGTGCTTCTTTACTCTTTTATTTATAATTAGTGTTCATTTTAAGTACACCCTATTGAGCACGACAGCAAAAGGAAGCAAATTAGATAAAATACTAATAAAGTAGGCTTAAACCAACTGTAAAAGTGTTCACTAAATTTTACACACCCAAAATGAACAGATATAATTGAATCACAACAAATATAAGAGGTGTGTAGAATGTTTTTCGGATATGTAAGAATTAGTTCAAAAGACCAGAATGAAGGCAGACAAATAAAAGCACTAACAGAGTATTGCAATGAATTAAAAATAGAAAATATCCATGTAGACAAACAAAGTGGAAAAGATTTTGAAAGAGAGCAGTATCAAGCACTAAAGAACAGACTTAGGGAGGGTGATACTCTCATAATTAAAGAATTAGATAGATTAGGCAGAAATAAACAAATGATAAAAGAGGAATTAGAGTATTTTAAAAACAATAAAATTAGAATTAAGATACTTAATATTCCTACTACATTGATGGACTTGCCTAAGGATAATGACTGGGTGTTTGATATGATTAACAATATTTTAGTTGAAGTCTTGTCTGCCATTGCAGAAGAAGAAAGAAACAAAATTAGGGCAAGACAAGCAGAAGGGATTGCAATTGCTAAAGAACAAGGTAGATACAGAGGTAGACCTAAATCTGAATTGCCAAAGGATTTTGAGAAGTTATATAAGCAATGGAAGGGAAATAAAATTAATGCAACACAATTTACAATGTTATTGGGTTTAAAAAGTAGAACAACATTGTATAAGTATATTGGAAGATATGAAGAATCTTAAAGGGCAGAAATGTCCTTTTTTATTTGCTCTGAAAATAGATGGGGTAGGTTTACAAAATTTAACTTGATGCTTAAATGATAAGTGTACACGGTACGTCTGGTCAGATATGCAGTTGAATTGAATAAAATCTTGATTTTAAAGATTTTTGTAGGAAATGAAATGTAATTATGTAAAAAATTACTTTAGTTGCATATGGTGCTGGTTGGTAGTACAGTCGGATGTAAATGCGAAAAAATGAATAAAAATATAAATTGAGCAGTGTTTTTATTGATAACATTTAATTTTACTACTTTGATTCACGATTGTAAATAAGCAAATTGTAAAATTTACATAAAATTTACATAAAGTTAACAAAAAATACACATGTTATCTGTATCATTAGAATGTAATTACAAAGAGACGCGTCTTCCTTGTAGATTAAGAAGGAGGAATTAATTGTGTTATATGAAAAACAAGAAATACTGGATAATCTTAGAGATTACTCTGAAGCTTATGGACTTGATGAACCAACAGAGAACATTTTAGATGAACTGGATACACCTTATAGTTTTAATCCTTTCAATAATAATGGTTATTTTATCTTTAAAACTGTAGAAGGTTTTTTAAGTGTTCCTACAGCTTATAGGGAAGAAATAGGACAGTATTTAGATATTGATAAAGCATATATAGCATCAGAAAATGAAATTCAAAGTGCCTTAAAACTACTAAAGCAATGTTATGAGGAAATTTTAACGTTTGTAAGGAGTGATTATTAATGTTGATTACAGATAAAGTAGAAGTATCGCTTTGCTCGCAGAATATACCATATTATGAAGGCTTGGGGTATATAATTTACAGACGTAGAAAAAGTACAAAGGATGCTAAAGATAAATTGACTGTTCCAAAAGGTACAAAATTAATTGTGGATGTAAAAGATTTACCGAAATCCTCTCATGTTCAAGTGTGTGTATTATGCGATTACTGCCAAAAGGAAATTATTACGAAAACATACGATAAATATAACTCTCAAAGAAAGACAATTGAAAAAGATTGCTGTGAAAGTTGTAAGGGGAAAAAAACAAATGAATATTTTAGGGAAATACATGGTGTTGAGAATAATACATCACTACAAGAAGTAAAAGACAAAGTAGCTGAAGCAAGACGTGAGGATGAAACAATAGTAAATGAAGCATTTAAGAATGCGAAGTATATAAAAATAGGTAAATATAAAAATTATAGAACTCCTATAGATTTTATTTGTACAATTCATCCAGAATTAGGAGTTCAACAAACTACATATGCTACTGTAAGACAATATCAAGGAGGATGTAAGGCTTGTAGATATGAATCTGTAACGGGTGAGAAGTGCCATTTTTGGAAGGGAGGAATAACTGATTTAATGAATTACTTAAGGGGTAAAATATTAGATTGGAAAAAGGAATGTTCTGAGAGCCATGGAAATAGATGTGTTATTACTAAAAAGACTGAAAATATTCAAGTTCATCATCTTTATAGTTTTAGTAATATTGTAATAGAAACAATGCAATTAGTTGGCATTCCTATATATCCACAAGTCAATATGTACTTAAGTGATGAACTAATGGTTATAGAGGAAACCTTTAGAAAACTACATGCAAAGCATGGTGATGGTGTACCAATTAATAAGTATTTGCACGAGTTGTATCATGATGAATATGGAAAAGGAAATAACACACCATGCGAATTTGAAGATTTTAAGATGAAATATTTGCAAGGTGTATATGATGAGAAGCTAATAGATAGGCTTAAATCATCTTATGTTAAAAACAAATATCTCTAAAAACATAGAAAATAGTGTAGCTGCAAATATATTTATCACTGCAATATACTGGATTTTACAGTGATAAACCATAGTCATATTTGTGAAAGTATCCATCTATAAGGATGCAGTATGTGAAAAGCAGATTTAAAAAATATAAGGAGGAACGTACGATGAATGAAATGTCTCCAAAAGTTATCAAAGCTGTACCATGCGAAGAGTATACATTAAAGATATTCTTTGAAAATGGAGAGGAGAAGTTATTCGATATGAAGCTTTATTTAATGTACGAAGTCTTTCAACCTTTAAATGACATTGAAGAGTTTAAGAAGATTTATATTGATTTTGGTACGGTATGTTGGGAATGTGGTGCAGATTTGAGCAGAGATACATTTTATATCAAAGGGCAAAAATAAGGTGGTTCGTGTATTTGGGATTATTAGGGAGTGATATACTCCCTTTTTGTTTAAAAGTATATTAATTAATAAAGGAATTTTTATGTTATTGTAGAATAAAGCAATTGTACAATATATGGTGTTTATGGGGGGAATAAGTGAAAAAAACAAAAAAGAAAATAAAAGAGGAAAGAATAATAGAACTTAAAACTAAAAAAAATTATTACTATTCAAAGAATTATATAGTAATAAATGATTTTGGGAAAAAAGATGTTAGTTATTCTTCATCTGCAAAGATTTCTAAAATAATTGAATACTTTTTTAAGATAGTAGGATTAGTGGCTAATTTACTTGCAATAATTCAACTGTTTAAAAAGTATTTCATGTAGAGTTTTTCACTTATTAAGAGGTAAGGTGTTCTTACCTCTTTTGTTAAAGTAACAAGAAATAGGATATAACAACAAGGAAATAGAATGAGTATAAATAAGATAATAAGATAACTTGGAATGAAAGGTATGATATTAAAGTGGATGAAAATAGAATAAAAGTATGTATTGTTTGTAAAAGAGAATTGCCAGCAACATTAGAATATTTTACAGAAGCTAAAAAAGGTAAATATAGACTTAGCTATGTGTGTAGGGGGTGCCAACAAAAAAACGATGGGAATGAAATAGAAAGTAATCTTTCAATGAATACAAGTAGCACTACAACAATATATCCAGAACAATATGCTGGATATATTTTGTGGGGGATTATATGGGTTATATTATGTATTGTATTATTGGTTTCAATAATAACAAGTTCTAATATGAAATTGAAATTGGATATAGAAACAGTTTTTGTTTGTATTTTTTTATCGCTTCCTTACTTGTATTCTGCTATTATTATATTAACAATTATACAGTTAATAAAAAAGAAAATATATATTCAATATTCCGAAGAAAAGGTTGTATTTAAAGGTTTATTAATTAAAAAGAGTATAAAGGTTAACGATATAAAATCAATTGTAAAAAATAATTACAAAAATCTGTTAGGGTATGTTTTAATAAGAAGTAAAACTAATATTTTAATAGGAGATTTTAAGGATATAAGATTTCCTATGGCATGGTTTTCTAATGAAGATACATATAGAATGTTTGATTTTTTAATATGTTCTAATAAAAGTATATTTACCAAAGGAATCTATGCGACAATTTATAGAAATAGTGAAATAAAGAAGAAAAGAAGATAGCTAATAAATTTAAGTTTTTTAAAGATAGGGAAGGAGAAATCCTTCCTTTTAATATTTGAGCAACTTTCCGTTGATAACAACATGGAATAAAATGTATAATGTAAGTAATATTTATAGTGGATGGGGTGGTAGTGTGAAAAGTGCTATATTAGATAAAGGCGAAAATTGCTATACACATATGACAAAGGTTTTTAAAGCAATAGGGAATGAACAAATAAATTATAACTGGTTAATTACCAATTGTGAATGCTATCCTCAAGATGAAGAGGTTTATAAGTTGTTTTCAAAAGAATATGTTTGGATTTCTGGAGCTGAACTTACTGAAATAATTGATAAAGAAGAGTTTCAGATTATTTGGGGTGTATTCTCTGGATTTTCAAAAGGAATTAAACTTGAAGATGTGCTAAAGTATGATTTACCATTTGCTGATGGTTATAAAGGATTTTGGGTTGATAATGTAGGTATTCAGCATCCACTTGCAGATATTGAAATTGTTGCTTGGGATAGTGCTCTTACACTATTTATTAGTAAGAAAGAAAATTTAGTTCAGCAGTTTAGACTTAGTTTTCCTTTATCTGAAGATTTATCAGAACGTAACACGAGAGAGAATTTTGAAATTGCACATATACAAGAGTTATTAACAGCAGAACTTATTAAGAGAGATATTGATGTCGATGAAGAAGCACTTCGCCAGAAATATTTGATTTGGAGAAAGTTATATTTAGATACAAATAGATTAGTAAAGGATGAGGAAATATTACATTGTATTAGAGAAACATTGAATAGAAACAAATAAGGATTATTTTTGGTGAACAACAACATTAAGGAGATAAACGAAATGGAAGAAATTTTAATAGGGTACATAGGAGATTATAGAGTACATGATAGTAAAATAAAAGAAATAGAATCAGATGAAAACATTCTTCAAGTTTCTTTGAAAAGCGAAGAAGATGAAATCGTTGTAGTAAAATTTTTAGGAGCAAAGTCAATTAGTTCGAACAGACCAGAGGGGATGATACTTTATGCAATTTGTGAGATGAAAGAACAATCCCCATTCCGTAAATTTGTATTTGTGAATACCGATGAAGAGGATGATGCTTTTCTTGAGATAATAGCACAAGATTGCATAATTCAATAGTAAACATAATTAATGTTATAGGAAGAGTTAGGTGAATAAAAGATTAAGACAATGAAACCAGAGTATCTAAGTATCATGTGGATTAAGATATATACTCTTGATTTCATTATAAAAATATGAGGTGATAATTAATATGTACGATGCAGATGAATTATTTGACATATTGGATAACCATTTAGAGGAGCAGACAGAATATGCTTATATTACAACCCATATAGAGCAATTGCCTAAACTAATTGCAGCATATGATTTAGCTTGTTGGAGATGTTACCCAAATGAAGTTGTAGAAAAAATTAGAAACTCAATATTATCTGTGCAAAAGCATCTTGTGCCATACTTAAAGAAATGCTTTAGAGAAGATACATTTGATTTCGAAATCGACTATCTTATGAGTATATTATATGGGTTATCTTCAGAATCAATTAAAGAGATGGAAGATGAACTAATAATGGTTTCCCAAAATGAGGAATGGCATAATGGGTATGGAGATTTATCTTTTGACATATTAAAACTTATCCTAAAGCACGACCCCAGTAAGAAGACCTTTTTTGCTCCATTACTTGGGGGTAGGTTAGAAAAGGCAAATAAAAAAAGAGCTGATTTGCAAAGTAAATATCCAAAAAAATTTATTGAAATGGACGATTACCGTGAAGAACAAACACGTAAATTCTTCCCAAAAGGTTTTTCTTCATTTGAGGAAAATTTAAAATTTAATAGGCAAGTTACTTATGAGTGGATGGAAGGGTATGGGAACGACAAGCTAATAATTAATGAGCTAAAAGATACTAATGAATATATTAATGAGATATGTGATTTACTGAATATGGATGAGGATAAATCATAAGTAAATTCTCTTGAAATTTAAGATTAATATAATTTTTTAAAGGTGAGATATATGAATTTCTTTACAAAGCAATTATATGAACAAATGCAAATTTGGAACTTTTTAATGAACTTTACAAATCAAGAAGAGGATGAGGAAGTTAGTGAAGATATTATAGAATATTATCAAAAACAAGGTAAAGATTACTATACGGAGCAGAAACGATGTTATGAGCATAGTTATAACGAAACTAAGCCACTATTATTAAAGTATTTGCCAGAATCGTTAAGAGTGGCAATTTATGACGAGTTTTCAGTTTATGGTAAAATGCCTAATAATACATTAATGACTGAAATAGATAAGTATAGGAGTTTTTTATATGATTTAATTTTTAATGAATCTGAAATTAATGTAAATAGGATATATCATAAATATTATAAAGATATAAAAAGTTCTTTACCAACAAATATTCAAAATTTGAACGAGCAGTATAGCTTTCACGATTCACAGATAATATCCGTTGACTATAATAGTAAAAAGCAAATAGTTATTAAATTAAGCTGTAAAGGGAGTTGTTTGCCGAGTGATGGTATAGCAGTATTAACATTTTACGATGTAAAATTTACAGAGTTGAATGATGATTATATCGGAAACTGGTGGCTTTGGGATGAAACACATTTATCTGATTTAGGTAAATTTGATTTTCAAGCAATATTTCACAAGTACAATTCTAATAATGAGCATTCACTAAATGAACTTAGAATTGTTGCTGATGAAGTTTCATTATCATTTTTAGATTGGAAAGATAGCATATAAAACTTGAGTTTTATGAAATTTAAATCAGAAGAACTTTGTTTTTTTATTGTAAATATCATAGATTGGAGGGATATTTTCTTTTGAAACTGTGTATTAATGTCTTAGTGCAATTTTTATCAGAAGATGAAGGTGGAAGAAAAAGTTTACTCTATTTAAATGGATACAGACCACATTTTCGTGTAATTGGGGATACTGAATATCTTGGAATACAGTTTATTGAAGGAACTGATAAGATTATTAATCCTAAAGAATGGATTTCTTCCAAAGTTTATTTAATTTACTATCCAAATGTTTCTTATGAAAAATTGAGAATAGGTAAAGAGTTCGAAATATTAGAAGGGGCAAAAATTGTTGGTATTGGAACAGTTATTAGTCCAGTAACAATTGAAGAATAGGAGTGAAACGTAGTGTCAGACTTAATTACAAAGGATTTAGATAAAAATATTAGGGGAATTATATTTCCAAGTTTAAAGACAAATGGATTTCAAAAAATGAAAGGCAAAACTGCATGGGGATGGCATGATGAATGTATTTGGGTATTTAATATTAAGGCTGTAGGTTATTCTCACTCCATGGTTACAAATTGGCCTTCTGCTTCTTTAACAGTAAATTTAGGTATTTATTATACTTATTTACCTCATAAGAGTGAGTGCAAAAAAGATGAAAATGGATTATTATGTCCAAAAGAATATCAGTGTAATAGAAGAGCTGAACTAACTTGTAGTTATGACCAATTAAAGTATACTGAACATGTAAAATGCAATTCTTCAGAAAAGAAGAGAAGAGATATTTGGTGGGTACAACCAGATGGAAGTAATATAATTGAAGTTGTTAATGATATTAATATTCGTTATTTGGATTATGCAGTAAAATGGTTTATGGAAAAGAGCGATAAAGAATTGACATTGCTTGAAGCTGGAAGGTTGAATGGTTTTCATATTGAGCAAATTGATAGATAATATTTAAAGTTTAAGTTTTATGAAAATGGAAGCAGAGTGCACTCTGCTTATCCTATTGTAAAATATCATGGATTGGAGTATGATATACATATCATCGACTATGGTTTTAGAACGTCGTAGATGATGATAAACATACAACTTTTTAGAGTTGTTTTTATTAGTATAAAATACGTGCAAACCATTGAAGAAACAGCAATTAAATTCCAAAAGATGATTGATGCTCTTGAGGATGATGACGATGTACAAAACGTTTATCTTAACGCTGAGTTCCCAGAGGGCTTTGAAGGTTAATAATTACAGAAACACTCTTTATGCTAGGAGTATCCAGCATGGAGGGGGTTTTTTTATTACGAAGAAAATTATCGATGCTTATAAAAAAGAATTAACACTGAAGGGGCTGAAGACACAGAAGACGCGGAAGGGTTTAATTTCAAGGCTTGAAGGTTGATGAACAATGTGAGTTTTACTACGGTCGAAAGACTCTTTTTGGTTTCATAGAATTATGGAGATGGGGGATAGTTAAAAAACTATAGTTTGTTTTTTATTTTATAGTGGTGCAGGAGTACATCTGCTCCTAGGAACCACAAACTGTTGAAGAGTGCATGGTTTTAGTTATGTACAGTTAAATACATAATGTGTATAATTAAAGTGAATTAAATGGTAATATATTGTAAACAAGAAGTGTTTTTACAATTCTTAAATAACCCAGGAAAGAGTTTAAATGAATTGGGAGGATTTTTATGATTAGATTTATTAAGGGAATAATTCTAGGAATTTTAATTTCATTACTGGTAGTATTTATAGGATATAAAACTGGATTTTTACCTATTGTGAAAATTGCGGTACTAGAATCTGGAGAATATACCAAATCAGAAGGTTATAAACCAGGAAACGGATTTGTTCAAGACGAAGAGACAGCTAAAAAAATAGCTGAGGCAGTATGGTTACCTATTTACGGAAAAGATATAGAGAAAGAAAAACCATTTGTAGCTGTCTTAAATAATG
>Ga0316601_100000251_pt1 | contig 21794 bp, 15 predicted proteins | sample OWC_soil_day5_no_FD_207663 | JGI IMG/M metagenome (GOLD analysis project Ga0316601, IMG submission 207663) | Wetland soil microbial communities from Old Woman Creek delta, Ohio, United States - OWC_soil_day5_noCT | ecosystem: Environmental > Terrestrial > Soil > Wetlands | place: USA: Ohio... | reverse complement strand
GTCGAGTGCCTCGTCCCAGCTGACGCGCTCGAAGCGGCCCTCGCCCTTGCGCCCGACGCGCCTCAGCGGATGCAGCAGCCGGTCCGGGTGGTAGGTCCGCTCGAGGTAACGGCTGACCTTGGTGCAGAGCGTGCCGGCCGTCGTCGGGTGCGATGGATCGCCGGCGACCTTGATCGCCACGCGCTTGCCGTTGTCCTTTCGGACGGTCACCAGCATCGCGCAGGTGTCCGGGCAGTCGTGCGGGCAGGCCGCACGCACGACTTCGAGGCCAGGATCCTGCTCGGCCATAGCTAGCGCCCCGGCGGCCGGCTTTCGATCAGCCGCCCGAAGAACTGTTCGCAGGCCGCAACCTGATCCAGCGTGATGAACTCGTCCGGCTTGTGCGCCTGATCGATCGATCCCGGGCCCATGACCACGGTTGGTATGCCGGCACGCTGGAAAACCGGCGCCTCGGTGGCGAAACTGACCGCGCCGGTGCCGAGCCGCGACGTTTGCGCCAGTTCCATCGCCCAGCGGACCACCGGCGCGTCGGCCTCGATGCCGAACGCAGGGAGGTCAAGGCCCATCTCGAAGGCGATGTCGGCTTCGGACGCGATCGCTCGCATCTTCGGAAGCAGCTCGCGACTCGCATAGTCCAGGATCGGCTGCGTCATCGCGTCATGCGGCGTGGCGGGAATGTTGCGCATTTCGAAGTCGAACACGCAGTCGCGCGGAACGACGTTCGAGGCAATCCCGCCGTGTATCACGCCGGTCTGCAGTGTCGAATGCGGCACCGTGAAGCGCGCATCGCGTGGCTCCTCGCGGCCCAGCCGGTCCGCCACGCCGCGGATGTACACGATGAGCTGTGCCGCGTACTCGATGGCGTTGACCGCCGTCGGCGTCAACGACGAATGGGCCTCGCGCCCGCGCACCCTGCAGCAGAAGTCGCGCTTGCCCTTGTGCGCGACGATGGCCTGCATGTCGGTGGGCTCACCGATGATGCAGCCGGTCGGCCGGATGCCGCGCTCTGCAAGATCTGCCACGAGCCCGCGCACACCGAGAAAGGTCGTCTCCTCGTCGTAGGTCATCGACAGATGGATCGGCATGCTGCCCTGCGCCGCAAGGAATCGCGGTGCCCAGGCCAGCGCAGTCGCGATGAAGCCTTTCATGTCCGCGGTGCCGCGCCCGTGGATGCGCCCCTTGGCGTGATGCGCGCGGAACGGATCGGACGACCAGTCCTGGCCGTCGACCGGCACGGTATCGGTGTGGCCGGACAGGACGATGCCACCAGTGCGGACCGCCTCCGGTTCATCGGCCAGCGTCGCAAACAGATTGGCCTTGCGACCCGAGACGTCATACACGAGGTGCGACCGGACGCCGAGGTGCGCAAGATAGTCGCGTGCGTACTCGATCAGGCCGAGGTTCGAGTCGCGGCTGACGGTCGGAAACGCGATCAGCCGGTCGATCATCTCGAGCGCAGCAGGGGAAGGCGCAATCGCGTCGGTGGGAAGCGGCTTGTTCACGGTGTGTGCGTCCTGGCAGTAGGCCAATCGATTGTAGTGCGGAGCCTCGCGCGCTTCAGTAGCATCCCCTCTCCGACCCGAGGTATCCGATGCAACTGATCGACCGAGTGGTGCAGTTCCGCGCCGAGATCCAGCAGCTCCGCCGCGACATCCACGCGCACCCTGAACTGCGCTTCGAGGAAAACCGCACCAGTGACCTGGTTGCACGCAAGCTTATGGACTGGGGCATCGAGGTTCAGCGTGGCCTCGGTGGTACCGGGGTGGTCGGCACGATCCGCCACGGCACGTCGACCCGCTCGATAGGCCTGCGCGCCGACATGGACGCGCTGCCGATCCAGGAGCTCAACGAGTTCGCACATCGGTCGCAGCACGCGGGCAAGATGCATGCGTGCGGCCACGACGGTCATACCGCGATGCTGCTCGCCGCCGCGCGTTACCTCGCCGAGGCCAGGCCGTTCGACGGCACCGTGCACCTGATCTTCCAGCCGGCCGAGGAAGGCGGCGCGGGCGCGCAGCGCATGATCGACGACGGCCTCTTCGAGCGCTTCGCCTGCGACGCCGTGTTCGGCATGCACAACTGGCCGAATCTGAAGGTCGGCCAGTTCGGTGTGGCGCCGGGCCCGGCAATGGCGTCGAGCAACGAATTCGAGATCCGCATCACCGGCAAAGGGGCGCATGCAGCGATGCCACACTTGGGCATCGACCCGGTGTTCGTCGCGGTGCAGATCGTCAACGGCCTGCAGGGAATCGTCACACGCGTGAAGAAGCCGATCGACTCCGCCGTGCTGTCAGTGACGATGATCCATGCCGGTGAAGCGACCAACGTCGTGCCCGAGACCGCCCGCATCGCCGGCACCGTGCGCACCTTCAACGACGCGGTGACGGCGCAGATCGAGGAACACATGCGCCGCATCGTGCAGATGACCGCGGCCGCCTACGGCGCGGAGTCGCATGTGGACTTCCACTGGAACTATCCGCCGACGGTGAATCACGCCGCCGAGGCCGACTTCGCCGCCACCGTCATGGACGACATCGTCGGCCGCGACAACGTCGTGCGCGGGCTCGAACCGACGATGGGATCGGAGGACTTTGCCTTCATGCTGAAGGTGCGGCCCGGCGCCTATGTGTTCATCGGCAATGGCGAAGGCGCGCACCGCGCCAGCGGCCACGGCCTCGGCCCCTGCATGCTCCATAACCCGAGCTACGACTTCAACGACGAGCTGATCCCGCTCGGCGCGACCTACTGGATCCGGCTCGTCGAGAAGTACCTCGGGCGCTAGGCCGGATGACACGATGGCCGGCGGCCGGCGCACAGCGTGGTCTTGGCTGACCGGTCTGTGGTTCGCGGCCGTTGTCGGTGGCGCCAGCGCCGCACTGACCGAGCGCATCGAAGCCGTGTCGTTGCAGGGGACACTGCAGCGGGTCCTGGTGGCGCATGACGATGCCCAGCCCGTCACGCGGGTGCTGATCGTATTTCCCGGCGGCGGCGGCGAGCTGGGCCTCGTCAATGGTCCTCCCGCCCCGCCCGGGCCAGGCACCGGCTACGTGGCTTCGGTACGGCGCGAGCTGGCGCGGCCCGGCACCGCGGTCGTACTGGTCGACTCACCCGCCCGGCAACCGCAGATGCCACTCGCCTATCGCGAGAGCGCGGAGTACCGGGCACTGTTGAAGCAGCTGGTCGAACATCTCCGCACACGCTTCGCCGGCGCGCAGATCTATCCGTTGGGGTACAGCAACGGCGCCGTCTCGGCACTGGTAGCCGCGCGCGAGCCCGGTGTTGCCGGGGTCATCCTGGTGGGTGGTGTCTTCCTTCGCTATGCCGACCTGGCGGCGTTCGCTGTCGAGGTGCCGATGCTGGTGATCCACCACGAGGCGGATCGCTGCATCCCGCCGGACTTCGATGAGTCGTTCCGGCTCCGCCTGCGTCCGACGCTGGTGCGCTCGATCGCGCAGGCCTATGGGCCCACGCCGTGCGGCCCACTCAGTGCCCACCAGTTCTACGGTCAGGAGGGCGCGGTGGCTGACGCGATCCATGGATGGCTGCTGACCGGGCGCGCGGCGTCGCGCATCCGCTGAACCGGCGACACGGCCGATCGACGATCCGCCGTTTCGCTCGACGCTGGATCGGCAGGATTAGGGACGCGCCTGCGCCTGCGACTGCGCCAGCGCAGCTCTCGCATGTCCGGCCGTGCGGCCGAGCAGCACTTCGGCGAAGAGCGCGTTCGGCACCCAGCACAGCCAGGCGATGGCCGGATACGCGAGGTCGAAAGGCATTCCCGCAGCTACGGACGCCGGCAGCCACAAACGCAGCGTCACTGCCGCGAACGTCAGTGCAAAGTTGCGCACCATCCAACGTCGATGCGATGCGAGATCGCGTGCGCGGATCGCCAGATAGGCACGTGCTCCGGTGTAAAGCCAGACGATCGCAAGGCACCCGAATCCGAGTTGCGACACCTGCCCGCCGAACGCGTGAAACGCCATGACGAATCCGGCGACGCCGCCAACCAGCACGCCCAGGCCCAGGTAAGTCCGCCCCAGCCACCGATGGAGCCCGGGCCGGGCGCTACGCAGACGAACCGAGAACTGGATCGGCCCGAGCAGCAGGGCAACCGCCGAGGCGAAGACGTGGGTGTAGATCGCACCCCGGTGCGCTTCGAATCCGGCGCGCATGTCCGGATGCACGACAGTGCCCAGCGCGAACACGCTGTACGCAACCACGGCGTAGGCCACGACACCGAGCGAAAGCACCAGGATCATCACCTGACCGGCAGAGCGCATCGCGTTCGACATGCGATTCATGGTTACTTCCGCGCGTTCGGCGTGGGCCACGCGTTTGGCGGCATCGGTGGAGGAAGAGCGTGCACTAACTCGATATTGGTGCGAGGTACACCGTTTGCGCAAGCGCAGCACGGAAGACGCGCCTGGTGCGATCGACGCTCCGCATCCGGTGGTCCGCTAATCCGTATGCCGGAGGGTATCGCCAGGCCGCGCCGACTACGCTGGACGTCACTGTTTCCGCTTCTTCACCTGCGCCTGCCATGACTCTTCTGCGATGCCGCGCCCTGCTGGTCGTTCTCGCGACCGCGCTGTCCGGCTGCGCAACGCTGACCGGCGAGGCGACCCAGAAGGTCAGCATCCAGACCGTCGACAAGGAGGGCCGCGTGGTGGACGGCATGAGCTGCCGCGCCAGTAACGCCTCGGCGGACTATGTCGGCGTGACGCCGATGTTCGACACGAAGGTTCGGCGTTCGTCGTCGGCGCTGGTGGTCGAATGCCGGCGTGATGGCCTGCCGCTGACGCGTGGCGTGGTGGTCTCGCGCGGAGTGAACATGCAGCCGGTGCAGCTGCTGCTGCCGGGCGGGACCAGCATGATGGCGATCGATCACATCTCGGGCTACATGTATTCCTATCCGCGCTGGATACGGCTGCAGGTCGGCACCGACATGGTGTTCGACCGCCGCGACGAGAAGGACCGCGGTCCGACGCCAGGCCTCATTACGCGCCAGTTCGACGACTTCGTCCGCTTTGCCGCGGGCGTTCCGCAGACGCGCGCCGACTAGCGCGGTGCACCGGCGCAATCAGTCCGCGCTCAGTTGCCGCGCGCGACCTGGATCCGACTCCCGTCCCGCAGACTGTCACTCGGGTACACGACAACCCGGTCACCCGGTGCCAACCCCTCTTCGACCCAGGCCTCCTGGGCATTGCGACCGCCGATCCTGAGCGTCTTCACCGTGACGCGGTCGCCCTCCAGCACAAAGGCAGCCCAGTCGTCACCGCGACGGAACAGCGCCGCCACCGGAACGACCGTGACGTCCATGCGCGCCACCAGGACGATGCGCACGTCGACACGATAGCCATCGCCGAGCCCCTGCAATGACGCCGGCGTGCCGTCGAAGTCGATGACAACGTTGACGCGCTGCTCCTCGACACCGAGCGCGGAAACCTTGGTGAACGCCGCTGGCTCGACACGCCGCACGCGCCCCGGCAGCACCCGGCCGGAGCCGGCGTCGATGCGTACCGGCGCGCCGGCGGCGATCTGCGTCGCTTCGGTCGACAGCACGTCGACCACCACCTCCAGGTCCTCGGCATTGGCCACCTCGACCAGGGGCGTGCCGATCGTGACCGCGGCTTCGCTCTCCTGCAGTACGCGCAGCACACGCCCATCGACAGGTGAAGTGATGGACCAGGACGACTCCGGCCGTCGTACCGCCGCGCCTTCCTGTGCGCGCATCAGCGCTGCGCGGGCCTGCGCCAGGTCGTGCGTGGCGCCATCGAGTGCAAAGTGCGCCGCCTCGAGCGACTTGGCCTGCACCCGCACTGCCAGTTCAGCCTGATCCAGTGCCGAGGGCGACAGGAAGCCTTCGCCCTGCAGCTTCTTCAGCCGCGTCAGGTCGATGCGGGCCTTTTCGAGTGCCGCTTCTTCACGTGCCACGTTGGCGCGGTTCTGGTCGACCGCGGCGCTTGCGCCACCGACGCGCTCGTTCAGTTCGCGGTGCGAGCGCGCGTCGATCATCGCCGGCGCCGAAGGCCACAGCACGGCGACGACGGCGCCGGCCTTGACCGTATCGCCGGCCTTCAGTTGCACCCGCGCCAGTCTTCCCGACAGCGGAGCCGACACCACATAGCGGTCACGCACGCGGGTCTTGCCGTCGTCCTCGACCACCCGTTCGAACAGGCCGGTACGCACCTCGGCCGCTTCAACCCTGATCGGCTGCGGACGAAACGCCCAGACCAGTACGGCCGCCAGCACCAGTACGGCGAGGCTTATCCCGATCCAGTGTTTGCGTCTCATGCATGCCCTCGCAGAAATCCTGATTTCATGTCGCTCATCTCAGTCGCGTGTCTTCAGCACCGCCACCAGATCGAGCCGGTCGACATGGCGCCGCACGATCAGAGCACTGGCCACGCCGGCCGCCAGCACAACGAGCGCGGCGAACGCGTAGGTGCGCGGGGCGATGATCAGCGGAATGCGGAACGTCTCGGGGTGGATCAGTTCGACGATGAAGGCGGACAGTCCGTAGCCTGCCAGCCAGCCGATCGGCAAGGCCAGCAAGAGCTGCACGCCCAGTTCGCCCAGCAGCAATCCGGACACCTCCGCCCGCGTCATGCCGAGCACCCGCAGGCTCGCCAGTTCCCACGCCCGCTCAGCCAGCGCAATACGCGCATTGTTGTAGACGACGCCGACCGCGATCGTGCCGGCGAGCACGCTCAGCACGGTCGTGAAGATCAGGATGTTGCGCGCCGAGGTCTCGCGGAAGTTGCGGATGATCGGACCAATCTCGACCGCAAAGGCCACGCGCGGTGTTTCCTTGATCTGCTGCAGGAAACGCTCGCGCTCGCCAGCGTCCAGTTGCAGCCGCGCGCCGGACATCGCATCGCCCTCGCCGAGCAGGCGGTTCAGCGCGTCGCGGTTCATGAAGGCGGGCGTACCCATCAGGTCGGCGACCAGCGCTGTCACCGGCACGTCGCGCGCTATGCGTGCGCCCTGCAGGACCTCAATCCTGACGGAATCGCCCGGTCGCACACCCAGCAGATCGGCGAGCGTCCGGTTGATGACCAGGCCCTCATCCGGCAGCGCCACGTCGCGCAGACGCTCGTCGAGCAGCAACCGCAATGTTGCACCGGGCGCGAGGCCTGTCACCGTGGTGCGATACGAGCGGTGGCCGTGGACCAGCCGTACGGCTGCGCTGCGATCGACCTCGACGCGCATCACCCCGGGCAGGCGCATCAGGTTGTACACCGCGCTGGTCGACGCCGGTTCCGCCAGCACCAGACTCACGTCCTGGCGTTCGCGCATGCGGAACTCGACTTCGAACAGGTAGTCGATCGCGTCGCGCCACCAGGTGCCGGAGATCAGGATCGCGACTGCGCCGGCAATGCCGAGCGTCGTGGCAAGCGCGCGTCCCGGTCGGCGCTCCATATCGCGCAGGACCATGCGCACCGCCGGCGAATACAGTCGGCCGAGTCCGAGCCGCTCGGCCACGGTCGGACGGAACGTCGGCGGCGAAGGCGGCTGCTTGGCCGGTGCGGGCGCAAACCGCAGGAGGCGCTGAATTGCGTGCCGCGCGCCGGCGGCGGCGGCCACCAGAGAAGCCAGCGCGCCGTACGCCACCACCCACATCGGCATCTCGAAGTCGAGGGTCGGAAAGTGGAAGAACTGGGCATAGAGTTCGGTCAACAGGCGGCCCAGCCAGGCACCGGTCGCAAGCCCGAGGACGATGCCGAGCAGCACGATCACCAGCACGAACTGCAGGTAGTGCAACCCGACTCGGCCGTTGGTGTAGCCCAGCGCCTTCAGCACCGCGATCTGCCCGCGCTGCGTGCCGATCTGCCGCGTCAGCACGACGTTCAGCAGGAATACCGCAACGCCCAGGAACACGCTCGGAAGCACCAGTCCGAACACCCGCATCTCGGCGATCTCCTGCGTAATGGCCTTGTGCGACGGCTGCTCTGCGCGACCGTAGGCACCGGTCGAACCGTAGGCTTCGAGCAGCCGGTCGAGCCGGTCGATGGTGGCGCCCTCGGACGCGCCGTGCGCCAGCCGCAGTGCGACGCGGTTGAACGCCCCTTCCATGTTGAAGGCGGCTGCGAGGCGTTTGCGGCCGATCCAGAAGATCCCGAAGGTCGCGTCATCGCCGACCCCGTGCGCTGCCGGGAAGATGTACTCGGGCGACAGCACGATGCCGACCACTTCGAGCCGCTCGCGTTTGCCGTTCAGGAGCGCGAGCAGCGTCGACCCCGGCTTCAGGCCGCGCTTGTCGGCGAAGGTCTGGTTCACCAGCACCTGGTTCGACTCCGGCACATCGATCCAGCGACCCGCCATCAGCGTCAGCCGGTTCATCGCCGGCAGGCCGTGCTCGGGCAGCGCGATGATGCGGCCGACCGCCGGCTCGACCACGCCGGGCAGATCCAGCAGCACGTCGTAGCTCAGCGTCGCCGCGACCTCGGCCACGCCGGAAATCTCCAGCAGGCGCGGCGCGACGCTCGACGGCACGCGGCGTGCCGCGGCGAACACCTGTGCAAAGCGCGCGCTCTCGTAGTACTCGGCCTGCATGCGCTTGAGCGCCTCGTAGGTCGACAGCGACGCGCTGAAGGCGGCGATGCCACTCGCGACCACCAGCGCGATCGTCACCACCTGGCCGCGCAGGTGCCAGATATCCCGCAGCAGCTTGCGGTCGAGCATGCTCACCACTGGATCTCCTCGGGTGAGAGCTTCTTCGCATTGCGCATGACCTCGGCAATGCGGCCATCGGCCATGCGCAGCACGCGATCGGCGATGCCGGCGATCGCGGCGTTGTGCGTGATCACGGCAGCGGTGGTGCCGAGTTCCTGATTGATGCGCACGATCGCCTGCAGCACCACCTTGCCGGTCGCATAGTCGAGCGCGCCCGTCGGTTCGTCGCATAGCAGGACGTCGGGCCGCTTGGCGATCGCGCGTGCGATCGCGACACGCTGCTGCTCGCCGCCGGACAGCTGCGAAGGAAAGTGATCGAGCCGGTCGCCCAGACCGACCAGTGCCAGCGCCTCCTCGGGAGTCATCGGCTGCTCGGCCATCTCGGTCACCAGCGCGACGTTCTCGCGCGCCGTCAGGCTCGGGATCAGGTTGTAGAACTGGAACACGAAGCCGACATGCTCGCGCCGGTAGCGCGTCAGTTCGGCCTCGCTCGAACGCCCGAGGTCATGGTCGCGCCAGCGCGCGGTGCCCGAAGTCGGCGTGTCGAGCCCGCCGAGAATGTTGAGCAGCGTCGACTTGCCGCTGCCGGACGGCCCGAGCAGCACGACGAACTCCGAGGCGTAGATATCGAGATCGACGCCGCGCAGTGCGTGCACCTCGACCTCGCCCATGCGATAGATCTTGGTCAGGCCGCGCGCGCAGAACACCAGCGCGCCCGCGGCTGTCGACGGGGTCGCGGCGGTGGACATCGGACGGCGCGCCGCGATGTTCGCAGCGCGCCCAGGCTCACTACGGATAGAGCCTGCGCGCTTCGCGCGCCGCCGCGCTGACCGCCGTCAACGTCCTGGCTCGGCCCCGGGGAGGTCGACCGGCGCGGGCCTTACACCGGCGTAGCCGTTCCGGACACCGGCCGCACACCTCGGCTGCCGGGTCCGTACGACGCTCGGTTGACGTCCTCGAACGCCAGCATCGCCCCGACGCGGCGATCGGCGCCGCCATCGAAGCCGCACTCCCCCAGGTACTGCTTCGGATTGCGGAATGTGCCGAACACGATGTCCCACAGCGGAAAATCGGAAAAGTTGTAGTAGTGCACGCCCTTGCGGTGATGCACGCAGTGCGACTCAGGGCGCTGGATCACGTAGCCGAGCCACTGCGGCGTGCGCACGTTCCAGTGTTGGAACATTCCGGCGAACGCGAAGAGATAGCCTGCGATCGCCGCCGCGAGCGGATCGAGCCCCAGCACGAGCACGGTGACGAGCAACGGGATCACGGTGTAGGCGGCCAGTTCGAGCGGGTGGAACAGCATCGAGCCGCTAATGTCGACACGCTGCGAGCTGTGGTGCACCTGATGAAACGTTCGCCACATGAACTCGAACGTGTGGGCGGAGCGATGCCATATGTAGACCGCGAGTTCCAGCAGGATGAAGCCGACGATCGCGCCGCCGACCACTCCAAGCGGCGTCCCGTCGACCAGGCGGTGCTCGGCCATCCACTCGACCGGCAGGAACAGTGGCAACGCCACGCCGATCGACATCGACACAACCAGGAATCCGGCGCCAAGCCATTGCCAGCCGCTGCGGGCCGGAAAGCTCCGACCAGGCCAGATGCTTTCGACGGCGAGCATCGCGAAGTACGTGGCTGGAACGAGCAGCAGAAAGAACCATCCGACGGCATCCATGGTTGCCTCCCAAGTTTCTAGGGCGCGGCCGGTACGGCCCCGACGCGCGGCGCGAAGTTTGCGCCGCCCGCGACTCACCCGGCAAACAAAATTCTTTCCGCGTCGCACGATCCGCCGGTGCTCATGCCGCCCGGCCTATACTGTCATTAGTTACAGTATCTGCATAGGCTGCGAACCATGCTTATCACCCGATGCCACTGCGTCTTCGGCGGCAGTCAACGACCAGGCGCGACGGAGGGACATCGGGCCACGAGTAACATGTCCGGGCATGGGCGCCACCCCTCCTGCGCCCGCCCCTCCAATGCCTGACGAATTGAAGCCCGTGTCCACCGACACGCGGCGCACGATCCGTATTCGCGGCGCGCGCCAGAACAACCTCGCCAACCTCGATCTCGACATCCCGACCGGTGAACTGGTCGTGGTGACCGGGGTCTCGGGGTCCGGCAAGAGCTCGCTGGTGTTCGACACGCTCTATGCCGAGGGTCAGCGCCGCTATGTCGAGACCTTCTCGCCGTACGCACGGCAATTCCTCGACCGCATGGATCGCCCGGCGGTCGATCGCATCGAGGGCGTGCCGCCCGCGATCGCGATTGACCAGACGAATCCGGTGCGCACCTCGCGCAGCACGGTCGGCACGATGACCGAGTTGAACGACCACCTGAAGCTGCTGTTCGCGAGGACCGCACTGCTTTACTGCCGCCAGTGCGCTCAACCTGTTCGGCGCGATTCGAGCCAGTCGATCATCGCCAGCCTCGCGGCGCGTGCCGCGTTGGCGGGTGATCCGCGCCTGACGGTGACCTTTCCGGTGCGGGTGCCGAAGAATTTCAGCGAGAACGAGGTGCGCGCACATCTCGAAGCGCAGGGTTACACGAAGGTGCACGCCGAGCGCGTGCAGGCGGACGCCAAAGTGCTCGACGTCGTTTCGGACCGCTTCCGCTTCGCTGGCACCGAGCGTTCGCGAGTGGCCGACGCGATCGAGCGCGCGCTGCGCCTCGGCGGCGGCCGCGTGGATGTCCATGCCGAGGACGCCGCCGACAGTCCAGCGACGACCTGGCGCTACTCGACCGACCTGCACTGCGCCGACTGCGACATCCATTACGACACGCCGCATCCGTCGACCTTCTCCTTCAACTCGCCGCTCGGCGCCTGCGAAACCTGCCGCGGCTTCGGTCGCGTCATCGGTGTCGACTACGGCCTGGTGATTCCGGACGAACGCAAGACGTTGCGCGAAGGCGCGATCAAGCCGTTCCAGACCAAGTCCTTCATCGAAAGCCAGCGCGATCTTGAGAAGTCCGCGGCGAAGGACAACATTCCGCTCGACGTTCCTTTCCGTGAACTCACGGCGCCGCAGCGGAACTGGGTCATCGACGGCGGTGCGGGCTGGAAGAGCTGGAAGAAGAGCTGGCCGGGCACCTGGTACGGCGCGAAGCGCTTCTTCGAGTGGCTCGAGAGCAAGGCCTACAAGATGCACATCCGCGTGCTGCTTTCGCGTTACCGCTCGTACACCCCATGCCCGGTATGCGCGGGCAGCCGACTGCGGCCGGATGCCACGCTGTGGAGAGTCGGTGCACAGGCGGAAGCCCAGGCCGCCATGCCGCGCGACGGTCGCTACACGCGCTTCCGTCCGGTGCACGCCGCGTGGCTGCCGCAGCAACTCGACGCGCTGCCCGGGCTGTCGTTGCACGACCTGATGCTGTTGCCGATCGAGCGCGTCAAGACCTTCTTTGACGCGATCGCGTTGCCGGCGCCACTGGACGAGGCCTCCGAGATGCTGCTCGACGAGCTGCGTGCCCGGCTGGCGTTCCTGGTCGATGTCGGGGTCGGATATCTCACGCTCGATCGCCAGAGCCGCACGCTGTCGGGCGGCGAAGTCCAGCGCATCAACCTGACGACGGCGCTTGGCACGTCACTGGTCAACACGCTGTTCGTGCTCGACGAGCCATCGATCGGCCTGCATCCGCGTGACATGCATCGCGTGGTCGAGGTGATGCACCGCTTGCGCGATGCCGGCAATTCGCTGGTGGTCGTCGAGCACGATCCACAGGTGATGCTCGCGGCCGACCGCGTGCTGGACATGGGACCGGGGCCGGGCGAGCGCGGCGGACGCATTGTCTTCAACGGCACGCCCGACGAGTTGCGCCACGCCGAGACGCTGACAGGCCGCTATCTGGGCGGACGCCAGTCGGTCGACGCCTCGCGGCCTCTTCCCGTCGCTGCCGATGCACCCAGGGTGGTGCTGCAGGGCGCGTGCGAGCACAACCTCAAGGCCATCGACATCGAGATTCCGCTGAAGCGACTCGTCTGCGTCACCGGCGTGTCAGGCAGCGGCAAGTCGACACTGATCCAGGACGTGCTGTACCCGGCGCTTGCGAAGGCCAAGGGAAAGAGCACCGAGACTCCGGGTTCCTTCGACCGCCTGCTCGGCGATGACTGGCTCGACGACGTCGCGTTCGTCGACCAGTCACAGATCGGCAAGACGACGCGCTCGAACCCCGCGAGCTATGTCGGCGCGTTCGACGCGATCCGCGCGATCTTCGCGAAGTCGCGCATGGCGAAGGAGCGCAACTACACCGCCGGCACGTTCTCGTTCAATTCCGGCGATGGTCGATGCCCGACCTGCGGCGGCAACGGCTTCGAGCACGTCGAGATGCAGTTCCTGTCGGATGTGTACCTGCGCTGCCCGGACTGCGACGGCAAACGCTTCCGGCCCGAGACACTGGAAGTGACCGTCGAAAGGGGCACGCGTCGCGCGAGCATTGCCGACGTGCTCGACATGACGGTCAGCGAGGCGATCGCGTTCTTCCGCGAAGATGCCGAGGTGGCGCGTGTACTGGCGCCGCTGGTCGACGTGGGCCTGGAATACGTGAAGCTCGGCCAGCCGGTGCCGACGCTCTCCGGCGGCGAGGCGCAGCGGCTGAAGCTCGCGGGCTTCCTGGCCGAAGCCGCCAGCGGCAAGCCGCCGACGCGAGGAACGCTGTTCCTGTTCGACGAGCCGACCACCGGCCTGCACTTCGACGACGTCGCCAAGCTGATGCGCGCCTTCCGGAAGCTGCTGGCCGCCGGCCACTCGCTGGTGGTGATCGAGCACAACCTCGACGTGATCTCCGCGGCCGACTGGCTGATCGATCTCGGTCCAGAGGGCGGTGACGCCGGTGGCGAAGTGGTCGCGGTCGGATCGCCGGACACCGTCATTGCAGTTGAGCGCTCGCACACCGGCCGCGAACTCGCCGCCTATCGCGCAGCCCTGACGAGCCACGCGCCACGCGTCAACGAACCACGTGCTGGCTACGACACCGGCCGCCCGCTGCAAACGCTGATGAGCGAGCGGCGCCGCGCAGCGCGTGACGTCATCGAAGTGCGAAACGCGCGCGAACACAACCTGAAGTCGATCGATGTCGACATTCCGCGCGACACGTTCACCGTGATCACAGGGGTCTCGGGCTCGGGCAAGTCGACGCTGGCGTTCGACATCCTGTTCAACGAGGGGCAGCGCCGCTATCTCGAGTCGCTGAACGCCTATGCGCGCTCGATCGTGCAGCCCGCAGGCCGGCCCGACGTCGATGCGATCTACGGCATACCGCCGACGGTAGCGATCGAGCAGCGCACCTCGCGCGGCGGCCGCAAGTCGACCGTGGCGACGCTCACCGAGCTCTACCACTTTCTGCGGCTCATCTATGTGAAGCTGGGCGTGCAGCACTGCCCCGACTGCGATGTGCCCGTCACGCCGCAGTCCTTCGACGCGATCGTCGCGCAAGTGATGCGCGAGGCGAAAGGACAGCACATCGGCGTGCTGGCGCCGCTGGTCGTCAATCGCAAGGGCGTTTACACCGACCTCGCGAAGTGGGCCGCCGCACGCGGCCACTCGCATCTGCGTGTCGACGGAGTGTTCCTGCCGACCGCGAAGTTCCCGCGCGTCGAGCGCTTCAAGGAGCACACGATCGAGCTGCCGGTGGCCGACCTCGTGGTCTCGCCCACCAACGAGGCGCAACTGCGCGGCGCGTTGGCGACAGCTCTCGAGCACGGACACGGCGTCGCGACGGTCATCTCGCCGCTGCAGGCACTGCAACAGTCCATCGCCCGCGGCGACTGGGGCCCGGCGCTGACGCAGAAGAGCTTTTCGACCAAGCGCGCCTGTCCCTCGTGCGGTCAGAGCTTCCCCGAGCCGGATCCGCGGCTCTTCTCGTACAACAGCAAGCACGGCTGGTGCGAAGGCTGCTTCGGCACCGGACTCAAGCTCACCGGGTTCGACGCCGAGCAGAGTGGCGAAGAAGTCTGGTGGAACGCGTGGTACGAAGGCGAGGCCGTCGCCTGTGAGTCCTGCCACGGCCAGCGGTTGAACCGCACTGCACTCGCGGTGAAGTTCCGCGAGCGTTCGATTGCCCAGCTGGCGCAGCAGTCGGTCATCGAGGCCGGCGAGTTCTTCCGTGGACTCGCCCTGGCAGGCCGCGAGGCGGAGATTGCGCGCGATGCGCTCGCCGAGATCCGCTCGCGGCTTTCGTTCCTGGAGGAAGTCGGACTCGGCTACCTGGCACTCGACCGGGCTGCACCGACACTGTCCGGCGGCGAAGCACAGCGCATTCGATTGGCGGCGCAGTTGGGATCCAACCTGCAGGGTGTGGCCTACGTGCTCGATGAACCGACGATCGGCCTGCACCCGCGCGACAACCGCATCCTGCTCGATGCGCTGCAGAAGCTCGAGTCCAAGGGCAACACGCTGGTCGTCGTTGAGCACGACGAAGACACGATCCGCCGCGCCGCGCACCTGATCGACATCGGTCCCGCGGCCGGCGTGCGCGGTGGCCGCGTCGTGGCGCAAGGGAGCGTCGACGACCTGATGGCGGCGCCGGAGTCGGCCACCGGCGCGTTCCTCAAGGCGCCGCTCGCGCATCCCTTGCATCCGCGCCGACCGGTGACACGCTCGAGCCCACGCATTGCCGTGCGCGACGCCCGCATGCATAACCTGCGGCGCGTCGATGCCGGTTTTCCGCTCGCACGTCTGACGGTCGTGACCGGTGTCTCGGGCAGCGGCAAGTCCACGCTCGCGCGTGAAGTGCTGCTTGAAAACCTGCGGCGCGTCGTCGGCCAGCGCAAGCCGCGTCCCGAGTGGTCGGGCTGTGCCGCGGTCGAAGGCTGGGAGCTGCTGGATCGCGTGCTCGAAGTCGACCAGACACCGATCGGCAAGACTCCGCGCTCGTGTCCGGCAACCTACGTCGGATTCTGGGATGCGATCCGCAAGCTCTACGCCGACACACTCGAAGCGCGCACGCGCGGCTACGGCGCGAGCCGCTTCTCGTTCAACACGGCCGGTGGCCGCTGCGATTCCTGCGAAGGCCAGGGCCTGAGAACGATCGAAATGAGCTTCTTGCCGGACGTGAAGGTGCTGTGCGACGTCTGCGGCGGCGCGCGCTTCAACGAGGAAACGCTCGCGGTAAAGTGGCGTGATCGCTCGATCGGCGACGTGCTGCGCATGGACATTGATGACGCCGCCGAGTTCTTCAGGGCGCACCGCTCGATTGCGCATCCGCTCGCGCTGCTGCAGGACGTTGGCCTCGGCTACCTGACCCTCGGCCAGCCGTCACCGACGCTGTCGGGGGGCGAAGCGCAGCGCATCAAGCTCGTCACCGAGCTTTCGAAAGTGCGCGACGACGTCACGCGTCGTGGTCAGGTGCCGCCGAAGACGCTCTACGTGCTGGATGAGCCGACCGTGGGCCTGCACATGGCGGACGTCGGCAAGCTGATCCACGTGCTGCACCGGCTCGTCGACGGCGGCAATACGGTGGTGGTCATCGAACACAATCTCGATGTCATCGCCGAGGCCGACTGGATCATCGACCTCGGTCCCGAGGGCGGCGGAGGCGGCGGGCGGGTGGTCGCGCAATGTCCGCCGGAGCAACTCGTCCTGATGTCGACGCCAACGGCGCGTGCACTGGCCGAGTTCTTCGGCAACCGGCCTGCCCCCACCTTGCTGGAACCCGCCGAGGCGGCCGCGCCGGTCGCCTGACCTGGAAGTCCGCTAAGAGGCGGCTCAACGCCGCGCGCCGGGCAGTCTGCGGGCGATTGCCATCGACAGCGGCGCGAGCAGCAGAACGAGCATGCCGATACTCAGAAAGCCGCCACGAGAGGGATCGAAGTCTTCGGCGATTCGCGACCACGGATAGGCGAAGGCGCATCGCCCGAGTGCCACTTCGGCGGCCAGCATCAGGGCAACCCACAGCGTGCCAATCGCCAGCCACTGACGCCGCGAGGCAGCAGCGATCCAGTGCACCGTCAGCCCGGTGATCAACACGATCAGCGCGGAGCCGACGACCACGCCAACCTGCCGCGAGGGCAGATCGCCGACGCGCGGTATCAGCCACAGCGTGCGCGCCACCCCGTGCGCGAACTCCACCGCCAGGATCAGCACCCAGACGGACAGCGCGCGCATCCAGACCATGGTCGCCCCTTTCGTACCTGCAGTGTGCCGGACGCCTGGCAGACCACGCGCATCGACGCTATTGCCCCTGCTTCGACGGCCAATTCCAGCCGGGCAGTGATACGCGGCTGGCTATGATCCGGCCACTTTGCAGACGCCCCCAATGACCCGACACCGTGCACTGATCCTCGCGCTGGCCATCGCGGCAATGGCTGGCGAAGCCATTGCGCAACGGCCGCCTGCGCCCGACGAGAGCGTCCTCCAGATACCGCAGACTTCCCCCGGAACCGCCTGGTCGTTCATCGGCTACGGCATCACCACTCCGGGTGATCCGCAGTGGTTCGTCACGAACAGCACGCCGCGCGGTGGCACGATGGGAAAAAGCATCGCCACCACCCCGCCTCACAGCGCCGTACTGGTGATCGCCAGCGAACTGCTCGACCAGCCGATCGACTCCGACAACGAGTTGCTGACCCTCGCCAGGGCGAGGCATGCGCGCCTGGCCGAGCGCTGGACGCTCAGCAAGCATGAGGAAACGCTGGCTCGGCACGCCGGGACGCGGTGCGCTCGCCACGAGATGGCGGGACGCGAGGCGGAAGACAAGTCGCCGCGGAAGGACGCCGCGCGGGCCAATGCGGCGCGCAGCTTCCTCCATGTCACAGGGCTGTCCTGCGTGCATCCGACCGATGCGCGACTGCTGGTGGAAATCGGTGTGTCGGAGCGCAGCCCCCGCGAAGGCATGAGCGAGGCCGTCCGCCGTGATGCCGAGCAGGCCATGGTTAGCCTTGCGTTCCAGCGCTATTCGGAGCAGGCACTGCAAAAGTCGGCCGAGCTGGCGCGCGCCGGCAACGTGCAGGACGCCGAGGCGATGCTGAAGCCCTATGTGGACGCCGGGGCAGCCTGGGCGCGCTACTTTCTCGCGCAGATCGTCGAACGCGCAGTTCCTGCGCCGAAGGACGCCGGCGTCCGCCTCAAGGGGTTACTCGAGCCCGCAGCCGAGCGCGGCCTGGCCGACGCCCAATGGATGCTCGGCACGATGTATCTGCGCGGTGCGCCGGGCATCACCAAGGATCCGTCGCTTGCCGAGGCGCTGCTGCGCCGCGCGGCCGAGCGCGGTAATCCCGGGGCCGCGTTCCAGCTCGGCGTCGCCCTGCTGTCCGGGACCGACGGGTTCTCGCGTGACGAGCGCGACGGGCTGGTCTGGGTCACGCGTGCGGCCGCACGTGGGCAAAAAGAGGCGCAGGAACTGCTGAAGAGCGCGCGTGACAGTCTGCCCGCCGGCTCCGGCCTGAAACCGCCGTCTGCACGCTAAGGCCCGCAGTCAACCCCGCCTGTCGCCCGTGACGACGGACCAGTCCGCGTTCCATGCAGTGCGTCGCACGTCGCGTGCTGCACAGGCGCGATCCGGGCAGGATGCAGGCTAGAAACGAAACCGACGATGAGACTGCTGATCTTCCTGCTTTCATGCTGTGCCGCCGCTGCGGTGGCGGCGCAGCCCCTGGCGCCCCTGGTTGGGACCGTGATCGTCGGTTCCGCCGGCAGCCGTGTCGACGGCTCCGGCCGCCAGGCGGACGAGGTGCGGTCCTTGGGACCTTTTTCCGCAGTGCAGGCCAGCGGGCCGATCGACATCGTGCTCAAGGCTGGCGACCGCGAACAGGTCACCGTGCATTTCGACGACAACCTGCTTTCCTTCGTCGAGACCCGGATCGTGGGGAAGGCGGGGCCCACGCTCGATATCCGTATTCTTCCCGGCGCAGGGTTCAAGAGTTCGCGCCCGCCAAAGGTCATCGTCGAGTTCCGCACGATCGAGTCGCTGGCCCTGCGCGGTTCCGGCGATCTCATGGCGGACACCGTGCAGGGCAAGATGCTGGCAGTCTCGATCGCCGCCAGCGGCGACGTGAAGATCAACAAACTGGATGTGGATGTCCTCGGCGTGTCGATCGCAGGCAGTGGCGACTTCGCGGCGGCGGGCCGGGCGGCCGAGCAGGGATTCAGCATCGCCGGATCAGGCGACATCAATGCGGCGGACCTGGTCGGACAGACCGTCAAGGTGCGCATTGCCGGCAGCGGCGATGTGCGCGTGCATGCAGAGCAACTGCTCGACGTGTCCGTCGCCGGCTCCGGCGACGTGATCTACCGCGGCGCTCCGGTGCTCCGAAAGAGCATTGCGGGCTCCGGCGACGTGCGCCGGGCCAAGTAGTCGCGGGCGGCGGTACGCTTGCAGGCGTACTGCCCTGCCACCCATGCTCACGACAACGCTGGCGAACGCGTTCGCGCGCACCGCACTGGCCAATGCGGCCACTGAGTACCCGTACAAGCTGGACCAGGTCCTCGGTTCGACCGACGAACTGGCGTCGCCCCGCACGCTGCACCCGGCCTTCTGGGGCAGCTACGACTGGCATTCGTGCGTGCACATGCACTGGACGCTGCTGCGCCTGCTGCGGCGTTTTCCACATCACCCGCTGTCGGAGCAGACAAGGAAGCACCTGGATTCCCGGCTGACGGTATCCGCCGTTGCGGGGGAACTCCGGACGCTGCGCGGACCCCATCGACAAACCTTCGAGCGCCCGTACGGCTGGGGCTGGCTGCTGAAACTCGCGTCCGAACTCGAACTGCTCTCAGACCGCCAGCCGGGGGCAGCACCGTGGCGTGACGCGGTGCGGCCGCTCGCGGACGAGTTCGCTGAACGCTTTCTCGCCTATCTGCCCAGGGCCGAGCACCCGACCAGAGCGGGGACGCATGCCAACAGCGCTTTTGCGCTGCGGCTCGCACTCGACTGGTGCGAAGTCGTGCAGCATCGCGCACTGCGGCGGGTCATCGCCGACCGCGCCAACCACTGGTTCGGACGTGACCGTCGCTATCCGGCCGGCTACGAGCCGGGCGGCGAGGACTTCCTCGCGGCCGGACTAGTCGAGGCTGCGCTGATGCTGCAAACCGTCGACGGCTGTTCCTTCGCCGACTGGTGGGAGCAGTTCCAGCCGGCCGATGACGCGCTCAGCCGCTGGCTCACGCCCGTCGCCGTCAGCGATCCGGCCGATGCGCGCATCGTGCACCTCCACGGACTCAACCTGTCGCGGGCCTGGTGCTGGCGACTGCTGCGCCCGGAACTGCCGACCGCGCTGCGTGACCCCGCGGACACGGCGATCGCTGAACACCTCGCCGCTTCGCTGCCGGCCGCGACCGCCGGCGACTACGTCGGGACCCACTGGCTGGCGTCCTTCGCGCTGCTCGCGCTGGATGACGCCGGCCCTTGATGTGACTACTGGCCGCGATTGTCAGGCCGCGGCGCGGTCCGGACGGTTATCCTTGTCGCCGAGTCGACGCACCTGCCCGCCATCCCGGCGGCGCCCGGTGTGAAGCTCACGGTCGACGTCCGCAATGGCCCCCGATCCGATGCGCCTGGGCGAACGTCGAGCCGCACCGCCCGACCCGACCATCGCGAGGAGAATCAATGAACAAGAAACTGCTCGTTTGCTCTGCAATGCTGCTGCTTTCGTCATGTGCGTCGTATGACACGCCGTACAGCCTGCTGGGAGCCACGAAGACGAACCTCAATGTGAACACCTTCAATATCGGCATCGAGCGCGTCGACGGCTCGTCGCCGATGCAGGAGCCGATCAAGCTCGCGCCGGGCGTTCATAAGGTCGAAGTCAGCGCCAGCGGCCTCAGCAACGCCATTACCACCGTGTCACTGGACCTCAAGCCTTGCACGCAGTACTGGATCGTCGGCGAGCGATTCGACCCGGTCGGCAACATCATCAAGGTGAAAGTCGACCGCACCGAGGCCATTCCGGGCTGCAAGATCCCGGAAAAGAAGTAAGGCCGGACATAGCAGCACTCCTTTGCGCGAGCTCGGTTCCCCCGTAGTGCGTAGCAAAGGAGCGCTTAGCGGACCCGTGACCCTTTGACAGGGATGCGGAGTCGCGGCTGATGATGATTGCGACGGGGCTCGCTTGTGCGTCGCACGTGTGCAATCCATTGAAGACTCTCCGCAACGCGGACACGCGTTCGCTTGTCCGCAGCGGCCAAGCCCAACGAGGCAACTACGAGGCTCAACAAATCCTTTTGACCGACATAGTCCCCGCTTCAGCGCGGTGCTCGTTTCATTGCTGGATCAATGCACCCGCCCGCAATGCCAGCGTACGGCGCTCGAGCTCACCGGAAACACAGACCCTGAGATCCGACACGCCGCGTGGTCGGCAACCCGTTTCGCCGGCCTTGCATCGCCCATCATTCTGACTGGAGCAGTCCCAAAGATGAAAGCCAAGTTTTCAATGGTCGTGAAGTGCGCTGCACTGTGTATCGCTGCGGCGGTGCTCTTCAGTGGCTGCGGCAAGAAGGACGACCCGATTGCCAAAGCGGAGAAACGGGACGAGGCGAAGGGCATCGCTGCACCCGGCATCGCCGAGACTAAGGCCATCGCCGAAGAGGCGTTCATCTATGGGCTGCCGATCGTGATGAACTACGCGGTCATGAACGAGTTTTCGGTCGACAAAGACTCAGGGCAGTACAAAGCACCGTTCAACGTCATCCACAGCGAAGCCCGTGTCTTTACCTACAAGGACACGGCCGTCGTCACTCCCAACAGCGACACCCCGTATTCGATACTCTGGCTGGACCTGCGTGCAGAGCCCATGATGATCTCGGTGCCGGCCGTGGCCAAGGCACGGTACTACTCGGTGCAGTTGATCGACGGCAACGCCTACAACTACGGTTATATCGGCAGCCGGGCGACGGGCACCGGCGCCGGGGACTATCTCGTAGTGGGCCCCGACTGGAAGGGGCAGGCGCCGGCGGGGATCAAGGAGGTCTTCCAGTCGACGACGCCGTTCGCACTCACCATCTTCCGCACCCAGCTTTTCAACGATGCGGACATGCCGAACGTGGTGAAGGTCCAGACCGGATACAAAGCGCTGCCGCTGTCCGCGTTCCTGAAGCAGGCCACACCGCCCGCGGCGCCGAAGATCAACTTCCTGCCGGCCACGACGGCGGGCATCAAGGACAACTTTTACCAGTATCTCGACGCCG
>Ga0316601_100000249_pt1 | contig 21832 bp, 26 predicted proteins | sample OWC_soil_day5_no_FD_207663 | JGI IMG/M metagenome (GOLD analysis project Ga0316601, IMG submission 207663) | Wetland soil microbial communities from Old Woman Creek delta, Ohio, United States - OWC_soil_day5_noCT | ecosystem: Environmental > Terrestrial > Soil > Wetlands | place: USA: Ohio... | reverse complement strand
TGTCCTCCGGCGGCGGCAACCTCTATTGCGCGTTTGGCACTGTCATGACCTATCACGTCTTTGAAGTCTGAAACCGGTCTGCCAGCAGAAGGCGGCACCGCCGGAATTCTGCTTTCACAGGGAACGCAATCCCTGTGTTTAATGAAGCGGAGCACCTGGCTAAGACTGCAGAATGAAAACACTCTGCTTCCTTTTACATAGGAGCATTCAACTGCATTTTCGGCCGGCACTATGAAATTTTCTATGTTTCTTTCCATGCCTGCCATTACAATGGGAAGCCCTCCTGTTATCCTGTTCAGCTCACCCGAAAGCGAAAGTTCGCCGACGAACAGGTATCCGCTGCAGTCCTTCAGCATCAGCTGTCCTGATGCCGCAAGGATGCCTATGGCAATGGGGAGGTCGAAATGAGTCCCTGCTTTTTTCAGGTCTGCAGGCGCCAGATTCACCACTATTCTGCAGACAGGGAAATCATATCCTGAATTGACTATGGCCGACCTCACCCGTTCCTTCGCCTCCTTCACCGAAGTGTCTGCAAGCCCTACCATGTTGAAGCAGGGCAGCCCCCTTCCAGTATCAACCTCCACATCTATAAGACGCGCTTCAATCCCTTTTATCACTGCCGAAATTATCTTTACAGCCATATGATCACCTCATTGAAATAATTGACAGTTTTTTGGTTATTATTCATTTACAAAAGAATTTATTACTGCTAAAATATAAGAACATCAAAAATTCTGTCTATTTTATTTGAAAGGGGAAATTATATGGGTTCCTACAACAAAGACATCGGAAGCCTGGGTGAAGAAATTTCAGAGAACTTTTTAATCGAATCAGGTTACACAATTCTGGAAAGGAATTTTCGATGTAAGACGGGAGAAATCGATCTGATTGCCAGGGACGGTGATTACATCTGTTTCATAGAAGTCAAGACAAGGTGCGGCGACCTTTTCGGAAGCCCCTGCGAAGCTGTTAATTATTCCAAGCAGCAGAAGATCAGCAGGACAGCCCAGATGTACATCCTTAAGAAAAAACTGTACAAATTTTGCTTCAGATTTGACGTGATCGAAGTGATATTGAACAAGGAAAACTGCAGCAGCTCAATAAAATTAATAAAGAACGCATTTGAAGCATAAAAAAAACGGCAGTCGAACTGCCGTTTTAATTCATTTCAGCCTATTATATTTGTAAGGAAACTCTTCCTATGTATTTCTGTGGCTCCGAACCTTTTTATGGCTTCAATATGCTCCCTGGAGCCGTAGCCTGAATTTGACGCAAAGCCGTATTCCGGATAGAGGGTGTCATATTCTTTCATCAATCCGTCCCTGTAGACTTTTGCCAGGATAGACGCGCACGCTATGCTTGCGCTTTTGGAATCGCCTTTCACGGCAAACTCATTGCGGATCCTGATCCCCTTGACGGGATAACCGTCAGATATCACAAGCTGCGGCTCCATCGAAAGGTTCTCTGCCGCATTTCTCAGGGCCTCGTTGTTGCACCATGAGATGCCTTTTTCGTCAATGACCATGCTGGAATACTGGTGGATATTGAAGCACAATGCCTTGCTCCTGATTATCTCCGCAAGCTCTTCCCTCAAATGAGGAGACAGCTTTTTCGAATCATTTATGCCAAGGATTATATCCCTGCTCTGAAGGGAAGACCTGTCCAGAATGACGGAGGCTGCAACGATCGGCCCGGCGAGGGGACCTCTCCCAACCTCGTCAACGCCTGCTATGCAGGGATAGTCCCCATAGGAGCCGTCGAATTCATACAGTTTCACCACCCTGGAAACCTCGTCGTCATATGCGCACAGGTGCCTTGACAGCACGCCTGCAGCCGAGGCTACTGCGCTTCTTCCGTCACATTCCATGTGCCTCACAAGCTCTTCAAGTTCTGATTTGAATTCTCCGCAGTAACCTGACTTTATTATATCGAGGAAGCCCTTTATCTCTTTGACTTTCAGCTTTTCAGAGCACTTCACGCTTTCAATGGCCGATTGAACTTTATGCATCTCTTTCAGGCCTCTCTTCCGGCCTTTCAAGCGATAAAGGCCCAAGCTTTCCGCCTCTGAGCTCATCCAGCAGGAGAACGGCAATCCTGTTGTAGTCTATTCGTCCGCCGGACATCACCGCTCCTCTTTTTCTTCCAATCATCTCGAGATTTTCAGCCGGATCTTCGCTGAGGCCTGTGAGCTTATATCTCTCCATAAGCCTGTCAGGGTAGTTTTTTGCCAGGACTTCAAGGAGCTTCACCGAAAGTTCCTCTATGTCCATTATCTCGTCCTTAATCGCACCCGTGAATGCAAGGTTGAACTGGGTTTCATCGCTCTCCAGCTTGGGCCAGAGAATGCCCGGAGTATCCATGAGTTCTATCCCGAGCTTTGTTTTGATCCACTGCCTGCTCCTTGTAACACCCGGTTTGTCTCCGGTCTTTGCTATTGTGCTTTTTGCCATCTTGTTTATGAACGAAGATTTTCCTACATTCGGTATTCCTATGACCATGACCCTGTCCACAATATTCACTATGCCCTTCGCACTCTTTCTTTCGTGCTTTTCAGCCAAAAGCTCGTTTAGGGCAGGCCTAATATTCTTCAACCCAGCTCCTGTTATGCTGTTGCAGGGGATTGCTTTTACATTTGATGCCGTCAGGTGTTTAATCCACATTTCCGTTACCTTGTTCTCCGCGAGATCCGCTTTGTTAAGCAGGATAATCCTCGGCTTTGTACCGCAGAGTTCATCCACCTCCGGATTGGCACTGGATCTTGGTATTCTGGCATCTCTTATCTCTATCACGGCGTCGACCATCTTGAGGTTTTCTTTTATCTCCCTCCTGGTTTTCGCCATGTGTCCCGGGAACCAATTTATAGCCATGAGTATAAAACTCCTTTCAAATCAATTATTTGGAGCGGCAGTCAGAAGTCCGATATCGCTGAAAGGATATATCCGAAGCACTGCCCTGCCAACCACCAGCGAGGTGTTGACAAAGCCTACATCAGGGTACCTGCTGTCCCTGCTGTTGTTTCTGTTGTCACCCATTACGAAAATGGTGCCTTTCGGAACGGTCACTTCGCCGAAGTCGAACATCGTGTCCTCAAGGATATAATCCTCGTTCTGCGCCACATTGTTTATATACAGTGTATTTTTTTCTATTTTCACTTTATCACCCGCTACCGCAACTACCCTTTTTATGAATTTCTCTTCAACGTTTGCAGGGTATTTGATAACTACGATATCTCCCGGCTCAGGCTGTCTGAAATAGAAGGTAACTTTTTCAACTATCAGCCTGTCATTGTCGTTAAGTGTCGGATTCATAGAGTAGCCGTCCACCCTTACGGTCTCGAAAACAAAAGTTATTATCAGAAATGCTGCGATTATGGCGATGATTATGGATTTCAACAATTCCACCAATTGCTTAATCATACAGATTGCTCCTTTTTATATAAAAAAAGGGACTATAAAAGCCCCGTTTTTTTATCTCAGTATTTCTTTTACCTTTGCTGCTTTACCAACTCTATCTCTCAAGTAGAACAACTTAGCTCTTCTTACCTTACCTCTTCTAACTACCTCGATCTTCTCGATTGATGGCGAGTTAACAGGGAAAGTTCTTTCTACTCCTACGTTGTATGCAACTCTTCTTACTGTGAAAGTTTCTCTAAGGCCGCCGTTCTGTCTCTTCAAAACTATGCCCTCGAAAACCTGAACTCTTTCTCTTGTTCCTTCTTTGATCTTTACGTGAACCTTTACAGTGTCACCTACATTGAATGGTGCAAGATCAGCTCTAATCTGTTCTGCTTCTATAGCTCTTATAACATCTAACATTGTGCATTCCTCCTCTTGTTTATATTAACGTTCTTGCCCGGTAGATTCCGACAGAGGAACGTTCGTACTAGCACAAAATACATTGTAGCACAGATATCGTGCATTTTCAACTAAAATACGGGTTAAATTTCAAAATTGCTCAGGATTTTGATGTCTTCCTTTGTCAGCTCAAGCTTCTCGAACAGATCCGGCCTGCGCTTCCTTGTTATGGCCAGCGACATGGCCCTGCGCCATTTCCGCACATTTTCGTGATGCCCTGACATGAGCACTGCGGGAACCTCTTCCCCTTCGAAAACTGCAGGCCTTGTATAGTGGGGATATTCCAGCGCTCCACTGTAGAAGGACTCATCCGTGAAGCTTTCGGAGCTGGAAAGCACGCCGGGAACAAGCCTCAGTATGCTGTCGACGACCGGAATGCAGGCCATCTCGCCGCCAGTAAGGACGAAGTCGCCGAGGGATATCTCCATGTCGATGTGCTTGTATATCCTCTCGTCGATGCCCTCATAATGGCCACAGAGGAACACAAGCTCCTTCTCCGCGGACAGCTCCTTGGCCATCTCCTGGTTGAAAGTCCTTCCCCTTGGTCCGAGGAAAATCACCTTTCCGCTGTTGTGCTCCCTGACCTTGCGGATGCTGTCCACAACCGGCTGCGCTGCCATAACCATGCCAGCACCTCCGCCGTAGGGATAATCGTCAACTTTCCTGTGCTTGTCCTTAGTGTATTCCCTGATGTCCCAGGTGTTTATCGATACGATCCCCTTCTCCCTGGCCTTCCCTATGATGCTGTGGTTGAATACATCGAACATTTCGGGAAAAAGAGTGAGTATGTCAATCCTTACATCCATGTGTCCACCGGCTTTATAACGATCTTCTGGTTCACCACGTCAACTTCAAGCACTATCTCCTTAAGCACAGGAATAAGCAGCTCTTTGCCTTCTTTTATCCAGTAAACATCATTGCTGCCTGTTTTTAAAACGTCGTAGATGACACCAAGGTTGTTGCCTTCTGTGTCGTATACCGTGCAGCCAATGAGGTCTGCAATGTAGTAGCTGCCTTCTGGCAGTTCGACTGCATCCTCTCTCCTGACTTCAAGATATTTTTTGAAATATTTCTGGGCCTGCTCGATGCTGTCGATGCCTTCAAGCTTAAGTATGACCTTATCATTCTGAAGTTTGCACCAGACTACCTTCATTTCAGCGCCGTCAACCAACACTGTTTCAAGCTTCCTGAATCGCCTTATGTCGTCAGTCAACGGGTAAACCTTCAGCTCGCCGTGCAATCCGTGGGTATTTATTATCTGGCCGATGGTAAGAAATTCTTTCATACTTCAACTCTTCCTTCCTTCATATATATTCTGTGGCGCTCTAAAAAAAAGAGCCAGGAAGCACCTGACTCTTAGATGATCTCTACAACAACTCTCTTGTTTTCCTTAACAGCTGCTGCTTTAACAACGGTACGGATGGCTTTAGCTATCCTGCCCTGTTTTCCTATTACTTTTCCCATGTCTTCTGGTGCAACTCTAAGTTCAACTATTATGGATTGTTCTCCATTAACTTCATTAACTTGAACCTTATCCGGGTTATCAACTAATGATTTAGCGATTGTTTCAACTAATTCTTTCACTTAATACACCCCTAGTCTCTTATTTTGTAAGATATTATTTTATTCCAGCTTTAACAAATAATCTCTTAACTATGTCAGTAGGCTGAGCACCGTTTTTAAGCCATTTAGCTGCTTTTTCTTCATCGATTTTGATTAATGCAGGTTCTGTTAACGGATTGTAGAAACCTATTTCTTCTACGAATCTTCCGTCTCTTGGAGCTCTTGAATCTGCAACGATAACTCTGTAAAAAGGAGCTTTATGAGCACCCATTCTTCTTAATCTGATTTTAACTGCCATTGTGTTGTTACCTCCTAAAAAATTAATTATTTTGTATTATTAAAATGGTAGTTTTCCAAACATACCTTTTTTATAACCTTTTTGCATTCCCTTCATCTGCTTCATCATCTTCTTCATGGATTCGAATTCCTTCAGCAGCTTGTTTATATCCTGGATAGTGGTACCGGAGCCTGCTGCTATCCTCTTCTTCCTTGAAGGGTTTGAACTGATTAGGTTAGGGCTGCGTCTTTCCTTCAGTGTCATGGAGCTGATAATCGCCTCAATCCTCTTGAGATCCTTCTCGCTCTGTTCCACGTCCAGATTCTTGAGTTCCTTGGCGTTTGCTCCAGGGATCATCTCCAGTATCTTGTTCAATGGTCCCAGATTCTTCATCTGCTGCATTGATGTGAGGAAATCCTCAAAGTTGAATTCCTGGCTCATCATCCTGTCGCTTAGCTTTTTCGCTTCTTCCTGGTCGATGTTCTGCTGAGCTTTCTCGATCAGCGAGAGAACATCTCCCATGCCCAGAATCCTTGATGCCATCCTGTCGGGATAGAAGACCTCGAGGTCGCTCATCTTTTCGCCTATGCCGGCAAATTTTATCGGCTTTCCCGTTATTGCCTTAATTGACAATGCCGCTCCGCCTCTTGTGTCTCCGTCGAGCTTCGTAAGAATTACTCCGGTTATGTCCAGCTGGCTGTTGAAGCTTTCTGCAACATTGACCGCATCCTGTCCCGTCATGGAGTCAACTACAAGCAGTACTTCGCTCGGGCTGACGCTTTCTTTGACATTCTTGAGCTCGTCCATAAGCTCTTCATCTATATGGAGCCGGCCCGCAGTATCTATGATAACTACATTCTGGCCGTTGTTCCTTGCGTATTCCACAGCACCCTTTGATATGTCCACCGGATTTGCCTTGTCGCCCATTTCGAACACAGGCACATCTATCTGCTTTCCTACCACCTGGAGCTGTTTGATCGCTGCTGGCCTGTATATGTCGCAGGCTACAAGCAGAGGCTTCTTGTTCTTCTTTCTGAGCTGAAGAGCAAGCTTGCCGCACATTGTTGTCTTACCGGCACCCTGAAGGCCGACAAGCATTATAACGGTTATTCCGCTTGAGGAATAGGAGATGGTGCTTTCATTGCCGCCCATGAGGCTGGTCAGTTCATCGTTTACTATTTTAATTACCTGCTGTCCAGGGGTAAGGCTGTTCAAAACTTCAGCTCCCGAACTCTTTTCGCTTACGGATTTAACGAAATCTTTTACTACCTTATAATTTACATCCGCTTCAAGAAGTGCAAGCTTAACTTCGCGCATGGCGCCTTTTATATCTGTTTCAGTTAACTTGCCCTTGCCCCTAAGCTTCTTAAGGGTTTCCTGAAGCTTTGATGCCAAACTGTCAAAAGCCATTTTGCTCCTCCTATAGATTTTCTATGACAAATGATCTTATTTCTGATATTTCACCCGAGCGGGAACCTTCAGCTAAACCGTCCAGCATTCCGAGTAGTTCACCTTTTGAATTCTCTCTGCTGATTTCCTTTTGCATGAGGCCGAGCCTGGACTCGTATTCAAGCAGTATCTTATGACATCTTTTTATGATGTCGAATACCGCCTGCCTGCTGGTTTCCATGTTTTCAGCGATTTCTGCGAGGGAAAGGTCATCGTTGTAGTAAAGGTTTAGGATATCCCTCTGTTTATCTGTGAGAAGCGTACCGTACAAATCCAAAAGTATGGACATCTTAAATCTATCTTCCATAGTAAACTCCTAAATATTCGCGACATGATTATCCAACATGATTTATAATATCAGAACACACAAGCAGTGTCAAGTATTTTTACTTAACACTGCTTGAAATATTAGAACAAAGCTTCGGTGAATGCCTCAGGATCGAATTCCTGAAGGTCGTCTATGCCTTCTCCTACACCTATGAGGTTGACCGGAATGCCCAGCTGATGCTTTATGGAGATGATAATGCCCCCTTTTGCCGTGCCGTCCAGCTTTGTCAGCACTATGCCGTCTATCCTGCATACCTCCATGAATTGCCGTGCCTGTTCAACAGCATTCTGGCCTGTAGTGGAATCAAGCACAAGAAGTGTTTTTCTTGCAGCCTCAGGGAATTCCCTGTCAATGACCCTGTTTATCTTGCCCAGTTCATCCATGAGGTTCTTCTTGTTGTGAAGCCTCCCCGCAGTGTCGCATATGAGCACATCCGCCTTCCTGGCTTTTGCAGCCTGGATGGAATCGAACACCACAGCGGCAGGGTCTGAGCCCTCCTGGTGCTTTACAAGGTCAACTCCCGCCCTGCTGCTCCAGACTTCCAGCTGGTCTATGGCGGCAGCCCTGAATGTGTCAGCTGCAGCGAGGAGCACCTTGTAGCCTTTTCCCTTGAGCTGTGCCGAAATTTTGCCTATTGAGGTTGTCTTTCCGACGCCGTTAACCCCTATAACGAGTATGACCTGAGGTATGCTTTCCGGTATAACGCTGCCTTTTTCGCTGCCAAGCATGTCCATTATTACCGCCTTGAGGCACTGCCTGAGATCAGCAGGATCCTTCACCCTGTCTTCCCTGACTTTAACCTTAAGCCTGTCTATTATTTCCAGGGAGGTTTCAACTCCAATATCTGCGGTTATGAGGATCTCTTCGATTTCTTCATACAAATCCTCGTCGATGTAAAGGGCCCCTGTAAGGACTGACGATATCCTGTCAGTGAAATTGTCCTTTGTCTTCGTAAGTCCTGATTTTAGCTTGTCAAAAAAACTGCCTATCATATCTTCATCTCTCCTTAGCTTGTTTGTTTGCTGAAGTCTACCGAAACTACTTTTGACACGCCTTTTTCCTCCATTGTTATCCCGTACAGCGCATCGCTGACTTCCATGGTGCCTTTCCTGTGCGTGATTACAATGAACTGCGTGTTCTTAGAAAACTTTTTAAGAAATTCTGCATATCTGTTGACATTCGCATCGTCCAGCGCCGCTTCAATCTCGTCAAGTATGCAGAAAGGAGTAGGCTTCATCTTGAGTATCGCGAAGAGCAGCGCTATGGCTGACAGTCCTTTTTCTCCGCCCGACAGAAGGTTTATGTTCTGCAGCTTTTTGCCGGGCGGCTGGACCTCGATCTCGATATTGCCCGTAAGCTCGTCCCCGTCGGATATTTTAAGGTCTGCGCTTCCGCCTTTGAACAGCTCGCAGAACGTCTCGTTGAACAGCTTCCTTATCACCATGAAGTGTTCCCTGAACACAGCCCTCATTTTGTTGATCATCTCGTCGATAAGGCTGACCAGCTCTTCTTTTGAGCTGTTCAGGTCATCCCTCTGCGCGGATAGGAACGATATCTTTTCCTTTATTTCCTTGTATTCCTCAATAGCAGCAAGGTTTACGACACCGAGCCTGGATATCTCGCTTTTCAGGCTGCTGATCTCCTGCTTGATTTCGCCCATGTTCTTAACTTCGCATCTGCTGGAAACGGCTTCTGCATATGTCAGTCCGAGCTCATCGTTGAGTTTGGCCAGGTGCATCTCCTTCTCGGTCTCATGCTTCCCTTTGAGGATTTCAAGCCTGTGCATCTCATTCTCTTTTTTTGATATCGTGTCGTTGAGATCCTGCGTTGCATCCGAAAGCGCTGTTATCTCCTGCTTCAGCTTGATCCTGACGGCATTGAGCTCGCCCATGAGTGACTGCAGGGAATTTATGCCTTCAAGATTCTCTGAAAGAAGCGCTTTGTTCCCTTCAATCCTTTTCCTGCAATGTTCGGCTGCAGCCGCAGCGGCTTCGTTCTCGGCAAGAATTTCTGCTTTCCTCGATTCGAAGCCGCTCAGTTCTTCCTGGAGCCTCGTCATGTTGGCGATTATGCTTCGTATCTCCTCGTCAGCTTTGGCTTTCCCAACCTTGTGGTTGAACATAGCTTCCTTCTGAGCTTTGATAAAATCTGTTTTGATTTTCATTGCGCTTTCGATAGAAATTATATCGGCATTCCCGTCATCCTTCCGGCTTGAGTTCTCCTCCAATGCCGCTTTAAGGGTCTCAAGCCTTTTCTCGCATTCCAGGATTTCTGCATTAACCGCTTCCATCTCAGACCTTGACGCTGCAAGCCTGCTTTTGAGCTTTGCAGCGTCATCGGTGAGCGCAGTGATTTTGCCTTTTATTTTAGTTATTTCTATTTTCCTGTTATGTATATCTTCCTTAAGATGACTGTTTTTTTCGCTCAGTTCAAGGCTTCGGCGGCGGTTTTCCTCCAGTTTGCTGTTCATGGCTTTTATCGCTTCTGCGTTTTCGGCAAGCCTGCTGCCCAGCTCCTCTATTTCCCTTTTTCTGCCGATGACATTGGTGCTTTTGTGGTATGTGCTTCCGCCTGTCAGTGAACCGCTCGGATTAACCACGTCTCCGCTGAGTGTCACTATCCTGTATGCGTAGCCCGATGCTGCCGCAATCTTCAGCGCGGTATCCATGTCCGTGCATATGAGCGTCCTCCCGAGAAGGTAGCTTACTGCATTTTCAAACGCAGGATCATATTTGATAAGCCTGCTTGCCACACCTATGTATCCGCTGATTTTCGAAAGAGCCTCGAGGCTGCCGATCGTCTTCGGCTTTATGGTATTGAGCGGAAGGAAAGTGGCTCTCCCCATGCTCTTGGCTTTCAGGTAGCCGATCAGTGCTTTCGCAACATCGGCGTTCTTTGTGATGACATCGGAAATGCTGCCTCCGAGAGCTATCTCGATGGCTGTCTCATGTTCCCTGGAAACGTCTATGACATCGCCTAAGAGGAAACACTCCCCTTTCTTTACGGGTGTTTTTCCATCCTCGATGTCCTGGAAAAGCGTTTTGACGGCTCTGTTGTAGCCCTCATGTTTCTTGTCCAGATTTATCAGCATTGACTTGTTGGCCTCCATGCTGTTCTGGTTCTTGTTGAGCTTTTTCAGCTGGTTCTCGTTTTCCAGAATGATGCCGGACGTTTCAGCCAGGATTACCTTGTTTGAGGCTATCTGCTGCTCCAGCACTTCTATCCCGGAGTTTATCATGGCTTCATCCGACTCAAGCTCTGATTTGGTTTTCAGGTTTATTCCAATGGAGCTTTCCAGGCTTTCAACCGCTGCCTCAAGATTGGTGATCTTCGCCTTCTGGCCTACAATCCCGCTTTCAGCCAGTGAAATCTCATTCCTGGTGTCAGAAATTTTCTGAAGCATGTCCATGTGCCTGTCCCTCAGGGCTCTATGCTCCTGTTCGGAGGTTTCTATTTCATCCTCGGCCTCGCGGATCTGCCTTTCTATTCTCCCGATATCCTCACCCAGCGAGGCGCACTCATTGCGTTTCGACTCGAGAGCTTCGGCGAGACTTTCCCTGTCTTTTACAGAGGCTTCTGCCTTCAGCCGGATATTTTCAAGCTCCCTGCTGTTTTTGCTGCTCTGGGAATCAAGATTGACCAGCTTCTCGCTTTCAAGAGCGTTGTCGGATTCAAGTTTTTGGCATGCAGCCTTGGCTTCGTATATCTTTGTATTGTTCTCTTCAAGGCTGTTTTCCTGTTTTTCAAGTTCAAAGCCCAGAAGCTTTCTCTTCTCCGATTTTTCGCCCTGGCTAGACTTGAGGCTTCCAAGCTCCTCTTCCAGAGAACCGAGCTTTCCGCTGACGCTAAGTATGTTCTTGTCGTTAAGTTCCATGCTCGTCACCAGGACGCCGACTTCCCTGGTCTTCAGCTTTTCTGAAAGCTCAATAAACCTCTCAGCCTTCTTTGAGTCCTCCTCAAGCGGGCCAAGCCTCTCCATATAGGTTGCCAGGATGTCGTCGATCCTTACCAGGTTCTGGTTGGTGTTTGCAAGCTTCTTTTCGGCTTCCTCTTTCCTTGCCCTGAACTTGACAATGCCCGCTGCTTCCTCAAGCAGGCCTCTTTTGTCATCCTGCTTGCCGCTGAGAATGGCCTCGATTTTTCCCTGCCCGATTATGGAATAACCCTCGCGTCCTATGCCTGTGTCCATGAACAGCTCCTGGACATCCTTGAGCCTGCATCTGGTATTGTTGATGAAGTAGTCGCTTTCGCCCGATCTGTAAAGGCGTCTCGATATCGTCACATCCGAATAATCAAGAGGCAGCACCGAGTCGGCGTTGTCTAGTATGAGCGAAACCTGCGACAGGCCCACGGGCCTCCTGTACTGAGTTCCGGCAAATATGACATCTTCCATTTTTCCGCCCCTGAGTGTCTTTACACTCTGTTCTCCCAGTACCCATCGGACAGCATCGGACACGTTGCTTTTTCCGCTGCCGTTGGGGCCGACAATCGAAGTTATGCCGTCTTTGAACAAGATTTCCGTCTTGTCTGCAAAGGATTTAAAACCTTTAATTTCGATAGATTTCAAAAACATTTTTGAGCACCCCTTATAAGCTGAAAAGCATAGGAAGCAAACCTGCTATGAAAGTCAAAACTACAAAGCCTACAACCAATCTTGTCATCTTCTTTCTTTTATCATTTCTCATAATTCAAACTCACCTCTTGCTATGCATTAATTTATATTTTCTAAACATGTATTCTTTAAGTGACAGCTTTGTTTTGCTGCCGTCTGTCTCGATGACCAGCTCACCCCTGACAAGCTCATCGCAGGCTGCCACCTTCAACTTCTTGATGTTCAGCTGCTCCTTCATTTCGTTGAAGAACTCTTTTCTGTTGGCATACAGCTTTGAAATATCCCTGCTGTTGATGTGTATCACTGCATCCGCAGCATCTTTTCCTTCCAACGCTTCCTTTATGACATCGCAGAAAAGGCTTCCTTCGACCAGTTCCCTGAATGCAGGGTGGAAAGGCCCTGCCACTATGTCCCCGCCTTCGTTTATTTCCTCCGTAGGCTGCAAGCCTATCCTGATGACGTTTATACCCTCGGAAACAAGCATTCCGTATATTGTTTTCGAAATCTCCACGGCTTCCTTGAGCGTGTAAGGGATGTACTTCCCCTCTCTGAAAAGCCTTTCCATCTCAGTATCTTTAATTGTTAGAGCCGGGTATATCCTGCATATATCAGGTTTCAGCTTTATGACTTCTTCGGCAGTCCTTATGTCCTTCACGAAATTGTCTCCCGGCAGGCCGAGCATGATCTGGTGTCCCAGCGTAAAACCGTACTCCTTGATAAGCCTTGAGGCTTCCTCGGCCTGACGTGCGGTGTGTCCCCTTCCTGATTTGAGCAGGACTTCTTCGTCCATGGACTGGATTCCCAGTTCGATCACGTCTGCGGAATAATCCTTCAGGTTTCTGAGTATCGAGTCGTCAATGTAATCGGGCCTGGTGGAGAGGTGGATTAGATGAATCAGACCCCTGTCCTTGTATTCCTTCGCCACCGCGAGAAGCTCCTTCTGTTTGCCCAGGCTGATGGCAGTAAAGGTACCTCCGAAGAAGGAAACTTCGATTACCGAATTCTCTCGCCTGATAGTCTTGAGATAAGCTTCGATGGTCTCGCGCACGTATGCGGAATCCACCTGGTCCTGCTGGCCGGTAATGGAATCCTGGTTGCAGAAAACGCAGTCATGAGGGCAGCCTTCGTGCGGGACGAATATAGGTATTATATAATGCGATTTACTCATGCCTGCAATCCGCCTCCAATACCACAAGCGCTTCCTCTGCCGCGCACTGTTCAGACTCCTTCTTGCTGTAGCCTACGCCGTATCCCATGGGCACGGAATTTATCATGACCTTGCTGAAGAATTTCCTTCTGTGTGCAGGCCCCTCTTCTTTCAGTATTTCGTAACGTATGTCCACATCGCCGTTTCTCTGCAGCCTTTCCTGCAGTTTGGTTTTGAAATCAACTATTATTTCATTCCTGGAAGCCTTCGTTATGGTTTTCAGGAAATTCTCCATTATGAATCCCCTGGCAGCCTCTATGCCGTTGTCAAGGTAAATTGAGGCTATGATCGCTTCCACGGCGTCGGCAAGGATGGATGTCCTCTCTCTTCCGCCTGTCAGCTCTTCGCCTCGGCTCATGTAAAGATATTTCCCCAGGTCCCAGCTCTTCGCTAAATTGAAGAGAGACGCCTCGCATACGATCAGGGCCCTCATCCTTGTCAGTTCGCCTTCGGACATCCCCGTGAACCTGTTGTAAAGGTATTCCGTGATGCACAGCTGAAGCACCGAGTCCCCAAGGAACTCCAGTCTCTCGTTGTATTGTACGCCTTTTTTACCGTTTGCGAAAGAGCTGTGTGTCAAAGCGGTCCTGAACAGATCAAAGGATTTGAATTTCAGACCCAGCTTTTCCTCCAGTTCCTTCAGTGTAATTTCTTCTGTTTTCATCTGCTCTCCTTGGCAGTTCATTATTCAGTCTGTGCGAACACAAATTCAATAATAAACTGGATTTTTTACAAATTTAAAGCCCCGTATAAAACGGGACTCTTTGATTATTCTTCGATATGTTTTTTTATGTAGTTAACTACATCGGCAACAACTGCGATCTTCTCTGCATCCTCATCCGGGATTTCAAGATCGAACTCAGTTTCCAGCGCCATTATTAATTCAACTATATCAAGAGAGTCAGCACCCAAATCATCAACGAAAGATGATTCCATTGTAATCTCTTCAGCATCAATTCCTAGCTGGTCAGATATTATATCTTTTATTTTATCAAAAACCATTGTCTCACCTCCTAAAAAGCAACTATATATAAATAATAGTACATATCTATTTTTGCGTCAACATAAAAAAGATATTTGTCCGTTATTTATTTCATTTCATTTTCGATTTTGCCGATTATGTCGTTGTCGAAACAGTTTTTAGCCTGAAGGATCGCGTTTTTGAAGGCTTTGGCATCAGAGCTTCCATGCGCCTTGATGCATATCCCCCTGCATCCGAGGAAAGCTGTTCCGCCGTATTCGGCGTAATCGAACTTTTTCTTGAATCTTGAGAATACAGGCTTCAGAAGAAAGCCTCCTGCCTTTGTCCTCAAGGAACCCATTATATCGGCCTTAAGCATGCTGAATATGTTAGACGCCACTCCCTCATACATCTTGAGGATAGTGTTGCCCACGAAGCCGTCACAAACCAGTACGCTGACATCTCCGTTTGAGACATCCCTCGGCTCCACGTTGCCTACGAAGTTGAAATCAGAATCCTTAAGCAGTGGGTACGCAGCTTTTGTGAGCTCATTGCCCTTTTCCTCTTCGGCTCCAATGTTGATCAGGCCAACGGCCGGGTCCTTCACTCCGAGTATGTTTTCAAAGTAGACCTTTCCCATCTGAGCAAACTGAACAAGATAGTTAGGCTTGCAGTCAACGTTGGCTCCAGCGTCTATGACCATGAAAGGCGCATTCCTGCCGGGCATGACCGGCGCCAGCGCAACCCTGTCGACACCCTTGATCCGTCCGATTATGAGTGAAGCGCCAGCCATCAAGGCCCCTGTGCTTCCTGCAGATATAACTGCGTCAGCCTCGCCGCTTTTCACAAGGTTCAGCGCCCTTACAAGGCTTGAATCCTTTTTCTTCCTCAAAGCCATAACCGGGGCTTCATTCGATGAAATCACCTCCGCCGTATGTAAAACGGAAATCCGGCGCTTGTCGAATTTGTGTTTTGCCAGTTCCGCCATAATTTCGCTTTCGCGGCCTGTAATTAGAATTTTTATATCAGCTTCCCGCAGAGCCTGCACGCAGCCCTCTACTACTGCTCTTGGAGCATGGTCGCCGCCCATGCCGTCAACTACTATTATAATTTTAATCACATCCTCTCAAACTAAATATTAAGCTTAAAAAAAAAGAAAGTCAATTGACTTCCTTTATTTTTCAGTTGAAACAACTTCTTTTCCCTTATAATATCCGCAGTTCTTGCAAACTTTGTGAGCAAGCTTCATTTCGTGACACTGAGGACACTCAACTATGCCAGGTAAGCTTAATTTAAAAGTCTGAGCTCTTCTTGAATCTCTTCTGGCTGGTGAGAATCTTCTCGCTGGATTTCCCATGCAAACACCTCCTTAATTAGTCAAAAAAATCTTTTAGTTTTGCAAGTCTTGGATCGACTTCCTCGGTCATGCAGCTGCATGACGAATTGTTCAGATCCGTGCCGCACATAGGGCACAAGCCCTTGCAGGCTTCCTTGCAAAGCCTTTTTATTGGCAGAGACAGAATTATGTTGCTAAGCACAATTTCTGTAATATCCAATGTATCACTATCAATAAAGATGACATCATCATCTTCATCTAAAGCTTCTTTGTCATTGGAAAACTTTTCATCAACTTCGATGTTCAATTCATGGGGGTACTTAACAAGGCATCGCGAGCATGTAAGCTCTATGGTGCCGGTGATATTACCCTGCAGCTTAAAAAGATCTCCAAGCATGTTTAATTGTCCTCTGAACTGTATCGGTTTGATTATCTTTATGTACTCATAATCATAATCAAAGCCTTTTAATTCTACATCTAAGTCTATGGTTTTGTGGGCGGATTTCTTTTTCAAAAAATCCAACACATCAATTTTCATAATGCTCACCTCTATACTTTAACCACGATTAATTATATAGAGGTGAGCTTTAAAAGTCAAGCCTTATTTGCTTACTAATTCTCTAGTATCTCTTGCAATAACGAGTTCTTCGTTAGTTGGGATAACAAATACCTTAACCTTTGAGTCAGCTGCGCTTATTTCCATAGCCTGTCCTCTTGGTCCGTTGTTGCGTTCCTTGTCGATATGAACTCCCATGTATGAAAGTCTTTCGCAGATTGCTTCTCTGCATGATGCTGAGTTTTCGCCTAGTCCTGCAGTAAATACTATAGCGTCTGCTCCGTTGAGTATTGCAGCGTATGCTCCTATTGTCTGGTTTACTCTGTAGTAGTATACGTCAAGAGCAAGCTGAGCTCTCTCATTGCCATCGGCTGCGGCGTTTTCGAGATCCCTGAAGTCGCTGCTCAAGCCTGAAAGACCGAGAACTCCTGATTTCTTGTTGATCAGGTTGTTAACCTCTTCAACTTTCATGCCGCAATCTGTGATAAGGAATGTCATTATAGCAGGGTCAACGTCTCCGCATCTTGTTCCCATTGCTATACCTGCAAGCGGTGTGAAGCCCATGCTTGTGTCTATAGATTTTCCGCCTTTGACAGCACATATTGATGCGCCGTTTCCAAGGTGGCAAGTGATTATCTTAGTATCCTTTGCATCTTTTCCGAGCATAACTGCTGCCTGCTCAGATACGAACTTGTGTGAAGTTCCGTGGAAGCCGTATTTTCTTATTCCGAAATCCTTGTACAATTCATACGGAAGAGCATACATGTAAGCTTCCTTCGGAAGCGTCTGATGGAATGCTGTATCGAATACCGCAACCATTGGTGTGGAAGGCATAAGGTCTCTGCATGCTTCTATTCCTATTATGTTCGGCGGGTTGTGAAGCGGCGCAAGCTTGATGCAGTCCTTCAGGGCTTTCATAACGTCATCGTTGATAACTACCGAGTTTGCATACTTTTCGCCTGCGTGAACAACTCTGTGTCCAACGGCAGTGATCTCTTCCATGCTCTTGAGAACTCCATGGTTAGGATCTACAATGGCATCGAGAACGTGCTTTATTGCATCCTTGTGGTCCTTCATTGGCACTTCAAGCACGAATTTGTCGTCGTTAGCTTTGTGTGTAAGGACTGATCCTTCAATTCCTATTCTTTCAACAAGTCCCTTAGCTACAGCATCTTCGTTTTCCATGTTGATAAGCTGGTATTTTAATGATGAACTTCCGCAGTTTATTACTAATATATTCATTACTATATTCCTCCTCAAATTACATGCTTTGGGCCTGAACAGCTGTGATAGCAACTACGTTGACTATATCTTCCACGCTGCAGCCTCTTGATAGGTCGTTGATTGGTTTAGCGAAGCCCTGGCAAACAGGTCCAATAGCATCTGCTCCAGCAAACCTCTGGACAAGCTTGTAGCCTATGTTTCCAGCCTGAAGGTCTGGGAATACAAGCACGTTGGCTTTTCCCGCAACAGGGCTGTGAGGAGCTTTTAATGCACCTACTTTTGGAACTATTGCAGCATCCAGCTGAAGTTCTCCGTCTATCATAAGGTCAGGTCTAAGCTCTTTTGCGATTCTTGTAGCTTCCACTACTTTGTCAACCAGTTCATGGGTTGCGCTTCCCATTGTTGAGAATGAAAGCATCGCTACCCTTGGCTCCATGTTGCAGAGAGCTTTTGCAGTCTCGGCAGTGCTTATTGCGATTGCTGCCAGCTGTTCTGCATCCGGGTTTGGATTAACCGCGCAGTCTGCGAAAAGAAGCATCCCGTCCTGTCCGTATTCACAGTCAGGAACCAGCATTACGAAAGCGCCTGATACAGTTGATATTCCAGGAGCTGTCTTAACGATCTGAAGGCCTGGCCTTAAGAGGTCGCCTGTTGTATGTATCGCACCTGAAACCATGCCGTCAGCATCCCCGTCCTTCACCATCATAGTGGCAAAATACATAGGATCGCTTAAAATGCTTTCAGCTTTTTCCATTGTCATCCCTTTGTTTTTTCTAAGTTCATAAAAACCTTCCACGTAAGCAGGTTTTTTTGCTGATGTATGAGGATCGATAATCTCGATTCCTTCGATGTCAGCACCAGCTTTTGCTGCATTTTCTTTGATCTTAGCTTCATTTCCAACTAAAATGACGTGAGCCAAAGATTTCTCTTTGATTATCTGGCTTGCCTTAAGAGTTCTTTCTTCTTCACCTTCAGGCAAAACGATTCTCTTCACGTCGCTTTGAGCCATAGCCCAAATTTTGTTCATAAAATCCATAACTAAAATACCCCTTCCGAAAATGTTTATTTTTACACACATATATAATATAATCCTTTTATAATATGTTTTTCAACAAAAAACTGCAAATTTATTAATTTAAATTAATTTTATTACTTTTCTGCAAAATAGGAAGGGACGTGTCATTTTGAATATAACGGGAATAGTGGTGGAATACAACCCTATGCATAACGGCCATCTTCATCACCTGGAGCTGTGCAGGGATGCAACCGGGCCTGACGGGATCGTTGCTGTTATGAGCGGCAATTTTGTGCAGAGGGGGGCCCCCGCTCTGCTGGATAAATGGACCAGAACAAAACACGCTCTGGAAAACGGTGTTGATCTCGTACTTGAACTGCCTGTGCTATATTCGCTCTCCTCGGCGGAGTTCTTTGCCTCGGGAGCGGTGGGGATACTGGAATCCTTGGGAAATGTCAGCAGCCTCTGCTTCGGCTCGGAATATACGGAAGTGGACAAAATGCTCGAGATAAGCGGTTTCCTTCTACGGGAGCCTCAGGAATACAGGGATAGCCTGAAAAAGCATCTCGATTCCGGCGTCGACTTTCCTACGGCTAGGAGCCTCTCGTTAGAAGGCTCCCTCAAGGGTCTCACAGGCTACCTGGAAGCCTCAAACAGCATATTGGGCATAGAGTACTGCAAAAGCCTTCTGAGGCTTAAAAGCACCATAAAGCCCGTTGCTGTGCAGCGCTCCGGCAGCATTTACGCCGATACCGAGCTGAGCCGGGAATTCTCGAGCGCGACTTCCATCAGGGAGCATCTAAGAAACAGAAGGAATATGGATGAGCTCAGGCCGCAGGTTCCCGAAAATGTTTTCCTGACCTTGAAGCAGCTGGAGCAGCAATGCCACAGCTTTGCAGAGAGCAGCGCTATGCTTCCCTATCTAAGGTACCGGTGCCTGACTGACAGACTTGCCCTTAAATATCTTCCGGATGTTGCTGAAGGACTGGAAAACAGGATCTGCACCGCGGCTGAATCAGCGGGAAGCTTCGACCAGCTCATAGATTCAGTGAAGACAAAGAGGTACACCTACACCAGGATATGCAGGATAATGACCCAGTTCTTTATAGGCTTCGATAAGTTCGACACTGCAGCCATGAGGAAACAGGCTCCTCAGTATGCGAGGGTGCTGGGCTTTACCAAAAAAGGGGCGGAAATCCTGAGAGAGGCGAAAAGGAGCTCCAGCATTCCTATAGTGACAAAGGTAAGGGAGAATGAATTCAAAGCCCTGGACCTTGAGCTTCAGGCAACAAGGGCATACAGCCTGGTAAACCCGGACATCAGGCACAATGAGGATTTCTTCAGATCACCAGTAATTGTATAAAAAAAAGAATCTCTGCGCAGAGATTCTTTTTTGTTTTCTATGTAAAATTATCTGAACTCTTTAAGCTCGTTTATGTTGTCCCTTATCGTGTTCCCTTTCAGGCTAATATCTGATTCAAGCTGCTTAACAAAGGATTCCATTTCGCCCTTCAGGCTTTTAAGCATAGCCTGGCCCTTGTCGTTGATTTCGAACTCAAGCTGGGTAAGTATCCCGTTGGCATAATCCCTTGCACTGAGTCTCATTGCCTTCGCGTTCTTCTGAGCCTGGCTCTCAATCTCTTCGGCCCTCAGCTTTGCTTCCTTTGTAATATCATGGTTTTCTATATGCTTCTTCAGCATCTGCAGATTTTCAGCCTTGACGCGTTCAGATTCCTGGATTGCCTCGCTGAGAATCCTTTCTTTTTCTTCGCAGATCCATTTAGCCTTTTTGAATTCCTCCGGAAGGTAGTTCACTATCTGGTCAATGATATCAAGAGCCTCTTTTTTATTGACCATCACTTTTCCTGACATTGGAACCTTTGATGAGGTTTCGAGTATTTCTTCAAGGTATTCAAGCAAGCTTATAATATCCATTGACATCTCCCCCTAATTTTTTTTAACTTTATCAAAAATATCCTGTATTATCTCTTCCGGAACCAGATCCTTGATCGAGCCCCCGAAGGTCGCAACCTGTTTGACCGAGGACGAACTCAAGAAAGAGTTTTTCGCGCTTGTCATCATGAAGACCGTCTCTATGCTGGGATCCAGCTGCTTGTTCATCAATGCCATCTGGAATTCATATTCAAAATCCGAAAGGGTCCTGAGGCCCTTGATGATAATTTTTGCATTTTTCTGGTTCACGAAATCTATCAGGAGCCCGCTGAAGGAGCATACTTCCACATTGTCAAAGTCTTTTGTGACTTTTTTTATCTGTTCAACCCTCTCCTCTGCTGTGAAAAGGCTTTTTTTGTCCGGATTGACAAGTACAGCGACTATGACTTTTTCAAAAGCATTGGCGGACCTCTTGATGATGTCGAAATGGCCGTTGGTTATCGGATCAAAGCTTCCGGGATATACAACTACGTTCATGCTATTTCTCCTCAAACTCATAGAAGCATATGGTTGTGTTTCCATATTTCCTATAATCGCTTAAAATTATTTTGTCTGTTCCTTCGTATAATTCCTCTTTCGTATCTATCTTGGTTACAATAATCCCTTCTTTTTCCAGAAGGTTCAATTCCTGGATCATTTCAACCGCTTTCGGAATCATGTCTTTCATGTAGGGCGGATCAATGAAAATGACATCGAACACTTCGCCCTCTGATGCAAGCTTTTCCAGAGCCTTGTATGAATCCATGTTCAGGCTCCTGCATACATCCTCGAATTTAAGGTTTTCTATATTTTTGCGCAGAAATCCATAAGTTTCAGGGCTTTTATCCACGAGAACACATTTCTTTGCCCCCCTGCTTGCTGCCTCAAGGCCCAGGCTTCCTGTGCCCGCAAATACGTCAAGTGCTCTGGAGCCGTAAATTCTGTTCTGTATAATGCTGAATATCGATTCCTTAACACGGTCTAATGTTGGCCTTGTGGTTTCAAACCCCACTGGAGCCAGCAATTTTCTTCCTCGCGCCAAACCGGCAATAATTCTCATCTTGTACCTCCTGAATGGTCGTCAGACTTCCATTTTTCTTTAAACATTCTATCACAAAAACTATTTTTTTACAAATACATCTAGTTGAAGCATATATACTTCGAATTGTCTTCGATTTTTTTCATGAACTCTTCCTTCACAACTTTATCGGAAGCTTCTTCGCTGCCGAAAAGTTCTGCGGCATCCTTATGGGCTGCCTTCAGCAGTCCGATGTCGTCCATAAGGTCGGCAAGCATGAAACCGGCTTCGCCGCTCTGCCTGTAACCGAATATTTCTCCGCCGCCCCTCAGCTTAAGATCCTCTTCCGCGATGTAGAAGCCGTCGCTGCTGTCCTTAAGTATATTCAGCCTTCTGCGCGAGACATCGCTTTTGGAAGCGGATATCAGCATGCAGTAGGATTTGTCGCTTCCTCTGCCAACTCTGCCTCTCAGCTGGTGAAGCTGTGCCAGACCAAACCT
>Ga0316601_100000248_pt1 | contig 21871 bp, 17 predicted proteins | sample OWC_soil_day5_no_FD_207663 | JGI IMG/M metagenome (GOLD analysis project Ga0316601, IMG submission 207663) | Wetland soil microbial communities from Old Woman Creek delta, Ohio, United States - OWC_soil_day5_noCT | ecosystem: Environmental > Terrestrial > Soil > Wetlands | place: USA: Ohio... | reverse complement strand
CGGCGCTACCCGCCAGCGCTCGTGGCGTACCTTCGCAGCCACGGCGCGGACAAGGTGCTGTTCGGGTCCAACTGGCCGATGATCGCGCCGCGCAAGGCCCTCGAGGGTCTCGACGACCTCGGACTGTCGCAGGACACGCGGGCGGCGTTTCTCGCGGCCAACGCCGCGCGTGTGTTCGGGCTCTGAGCGAGGCGTGCCGGAGCCGGCGGGCGCCGACGCCAGCCGACGGGAGGATTGCTACCGGCTCAGGCGCTGCAGCTCAAAACGTGCTTCGCGCCGCCACCCGTAGCGTCCCTGGATGACGCGCGCCGGCACGAGCCCGCTGCGGCCCGCGCGCGGGGAATCGTCCGGGTGCAGAGCGACTTCGGCGACCTCCTCGACGCGCGAGTACTGCGGCGCATGGCTAGCGTCGCAGGCACACCGACGCTCTCAGCACGCAAAGCACGGGACTCCCGTGTCGGAAAAGCTTACGGACGGGCGGGTCCGGCTCGCCGACGCCAGCGCAACTCATTGATTGGACGCGGTTCTAAAGTCTGGCGCGATAGTTGCATTACCTGTGCCGGAAAGCCCCGCACTACCCGGCTCTCGTCCGGCGCGCTGGCGAGGGCATTCGTCAGTCCGGTTTGCTTTGGCTCTAAATAAGGGGGTTACAATGCTACGGTTCCTTTCCTCGCGCGTACGCGCTTTCTCGGCGGCTACGTTCGGCGCCGCCGCCCTGCTCGCGGCGCCGCTGGCGTTCGCGGACTCGATTTCGCCGGCCAGCTTCAGCGCGGACCTCGGGGTCGGCGAGAGTGTCACGGTGCGCAAGACCGTCACGGTGAGCATGAGCGGCCCGACCGACGCCGTCGTCGACATCATGTTCGTGTTCGACACCACGGGCAGCATGGGAGGCGCCATCGACAACGCCAAGGCGTCGGCCACCGCCGTGCTCAATGACCTGGCGGCGACCTACGGCAGCATCCACAGCGGTGTCGGCCAGTACGACGATCCCGGGCGAAGCATCCTGAACAACCTCACCGCCAACGTCGCCACGACCCAGGCGTCCATCAACGCGCTGTTCGCGTGCTACGGCAGCTGCGGCGGCGACTTCCCCGAGGTCGGATTCGGCGGCATCAAGCAGGCGTCCGACGATGCCACCTGGCGGCCGGGCTCCAACCGCTTCATCATCGCGTTCGGCGACGCCTCGTTCAAGGACGGCCCGGGAGCGCTCGACAATTTCGCGGGCACGCAGGCTTCGCTGGCCGCGAATGGCGTCAAGCTCTTCGGTCTCGAGTTCGGTGGCGGTTCGTTCACCGGCAATATCGCTGGCCTCGGCGGCACGACTTTCCCGGGTGGCGCGTCCCCGGACACGGTTGCCGATGCCATCAAGGCAGCGGTGGAAGCAGGCTTTGCGTCCTACAGTAACGTCACGGTCGATGATCTCGGCGCGGGCCTGCCGGAGATCGATGTCTCCACGGTCTGCGTGTCGGCCGACATCGGCGCCTGCGTCGGCGCTGCCGCCATCGGTGCATACGACCGCTCCATCGACCGCACCTTCGAGTTCGACGTGACCTTCAGCCGTGTCGCTGCCGGGGACAAGTCCTTCGACACTTTCGCCCTGGTGGACCGCGGCATTACCGCCACCGAAAGGGACAGGTTCGGCGGAACGACGGTGCCGGAGCCCGGTTCGCTCGCCCTGTTGGCGCTCGGTCTGCTCGGCGTCGGCGCGTCCCGCCGTCGCCTTCGCTGACGGGACACATCGGCGCGGATCGCCGCGTCGTTGGGCAAGAACGGGACGGCGGCCTTCGGGCCGCCGTTCTGCTGTCTGGAGCCGGCACGGGCGCCCAGTGCCCCGTTCGCGACGCTCAGCGTCGGGATCCGAGCTTTTCGAGGCGCGTGCGGGCATCGTCCGCGCCACGGAACTTGGGGTCGATCTCGAGGGCACGCCGGAGCGATGCCTGCGCCTCGGCCTTGCGGCCTTGGTCACTCTGCACGATGCCGAGGTGGTAGTGGAAGACCGGGTTGCCCGGCTGCGCGGCGATCGCACGATCCAAAGTCTTCGCCGCCGCCTCGAGGTTGCCCCGGGCACGGTACACCCACGCCAGCGTGTCGAGCGTCGCCGGCACCTGTGGCGCCAGTTCGACGGCGCGCTGCGCGAGCCGCTGCGCCTCGTCGAGCTTCTGACCGCGGTTGGCCAGCATGAAAGCCAAGTTGTTGTACGCCGCGACGTACGTCGGGTCGACCTGGATCGCAGCGCGGTACGACTGCTCGGCTAGGGCCCACTGCTGCTGCGCATCGTACAGCGTCGCCAGTCGGAAATGACCGCTGGCCGCTTGCGCCGGCACCGCCTTGATAAGAGCACGGTAGGAGTCCATGGCCCCAGGCACGTCGTTCTTGAGCAGCCGCAGGTCGCCGCGATCGAGGTAGGCCTGTCCCGCCGTCGGAACAGCGGCGATCAGGCGGTCGAGCGTGGCGAGCGCCAAATCGATCTGTGCACGCGAGGCCTGGTAGCGCGCGAGCGCCAGCAACGGCTCCGGGTCGTCGGGCGCCGCCCTTGCGGCCTGATCGAAGGCGGCCACGGCCTCGTTGGCCCGCCCCTGCGCGGCCAGCGCCTTCGCGAGCGCCAGTCGGGCGCCGACATGCCCCGGGTTCCTCTCGAGCGCGACGCGAATGGTCTGCTCTGCCGCCTTGGCATTCTTCAGGCCGAGCAACTGGACCTCGGCCAGCTGCAACCTGGCATCAATGTCGTTCGGCGCCGTGGCCACGGCCTTCCGGAGGGTGGCCTCGGCGTCGGCGATTTGTCCCCGCTGGTACTGGTATCGTCCCCAGACCCGCAGGGTCCCGGCGCTGCCGGGGGCCACTTCGAGCGCCTTCTTCAGCCAGCTCTCCACTTGCGCCGGCTGGTTGCGCCGGGCGGCGACCTCTGCCAGCCCGATATAGCCACCGGGCGCCTTCGGCTCGAGCTTGATCGCGTCGCGAAAGGCCGCTTCGGCCGTCGCGAGGTCGCCCGCGTCGAGCGCGGCGATCGCACTGTCGATGGCGCTTGCCGACGGGCCCGATACCGGGCGCGGAGTGCTGATCGAACTGGGGTCGATCGGCAGCGGGGCGGCCACGGCAGGCAGTGCTGCCGTTGAGGCGGCCAGCAGGAAGAAGTGCGACGGCTTGCGCATACGCTCTACCTTTCAAGGGACGAGGACTGACGGAGGTGCCGCGGAGCAGACCACAGTCGTCGGCCGCGTACAAGGTTGCCGGGGCAGCGCGACGGCCCGTCCGGTCGGGCGACGCTGTCGAAGGAGTTTACAGGGGGGCGCGTACTTTTCGTGCCGGGAGTAACGGTCTCTCGCTCCACCACCGATGAAGTCAATCAGTCGCGGACGCCTCGATCGCTCACGTCCCAGGCAGACGTAACCCTCTGAATTCTGTCAGCACGCAACACCGAATCGTTACGCACCGCAAGAAAGGTAAGCTCACCCTGACCAAGGAAGCCCCCGCGATCGCGTTGTTTGCCGCCGTGCTGATGGGATTCCTTCAGCAGTTTGACCGCCAGTCATGGTGAGAGCAATCCGGGCCGCCGGACCGGCCACTCCTGGGGCGGCCCCGCCACGACGCGCGAGATCCGGTCCCCGCTGACCCGTCCGGCCTCGCGTGGCCTATTTCTTCACGATCTGCCCGCGGATCTCGCCGAGCGGGTGGTCGCCCGGACCGGTGTTGGGCGGTTCGACGCCATCGGTCGTGTGGACGTTGACGTAGGCGTTGCCGGCGGCGAGTTCCTCCAGTAGCACCTCAAGCTTCTCGCCCCTCAGCGAGCCGATGAGGTCGCCCGCGTCGATGCTGCCCTGGGCGAGGACGCCGCTGAACGGGCCCTTCTTCGGCGCGGCGCCGCCGACCGGGAACAGCTTCACGACCAGTGGGCCGTTCGCTCCGGCGGGACCGAGGTGCAGGTCGCCCGCCGAAGGATTCAGGATGTCCTTCACGGTCAGGACGTAGCGGATCGACTTCCCGTCCGCGCTCACGACGAGCTGCAGTTCGCCCTCGGCTGCGGTCTTGACCGGGTCGGGGAGGGTGGCCGCCCCGGTCAGCGTGGCCGTGTAGTGGGCCTCGGCGGCCAGCGCGGCTGCGCTGGACAGGCCGAGCACGGCGACTACAAAGGCTGCGAACAGGCTCGTTTTCTCGTACATGCTTGGGCTCCCGGTGGACCTGGCGGCCGACGCGCCTTGGCGCGCGGCACCGACCCGCGCAGCTTGGCGTGCCCGCGTCAATCGGGAATACGTAGTTTCGCAAAGCGCCTTTCGCGTCCGTTCAGCCGTGCAGCCGGCCGCGTAACCGCGCGATCTCATCGCGCCGCTGCGCGACCACCGGGTCCTGCTCCGGGTCGAAGCCGCGGTCCCGCAGTCGCCGCTTGCGGAACGCGAGCTCGTTCTGCGCGTTCACCAGCGCCGCCGAGGCCGCGCGGTCGCGGGCGTCGAGGCGACGGGTGCGGAACGTGGCGTCGCGCTCGACGGCGGCGTACTCCTCGGGCGTGACGCTGCGGTCCACCTCCGCGGCGAGTTCCTCCCGGATGACCTCGCGCTCCCAGCGACCGCTGCGTCGGAGTATCCACGCGAGCAGCACGGCGAACGGCAGGAAGATGATCAGGTTCGAGACGCTGGCCGACGTCATCGCCTCGACGAGCCCGAGCTGCGGCGGCGCCTGGACCTCGGTCGGCGCAGCTTCGCCGGCCCGCGCCGCCGCGAGCGCCATCAGCAGGGGCAGGGCGTTGTTCCAGGCGTGTCCGACCACGGCGAGCAGGAAGCCCGCCGCCGGCGCGAGGAATCGATACCAGCGCCGTGGACCAAGGCGCGCCAGCCCGAGCGAGGCGCCGAAGACTCCCGAGAACAGCGCGTGCCCGGCGAGGCCGAGCCAGGCGTAGCGCATGCCGAGCTGGAATCCGTAGGGTGCGGCGCCGAACTGCACGAAATTCTGCTGGACGTACAGGGCCGACTCGAACCAGTTGAAGCCGGCGCCCACGAGTGCGCCGTAGATGAATCCGTCGCGCACGTTGTCGAACTCGCCGCGCGCCAGCCAGAACAGCAGCACGATGCCGAGTCCCTTCAGCGTTTCCTCGACGACCGGCGCGGCGAGCGGCGCCCCGATCATGAGCGCCGCCTCGGGCCCGAGCAGTTCCTTCAGAGCCGCGTTCTGCTCGAGCCACCCGGCGACAGCCATGATGGCCGCCGTATTGATCGGCAGGGCGAAGGCGGTGGCGATCAGGCCGCCCCACAGGAACGCGGCGGCGAACAGCCACGGCGTCTCGCGTTCGCGCCGGTCGAGGTACCAGAGGATCGCGACCGGCAGCAGCGAGAGCGCGGACGACAGCGCGAGGGCCTCGAGGAAGACGCGCATGGCCTCGGAGCCGAGGCCACCCACGGCGGCGAAGATGATCAGGGCCGCGAGTGCCAGCAACGCGCCGAGCCCGACGGCAGAACGGCGTGCGACCCGCGGCTGGCGCAGGGGTGAGGCAAGGGGCGGGAGCGCGGCATCGTGGCGGGACACGTAGGGACCTCGAGCGCGGCCTGTCAGGCCAGGGCCGGCTGGACGAGCAGAATGGCGATGGCGCCGGTCGCGATGATGGCCGCAGTCGACAGCAGTATGGGCCTGCGGAGCGCGCGGCCGCCGAGCACCATCACCAGCCCGGCCTTGACGACGGTGTTCGACAGGGCCGCGATGGTGATGGCGCGCACCGCCAGCTGCGGGTCCCCGCCGCGGGCGTACTGCGCCATCGACAGCGTGATCGCATCGACGTCCGTGGTGCCCGCCAGCGCCGCGACGAAGTACAGTCCGCGGCCCGGCGCGTAAGCCTGCACCAGCTGCACGACCAGCAGCACCAGCGCAAAGAACGCGGCGAACTTGGCGGCTGCGGTCAGGCTGAAGGGGTTGCGCAGCGGCACGCTCTCGGCCCGCGCGCCGAGCTTCGACCCGTGCCCGAGCAGCCAGGCGGCGGCGCCCGCGACGGCGGCCATCGCCCCGAACGGCACCGCGAGGAGGGGCAGCAGTTCGCGATTGACGACCAGCACCTCGACGATGACCCGGACGAACATCACGCCCCAGGCCAGCAGGATACCGCTCGCGAGCGCCGGCACGGCCGCCGCGTAGGCCGGGTCGCGGCTCTGGCGCGAGAACGCGAGGGTGACGGCCGTGGAGGAGACGAGACCGCCGGTGAGTCCGGTCAGCGGGATGCCGCGCCGGGCGCCGAGCAGCCGGGTGGCGACGTAGCCCACCAGCGACAGGCTCGAGATCAGCAACACCAGCATCCACAGCGAGCGGGGCCGCAGCGCGCCCCACGGGTCCACGGGTTCGGCCGGCAGCAGCGGCAGCACGATGAAGGTGGCGATCAGCAGTCGCAAGCCGGCATAGACGTCTTCGCGGTCGAGCTTGTAGACGAGGCCATGCAGCGGCTGCTTGTAGGCGAGCACGGCGGCGACGGCGACGCCGAGGCCAACCGCGAGATCCCGGTAGCCCAGCGTCGTCATCGCGCCGAGCAGGCAGGCGGCGATCGCCGCGAGTTCCGTCGTGAGGCCGAGCGCGTCGGGCTGCGTGCGTGCGGAAATGACGTATCCCGCCAGCACCGGTGCGAGCGCGGAGACGAGCGCCGCCGCGAGGATCCACGGCGAGTCGAGCGCGAGGGTGAGCCAGCCGCCGAGCGCTCCGATCAGCGCGAACAGGATGAAGGTGCGCAGCCCGCCGATGGTCTGCTCGTCGTGCTCGCGCCGGTGTCGCTCGCGCTCGATGCCGAGCAGGGCGCCGATGAGCAGCGCCGTGGCGAAGTTCCAGACGGCCTCCAGGTCCACGACGGGTGGCATGGTCCCCGGACTCAATCGCTGCGCCGGGGTCCCGCGTACAGGTCGATCACCTGCTCGAGCCTCCGCTGGCAGACCCGGCAGAAGGGCACCTCGTTGCGGGTGAACATCACGCAGTCGAGCTGCGGGCGATAATAGGCCCGTGCGTCGTAGTTGGCGCCTCGGAAGGCGCCGACCTGCCCGTCGTGGGCCGCGGCGCGGAACAGTCGCGTGGCGTCGGCCTGCTCCTCGCGGAACAGGGCGTTCATCTCGCTCTCCGGCCGGCCCTTGGCGCGGATCTGCTTGCGCCGCGCCTGGAACTCGCGCTGGCGCGACTCGAAGGCCTCCTTGGGCCACGGGGTCGGCACCGGCGTGGCCGGATCGACGAGGTCGCGCCACTTGAGCGGCTCGCCCTCGAGCAGGGCGGTGACGTTGGCTTCCCACGGCTCAACCACCGTGGTGACCGGCTCGTAGGCAACGGGAGAGGTGTAGTACTCGTCGGCCAGCGCGGCGAAGTGGTGCCCGAACTCGTGCACGAACAGGTAGTACGCCCACTCGCTGTCCACGGCAACCGTCGCGAAGGTGCCGAAGATGCCGCCGCCACCGTAGGTCTCCGCGTTCACGAGAATGGTGACGAACTCGTACGGCGCCCACGAGGCCACGTCGCGCAGGGCGCGGTTGTCGAACGTGAGCACGTAGCGCTCGGAGCCGAAGGCGTCGTAGGCGGCAGCGACCGGCGTGCGGCGATGGATGCCCGCCGAAGGCCGCGCCACCCCCGACTGCGCCGCCGGCGGGCACAGTCCCCAGACGTTGAAGTCGCCGCGCCGTGCCGCGAAGGGCTCGTGGCGGAACAGCGCCTCCGTCATGCGCCGGGCGTCGCCCACAAACTTGTTCGCGCACTCGGTGGCCGTGTAGCCGTCGCCCACGAGGAGCAGGTCCACGCTGTCGGCCGGCTCGCCGTGCTGCTCGATCGCGATGAGTTCCTGGCGCGGCGGAGGGGCCCGGTCGACCGACGCGTCGCGGGGATCGACCCTCGTACGCCAGACGGCGGTGAAGTTCTGGTCGGGCTGTCGACGCTGGACCACGACCTCGACAGGCCCCGGCGGCTCCGGGAAGCGCAGCGACTCGTGGAACGTGCGGTGCCGGTCGGCTGCCTCGGCGGTAGTGAGCCACTCGCCGAAGATGGAGGCGAAGCCCCGGGCGTACAGCAGCCTGCCCGACGCGTCGCGCACCTCGAAGCGATACACGCCCTGGTTGCCGTCATCCGCAAGCCGCGCCACGTGCCCCGGCCACGGCAGGGGCTCGCGCACCACCCGATCTACCGCGAAGATCTCGACGCCGCGTCCGCCGGTGTGGAAGTAATCGAGACGCAGCGCGGCGGGCGCTGCGGCGTCCGCCGCAGCCATCGCCAGCGCGCCGAGCGCCGCGGCCAGGGCCAGGAGCCACCGGGACAATTCAGCGTCTCCGGCGCGGCGCAGACCGGCGCCCGGGGGCGGCGGACGCGGCGGTTCGGCGCGGCTTGGCGGACGCCTTGCGCACCTTCCGCGGCTTGCGTGCCGGGGCCAGGCGCGCCACGGCGCGCTGCTCGCGCACCTGCAGCGCAGTTTCGACCTGCCGCAGCTGGGTCACGAACAACTGGGCCGCCCGCGACAGCGACTTCTTGCGCGGATAGAACAGGCCGTAGCTCATGTGCAGCCAGGGCGCGTCGAACGGGACGAGTGCCAGCTTGCCGGCGCGCAGCTCGGTCTCGATCGCGGTGAGAGGCGCAAGCCCGATGGCGTCGCCGGCGAGGACGGCTGCCTTGGCGACGGCGAAGCTGTCGAGCATCAGGTTGGGCGACAGGTCGCCCGTCTCGCGCTCCAGCTTGGCGAGCGGCATGGACTTCGCGACGTGCACGGCGATGCGCTGCGGGATGCGCGAGGCGACCAGCGGGAACACCAGGATGGTCTCGAGCGAGAGGTCGCTGCCGGCCACGAGCGGATGCCCACGCCGCGCGAAGAAGAACACGCGGTGCTCCGCGATCGGCTCGATGGCGAGCCGCGTCGGGTGCCGCTCGGCGCTGGTGGTATCGGCGATCGCGAACTCGAGCTTGCCCGAGAGCACGGCCCGGCACAGCTCCTCGAAGTCGCCGAGCACGGCGCGCACCCGCAGCCGCGAGTTGGCGGTCGCCATGCGCCCGAGCGCGACGCCGAGCGGCAGCTCCGCGGCGAACATGTCGGTGCCGAAGGCGATCTCGGGCGCCTGCAGCCCGGCGAGTTCCTCGAGGTCGCGGGTGAGGTCGCGGGCCTGGGAGAAGATGCGGCTCGCGTGGTCGATCACCAGCCGGCCCGCTTCGCCGGGCTTGAGGGCCTTGGCGGCCCGGTCCACCAGCCTGAAGCCGAGCGCCGACTCGAACGACTCGACGCGCTTCATGAGGGCGGCGGGCGTGAGCCCGAGGGCGCTCGCCGCGCGCGTGAGGTCGTTCGAGGGAATGAGGCTGACGAGGTCGAGCAGGGTGGGAGTCTTCATGGCTCGGGGCAAGCTAGCAGATGAGCGCCCCGATGGCATCCCCGGGGCGGTCTGGACCCGGTCAAGGCCGCGTCGCCGCCCGCACTGGGTCCGCTGGGGTCGCAGTGGGTATGATGAGCGGATGACCAGCAAGCTGCTCTCGCGTCGCGACCTCGAGTTCCTGCTGTACGAGTGGCTCGACGTGGAAGCGCTCAGCTCGAGGCCGCGTTTCGCGGACCACTCCCGCGAGACCTTCGACGGCGCGCTTGATACCGCCGAGCGCATCGCGACGGAGTTCTTCCTGCCCCATCGTCGCAAGGCAGATGTCGAGGAGCCGAGTTTCGACGGTGAGCGGGTGCGCCTGCCGCCGGAGGTCCGCCAGGCGTGGGCGGCCTTCGCAGAGGCGGGGCTGCTCGCCGGCGAGCAGGACGCGGACCGGGGCGGCATGCAGCTGCCCGTCGTCGTGGACAAGGCCTGCTTCGCCTACGTGCTCGCCGCCAACGCCGGCTTCGCGGGCTACCCGCTGCTCGCGATCGGCAATGCCAACCTGCTGCTCGCGCACGGCACGGCGGCCCAGGTCGAGGCGTTCGTCCGGCCGGTCTTCGAGGGTCGCTACGCCGGGACCATGTGCCTGTCCGAGCCGCAGGCCGGCTCGTCGCTGGCCGACATCCGCACGCGCGCGGAGCCCGACGGCGACTCCCCGCTCGGCCCGCGCCATCGCCTGTTCGGCAACAAGATGTGGATCTCGGGCGGCGAGCACGAAGTCACCGAGAACATCGTGCACCTCGTGCTCGCGAAGATCCCCGGCGGCCCGCCGGGCGTGAAGGGCATCTCGCTGTTCATCGTGCCGCGGCGCCTGGTCGCGGCCGGCGGCTCCGTCGGCGAGCGCAACGACGTGGCGCTGGCGGGGCTGAACCACAAGATGGGCTACCGCGGCACGGTCAACACGCTGCTCAATTTCGGCGAGGGCCGCTTTCGCCCGGACGGGCGGGCGGGGGCGATCGGCTACCTCGTGGGCGACCCGCACCGCGGTCTCGCCTGCATGTTCCACATGATGAACGAGGCGCGCATCGGTGTCGGGCTCGGTGCGGTGGCGCTCGGCTACGCGGGTTACCTCGAGTCCCTCGAGTACGCGCGCAGCCGCCCGCAGGGACGTCCGCTCGGCGCCAAGGACCCGGCATCGCCGCCGGTGCCGATCATCCAGCACGCCGACGTGCGGCGCATGCTGCTGGCGCAGAAGGCCTACGTCGAGGGCGGCCTGGCGCTGAACCTCTACTGCGCACGGCTGGTGGACGAGCAGCGTACGGCGGAGCAGGCCGCGGACCGCGCCGACGCCTCCCTGCTGCTCGAGATCCTGACGCCGATCGCCAAGTCCTGGCCCTCGCAGTGGTGCCTGGCGGCCAACGACCTCGCCATCCAGGTGCTCGGCGGCTACGGCTACACCCGCGACTATCCAGTCGAGCAGCTCTACCGCGACAACCGCCTGAATCCTATCCACGAGGGCACGCACGGCATCCAGGCGCTCGACCTGCTCGGTCGCAAGGTCGTGATGGAAGGCGGGCGAGCCCTGGCATTGCTCGGCGCACGCATGGCGGCGGCGGTGGCGCGCGCGCGCGCCAGTGGTGACGCGGACCTCGGCGAGTGGGGCGCGGCGCTGGAGGCAGCCGTCGGGCGCACGGCACGCGTCACGCGGACGTTGCACGGCGCCGGCGACCCCGAGCACGCGCTCGCCAATGCGACCGTCTACCTCGAGGCGTTCGGGCACGTCGTCGTGGCGTGGATCTGGCTCGAGCAGGCCCTGGCCGCGCACGGCCGGGGCGGTGATTTCCACGACGGCAAGCGACAGGCCTGCCGCTATTTCTACCGGTGGGAGCTGCCGCGCACGGAAGCCCAGTTCGCGCTGCTCGAGCGGCTCGACGACACCACGCTCGCCATGCGCGACGCCTGGTTCTGAGCAGCGCCGTGGCCCGCTCCATCTTCATCACCGGCGCATCCTCGGGCATCGGCGAGGCGCTTGCCGTGGAGTTCGCGCGCCGCGGCTACGCCATCGCCATCGCCGCGCGCCGCCTCGAGCGGCTCGAGACGCTGGCGGCACGCCTCGCGGGGCTCGGCGCCGCCGCGGTGCTGCCCCTGGCGCTCGACGTCACGGACTTTGCCTCCATCGACGCCGCCCTCGGGCGGGCGGCCGGCGAATTCGGTCGCCTCGACGTCGTGGTCGCGAACGCGGGCGTCGGCTACTCGCTGCCGGTGGGCCGGGGCAAGTTCGAGCAGATGCGCCAGACCCTCGACACCGATCTCACCGGCGCCATCGCCACGATCGAGTTCGCGCTGCCGCGCCTGCGGGCGCAGGGCGGCGGCCAGATCGTCGCGATCACCTCCGTTGCGGGCTCGCGCGGCATGCCGTTCATGGGCGCGTACTCGGCGGCAAAGGCCGGACTTCATCGCTACGTGCAGGCGGTCCGCGCCGAGGTGCGGCACGAGCCGATCACCGTCACGGAACTGGCTCCCGGCTACATCGACACCGACATGAATCGCGGCGCGAAGAGCCGGCCGTTCGTCATCCCGCTGGAGCGCGGCGGTGCGATCATGGCGCGCATGATCGAGCGTCGCGTCGGCCATCGCTACGTACCGCTGTGGCCCTGGACGCTCGTGGCGCCACTCCTGCGGTTCCTCCCCACGGCCCTGCTCGCGCCGAAGCCCCGACGTGCCTGAGGACTCCGACTCGATGACCCAGATGCCCGCCGATACCCTGCCCGTCGCGCCCCGCAACGCCATCGACGGCGAGCGGCTCGCCGCGTGGCTCGCGCCCAATGTCGCACCGCTCGACGGACCGCTCGAAATAGCCCAGTTCAAGGGCGGCCAGTCGAACCCGACCTACCTGCTCGCGGCGGGCCGGCAGCGCTACGTGCTCAGGCGCAAGCCGCCCGGCAAGCTGCTGCCGTCCGCGCACGCGGTGGACCGCGAGTTCCGTGTCATCCGTGCGCTCGCCGCCACGGATGTGCCCGTGGCGAAGGCTCTGGCGCTGTGCGAGGACGACGCCGTGATCGGCACGGCCTTCTACGTCATGGAGTACGTCTCCGGTCGCGTGCTCTGGGACCCGCAGCTGCCCGACCTTGCGCCCGCCGAGCGCGCCCTCGTGCACGACGAGATCAATCGCGTGATCGCCGCTCTGCATCGCGTGGACTACGTCGCCGCCGGGCTCGGCGACTACGGACGCCCGGGCGAGTACATCGCCCGCCAGGTGGCGCGCTGGAGCAAGCAGTACCAGGCCTCGGAGACCGAGAAGATCGACGCCATGGACCGCCTCATCGACTGGCTGCCGCAGAACATTCCGGCCGGCGACGAGACGCGCATCGTGCACGGCGACTACCGCATCGACAACGTGATCTTCCACCCGACGGAGCCGCGCATCCTTGCCGTTCTCGACTGGGAGCTGTCCACGCTCGGCCATCCGCTCGCCGACTTCGGCTACCACTGCATGGTCTGGCGCATCCCGCCCGGCACGTTCCGCGGCCTCGGCGGACTCGATCTCGCCGCGCTCGGCATCCCGTCCGAGCGCGATTACGTGGCGGCCTATTGCCGCCGGACCGGCCGCGACGGCATCGAGCCGCGCGACTGGGAGTACTACATGGCCTACAACATGTTCCGCATCGCCGCGATCGCCCAGGGCGTGATGGCGCGCGCGCTGCAGGGCAATGCGTCGAGCGCACAGGCGCTCGAAACGGGCCGCGCGGCGCGGCCGCTCGCCGAACTCGCCTGGCGGCAGGTCGAGCGGCTCAAGCTTTCCTGAGGAGATTCCCATGGACTTCGAGTTTTCCCCCAAGGTGAAGGACCTGCAGCAGCGCGTCGGCGCCTTCATGGACGAGCACGTCTATCCGAACGAAGCGCGATTCCACGAGGAGATCGCAGCCAACCGCCGTGCCGGCAACGCCTGGGTGCCGACCCGCATCGTCGAGGAGGTGAAGCGCAAGGCGCAGGCACAGGGACTGTGGAACCTGTGGCTGCCGGAGTCCGAGTTCGGCGCCGGACTCACCAACCTCGAGTACGCGCCGCTCTGCGAGATCATGGGCCGCTCACACCTCGGTCCCGAGGCCTTCAACTGCTCGGCCCCCGACACCGGCAACATGGAGGTGCTGGTGCGCTACGGCAACGAGGCGCAGAAGCGCGAGTGGCTCACGCCGCTGCTCGCGGGCGAGATGCGCTCGGGCTTCGCCATGACCGAGCCGGCGGTCGCCTCGTCGGACGCGACCAACATCGCCGCCAGCATCGTGCGCGACGGCGATCACTTCGTGATCAACGGGCGCAAGTGGTGGACCTCGGGCGCCGGTGACCCGCGCTGCCGGATCCTGATCTTCATGGGCAAGACCGATCCGGGCAACCCGAACCGGCACCGCCAGCAGTCGATGATCCTGGTGCCGATGGACGCTCCGGGCGTGCGCGTCGTGCGCCAGGTGCCGGTGTTCGGCTACGACGACGCGCCGCACGGCCACTCCGAGGTCGACTTCGTCAATGTGCGCGTGCCGGTCTCGAACCTGCTGCTCGGCGAGGGCCGCGGCTTCGAGATCGCCCAGGGCCGGCTCGGCCCGGGACGCATCCACCACTGCATGCGGCTCATCGGAGCCGCCGAGCGCGCCCTCGAGGCGATGTGCAAGCGGGCGCTCGACCGGGTCGCGTTCGGCCGCGCGCTGGCCGAGCAGGGCGTCTGGCGCGAGCGCATCGCCGATGCGCGCATGAAGATCGACCAGGCGCGGTTCCTGGTGCTGCACGCCGCCTGGAAGATGGACGTGGCCGGCAACAAGGCGGCGCAGAAGGAGATCGCCATGATCAAGGTCGTGGCGCCCAACGTCGCCTGCGAGGTGATCGACCAGGCAATCCAGCTGTTCGGCGGCGCCGGCGTGTCGGACGATTTCGGGCTCGGCTGGCTGTATGCCAATTCTCGCACCTTGCGTATCGCCGACGGGCCGGACGAGGTGCACCGCAATCACATCGCCAAGCTCGAGCTCGGCCGCTATCTCGCCCGCTGAGCGGCCGATGGAACTGCGCGACAAGGTGGTCCTGGTGACCGGCGCGGGGCGCGGCATCGGCCGCGCGCTGTGCCGGGAGTCGATGCGCCGCGGCGCGGCCGGAATCGTCGCGGCCGACCTTGATGCCGCGATGGCGCGCGCCACCGCGGAGTCCTGCGGCGGATTCGCGGTGCAGTGCGACGTGGGCGACGCCGGAGCCGTCGAGGCCATGGCGCGTGCCGCCGAGGCGCACTACGGACGCGTGGACGTGCTCGTCTCGAACGCGGGCTTCGGCGCCCAGGCGCTCGACCTGGAGGACGCGCTCTCGTCGCCCGACGCCGTCTGGCAGCGCATGTGGGACGTGCACGTCATGGCCCATGCGCGCGCCTGCCGAGCCATGCTGCCGGGCATGCTGGAGCGCGGCTCGGGGTGTCTCGTCAACGTCGCCTCGGCGGCAGGCCTGCTGAGCCAGACGGGCGACACGCCCTACAGCGTGACGAAGCACGCGGCGGTCGGCCTCGCCGAGTCGCTCGCGATCACCTACGGTGACCGGGGCATCCAGGTCTCGGTGGTGTGCCCGCAGTACGTGGCGACCGCGATCACGGGGCTCGACGAATCGACGGCGCCCGGGACGCTGCCGGGCGTGCTGACGGTGGAGCAGGCCGCGTGCGCCATCGCCGACGGCGTCGAGGGCGGGCGCTTCCTGATCCTCACGCACCCTGAAGTGATGGGCTTCTTCCAGCGCAAGGCGAGCGACTACGAGCGGTGGCTCGCCGGCATGCGCAGGCTGCGCGACGGGCTGCGGACGGGCGGGTTCCTGAAGATCAAGTCCTGAGGGCGCCGTGCGGTGCGGACCGGGATCGCCGCGCGCCTGAGCGGGGCGTACGCAGCACGGAGCGGCGTAACTGCACGAAGGCTGCCTCGCAGGCGCCCGCGATCTCGCCCGCGTCGGCCACGGCGGTCTCGTTGGCGATGATGCCGAAATCCATGCGGTCGTTGACCGACACCGTCGTCACGTTCAGTCCCGCAGGTTCGGCGAGCATGGACACCGGGAAGACGGCGGACAGACGGGCGGCGCCGAGGTGGCGGGGCCCTTCGACGGCGCCGACGTTCGAGACGACGAGGTTGATCACGGGACGGGTGATGGCGCCGAGGCCGAGGGTGCTCGAGGCGAACCACAGGCCGAACGCGAGCGCGGCGTAGTCGAGCGCAGCCTCTGGCGAGAAGGCGTGGAACTCGGCCTTCGCCGCGCGGGTGTTGGCGACGATGCGCCGCATTCGGCTGGCTGCGCCGCCGCGCGGGTCGCCGAGGGGCACGAACAGCGTGGCGACCTTACTGGTGGGTTCGCGATCGCCCGGCTCGCGCATCGACACCGGACACATCGCCACCAGCGGCTGGCGCGGCCGCTCGCCGTGTGACACGAGGAACCGGGCGACGCCGCAGTCCACCACCGCGAGCACGACGTCGTTGAGCGTCCCCCCGGTCGCACTTGCCACGGCGCGCATGTCGGCAAGCGGCAGGTCGAAGCATGCATAGGAGCGTCCCGCCGCCACGCGGTCGTTGAAGCGCGTGTGCGGGCCGGCGAACGGACGGTTGCCTGCCGCGGCTGGCGGGCCGGCGCGGGATCCTGCCCGGGCCGACAGCGAGTTGAGCAGCTCGCGCAGGCCCGAGGCCTGGGCGAGGAGGCCGCGAACTCCGCCCGCAAGCACGCCGGCGGAATCTTCAGCCGCGGGCGGCTGCGCAGCCGCGGCCTCCGTGGCGAAGAAGGGCGGGCCGAGGCGACCGGGCTCCCGCCCGAGGCTGTCGAAGATCCGCTCGAGCGCGTAACGGCCATCCCAGCACGCGTGGTGCGTCTTGAGGTACAGGGCCAGTTGGCCCGAGGCGAGGCCATCGATCACGTGCAGCGCGAACAACGGGTGCGAGCGGTCGAGCAGGCTCTCGTGCAGCCGGGCCACGCGGCGGCAGAGCTGTTCGAGGTCGCCGGGCGGCGGCAGCCGCTCGAGCCGAACGTGCCGACGCAAGTCGATGCGTGCCGCCGGACGCCACTTCGGCAGCCCGAGCAGCGGAAAGTCGGGGACGCAATCGAAGGGCGCCGACGGCTGCGCCGCGCGGTACGCCCGCACCACCTGCCGTGCGAGGGCTCCGCGGGACCGGCCGGCCGGCAGGTCGAACAGCAGCAGTGCCCCCACGTTCGCCGGCGTGTCGGGCCGGTCGAGCCACAGGAAGGCGAGATCCAAGGGCTGGATGGACCGCGGCATGCTGCAGGCGAGTATGCGATATCCGTAACGCTTGCCGCCACGCACCCGGTGCTAGACTCGATCCGACTGCGACCAGCAGCGAATCGAGAGCACCGAACAGATGCGTCAACTGCGCGGCGAGGACGCCCGCTTCGTCTATGCCGAGACGGGCCACGCGAACTCCAACATCACGCTCGTCCACATCTACGACCCGTCGACGGCGCCCGGCGGGCGCGTTCGATTCAAGGGGCTCCTGAAGTACATCGAGAGCCGGCTGCACCTGTCGCCGATCTTCCGCCAGAAGCTGCTGCGGGTGCCCCTCGACCTCGACCACCCGTACTGGATCGAGGACGAACGCTTCGACCTCGAGTACCACGTGCGGCACATCGCCCTGCCGAAGCCGGGCGACTGGCGGCAGTTCTGCATCCAGGCCTCGCGCATCCATGCCCGGCCGCTCGACATGTCGCGGCCGTTGTGGGAGCTGTACCTGGTCGAGGGACTCGACACCTTCCTCGATCTCCCGTCGGACAGCTTTGCGCTGCTCACCAAGGTCCACCACGCCGCGATCGACGCGCGCGGCGGCGCCGAGATCACCACGCTCCTGCACGACACGACGCCGCTGCCGCCGCATCCGGAGCCGCCCGAGCCCTGGTTCCCGGAGTCGCCGCCGGGCTCGCTGTCGCTGCTCGTGCGCGCGGCGTGGCACAACATCGTGCAGCCGTTCATGGTGGCGGCGCCGCTCACGCGCGCGCTGCGGCGCGTGGCGCCCGCGGTGCTCGGCTCGCTGGGCGAGCTCTGGCTGCACCCTGAGCGACTGCCCATCACGCGCTTCAACGCCGAGGTCTCGCCGCACCGCGTGTTCGAGACCCGGCGCTTCACGCTCGACGAGTTGCGACGGATCCGCGCGCTGGTACCGGGTGCCACGGTCAACGATGCGGTCCTCGCAGTGTGTGGCGGCGCGTTGCGCCGCTACCTGCAGACCCACGACGAGCTGCCGGGGCCGAGCCTCGTGGCGATCGCGCCGCTGTCGATCCGCAACGCCGACACCAGCCCGGGCCAGCAGCGCTCCGGCCTGAGTTTCCTGCGCGTGCCGCTCGGCACGGAGATCGAGGACGCCGTGGAGCGCCTGCGCTCGTTGCGCCAGCACACCTCGAACGCCGACGAGATCGAGCAGGCGGTGGGTGCCAAGGAACTGACGGACATCACCAAGCACGCACCGGCTGCGACCCTCGCCGTGACGGCGCGCCTGCTGGCCGGTTCCTCGATCGGCCTGGGGCAGCGGGCGCCGCTCGCGAGCTGCACGATCACGAACGTGCCGGGGCCCGCCATCCCGCTCTACCTGAACGGTGCGCGGATGACGTATTTCTCGGCGATCATGCCGATTTCCGACGGCATGGGGCTGGTGTTCTCCGTCACGAGCTACGACGGCAAGATCATCATCTCGCCCACCTCGTGCCGCGAGCAGATTCCCGATCCGGAGTTCTTCGCGCTGTGCATCCGCGAATCGTTCCAGGAGTACCTCGAGCTCGCCGATCGCCCGGTGGCGCCCGCGCGCAAGCCGCGCGCGCGAAAGGGCGTCAAGCCGGCCAGGAACGCGAAAGCGAAGGCGAAGCCGAAGGCAAAGAAGAAGGCGGTCGCGAGCCAGCGCCGCGCCGCGTGAAGATCGCCTGAACGACTGCCGGCCGCGCCGGGTGTCCGCCCGAGGCCCGCCCCGGGGGTCAACCCGCGCTCAGGCGGCCCGGGCGACGAGCCCCGCGCAATGCTCGTAGAGCGAGCCCAGCCGTCCATCGATGTGGAACGGATGCCAGTCGTTCTCCGGCTGGGCGAGCCGGTCGGCAAGGATCCACATCACGGCCGCGTTGAAACCGAGGCCGAGGTGGCTGCCGGGCACCCAGATGTTCTCGTGCTGGCGATCTTGAGTGTCGATGCGGGAAGCCGTCGGCGGCACGACACCGTCGGTGATCGAGTAGACGCAGGTCGAGGGCACCGGCGGCGGGGACTTGAGCACCTTGGCACGCACGTGCGCGAGGTGCGCGACCGGTCCCATCGGGTGTGCGAAATATCGGTAGATCGCCCTCACCAGCAGCGGTGTCTTGAAGTCTTCGGCCGAGAAGCGCATCGGGCTGCCGAGCGACACGACGGTACGGACGCATTCGGGCGCGCTGTGCGCCGTGTAGAAGCCGTACACGCCGCCGAGGCTCCAGCCGATGACGCTGACCTTGCGGCCGTGCCGATGGTGCATGTAGCGCACCTTCTGCTCGAGCGCCTGGCTGAACTTGAGCTTGAACCCGGTGTTCTGCCCGAGGCCCCAGGTCTCGACGTGGTAGCCGCGGGACTGCAGGAAGAGCCTCAGTCCGACCAGCGTCGCATCGCTCGCCGTGAACCCGGGCACGAGCAGGACGGGGTGACCGTCGCCCCGCGGGGCCGCGCCGAGCAGGGGCAACAGCGCCGGCAGGAGCGCCATCTCGATGAGTGCCCGGCCCTCGATGAGGGAGTAGAGGAGCCGCGGCGGTCGCGCGGCTATGGCGCCCTTGACGTTTGACATCCTGGTTGCAGCGCTCTCGTGATGTTTTCGGCGCGGTACCGGTCGAAGCTTAACAGCCGGGCGCCATTGCGGGGAGAGCCGCATTTGCCGCAAGCTTTCGCGATCATTGGCGCTGGAGACTGGTGCGATGGGGAGCCGACGCAGCCGGCAGGTGGGTCGGTACCAGGGCCTCAGGCAGTTGGGCGCGCCGACGGCGATCCCCGCGTCACCGGAGGCGGCGCTTCTGGAGAGAGTGCCGAATCCGCATCCGGACAAGCTGTACCTGGCCAGGTTCACCGCGCCGGAGTTCACCTCGCTGTGCCCGATCACCGGGCAGCCCGATTTCGCGCACCTCGTGATCGACTACGCGCCCCGGAAGTGGCTGGTCGAGAGCAAGTCGCTCAAGCTCTACCTCACGAGCTTCCGCAACCACGGGGCGTTCCACGAGGACTGCACCCTCGCGATCGCGGGGCGGCTGGTCGAGATGCTGTCGCCGCGCTGGCTGCGGATCGGCGGCTACTGGTATCCGCGCGGTGGAATGCCGATCGACGTTTTCTGGCAGACGGGGCGGCCCCCGGCGGGCCTCTGGATCCCTGATCCGGGCGTCGCGCCCTACCGCGGCCGCGGCTGAACGAGGCACGAATGAAATCCTGGAGGACGCCCATGCGTCGGAGCCCGTTTGACAATATCCTCGCGGTCCTGGTGACGGCGGGCGCATTCATGCCGCTTGCCCGGGCCGACGTGCATTCCCTGCCCCATCCGCCGCCGGGCCAGGTGGCAGCGACCGGGTCCGTGCAGCTGGAGGCCAGTGCCGCGAAGCAGGCCGCCGTCAACGTGATCGACCGCCGCGCAGCGGATCTCGCCGGATTGTCCGACCGGATCTGGGCCTACGCGGAAGTCGCGTTGCGCGAGCACCGCTCGGCCGCGGCACTCGCGGACTATGCGGAGCAGCAGGGGTTCCGCGTGAGGCGTGGCGTGGCGGGCCTGCCGACGGCGTTTACTGCGACCTACGGGCAGGGCCGCCCGGTGATCGGCGTGATGGGCGAATACGACGCACTGCCGGGCCTGTCGCAGCAGGCGCTGCCCGAGAAGATGCCGCTCGTGGAGGGTGCGGCCGGCCATGGCTGCGGCCACAACCTCTTCGGCGCGGCGAGCATTGGCGCCGCGATCGCCATCAAGGAGCAGATCGCGGCGGGGCGCCTGAAGGGGACGGTGGTGTTCTTCGGCACGCCCGCCGAGGAGGACATCGGGGGCAAGACCTACATGGTTCGCGATGGACTCTTCAGGGACGTCGATGCCGTGCTCGCCTGGCATCCGGCCGACGAGACGCAGGCCGACATGACCTCGAGCCAGGCCATGGTGGATCTCGCGGTGGAGTTCCGAGGCAAGTCCGCGCACGCGGCCTACGATCCGTGGAACGCGCGCAGCGCGGTGGACGGGCTCGAGCTGTTCCTGCACGGCGTGAACCTGATGCGCGAGCACATCCGTCCGAGCTCGCGCATGCATTACACCATCGTCGCCGGCGGCCAGGTCCCGAACGTCGTGCCGGACTACGCCAGGGCCTGGCTGTGGCTGCGCGACTGGAAGCGCAGCGAGGTCGACGAGCTGCTGGCACGCGTGCGCAAGCTCGCTGACGGCGCCGGACTCATGACCGAGACGACGGCGACCGTGACCGTCCTGGGCGGCAACTGGGAGACGCTCGTGAACGAGACCGGCGCCCGGTTGCTGCAGACCAACCTGCTGTGGCTCGGGCCCGCCGTGTTCACCGAGCAGGAGGAGGCTTTCGCCCGGCAGGTGCAGCGCGCCACGGGCGTGCCCGAGAAGGGCATGTTCACGGGCGTGAAGCCGCTCGAGGGCCAGCAGGCGGAGGGCGGCTCGACCGACGTCGGCGACGTGAGCTGGGTCGTCCCCACGCTGCACGTGAGCGTGGCGACCTCGCCGCTCGGTGCGCCATGGCATGCCTGGCCGGTGGTCGCGAGCGGGGGCATGTCCATCGGGCACAAGGGTCTGCAGCGCGCCGCGAAGGTCATGGCCGCGACCATGGTGGATCTCTACGAACAACCCGAAGCGCTCGCCGCCGTCCAGGCTGAGTTCAAGGCGAAGAAGGGCGACACGGTCTACGTCCCCTACATTCCCGAGGGCCCGCCGCCGCTGCCGAAGGACTGACCCCGGCGTGATATAGTTTCGCGCTTCCATGGTGGCTCGCGTCGGATCCCTCGCGACGGTCAGCCGTGAACCCCGTCAGGCCCGGAAGGGAGCAGCGGCAGCGGTGACACCGGGTGCCGGGGGCCTTCTGGCGCGGGCCGCCTCCCTCGCTCCGCGACCGGAATCGACTGGACCATGAGTTACCTCGTCCTCGCCCGCAAATGGCGACCGCGCAGCTTCGAGGAGCTGGTCGGTCAGGACCACGTGCGCCGTGCGCTCACGAACGCGCTCGACTCCGGTCGCATCCACCACGCGTTCCTCTTCACCGGCACGCGCGGCGTGGGCAAGACCACCATCGCGCGCATCTTCGCGAAATCCCTCAACTGCGAGCGCGGCGTGTCCTCGAAGCCCTGCGGCGAGTGCGGCGCCTGCCGCGACATCGACGCCGGCCGCTTCGTCGACCTGCTCGAGGTGGACGCGGCCTCGCGCACCAAGGTGGACGACACCCGCGAGCTGCTCGACAACGTGCAGTACGCGCCGGCGCGCGGCCGCTGCAAGGTGTACCTCATCGACGAGGTGCACATGCTCTCGACGCATTCGTTCAATGCGCTGCTCAAGACGCTCGAGGAACCCCCGCCGCACGTCAAGTTCCTCCTCGCCACGACCGATCCGCAGAAGCTG
>Ga0316601_100000247_pt1 | contig 21943 bp, 9 predicted proteins | sample OWC_soil_day5_no_FD_207663 | JGI IMG/M metagenome (GOLD analysis project Ga0316601, IMG submission 207663) | Wetland soil microbial communities from Old Woman Creek delta, Ohio, United States - OWC_soil_day5_noCT | ecosystem: Environmental > Terrestrial > Soil > Wetlands | place: USA: Ohio... | reverse complement strand
CCGAATAGCGTTGTATTGTGCTGGTTTCTGTATAAGACCTTACAGTACTATCAATCCATCCAAAACATAAAGCTTCCTCAACAGCATCATTATATGACACAGATTTTATGCCCGATAATTTATTCGGAAAGATAAGCCATACCTCTCTTTGTGTTTGAAAATTGCTTTCCAGCCACTTTCTCCAAATAGATCTGTCTTCAGCTTGAAATGTCTCTATCATATTAAACCTTTTTATGTCTGCAAAAATACTGATAATCCTCTGATAACCTTCAGGCAAATTGTAATTATCAGCCCAGAGTTTAGCAAAACTCCGGTTTACTTTCTAAAAAATAACTAGACAAGTTTGTGCATCCTTGTACAAAAGATTGCATTCTTCTGTACAAAACAATTAATTCTTTTGTACAGAAGAAAGATTTGTTTTGTACAAGATAATACAAACATCCCGCCTGAAAAATAAAATCTCCCGAGTAGAAAATAAAACTTCCGGTTGCATACTTGTAAACAGCAAAGGTGGAAAATCTAGTGGCAGATGTCGCCGACTTGTAGCAGATAAAATGTATCGAAAATTTATCTTTTACTAGCTGTACATCCTATGAATAGGGATATTTATTCAATTTTGGTAGCAGGTGGCAGTAACTTTTTATTTTTTTTTTGTTTGGTGTCAAATAGAATGCGTGATATAGTTAAATAGCAAACGTTCATTTATTGATATTTTTATTATTCAAACAGAATAAAAAGAATACCTTTGTTTTTCAGAGTTTAAAGTAAAAAGTTTATGGCAGATAATTATTTAGAAAATCAGTACGAGCAATACCAGGCAAGAAAAGCTGCATGGGAGAAAGCTAACAAATACGGTAAAAAGAAAACAACTACAGCCAATCAGGCGAAACCAGAACAACCGTTTGCAGCCTCTGAAACTGATACTAAGAATAAATTCGTTTACAGAAAACTGGATGCATTTACAAGCGGAAAGTCGAAAGGGAATCCTGCTGCCTGTCTGTTCCTCGATAAAGATCAGCAATTAACAGAAGAAGAGATGCTTAGTATAGCAAAAGACCACAAAGGATTTGTGTCCGAAGTGGTTTACTGCAGTCCGCTTACTGATAAAGCATACAGATTGCGTTATTACTCTTCCGAATGCGAAGTAGAATTCTGCGGACATGGCACTATTGCATGCATGTATAATCTGGTGAAAAGCAATAAGGAACTGCAACAGGTTAAAGAAATTACAATTAAAACCAATAAAGGAGATTTGGCGGTATATAACGAACTTCAGTCACTCGATGCCGTATTTATTACAGCTCCCAATCCTGAATATCTTGAAGTAAAACCTTCTTTGGCAGATATAGCCGCGAATCTTCAGACTGCCGTAGAGAGTATTGATCGGCAACATCCTGTTATGTTGATTGATGCAGGCTTAAGAACACTGATAGTTCCGATTGTGGATTTAGATAATATACTTGGTCTGCATCTGGATGAACCAAAGCTGAAAGAATTCTGCCTCAATAACGATATAGATATAATCCTCGTTTTTACCAATGATGTAGCTGATAAATCAAATAAAATCAGGACTCGTGTCTTTGCTCCGAAGTTTGGATATCTTGAAGATCCTGCAACCGGTTCAGGAAATTCGGCAATGGGGTATTATATGCTGAAGAATGAGATGTGGAACGGTGAGCCAGTTTCAATAGAACAGAATGGCGAAAAAGATCTCTTTAATATTGTGAAGCTTAATACCAAAGATGGCAAAGTTCTTTTTGGTGGTAATGCTGTTGTTAAGATTGATGGGGAATACCATTTATGATTTAGAAATAAATATGAATATTTACATAGCATTGCTTAGAGGAATTAATGTAGGCGGAAAGAATATCATAAAGATGTCTGAGTTGAAGAGCACCTTCGATTCAATTGGGCTTTGTGAAGTGCAAACATATATTCAAAGCGGTAATGTTATTTTTAAATCAGATGAAGAGGAAGCTGTTCTTCAATCTAAAATAGAACATCAAATTGAGCTGGTTTTTGATTTTCCGGTAAAGGTGGTGCTGAGAACTCTAGCTGAGTTAGAAGAAATAATCCTTGATTGTCCTTTCTCAAAGGATGAAATTTCGGAAGCTGAATCTTCGTCAGACAAGGAATGCTTGTATGTAGCGTTATTGTCTACAGCTCTCCCAAAAGAGAAAACAGAATTTCTTATCGCATATAGAAGTGATAGCGATAATTATCGAATTATAGGCAGAAACGTATATCTTTTATTTCGCAATAGCATTAGTAAATCTAAGCTTGCCAATAATGTTCAGAAACTTGATGTCGCAGTAACTGTTCGCAATTGGAAGACTTTAAACAGGCTTGTTTTGTTGGCAAAAGAGACTCAGAATTGAATATTAACAATATACACTCATACGACTTATGAAACAAAGAATATATCAGGTAGATGCATTTACAAGCGAAGTTTTTTCAGGCAATCCTGCAGCTGTTTGCCCATTGGAAAAGTGGCTGAGTGATGATGTTATGCAGAAAATAGCAATGGAGAATAACCTTGCCGAAACAGCCTTTTATGTGAAACAAGATGATAAATACGAGATAAGATGGTTTACTCCGGCGGTAGAAGTCGATCTATGCGGACATGCCACTCTTGCTACTGCTTTTGTTTTGTTCAATTATGAAGGCCATAAGGAAGATACCATTCATTTCTATTCACCCAGAAGCGGAGAATTGTCTGTCAGCAAGAGTGGAGAACTGCTAACCTTGAATTTTCCTTCCGATGAATTTAAAGAGATAACACTCACGGATGAAATAGCAAATGGATTTGATCTAAAACCAATAGCAGCCTATAAAGGTAAAACCGATTATTTCTTAGTCTTTGAAAAGGAAGAACAGATTGTGAATATAAAGCCCAATCTGAAAGAGATTTCAAAGTTAAAGGGTAGGGGAGTAATCATTTCCGCAAAAGGAAATAATGTAGATTTTGTTTCAAGATTCTTCGCTCCTCAATCCGGCATCGATGAAGATCCGGTTACCGGTTCAGCTCATACAACGTTAACTCCTTATTGGTCGGCAAGACTAAATAAAACAGAACTTTCTGCAATTCAGTTGTCAGCTCGTAAGGGATACCTTTCTTGCAAATACTTAGGAGAACGAGTTGAAATTAGCGGAGAGTGTAAATTGTATATGGCTGGGGAGATTTATTTGTAGTTTGTATTTTGATATATGAATAGTAAAAATTAAAAATGAATTTGTGCGAAGTTTCTTATTAATGACTTAATTGATTATGGCTGAATATGATTTTTCAACACTAAATAGTTCTGATTTAGAAGAACTAGTTTGTGATCTACTTAATGCTCAATCAGAAGACAGAGCAATCAAATATCGAACATTTAAAGATGGTAAAGATAAGGGGATTGATTTTTTATATTCTACTAGAGAACATGAATATGAACACGTTGGTCAAGTGAAACATTTTTATAGGACAGGATACAAAGGATTATTAACAGTTTTAAGAAATGAAGAACTGGCAAAGGTCCAAGTTTTAAACCCGAATAAATATATTTTTGCAACGTCAGTTGATTTAAGTGTTTCGAACGTACAAGAAATAGCTAATTTGTTTAATCCATATATAAAAGGTTTAAATGATATTTATGGAAAAAAGGATTTGAATAGACTTTTAGAATTACATGATAAAATACTCACAAATTATTATAAACTTTGGTTTTCAGATGCTACGGTATTAAGCAAAATCTTAAATTCTGATTTAGAGTTTAGATCTTCATTATTTACAGACTCAGAATTTAAAAGAAGATTAAGAATATATGTTCAGACACGTATTTTTAGGGAAGCTAGAAAATCATTAAAAAAGAATAAGTTTATTATAATTACTGGGCAGCCAGGAGTCGGAAAAACTACTTTAGCAGAAATGTTGGTTTATGAATATATAAAAGATGATTATAAACTTTCTTATATTATTGATGATATAAAAGATGCTTTAAGGTTACTCACTAATGATAATTCAAAACAAATTATATATTTTGATGATTTCTTAGGTAGTAATGAAGTTGAGATAAATAGGGCCAAAGGTAGTGAAACTTCTTTACGTAAGATCTTGAGGGCGATCACTAGTCTGGAAAATAAAGTATTAGTATTTACAACAAGGTCATTCCTTTTAAATTCAGCAATTGTCGAATCGGAAAATTTGAATCGATTTAATATAAAAGCTCATGAAAGTATTCTTCAACTAAATGAGTACAATGAAAATATAAAAAAGGAAATATTGAAAAATCATATTGAAGATTCAGAATTGAAAGACGAAATAAAAGATTTTTTAAGATTAAACAAAACAGAATCATTTATAATAAGTCATAACTTCTCTCCTAGAATTGTAGAGTTTATTACTAATAAAGATATTGTAAAGGATATGGGGGTTGTTGAATACAAGGATTTTTTATATTCAAGTATTAACTCACCTATTAATATATGGGAACATGCATATAATTATCAAATAAAAGAAGATGATAGACTCTTACTTAATACTTTGTTAAGTTTTGGAGATTCAGCCAACATAAAAGAATTAAAAAATGCATTTCAAAGTAGAATTGATTTTGAAGTACAAACCAATAATAAACACAAAGAAATATCCGCATTTAATAAAGCTTTAAAAAGATTGAATGAAGGATTTATTATTCTTAAAAATAATGATACAGAGGTTCATTTTATTAACCCTTCTTTAACAGATTTTTTAATAGCGTATATAAAGACTGATTCTGATGAAATAATGCGTATTGCTAAATCTGTTCGATATACATCTCAGCTGACTAAAAGATTATTTTCTTTATCATCAAGTGAAAAGGAAGAAATGCCTATCGTATTAAAAGAAAGATTGCTTCAAAATTATTATTCTTTTATATCAGACGGGAATCGTAATAGTGACTTAATTCAACTGGCGATGGTTGTTTATAAGTATATAAAGACGCAAGAAGGAGAAACTGTTGTACGTCAAATAATAAGTGAAATTGATGATTGGAGTTCATTACACGAAGATTATTCATTAAATATATATTTTAGAGAATTTCTTGAGACAATTAAGGAAAATAATACAATAAATATGATGGTTGATGAAAGGTTTATTGTTATATTATCAGATTTGATTAAAGGTGAAGATGATATTTCAGAAGCTATAGATCTTTTGGAAGATTATATTCAAAATTACAATCTTAACTTACGGTTTTTAGATACAAAGTTAATTGTTGAACATTTTGATGAGTTATTATCCGATTATATAGACCAAAAAATTGATGATTTAAAAGAATCAGCAACATCTTTAGGAGATGAATATTATAAAAGAAAAGAAATTTTAGCTTTAATAACTAGAATAAACAAATTAGGACTGAATATTAATCAATCTTTAGAAGAATTTGATAAAGTTGATTGGTACGAGGTTACTGTAGAAAATGAATTCAAAAGACAAATGGAAAAAGATGATTAAGTTTTCATCTTTTTAAAATAGCTTTTCCCTCATTACAAAACCGCCCTTTCTTCGTCCTTATAGTTAACACATTATATTAACGAAAAAAGAAATGATAAAGAAAGGACTTCTTACACTTGGTTTATTATCGGCTTTTATGGCTTTGCCGGCACAGGAAAAAGCCTTAATGAATACCTCGAAAAGTAAGTATGCACAACTTACCAATGTTGATTTGTCGGCTGTGAAGTGGACTAATGGCTTTTGGGGTGATAGATTCCGCGTTTGCAAAGATACCATGCTTATCAGCATGTGGAATACATGGAATGCTCCTGAGATTTCACATGGCTTCCGCAACTTTGAAGTGGCTGCCGGTGTGTGTCCGGGCGAACATTGGGGACCTCCTTTCCACGATGGCGATTTTTATAAATGGCTGGAAGGTGTGGCTGCTGTCTATGCGGTAAATAAAGATCCGAAGTTGGATGCGCTTATGGATAAGGCTGTTGCTGTTATCGTAAAAGCGCAACGTGAAGACGGATATATTCACACTCCGGTTATTATTGAAGAAAAAAATAAAGGTATCGATTCTCACAAGGCTCAAAAAGAGACTGTTGTTGGAACGAAAGTTGGAGGTGCCAATGAAAAGGGTGCTTTTGCTAACCGATTAAACTTTGAAACATATAATCTTGGTCACTTAATGATGGCGGGCTGTATACATTACAGAGCTACCGGAAAGAAGACTTTGTTCAACGCTGCGATCAAGGCAACTGATTTCCTTTGCTACTTCTACGAAACTGCTTCGGCTGAACTTGCCCGCAATGCTATATGTCCTTCTCACTACATGGGTGTGGTAGAGATGTACCGTGCTACCGGTAATCCTCGTTACCTGGAATTGGCAAAGAACCTGATTAATATTCGTGGTATGGTGAAGAATGGTACTGATGATAATCAGGATCGTATTCCTTTCCGCGACCAGAAGAAGGCTATGGGACATGCTGTTCGTGCAAATTACTTGTATGCCGGTGTGGCTGATGTATATGCTGAAACGGGAGAGAAGGTGTTAAAGGATAATCTGGAATCTATATGGGACGATATTGTTAATCGAAAGATGTATGTAACAGGTGCTTGCGGTGCTTTGTATGATGGTACTTCTCCTGATGGAACTTGCTACGAACCGGATTCGATACAGAAAGTTCACCAGTCTTATGGTCGTGCTTACCAATTACCTAACAGTACGGCTCACAATGAATCATGCGCGAATATTGGAAATATGCTTTTCAACTGGCGTATGTTGCAGACTACCGGTGAAGAGAAGTATGCTGATGTAATGGAGACTTCTCTTTATAATAGTGTTCTTGCAGGTGTTAGTCTGGATGGAAAGAAGTTCTTCTACACAAATCCTTTGCGTCTTTCTAAGGATTTTCCTTATACATTGAGATGGCCTAGAGAACGTCAGTCATACATTAGCTGTTTCTGCTGTCCTCCTAATACAGTTCGTACTTTGTGCGAAGCACAGAACTATGCATATAGTATCTCACAAAAAGGTGTTTGGTTCAACTTATACGGTGGTAACCAACTTGATACTAAACTTACTGATGGCTCTGCCTTGAAACTGACTCAGGTTTCTGATTATCCATGGGACGGTAAAGTGGTTACAACTGTTGATAAAGTTGCTTCTAAGAAAGCATTTTCAATGAATTTCCGTATTCCTGAATGGTGCGAAAAAGCAACCTTAACTGTTAATGGCAAACCTGCCGATGCAGATCTTTCTGCCGGAAAATATGCAGAGGTGAACAGAGTATGGAAGAAGGGCGATGTTGTGGAATTGAATCTTGCCATGACTGTGAAGCTGATGGAATCTAATCCGTTGGTGGAAGAAACTCGTAACCAGACTGTGGTAAAACGTGGACCGCTGGTTTACTGTCTTGAATCTATGGATGTGGAAGGCGGACAATCTATTGATAATGTATTGATTCCTGCAAATATTCAGCTTACTCCAAATAAGATTACTATTGATGGTAGTCCGATTGTGGCTTTGGATGGCGAAGCTCAACTGATGAATGAAGGTTCATGGAAGGGTACTCTTTACAAACAGGTATCTGATTCTTCAAAGAAAGTGAAAATTCGCTTGATTCCTTATTATGCATGGGGTAATCGTGGTAAAGCGGATATGACTGTATGGATGCCTTTGGCACGATAAATGAATGTTGATAAACAGATAATATAAGAAAAATGAAACGTATTCCATTTCTCCTGCTTGTTCTCTTTTTAGGGATAACAAAGGCTTCTTCGGCTGATATATGGGTTTCCGTGCATGGCAATGATCGTAACAACGGAACTCAGGCTTCTCCGAAAGCTACTTTGGCAGGAGCATTGAGACAGGCGCGTGAACTCAGACGATTAAAAGATGAATCGGTTAAGGGCGGTATTCATATTTACATGCAGGGAGGTACTTACTCTCTGTATGAACCGGTCTTTATCCGTCCCGAAGACTCGGGCACGAAAGAATCGCCTACGGTTATTCAACCGGTAAAGGATGAAAAGGTAGTTATTAGTGGTGGGGTATCACTTTCCGGATGGCAAAAGTCCGGAAATGTAAATGGTCTGCCTGCTGCAGCAAAAGGAAAAGTTTGGGTAACGGAAGTTCCCGACTTTAACGGGAGAACGGCTGATTTTCGTCAGTTGTGGATAAACGGAAAGAAAGCTGTTCGTGCCCGTAACGTTGCCGATTTTAAACAGATGGCAAGGATTGTGAACAATGATGTGGAGAATGAAATTCTTTGGGTGCCTGCTAAATCGGTGAAGGCTATCATGAATGCTCGTCATGCTGAACTGGTGCTTCACGAGATGTGGGCAATTGCCAATCTTCGTATAAAGTCTATCAAGGTGCAGGGTGATTCTGCCGGAATTAAATTCTGTAATCCTGAAAGTCGTATTCAGTTTGAACATCCCTGGCCACGACCAATGTTGGGCAAAGGGGTGAACTCTGCTTTTTATCTGACTAACGCTATTGAGCTACTCGACCAACCGGGTGAGTGGTATTATGATAACAGAACAAGTCGACTTTATTATTATCCACGTGAAGGGGAAAACATGAAAACGGCATCGGCCGTGGTTTCTGCTTTAGAAACGTTGGTTCAGGTAGAAGGAACAGTTGATCGTCAGGTTTCAAATGTTCGTTTTGAAGGTATCAACTTTAATTATACCACATGGATGCGTCCGTCGGAAAAAGGACATGTACCTTTACAGGCCGGAATGTATATGCTGGATGCTTATACGCTGAATCCGAAACAACTGCGAGATGATAATAATCATCCGCTGGATAATCAGGGATGGATTGGTCGTCCGCCTGCTGCCGTTCAGGTGCAGGGTGCAAATAATATTGCTTTTGCTAATTGTTCTTTTGAACATTTGGGCTCTTGCGGACTCGACTTTGTTGAGGCTGCTCAGCATGTAAGCGTGGAAGGTTCTATCTTCAGAGATATTGCTGGTAACGGTTTGCAGACAGGTAAGTTCAATGATCCTTCGTTTGAATCGCACTTACCTTACGATCCCGCAGATAGCAGAGTTCTTTGTGCCAATCAGCTTATTGCCAATAATTACTTTACGGATGTAACAAATGAAGACTGGGGATGTGTGGCAATCTGTGCAGGTTTTGTAAGAGATGTAACTATTCAGCATAACGAAATCAGTTATGTGTCCTACACCGGAATTAGTTTAGGATGGGGATGGACTCAGACTGTGAATTGCATGCGAAACAATAAAGTAATTGCAAATAATATCCATCATTATGCTATTCACATGCATGATGTGGCCGGTATTTATACGCTTGCTTCTCAGCCAAAAACAGTGGTTGCTGAGAATTATGTGCATGATATAGTTCTTTCTCCTTATGCACACGATCCTAATCACTGGTTCTACCTGTATACAGACGAAGGCTCTTCGTTTATTGAAGTCAAAGATAACTGGTGTGATTCCGAAAAGTTCCTGAAAAATGCCAATGGTCCAGGCAATGTGTGGACGAAAAATGGTCCGATGGTGGCAGATAGTATTCGCAAACGTGCTGGTTTACAACCGGATTACCTATATTTGTTGAAAAAATAATCTTAAGAATATAAAGATGAAACGTAATTTTTTATTAATCCTTTTAATAGTTCTTTCTGTTTCTTCAATGAAAGCACAAAAGGCTACATGGATTTGGTATCCGGGCGATTATGAAATATGGCTCGGTAATAATATGAATAATAATCGTACGGAGCGCGGGGCTTTCTTTCCTCCTTTCTGGAAAATGGATAGCCATTACGTGCTGGTTGAGTTCTCAAAGAAACTGAATCTGTTTAAACCGGAAGAGATTACAATTGCTGTTGAGGGACGTTACAATGTGAAACTTGATGGTAAACTTCTGTTTGGTGCTCCTAAGACGCTGATTATTCCGGAAGGAAAGCATAGTCTGAATATTAAAGTTCACAATCAGGCAACAGTTCCTGCTATCTATGTATCTGGTAAAACAATTAGCTCTGATCAGTCATGGAAAGTAACTTACGAAGACAAAGAATGGATTGACGAATCGGGCAAGGCATCGGATACTTCGGCTACGACTTATATGGATGCTGCAAGTTGGAACTTTAATGATCCTTCTCAGTTGCCTTCTCAATTTAAATTGCATACTGAACCTGCTAATGCGGTTTCCAGTACTCCACAAACACAAGGCGTGTTACTTGATTTTGGAAAGGAAACTTTTGGTTACATTAAACTAGAACAGCTTAAAGGGAATGGTAAGGTAAACATCTTCTATGGAGAATCCAAAGAAGAAGCAATGAGCACTGGCTCTTGTGAAACACTCGATCGTTTTGAGGTGAATAACGCTGAGGCTAAAGATTATACCGTTCAGGGTTCTAAGGCTTTCAGATATGTATATATCGTAACTGATCCGGGAGTGAACTTTGGAAAGGCATCTATGCTTTACGAATCTCTTCCTGAAACTTATCGCGGTTCTTTCCGTTGCAGTGATCCGGAGATTAATAAAATATGGGATGTGGCTGCTTATACAATGCATCTTACTACTCGTGAATTCTTTATTGATGGTATTAAGCGCGACCGTTGGGTGTGGAGTGGAGACGCTATTCAAAGCTATCTGATGAACTATTATCTGTTCTTTGATTCTCACACAGTAGGTCGTACTATTAATCTGCTTCGCGGTAAAGATCCTGTGACTTCGCATATCAATACTATCATGGATTATACGTTCTACTGGTTCCTTAGTGTTTATGATTACTATCTGTATACCGGTGATCGTCATTACATTGAGCAACTTTATCCGAAGATGGCTACCATGATGGATTATGTGCTGGGAAGAACCAATAAGGATGGTATGGTTGAAGGTTTGACTGGCGACTGGGTTTTCGTGGATTGGGCCGATGGTTATATGGATAAGCATGGCGAACTGAGCTTTGAACAGATATTGTTCTGCAAGAGTTTGGAAACAATGGCTATGTGTGCTGATCTTACCGGAAATAAAGAGGATAAAGCAAAATATGATAAGTTAGCGATTTCTCTTAAATCGAAGTTGGAACCTGCTTTCTGGAATAACGAGAAACAAGGATTTGTTCATAACCGTTTGAATGGAAAGCAAAGCGAACAAGTTACTCGCTATGCTAATATGTTTGGAATCTTGTTTGATTATCTGAATGATCAAAAGAAACAAGCCGTTAAGAAGTCGGTTATACTGAATAATTCTATTATGAAGATTTCAACTCCTTACATGCGTTTCTATGAATTGGAATCTCTTTGTGCACTTGGCGAACAAACGAATGTAACCAAAGAAATAAAGGATTACTGGGGTGGTATGCTTAAACTGGGTGCTACTTCTTTCTGGGAAAAATATAATCCGGAAGATAAGGGCAGCAAACATTATGCCATGTATGGTCGTCCGTTCGGAAAAAGTCTTTGTCACGCCTGGGGATCAAGTCCTATTTATCTGTTAGGTAAATATTACTTGGGAGTGAAACCTCTGAAACCCGGATATAGTGAGTTCGCCATCAATCCTTCATTGGGCGGATTGAAATGGATTGAAGGAACGGTTCCTACTCCAAAGGGAGGTGTTCATGTATATATGGATACAAAGACTATTAAAATTAAAGCCGGCGAGGGCAAAGGTTATCTTACTTTCAAGAGTAAAAGCAAACCAAAAGCATCTACCGGAGTTGTTGAGAAGCTTTCTAACAATGAATATCGTATATTAATTGAAGGCAATAATGTAGAAGTTACAGTAAACTACCGTAACTAATCATAATAGCTATAAATAAAAAGAGCGAATAAGCATGGATAATAACCTGCTTCTTCGCTCTTTTTATTTATAGCTTATTCATTCTTTCATACACCCGGGTGTATGGACTTTCTACACCCGGGTGTACCGCTTGGCTCCATCCGGGTGTACAAATATTGTCCATCCGGGTGTACGGAGTGAAAGTTCCTTTCTTTGTTATAACCAGATAACGGTTGACTAAATTTATTCTTATCCCAGTTTGTAGTTGACTGGCTTTCTTTCTTAAGGAAATTGCATGCTTTTGAGTACATGACTCCTTTGTTTTCGTCTCATTTTTATAACATTATAAACTTATTTGAACGATGACGAAACTGAAAGTATTGACTTTGTGTGCATTGGCTTGTCTTTTTGCTTCATGCCAAAAGAATGCAGTGTCGATAATTACTTCGCCTACAGCATCCAAACGTTTACTGTTTGGAACAGAACAGCTGAAGACAACTCTTGAGAATGACGGATATACGGTTAAAATCCGTAATTTGAATGATGCAAAACATTTAAGTGGAAAAACAATTCTTGCTTTAGAGAAAGGAGATCCTATTTCGCTTGACCTTGCAAAGAAATATGGCTTTATGCTTCCTGATTTTAACAAGAAAGAGGGCTTCTATATCGGGACGAAGAAAAATATAACTTTAATGTATGGCAATGATCCATCCGGAGCTTTGTATGGTTGCCTTCAACTAAAAGATCAGGTTAAAAAGAATACGCTGGAATTTTCTGCAAACATGACCGATGCACCTGAAATGGTACTTAGAGGTTCTTGCATTGGAGTACAGAAGCCTTATTACTTACCTGGAAGAACTGTATACGAATATCCTTATACAGAAGAAAACTTTCCATGGTTTTATGACAAGCAGATGTGGATTAAATATCTGGATATGCTTGTGGCCAACAAAATGAACTCTGTTTATTTATGGAATGGTCACCCATTTGCTTCTCTAGTGAAGCTGAAAGATTATCCGTTTGCTGTTGAAGTGGATGATGCTACTTTTAAGAAAAACGAAGAGATGTTTTCATTCATAACAAAAGAAGCCGACAAACGTGGTATCTTTGTTATTCAGATGTTTTATAATATCCTTGTTTCAAAACCTTTTGCTGAGCATTACGGTATTAAGACTCAGGATAGAAATCGTCCTATTACTCCATTGATTGCTGACTATACACGTAAATCTATCGCTGCTTTTATTGAAAAGTATCCTAATGTTGGATTATTGGTTTGCCTTGGCGAAGCAATTGATACTTATGAAGATGATGTGGAGTGGTTTACTAAAACTATTATTCCGGGTGTAAAAGATGGACTTAAGGCTTTGGGACGTACCGACGAACCTCCAGTTCTACTTCGTGCTCACGATACTGATTGTAAAATGGTGATGGATAAAGCACTTCCTCTTTACAAGAATCTGTATACTATGCACAAATATAATGGTGAATCGCTTACTACTTACGAACCTCGCGGACCATGGGCTAAGATTCATAAAGATCTGAGCTCTCTTGGAAGTATACATATCAGTAATGTACATATTTTGGCTAATCTTGAGCCTTTCCGTTGGAGTTCTCCGGACTTTATTCAGAAGGCTGTAAATGCTATGCATAATGTTCATGGAGCAAATGCGCTTCACCTTTATCCGCAGGCTTCTTACTGGGATTGGCCTTATACTGCCGATAAATTACCTGATGGTAAGCGTCAGGAACAGCTTGATCGTGACTGGATGTGGTATAAAGGATGGGCTCGTTATGCATGGAATTGCCACCGTGACCGCAAGGATGAGATTGTATATTGGGAACAACAATTAGGCGATTATTACGGTATTGATGCAAAAGATGCCGGAAATATTCTTGAGGCTTATGAACAAACTGGCGAGATTGCTCCTAAATTGTTGCGTCGATTTGGTATAACAGAAGGAAACAGACAGACTCTTCTTTTAGGTATGTTTATGAGTCAGCTGGTTAATCCTTATAAGTATACTATCTATCCCGGATTCTATGAAAGCTGCGGACCGGAAGGTGAGAAGCTTATTGAATACGTTGAAAAGGAATGGAAGAAACAACCGCATGTTGGTGAGTTGCCTCTTGATATCATTGCTCAGGTAATAGCGCATGGTGATAAAGCAATAGCTGCTATAGATAGCGTTGATGGAAAAGTAACGAAGAATAAAGAAGAGTTTGAACGTCTTCGTAATGATATGTATTGTTATCGTGAGTTTGCTTATGCTTTCAACCTGAAGGTTAAAGCTGCTAAGCTGGTACTCGACTATCAATGGGGAAAGGATATTAAGAATCTTGATGCGGCTATTCCATTAATGGAGCAGGGACTTGTTCACTATCGTAAATTAGTTGATCTGACAAAGGATCATTACCTGTATGCTAATAGTATGCAGACTTCACTACGTCGTATTCCTATTGGTGGCGATGATGGCAAAAACAAAACCTGGGCAGAAATGCTTGTTCATTATCAGAAAGAATTAGATAACTTTAAGGCAAATCTGGCAATGTTGAAAGACAAAGCAAGCGGTAAGTTATTGTCTACAGACTCAAAGATTGCTGCGTTTGCTCCTGCTAAAGTTACATTGTTGGGTAATCCTTCTATAGTAAAACTAACAAAGGGAGCGCAGTTGTTTTCTAACCTGAATGAAAAAGTTGTTGATATTGCTCCTGAACTTGAAGGCCTTTCTGCTTTCTGCTTCAATGGTGACAAACAGCGTGAAGAGGCTACAACAATTGAATTTGAAACTAAGGAACCGGTTACATTGTTGGTTGGTTATTTACGTGATGACCATAGAAAATTTGCTAAAGCTCCAAAGTTGGAAGTTGATGCTTCTGCAAATGATTATGGTCAGGCTGAGCCCGTAATAATAAATGCTATTCGCATAAACAACATGCCTCTTGCAAATGTTCATCCTTTTAGCTTTGCGCCTGGTAAACATAAACTATTATTGCCAAAAGGATATCTGATTGTTCTTGGATTTACAAATAAAAAAGATATGGTAACACGTAATGCTGGTTTGGCTGGAGCCGATGAAACAGTAGACTGGTTATTCTATTAATATAAATTATAGAGATAAAATGATGATAATAAAGCGCCATTTTACGGCTTTTCTTACTCTTCTTATTTCATTGGGAGGATTTGCTCAGCAGCAAGTCTCTCAGAATAAAATGGAAGAAATCTATGAGAAGATAAAGACTCCATATAAGTATGGTTTGGTTATTGCGCCAAGCACTAATAAATATAAGGTAGACTGCCCGAGTGTATTCAGAGAAGGGAATAAGTGGTATATGACTTACCTGATGTATAACGGACAGAATGGTAAGGATGGTCGTGGTTACCAGACTATGCTTGCAGAAAGTGATGATTTACTCAAGTGGAAAACGCTTGGAAATGTTCTTTCTTTCCGTGATGGTACCTGGGATACAAATCAGCGTGGTGGTTTCCTTTCTTTACTTGATAATACATGGGGTGGAAGCTATAAGCTGAATAAGTTCAAGAATAAATATTGGATGACTTATATTGGTGGCGCTTCTGCAGGATATGAGTCAGGACCATTGAAAATTGGTGTGGCTTTTACAAAGAAAAATATTACTAAGGCTCACGAATGGGAAAGTCTGGACAAACCAATCATGAGCCCGGATGATAAAGATGCACAATGGTTTGAAAACATTACTCAGTATAAGAGTTGTGTTTATTGGGATAAGGATAAAAAACTTGGTAAGCAATTTGTAATGTATTATAATGCCGGTGGTCGTAATCCAAAGACAAATATCAAAGCGGAAAGAATTGGTATTGCTCTGTCTGATGATATGATTCAATGGAAGAGATATGAAGGTAATCCAATCTTCACTCATGAAGAAGGGCTTACTGCCGATGCACATATCCAGAAAATAGGCGATGTGTATGTTATGTTCTATTTCAGTGCTTTCCGTAGCTCTAGAAAATATAAGGCATTCAATACTTTTGCTTGTTCGTATGACCTTGTTCACTGGACAGACTGGACTGGCGATGACTTAGTTATTCCTTCTAAGGATTATGATAATCTTTTTGCTCATAAATCATGTGTGGTAGAGCATAAAGGAGTAGTTTATCACTTTTATTGTGCAGTAAACAAGAACGATCAGCGTGGTATTGCTGTTGCTGTTTCAAAACCAATGGGAAAATCGGAAGCTAATTTCCCTGTTCCGGAACAGACTGGAAAAAGAATTATCAGTTCGTTGAATAATGATTGGTATACAGTTGCTGCCGGAGAAAATAGCAATACTTATGATGCATTTAATGTGAATGCCGATTGGAAGAAAGTTAATCTTCCTCACAATTGGGATGATTATGCGGGATACCGTCAGCTGGTGCATGGCAATCGTCATGGTAATGCATGGTACAAGAAAGAATTCGACTTGCCTGCTTATGATGCTGATAAGAAATTGTTTATCCGATTTGATGGGGTAGGTTCTTATGCAACAGTTTATGTAAACGGCAAAAATATGGGACGCCGTCCGAGTGGTCGCACAACTTTTACTCTCGATGTAACAGATGCTTTGAAACCGGGTGCAAAAAATACAATTGCCGTTAAGGCAGAACATCCTTCAATGATTTCAGATATGCCTTGGGTTTGTGGTGGTTGTTCTTCTGAATATGGATTCTCGGAAGGTTCTCAGCCAATGGGAATCTATCGTCCGGTAACTCTAGAAGTTACAGATAAAGTTCGTATTGAACCATTCGGTGTACATATATGGAATGATGAAAAAGCTAAGACTGTAAGCATTGAAACTGAAATAAAGAATTACGGTAACACTGTTGAAACTGTAGAGCTTGTAAGCAAACTTACCGATGAAAATTGGACTCAGGCATTCCGTTTATCAGAAAATGTAACTCTTCAACCGGGAGAAACAAAGGTGATAAAACAGGTGAGCCCTGAAATTAAGGATGTTCATTTGTGGTCGGTTGAAGACCCTTATCTTTACTCTTTGGCTTCAGTGGTAAAACGTGGTGGTAAGAGTACAGACGAGATGACTACTTCTTACGGTATCCGTACGGTAAGTTGGCCGGTACTTCGTAAAGATGGTGACAAGACTTTCCGTTTGAATGGTAAATCTGTTTTCATTAACGGAGTTTGTGAATACGAACATCAGTTCGGTCAATCTCATGCTTTCTCCAATGAACAGATAGCTTCTCGTGTAAAGCAAATAAAAGCAGCCGGCTTTAATGCTTTCCGTGATGCTCATCAACCTCATAATTTGTCTTATCAGAATTACTGGGACGAGAATGGAATTATTTTCTGGCCTCAGTTCTCAGCACATATATGGTACGATTCTCCTGAATTCCGTAATAACTTTAAAGCATTACTTCGTCAGTGGATAAAGGAACGTCGTAATTCTCCTTCTGTAGTGATGTGGGGATTACAGAATGAAAGTACCTTACCAAAAGATTTTGCAGAGGAGTGTTCAAATATAATTCGCGAGATGGATCCAACAGCCCGAAATCAGAGAATAATAACAACTTGTAACGGCGGAGAAGGTACAGATTGGGATGTAGTTCAGAACTGGTCGGGTACGTATGGAGGATTCCCTGATAACTATAATAAAGAAATCAGCAATCAGCTGTTGAATGGTGAATATGGTGCATGGCGTTCTATCGATTTGCATACAGAAGGTGATTTTGACCAGAATGGTGTGTGGAGCGAAAACAGAATGTGTCAGTTGCTAGAAAAGAAAATTCGTTTGGCTGAGTCTGTGAAGGATAGCTGTTGTGGTCAGTTCCAATGGGTATTCAGTTCTCACGATAATCCGGGACGTAAACAACCGGACGAAGGTTATCGTGTAATTGATAAAGTTGGACCGTTTAATTATAAAGGTCTGGTTACTCCATGGGAAGAACCGGTAGATGCTTACTATATGTATCGTGCAAACTATGTTCCGGCAAAGAAAGATCCAATGGTTTACATTGTGTCTCATACATGGGCCGATCGTTTTACAAAAACAAAAGGTCGTATCAATATTGATGTCTTCAGTAATTGCGATTCAGTGAAACTTTATAATGATGCTACTGATACTCTTTTGATGGGCAAGAAAACCAATCATGGAGTGGGAACTCACTTTATGTGGGAACACAGAGCTGTTCGTTACAATGTTTTGCGTGCAGTGGGTTATTATGGAGGAAAACCAGTTGCTCAGGATGTAATTGTTTTGGATGGACTGGAAAAAGCACCTCATTTTGAAAAGCTGTATACTAATGTAACTCCAATTCTGAAAGGTGAGAATGATTATAACTATATTTACCGTGTTAATTGCGGTGGTGATAAATATACAGATGAATACGGACAGGTTTGGAGTGCAGATGTGGCAAAAGGAACAAGCAAAGGCTGGGGATCTACTTCATGGGCTGATGATTACAAAGGACTAAATCCTTATCTGGGCAGTCAGCGATTTATTTCAGATCCTATTGATGGAACAAAAGACTGGAGTCTTTTCGGACACTTCCGTTACGGACGTCATAAACTGGCTTATCACTTCCCGCTTCCGGATGGCGAGTATCGTGTGGAACTCTATTTCACAGAGCCATGGCACGGTACAGGTGGAAGTAAGGATTGCGAAGGACTTCGTATCTTTGATGTTGCCGTTAATGATTCTACTTACATTAATGATATGGATCTCTGGGCAGAATCTGGTCACGATGTTGCTTATAAGAAAGTAGTAAATGCAACTATTAAAGGTGGCGAACTGAAGATTTCTTTTCCTGAAGTAAAAGCTGGTCAGGCAGTAATATCTGCTATTGCAATAGCTTCACGCAAAAAAGATATTCGTCCGGTTGAGGCTGCCCCGTCAAACGGTTGGTCATGGGATAAAGTTGAAAGTGTAGTTGCTATTCCTCAGGCTTCGTTACCTGAAGGACAAGATTCACGTGCCACTGTTACTTATCAGGCAGAAGATGCTTTGGTAAAAGGAAAATCAGAAAAGAAACTTCATAAGAAGCAGACTGGCGTTTGCTTCTTGAAAGGTAATTCAAGCAGTATTGAATGGAATATTAATACAGGTATAGCCAATGTGTATGCTCTTCGATTTAGTTATATGAATATAACTTTGGCTCCAATTAAAGTTCGTGTTCAACTGATTGCTGCCGATGGAAGAATCCTGAAGAATGATGAGATAACCTTCCCGGTTGCTGCAGAAAAATGGAAAACATTGAGTACTACTACCGGCAGTTATATCAATGCCGGCCATTATAAAGTCCGCATCTCAGCCGAGAATATGAATGGTTTATGGTTTAATGCACTGGATGTGCAATAATTAAACTTTTGTGTAAATGAAACAACAATTATTCGTTTTATTATTTGGTTTAAGCATCTTTTCATCATTATCTGCACAAAATAATGACTGGGAAAACCAGCATGTATTGCAGATAAACCGTGAACCGGCGCATGCTTCTTATGTTCCTTTTGGTAAAGAGAAGAATGACCGGATGCTTTCACTGGATGGCTTGTGGAAGTTCAATTGGGTATCAACACCTGAACAACGCCCGGTTAACTTTTATGAAACCAACTTTGATGATTCAAAATGGGTGGACTTTCCGGTGCCTGCCAATTGGGAAATGCATGGATATGGAACGCCTATTTATGTAAGTGCCGGATATCCGTTTAAAATAAATCCTCCTTTTGTAATGGGGGAACCAAAGACTACTTATACTACTTATAAGGAACGTAACCCTGTTGGCTCTTATCGTCGCTCGTTTACTTTGCCTGCCGGATGGAATGGAAAAGAAGTGTTTCTTCACTTTGAAGGAGTGCAGAGTGCTTTTTATGTATGGGTAAACGGAAAGAAAGTAGGATATAGTCAGGGCAGTATGGAACCTTCTGAGTTCAATATTACCACATATCTGAAACAAGGAGAGAATAAGTTGGCTGTTGAGGTGTATCGTTATAGTGACGGAAGCTATCTGGAAGATCAGGATATGTGGCGCTTTGCCGGAATACAACGTTCTGTTTATCTATATTCCACAGAAAATATCCGTATCCGTGACTTTGCCGTACGTACAATTCTGGATGCCGATTACAAAAATGCTTCTTTGCAGATAGAACCAAAACTGGCTGTTTACAATGGACAGAGAGGAGAGGGGTATACTATTCAGGCACAGTTGTATGATGAAGCAGGAAACCCTGTATTGCCTTCTGCTCTTAAGCAAGATGCAGTTCCGGTTTTGAACCTTGATAATAAAGCTGAAATAATGAACGACCGTAATCCTCAGAGAGGAGCAAGGAAATTTGCATGGCTGGAAACAAAGGTTGTTAATCCTAAAAAGTGGACAGCTGAAACTCCAAATCTGTATACTCTGCAACTTACACTGAACAATGCCAATAATGAGGTGGTAGAGCAGATTACTACCAAAATAGGATTCAGAAGTCTGGAGATAAAGAACGGACTATTTCTTGTGAATGGTAAACCTATTCGTCTGAGAGGAGTAAATCGCCATGAACACGATCCGTACACAGGGAAAGTAATGAGTGAAGAACGCATGTTGCAGGATATTCTTCTGATGAAGAAAGGAAATATCAATGCGGTGCGTACGTGCCATTATCCAAATAATCCACGATGGTATGAGTTATGCGATCAGTATGGTATTTACGTAATGGACGAAGCCGATATCGAAGAACATGGACTTCGCGGAGCATTGGCTAGTGATCCGGAATGGACTGCTGCTTTCCTCGACAGAGCAAGCCGCATGGCTATTCGTGATAAGAACCATCCATCAGTAATATTCTGGTCAATGGGTAATGAAGCCGGTTACGGATTTAACTTTGCTGCAATCTCTGCATGGCTGAAAGATTATGATCCAACTCGTTTTATTCATTACGAAGGAGCGCAGGGAGTTGATAAAGACCCTGAAACAGTAGATGTAATCAGCCGTTTCTATCCACGACTTCAGGAGGAATATCTTAATCCGAATATACCGGAAGGCGGAGATAAAGAGAGACCGGAGAATGCTCGTTGGGAACGTTTGCTGACTATTGCTCAGAAAACAAATGATAATCGTCCGGTGATGACCAGTGAATACGCTCATGCTATGGGTAATGCACTGGGAAATTTCAAGGAATACTGGGATGAAATGTATAGTAATCCACGACTTCTGGGAGGTTTTATCTGGGAATGGTCCGATCAGGGAATATTTAAGAAACGTGCTGATGGTAAAACAATGGTTGCTTTTGGTGGCGACTTTGGAGATGTACCTAACCTGAAGACTTTCTGCCTGAAAGGAATTGTTTCTTCCGACAGAGGCATTACTCCCAAATATCTTGAAGTTAAGAAGGTATATCAGCCTATTCATATAGAATGGCAGGATAGTTCTGCTTTGAAACTTAAAATAACCAACAGACAACATCATTCCGACTTGTCAGCTTACAGAATGTTATACACAATCACAGCCAATGGCAAGGAAGTTGAACACTCAGAAGTAGCAGCTCCGGTTATTGAACCCGGAGAATCTGCTACTGTTCAGCTGAAAACAAAAAAAGCATTGCCTGCCAAAGGAGATATCCGTCTTAAGGTGAGCTTTGTGCTGAAGAATGATTGCTCGTGGGCTAAAGCCGGATACGAGGTGGCATGGGAACAACTTTGCATTCGTAATGGCTTTGTTGATAATACTGCTTTGAATGCAACTGCTGCTAATAAGTCGGGTAACCTTCAGGCCACAGTAAATGGAGATGTATTGCTTGTGAATGGTAAGAACTTTTCAATGCAATGGAATCTGAAAGAAGGAAGTCTGAACTCTTTGGTATATTGTAAACAGGAAATGCTCTCTAATCCGAAAGATATGCCTGCTCAACCAATCTTCCAGGCTTTCCGTGCACCGGTTGATAATGATAAGAGTTTCGGTAACTGGTTGGCAAAGGACTGGAAAAATGCAGGAATGGATGCTCCGAAATATACAGTAGAATCTGCCGATTGGAAGAAAGCTGCTGATGGTAGTATTGTTGTTAACACAGCTATTCGAAGTACATATATTAAAGGAAATATCCTTTCACGTGCTCAGTTTACCATAAATAAAGATGGAAGCATGGATGTGGAATATCATTTCTTGCCTCAGGGAGAACTTCCAGAATTGGCTCGTTTAGGTGTTGCTATGATCTTTAATAAAGAGCTGGAACAGTTTGCTTGGTACGGCTACGGTCCTCAGGAAAGTTATCCTGACA
>Ga0316601_100000246_pt1 | contig 21951 bp, 14 predicted proteins | sample OWC_soil_day5_no_FD_207663 | JGI IMG/M metagenome (GOLD analysis project Ga0316601, IMG submission 207663) | Wetland soil microbial communities from Old Woman Creek delta, Ohio, United States - OWC_soil_day5_noCT | ecosystem: Environmental > Terrestrial > Soil > Wetlands | place: USA: Ohio... | reverse complement strand
CGCCTTGGCCAGCGCGCCGGTGGGCGCGGTCGGCATGGTGTAGGACTTGGGCCACAGCACGACGATCGCCAGGCAGGCGCCGCCGACGGCGAAGGCCGCCGGGTTGAAGCTGCCGATGTGCTGCGCCAGCACCTTGATCTGGGTGAAGAAGTCGGCCGGCAGCTTGTCGATGTCCAGCCCCAGCAGGTCCTTCACCTGCGACAGAGCGATCAGCACGGCAATGCCGTTGGTGAAGCCGATGACGATCGACACCGGGATATAGCGCACCAGCACGCCGAGCTTGAACAGCCCCATCAGGAACAGCAGCACGCCGGCCAGCGAGGTGGCGATCAGCAGGTTGGCCAGGCCGTAGCGCTCGACGATGCCGTAGACGATGACGATGAAGGCGCCCGCCGGGCCGCCGATCTGCACGCTGGAGCCGCCCAGCGCCGAGATCAGGAAGCCGGCGATGATGGCCGTGAACAGGCCGGCCTCGGGCTTGACGCCGGAGCCGATGGCAAAGGCCATGGCCAGCGGCAGCGCCACGATGCCCACCGTGATGCCGGCGCCCACATCGGCCAGGAAACGGCTGCGGTCGTAGCCGGCCCGAATGCCGAGCAGCCGCGGGCGGAAGGGGTGCAGGCGTTGCAGCTGAAACCAGGGCGGCATGCGGCGTCGGGTGGCAGGCGGCCCGGTCGCCAGGCCGCGCGGTGGATCGGTCAGGTGCTGATCGTCGGCCCCTTACCTGACACGAAGCCCGGGCAACGCGCCGGGTCCCGGCTCCAGCACATACAGGCCCGGGTGGGCCTTTTCGTCGGCATGGCTGGCCGCCAGCACCATGCCTTCGGAGACGCCGAATTTCATCTGCCGCGGCGCCAGGTTGGCCACCAGCACCGTGAGCTTGCCGGTCAGCTGCTCGGGCGCGTAGGCGCTGGCGATGCCGCTGAAGACCTGGCGGAGCCTTGGGCGACCCTGCGCGTCGGGCCCTTCGCCGGCGTCGAGCGTCAGGCGCAGCAGCTTGCTGCTGCCTTCGACGCGCTCGGCGGCGACGATGCGCGCGATGCGCAGGTCGACCTTGGCGAAATCGGCGATGCCGATCTCGGCTGCCAGCGCTTCGCCGCCTGGCAGTGCGGCGGCGGGCTCCGGTTCTTGCGCGGGCGGCTCGAACAGCGCCTCGACACTCTTCGGGTCGATGCGCTGCATCAGATGGCGGTATTCGCCGATGCCGTGGTGGCCCATCGCCCGCGCGCTGTCGGCCCACACCAGCGGCGGCACCTTGAGGAAGGCCTCGACCTTCGCGGCCAGCGCCGGCAGCACCGGCTTGAGGTAGATCGTGAGCAGGCGGAAGGCCTCGATGCACACCGTGCAGGCATCGTGCAGCGCGGCGTCCATGCCCGGCTGCTTGGCCAGTTCCCAGGGCTTGACGCGGTCGACGAATTCGTTGACGCGGTCGGCCAGCAGCATCGCCTCGCGCAGCGCCTTGCCGAATTCGCGCTCCTCGTACAGGCCCTTGATGGTGTCGGCCTGGATGCGCAGGCCGTCGAGCAGGGCGCGGCCCTCGACACCGACATCGGCCGACAGCCGGCCGCCGAAGCGCCTGTTCAGGAAGCCGGCCGCGCGGCTGGCGATATTGATGTACTTGCCCACCAGGTCGGCGTTGACGCGGGCGACGAAATCGTCGGGGCTGAAGTCCAGGTCCTCGACGCGGCCGTTGAGCTTGGCGCAGATGTAGTAGCGCAGCCACTCGGCGTCCAGCCCCAGTTCGAGGTAGCGCAGCGGGCTGATGCCGGTGCCGCGGCTCTTGCTCATCTTGGCGCCGCTCACCGTGAGGTGGCCGTGCACGTAGATGCGGTCGGGCACCTTGCGGCCGCTGAACTTCAGCATCGCCGGCCAGAACAGGGTGTGGAAGGTGACGATGTCCTTGCCGATGAAGTGGATCTGCTCCAGCGCCGGGTCGGCGAGGTAGGCGTCGTAGTCGACACCGATCTTGCCGAACCAGTTCTTCAGCGACGCCAGGTAGCCCACGGGGGCGTCGAGCCAGACGTAGAAATATTTCCCCGGCGCATCGGGGATCTCGATGCCGAAATACGGCGCGTCGCGGCTGATGTCCCAGTCGCCCAGGCTGACCTTGTCGTTCTCGTCGCGCTTGAACCACTCGCGCACCTTGTTCGCCACCTCGGGCTGCAGGCGGCCGTCCTGCGTCCATTCCTCCAGGAACTCGACGCAGCGCGGGTCCGAGAGGCGGAAGAAGAAGTGCTCGCTGCTGCGCAGCACCGGCGTCGCGCCGGTGAGCGCCGAGCGCGGGTTCTTCAGCTCGGTGGGGGTGTAGACGGCGCCGCACGACTCGCAGTTGTCGCCGTACTGGTCGGGCGCGCCGCAATTGGGGCACTCGCCCTTGATGAAGCGGTCGGGCAGGAACATGCCCTTCTCGGGATCGTAGAACTGCTCGACGATGCGCGATTCGATGAGTTCGTTCTTGCGCAGCGCCAGGTAGATGCTCTGCGCCAGCTCGTGGTTCTCGGGGCCGTCGGTCGAATGCCAGTTGTCGAAGGCGATGTGGAAGCCGTCGAGAGTGGGTTTGCGGCCGGCGGCGATGTCGGCGACGAAGGCCTGGGGCGTCTGGCCGGCCTTCTCGGCGGCGATCATGATCGGCGCGCCATGGGCGTCGTCGGCGCAGACGAAATGCACCTCGTGGCCCAGCAGACGCTGGAACCGCACCCAGGTGTCGGCCTGGATATATTCCATGATGTGGCCGATGTGGAACGCGCCGTTGGCGTAGGGCAGGGCGGTGGTGACGAAGAGCTTGCGCGACATGCGGCAATTCTAGGGCGCAGGTGCGCGCGCCCTGCGTCCCGCCGTGCGCTACGCTTGCAGGGTGGAGCGCAGCACGATTCCCATCCTCGACGCCGCATCGGCGCGACAACGCAGGCGCCAGCAGCCCAAGGGCCGGCAGGTCGATGCGGCGGTGCTGGCCGAGTTGCGGACCTGGCTCGGCGACGAGCCGCTGCGGCGTGACCGGCTCATCGAGTACCTGCACGTCGTCAACGATCGCCTGCGCTGCCTGCCGGCGCCGCACTTGGCGGCGCTGGCGCAGCTGATGCGGCTGCCGATGGCCGAGGTCTTCGAGGTGGCGAGCTTCTACCACCACTTCGAGGTCGTGAAGGAAGACGCCGATGGCCGGGTGGCGGCAGCGCCCGCACTCACGGTGCGCGTCTGCGACGGCCTGCCCTGCGAGATGGCCGGCGCGCGCGAACTGCTGGCGCGCTTGCCGGCGCTGCTCGGCCGCGAGGTGCGCGTCGTCCCGGCGCCCTGCGTCGGCCGCTGCGAGGCGGCGCCGGTGGCGGTGGTGCACCAGCATCCGGTGCCGCGGGCCACGCCGCAGGCCGTGCGGGAGGCCGTGCAGGCGGGCCGCACGCACGACCTCGTGCAGGGGCACGTGGGCCTCGACGCCTATCGCGCCGGCGGCGGCTATGCGCTGCTGCGGCAATGCCATCGCGGCGAACGCAGCGCCGACAGTCTCGTCGAGACGCTGGAACACGGCGGACTGCGCGGCCTGGGCGGCGCCGGCTTTCCGGCCGGTCGCAAGTGGCGCATCGTGCGTTCGATGCCGGCGCCGCGGCTGATGGTGGTGAATGTCGACGAAGGCGAGCCCGGCACCTTCAAGGACCGCTGGATCCTCGAGCGCGACCCGCACCGCTTCCTCGAGGGCCTGCTGATCGCCGCCTGGGCCGTCGATGCCGATGCCGTCACCATCTACCTGCGCGACGAATACCACGGCTGCCGGGCGATGCTTGTCGAAGAACTGGCGCGGCTGCGCGCCGAACCGCCGTCGCCCGGATTGCCGGCGATCGAGCTGCGGCGCGGCGCCGGAGCCTACATCTGCGGCGAGGAGTCGGCGATGATCGAGTCGATCGAGGGTCGGCGCGGCCTGCCGCGGCTGCGCCCGCCCTATGTCGCCGAGGTCGGCCTGTTCGGCCGTCCGACGCTCGTGCACAACCTCGAGACCCTGTACTGGGTGCGCGAGATCGTCGAGCGCGGCGCCGCCTGGTTCGTGGCGCAGGGCCGGCATGGCCGCCAGGGCCTGCGCACTTTCTCGGTCAGCGGCCGCGTCGCGCGGCCGGGCGTCAAGCGCGCGCCGGCGGGCATCACGCTGCGCGAACTGGTCGACGAATATTGCGGCGGCATGCAAGCCGGCCACGAGCTCTACGCCTACCTGCCTGGCGGTGCTTCGGGCGGCATCCTGCCCGCGCGGCTGGCCGACCTGCCGCTGGACTTCGACACCCTGCAGCCGCACGGCTGCTTCATCGGCTCGGCGGCGGTGATCGTGCTGTCGAAGCACGACCGCGCCGCCGACGCGGCACGCAATGTCATGCGCTTCTTCGAACACGAGTCCTGCGGCCAGTGCACACCGTGCCGCGCCGGCACTGCGAAGGCCGGCATGCTGCTGGCGCAGCCGGTGTGGGATGCAAAGCTGCTGGCCGATCTGGGCCAGGTCATGCGCGACGCGTCGATCTGCGGCCTCGGCCAGGCCGCGCCCAATGTTGTCGACGGCGTGCTCGCCCACTTCGCGCACGAGGTGCGATCATGAATGCGGTGACGCGGGCCGAACGTGCCCGGCAGCTCGACGGCGAGGCGCCGACGCTGGCCTTCACGCTCGACGGCCGCACCGTGCAGGCCCGCGCGGGCGAGACGATCATCGAGGTCGCGCGCCGCGAGGGCGTCGAGATCCCGCACCTGTGCTGGACCCCGGGGCTCGACCCGGCCGGCAACTGCCGCGCCTGCGTCGTCGAGATCAAGGGCGAACGTGTGCTCGCCGCGTCGTGCTGCCGCCGGCCGGCGGCCGGCATGGAGGTCAGCAGCGACAGCGTCCGCGCCCGCGCCGCACAGCGGCTGGTGCTTGAACTGCTGCAGTCCGATCTGCCGGGCGCGCCGCTCAAGCGTGACGACGAGGTCGGCGCCTGGGCCGCGAAACTGGGTGTCGGCCCGTCGCGCTTCGCGGCGCGCGCGCCGATCGCGCCCGACCTGTCGCATGCGGCGATCGCCGTGAACCTGGACGCCTGCATCCAGTGCACGCGCTGCGTGCGCGCCTGCCGCGACGAGCAGGCCAACGATGTCATCGGCCTGGCCTGGCGGGGTGCGCAGGCCCGCATCGTGTTCGACATCGACGATGCGATGGGCTCGTCGACCTGTGTCGCCTGCGGCGAGTGCGTGCAGGCCTGCCCGACCGGTGCGCTGGCGAGCGCCGGCGGTGCGGCGCTGCAGGCTGCCGGCCGTCAGGTCGACACGCTGTGCCCGTATTGCGGTGTCGGCTGCCAGGTGCGGCTGCATGTCGAGGACGACCGCATCGTGCAGGTCGAGGGCCGCGACGGCGCGGCCAACCACGGCCGGCTGTGCGTGAAGGGCCGCTACGGCATGGACTACGTGCGCCACCCGCAGCGCCTGACGGTGCCGCTGATCCGCCGCGCCGACGCGCCCAAGCACGCCGGCGCGGTCGCCGACCCGGCGGCGGCGATGTCCTGCTTCCGCGAGGCGAGCTGGGATGAGGCGCTGGACCATGCGGGGCGGGGATTGCGGCGCATCCGCGGCGAGTGTGGCCCGCGCGCGCTGGCCGGCTTCGGTTCGGCCAAGGGCAGCAACGAGGAGGCCTACCTGTTCCAGAAGCTGGTGCGCCTGGGGTTCGGCAGCAACAACATCGACCATTGCACCCGGCTGTGCCATGCCTCGAGCGTGGCGGCGCTGCTCGAGGGCCTGGGTTCGGGCGCCGTCAGCAACCCGGTGATGGACGTGACGCGAGCCGAGGTCATATTGGTCATCGGCGCCAACCCGACGGTCAACCACCCGGTGGCCGCGACCTGGATCAAGAATGCCGTGCGCCGCGGCACCCGGCTCATCGTCGCCGACCCGCGGCGCAGCGAACTGGCGCGCCATGCGCACCGCTTCCTGCAATTCAAGCCCGACAGCGACGTCGCGCTGCTCAGCGCGCTGCTGCACACGATCATCGAGGAGGGCCTCACCGATGCGCGCTTCATCGCCGACCGCACCTCGGGTTTCGAGGCCCTGCGCGAGCAGGTTCGCGGCTGCAGCCCGGAGGCGATGGCGCCGCTGACCGGCATCCCGGCGGCGACGCTGCGCGAGGTGGCGCGGCTGTACGCCACCAGCCGCGCGTCGATGATCCTGTGGGGCATGGGCATCAGTCAGCATGTGCACGGCACCGACAACGCCCGCTGCCTGATCGCGCTGGCGCTGGCCACGGGCCAGATCGGCCGCCCCGGCACCGGGCTGCACCCGCTGCGCGGGCAGAACAATGTGCAGGGCGCGTCGGACTCGGGGCTGATCCCGATGATGTACCCCGACTATCAGCGGGTCACCGACGGCCTCGCGCGCGAGCGCATGGCCGCCGCCTGGGGCGTGCCCGCGGCACAGCTGGATGCGCAGGTCGGCCTGACGGTGGTCGAACTGATCGATGCCATGCGGCGGCGCGAGGTGCGCGGCATGGTCATCATGGGCGAGAACCCGGCGATGAGCGACCCCGACGCCGACCATGCGCGCCAGGCTCTGGCCAGCCTGGACATGCTGGTCGTGCAGGACATCTTCCTCACCGAGACCGCCTGCCTGGCCGACGTCGTGCTTCCGGCCTCGGCCTTCGCGGAGAAGACCGGCACCTTCACCAATACCGACCGCAGGGTGCAGATGGGCCGCGCCGCACTGCCGTTGCCGGGGCAGGCACGCCAGGACCTGTGGATCATCACCGCGCTGGCGCGGCAACTCGGGCTCGACTGGACAGCTTATGGCGCGCAGCCGCGGGACTGTGCCGCTGCCGCGGCGGCCGTGTTCGACGAGATGCGGCGTGTCATGCCCAGCATCGCCGGCATCACCTGGCAGCGGCTGCAGCGCGAGCACGGCGTCACCTACCCCTGCACGCACGAGGGCGACCCCGGCGCGCCGGTGGTCTTCACCGACCGCTTCCCCACCGCAGACGGGCGCGGCCGTTTTGTGCCGACGTCGATCGGCGCCGCCGAGGAGCAGCCCGACGCCGACTACCCGCTGGTGCTCATCACCGGCCGCCAGCTCGAACACTGGCACACCGGCAGCATGACGCGGCGCTCGGCGGTGCTCGATGCCATCGAGCCCGATGCCGTCGCCTTCCTGCATCCGGACGAACTGGCGCGCCTGGGCGTGAGGGCAGGTGCACTCATCAGCATCACATCGCGCCGCGGTCAGGTCATCCTGTATGCACGCGCCGACAGCGGTACGCCGCCGGGCACCGTGTTCGCGGCCTTCTGCTGGGCCGAGGCGGCGATCAACAAGCTCACCAACCCGGCGCTCGATCCGGTGGCCAAGATCCCGGGCTTCAAGTTCTGCGCCGTTCGTGTCGCACCCGCGGCCTCGGGCGGCCGGCCGACGACGATCGGCAAGCCATGAGGCGAGGCCCTCACGCCGCCAGCCGGCTGCCGGCCTCGCGGGCGATGCCGCGCAGGAAGGCCTCGCAGCGCCCCAGCTGATCGAGGCTCACATATTCGTCGGCCTGGTGCGCCTGGGCGATCGAGCCCGGACCGCAGACCACGGTGGACATGCCGGCGCGCTGGAACAACCCGGCTTCGGTGCCGAAGGCCACCAGCGTGGTCTCGCTGCTGCCGGCCAGCGCCTGGGCCAGCCGCACCGCGGCCTCGCCGGGCTGCGCCTGGAAGGCCGGCATGTCGGCGATCGACTCGAAGTGGAAGCCGGCGCCGGGATCCACCGCTCGCATGGCGGGTTCGAGCGCTGCGGCGCGCGCGGCGACACGGCTCTGCAGCGCCGCCGGATCGCTGCCCGGCAGGTTGCGGAATTCGTAGTGGAAGCGACAGTCCGCGGGCACCACGTTGTCGGCGATGCCGCCTTCGACCACGCACACCGCCGCGGTGGAGTAGGGGACGTCGAAGCCGGCCCGGCGCGGTTCGTGGTCGCGCAGTTCGTCGCCGATATCGGCGATGTGGGCGATCACGCGCGCCGCGGCCTCGACGGCGTTGACCGCCATCGGCCTCAGCGACGAGTGCGCGGCCTTGCCGCCCACGCAGCAGCGCCAGCGGTAGACACCCTTGTGCGCGATGGCCGGCACCATGGCCGTGGGCTCGCCGACGATGCACAGGCGCGGTGCGACACCGGCTCCGCGCAGATCGTCGATGAGATGGCGCGCACCGAAGCCGCCGACCTCCTCGTCGTAGCTGAAGGCGTAGTGCAGCGCGAAGGGCAGGTCGGCCGCCAGCCAGGCCGCGGTCTGCGCCACGACGAGGCCGATGAAGCTCTTCATGTCTGCGCTGCCGCGGCCATACAGGCGCGCATCGCGGAGTTCGGCCGACAGCGGGTCGACGCTCCAGTCCTGGCCGTCCCAGGGCACGGTGTCGGTGTGACCCGACAGCACCAGGCCGCCGGGTTTGCCGGTGCCCAGCGTCGCGAACAGGTTGGCCTTGCGGCGCTCGGCGTCCCAGCTCAGGCGCAGCGGCACGCCGAGCGTGCGCAGATGGTCGGCGATGCACTCGATGAGCGGCAGGTTCGACTGCTGGCTCACGGTATTGAAGCGCACCAGGCGCTGCGCCCAGGCCAGGGCTTCGGGGCTGGGCAGGTGGGTGTCCATCGCTGCACTGTAGCCGCTGCGGATAGGATGGCTGCATGGCCGACAAGACCGACCCCGCGACCGCCATCGACCGCGACACCATCGCTGCCGCACAGCGCCGCATCGCGGCGGACGTGCGCCACACGCCACTGTGGCGGCTGCCCGGCGCGGCGCTGGGCGTGCCGGTGGCCGAACTGTGGCTCAAGCTCGAACACCTGCAGCTGGGCGGCAGCTTCAAGGCGCGCGGCATGTTCAACCGCATGCGCTCGCTGCCGATCCCGGCCGCCGGTGTGGTGATCGCCTCCGGCGGCAATGCCGGCATCGCGGTGGCCGCCGCAGCACGTGCGCTGCAGGTGCCCTGCGAAGTCTTCCTGCCCGAACTCTCCAGCCGCGCCAAGCAGCAGGCCCTGGCCGCTCTCGGTGCGGTGGTGGCCGTCGAGGGTGCGACCTATGCGGACGCGCTGGCGGCCTGCATTCGGCGCCAGCAGGCCAGCGGTGCACTGCTCATGCACGCCTACGACCAGGCCGAGGTCGTGGCCGGGGCGGGCACGCTGGCGGCGGAGATCGAAGCCGACGCCGGACTCCCCGACCGCGTGCTCGTCAGCGTCGGCGGCGGCGGGCTGATCGCCGGCGTCGCAGCCTGGTTCGCCGGCCGCACCCGTGTCGAGGCGCTCGAGCCGACGGGCTCGCCCACGCTGCACGCCGCGCGCGCCGCCGGCGAACCGGTGGACGTCGTGGTCTGCGGACTGGCCGCCGACGCGCTGGGGGCACGCCGCATCGGCAGCATCGCTTGGCCGATCTGCCAGCGTCACGTCGCCGCTTCGCACCTCGTCGGCGATGCGGCCATCCATGACGCACAGCAGCGCCTGTGGCGCGAACTGCGGCTGGCGGTGGAGCCGGCGGCGGCGCTGCCTCTGGCGGCCCTGCTGTCCGGCGTCGTGCAGCCCGGGCCGCGGGAACGTGTGGCGCTCGTGATCTGCGGCGCCAACCTCGATCCGGCGACCCTGGATCCGCAACCCGGCGCGCCCGGCGTACCGGTGGCCTCGGCAGCCCGTGCGGCTTGACGTCATGCCAGCGCCGGTCATGACCCGGGCCCCGGAGGGACGGAAGTCGCTGCGGAGCAAGGTCGGCCGTCCGCAGCATCGACGCCGCGGCAGATCTGCGGCTCCGGTCGACCTCGCTCAGGCTTGCCGCTGGTCCCGCCGCAGGCATCGCCGCGCGGTGCACGTGCGCTGCCGGCCAGGGCAGCGCAGTCCGACCGCGTTGGACAGCCGCCATCTTGCAGCGGCATCATGGGCCCCTCTTCGCCCCAGACCGCCGTGAATTTGCCGCAGCCCCGCATCTTCCAGACGCTGCCGACCGCAGACAGCGCCGATGCGCGCGCCGAACTGGCATCGTCGTTGCTGCGCCGCCCGGCCGCGGTGGCGCCCAAATTCTTCTACGACCACCTCGGTTCGGCGCTGTTCGTGGCCATCACCGAACTGCACGAGTACTACCCGACACGCACCGAGGCGGCGATCTTCGCCGCCCACGAGGGTGCCATTGCGGCAGCCGTGACGGCCCGGCTCGGCCCACGCTGCACCCTGGTGGACCTGGGCGCCGGCGACGGTGCGAAGGCGGCACGCCTGTTCGCGCCGCTGCAGCCGGCACGTTATGTGGCGGTCGACATCTCGGTGGATTTCCTGCGCGAGGCGCTGCGCAGCCTGCAGCTGCGCTTCCCGGCCATCGAGATGGTCGGCGTCGGGCTCGACTTCTCGACCCGGCTGGCGCTGCCGGCCGGCGTGCTCGACGGCCACCCGGCGCTGCTTTTCTATCCCGGCTCGAGCATCGGCAATTTCGGCCCCGAGGCGGCGCTGCAGTTGCTGCGCCAGGCGCGCGAGCTGGTGGCCGGCGGGGCGGTGCTGATTGGCGTCGACCTGGTCAAGCCGGCGCCGGTGCTGGAAGCGGCCTACGACGATGCGCTCGGCGTCACCGCCGCCTTCAACCGCAACCTGCTGCGCCATGTGAACCGGCTGCTCGGCAGCGACTTCGATGTCGCCGACTGGCGCCATGTGGCCTGCTTCGACGCCGCGGCCTCGCGCATCGAGATGCACCTCGAGGCTCGCCGCGACGTCGGCGTGCACTGGCCCGATGGTGAACGCCGATTCGACGCCGGTGAACGTATCCACACCGAGAATTCGTACAAGTGGACATGCGCCGGCTTCGAGGCGCTGCTCCACGATGCCGGTTTCCGGGGTGTGCAGACCTGGACCGACGAGCAGGAGTGGTTCGCGGTGATGCTGGCCGCTGCGAGCTGAAGTCGCGGCTCGGGCCGCGCAGACGTGAGACCCGGCGACGATGTCGCGTCGGGCGGTCGCAGGGACATCGCCGCGGCCTGGGTGCCGCGCGCGGCGGTGCGACTATGCTCGCCGTCACTGCCGGCCGGTGCAGCCACCGTGCACCGCGGTGCGCGCCGATGGGCGTGCGCCGCAGTCTGCTCGCGCTGCTTGCCGGACTGCTGCCACAGCCGACCCTGGAGACCTGCCGATGAATGCCTCGGAGATGCCCGCCGAGCCGCGCCTGACCTCCCTGTCGCACGGCGGCGGCTGCGGCTGCAAGATCGCACCCGGCGTACTGTCCGAAATCCTCCAGGGCACCGCCGGCATGGCCGTGCCGAAGGAGCTGCTGGTCGGCATCGAGACCGCCGACGATGCCGCGGTCTACCAGCTCAGCGACGAAATGGCGCTTATCGCGACCACCGACTTCTTCATGCCGATCGTCGACGATCCGTACGATTTCGGCCGCATCGCGGCGACCAACGCCATCAGCGACGTATATGCCATGGGCGGGCGGCCGATCATGGCGCTGGCCTTGGTGGGCATGCCGATCAACGTCCTGTCCACGCGGACCATCGGCCGCATCCTCGAAGGCGGTGCCGCGGTCTGCCGCGAGGCCGGCATCCCGATCGCCGGCGGCCACACCATCGACTCGGTCGAGGCCATCTACGGGCTGGTGGCGCTGGGTCTCGTGCACCCGCAGCGCGTCAAGCGCAATGCCGATGCGCGGCCGGGCGACGTGCTGGTGCTCGGCAAGCCGCTGGGCGTCGGCGTGATGTCGGCCGCGCTGAAGAAGGGGGCGCTCGGTACCGCCGGCTACGCTTTGATGATCGCCAGCACGACGAAACTCAATACGCCGGGCCCCGACCTGGCGGCCCTGCCGGGCGTGCACGCGCTGACCGACGTCACCGGCTTCGGCCTCGCCGGCCACGCGCTGGAGATCGCGCGCGGCGCCGACTGCCAGGTGCAGGTCGACTGGGCACGTGTGCCGCTGCTGGCGGGGGTGCGCGAACTGGCGACGCAGGGTTTCGTCACCGGTGCCTCCGAACGCAACTGGGCCGGCTACGGCGCCCAGGTGGCGTTGCCCGATGCATTTGCCGCCGCCGACCGCGCCCTGCTGACCGACCCGCAGACCAGCGGCGGCCTGTTGGTGTCCTGCGAGCCGGGTGCCGTGGACGGGGTGCTGGCGGTGTTCCGCGACCATGGTTTCGAGGGCGCCGCGGTCGTCGGCGAAGTCGCTGCCGCGAAGGCCGGTGCGCCGCGACTGGTCGTGCGCTGACGGGCTAGCGCAGGCCGAGGAAGTCCTTTACCGGCGCCACCGTGCGCAGCGGGTCTTCCTCCTGCGGCACGTGGCCGAGGTCGTCGAAGACGACGAGCCGGCTGCCTGGAATCTGCTGCGCGAAGTGGCGACCGACGGTCGGCGGGATCAGGCGGTCGCGCCCGCCCCACAGGATCAGCGTCGGCTGCCGGATGCCGGCGATGCGCTCGGCATGCTCGCCGGGCACCCGCTGGCGCAGCCGCAGCCCCAGGGCGCGGCGATTGCCCTCCCTCAGCGCCAATTCGAAGTGGCGGTCCACCAGTTCGGGCGTGACCTTGGCCGGGTCGCCGTAGACCTCGGCGAGGCCCTGTGCCACGAGCGAACGCGGCAGCACCCATTCGCCGATGCGGTTGAGCCCCGGGGTGCGCGCCAGCAGGAAGCCCAGCGGCGCCGCCTGCGAAGTGAAGGGCGGCCCCGCCGCATCCACCAGGACCAGTGCCAGCACGCGCTCGGGCGCCATCACCGCCATGCGCCAGGCGACCTCGCCGCCGAGCGAATTGCCGCCGACCACCGCGCGCTGCACCTGCAAGGCATCGAGCAGGTCGAAGACGAAACGGGCATCGCCGTCGCCATGGTAGTCGTCGGGCGTGTACTGGCCGGCGTAGGGTCCGGTGAGGCCGAAGCCCGGCAGGTCGAAGGTGATGATGCGGCGCCGGCCCTTCAGCGCAGCGACCCAGCCCTCCCAGGTGTGCAGGCTGGAAGCGGTACCGTGGATCAGCACCAGGGGCTGCGGATCGTCGCGCGGGCCTTCGTCGCGCAGGTGCACGATCTGGCCACGGACCTCGATGAAGTCCGAGGGCGGTGGCGCCCAGCGCGCGACGAGGGTGCGCACGTCGCGCTCGGGTGCGCGCGACAGCGCCAGGGCCAGTGCCGTCAGCAGCAGCAGTGCGCCGACGACGCGCAGCAGGCCTGAGGGCAGGGCCCTGAGGGCGTTCATGCGCAGGTCGTCAGTCGTCGGTCGCTGCGGAGATCGGCCATCGCACCGCCACCGTCGGTCGCGCCAGCGGGTCGGGCTCAGGCGCGCAGACCGGCGATCGCGGCATCGATGGCCGCCTGCAGCCGTTCGACGATGCGGTCCAGATCACCGTCGCTGACGATGAAGGGCGGCGCCAGCAGCACGTGGTCACCCAGCCGGCCGTCGATGGTGCCGCCCATCGGGTAGACCATGAGCCCGCGCGCCATGGCCTCGCGACGGATGCGGGCGTGCAGCTTCAAGGCGGGGTCGAAGGGCGCCTTGCTGGCGCGGTCGGCGACCAGTTCGATGCCGCGGAACAGGCCACGGCCGCGCAGGTCGCCCACCTGCGGGTGCTCGCCGAAGGTGGCCTGCAGGCGTTCGGCCAGGCCTTGGCCCTGGCGCACCACCGCCTCGAGCAGGTGGTCGCGCTCGATCACCTGCTGCACCGCCAGCGCCGCCGCGCAGGCCACGGCATGGCCGATGTAGGTGTGGCCGTGCTGGAACAGGCCGCTGCCCTGCGCAAAGGAGTCGACGATCCGCCCCTGCACCAGCACCGCGCCGATCGGCTGGTAGCCGCCGCCCAGGCCCTTGGCGATGGCCAGCAGGTCGGGCACCACGGCTTCCTGCTCGCAGGCGTGCAGGGTGCCGGTGCGGCCCATGCCGCACATCACCTCGTCCAGGATGAGCAGGATGCCGTGCCGCGTGCACAGTTCGCGCACGCCCTGCAGGTAGCCCGGCACCGGCACCAGCGCACCGGCAGTGGCGCCGACCACCGTCTCGGCGACGAAGGCGATGACATTCTCGCCGCCGATCGTGTCGATGGCGTCGGACAGTTCCTGCACCAGCCGGGCCCCGTATTGCTGCGGCGTCTCGTCGGCGCGGCGGTCGCGGTACTCGTAGCAGGGCGAGACATGGGTGACGTCGATCAGCAGCGGCGCGAACTGGCGTCGCCGCCACTCGTTGCCGCCCACCGCCAGCGCACCGAGGGTGTTGCCGTGGTAGGACTGGCGGCGCGCGATGAAGCGCGTGCGCTGCGGCTGGCCGATCTCGACGCAATGCTGGCGCGCCATCTTCAGCGCCGCCTCCATGGCTTCCGAACCGCCGCTCACGAAATAGGCGTGGCTCATGCCGGCCGGCGCCCTGGCCACCAGGTGGTCGGCCAGTGCCTCGGCGACCTCGGTGGTGAAGAAGCTGGTGTGGGCGTAGGCCAGGCGGTCGATCTGCTTGTGCATCGCGGCCAGCACGTGGGGGTGGCCGTGGCCGAGGCAGGACACGGCGGCGCCGCCCGAGGCGTCGATGTAGGCGCGGCCGGTGCTGTCGAAGATCTCGACGCCGCGGCCACCGGTGGCCACCGGCAGCGTGTGCGCGAACTGGCGGTGCAGGACATGGGTCGGTGCGTTCATGGGCGGGCTCCTGGGGTGTCCGGTGGCAATTCTTCCAGACGCGGCGGCGGCCTCCCTAGAATGCCCCGATGCCCTTCGTCCACCTGCGCACCCACACCGAATACTCCGTCGTCGACGGCACGCTGCGCATCGACGCTGCGGCGGCCGCGGCGCGCGCCGACGCGATGCCGGCGCTGGCCATCGCCGACCTGGGCAACCTGTTCGGCACCGTCAAGTTCTACAAGGCCTGCCGCGGCGCAGGGGTCAAGCCGATCATCGGTGCCGATGTCTGGATGGAGCCGCTGACCGCGGCCGGCGGCGGCGACAGGAATGCCAGCCGGCTGCTGCTGCTGGTGCAGAACCGGCGCGGCTACCTGAACCTGTGCGAACTGCTGGCACGGGCCTGGGTGCACAACGCGCAGCGCACGCAGGCCTGGGTCAGGTGGGGCTGGCTCGGCGAACTGGGCGAGGGCCTCATCGCGCTGTCCGGTGCCGACCAGGGGGCCGTGGGGGCGGCGCTGCTGGCCGGTGACGAAGCGCGGGCCAGCGAGCTCGCACAGCGACTGGCCGGTGTCTTCCCGCAGCGTTTCTACCTCGAGGTGCAGCGCGCCGGCCTGCCCGGCAACGAGGCGCACGTGCGCGCCGTCGTGCCGCTGGCCGCACGCCTGGGCCTGCCGGTGGTCGCCACGCACCCGGTGCAGTTTCTCGAGCGCGACGACTTCGACGCCCACGAGGCCCGCGTGTGCATCGCCGAAGGCGAGACGCTGGCCAATCCGCGACGGCAGAAACGGTTCACTCGCGAGCAGTATTTCAAGACGCAGGCCCAGATGGAGGTCCTGTTCGAGGACCTGCCGTCGGCGTTGGCCAATGCAGTGCAGATCGCGCGCCGCTGCAACCTGGCGCTGGTGCTCGACAAGCCGCAGTTGCCCGACTTCCCGACGCCGAACGGCCTGCCGATCACCGAGTATTTCCGCGAGGCTTCGCAACGGGGGCTGGAACGCCGGCTGGCGGCACTCTACCCGGACGCGGTGCGGCGCGATGCCGAGCGGCCGCGCTACGTGGAGCGGCTCGAGTTCGAGATCGAGACCATCGTCCAGATGGGCTTCCCGGGCTATTTCCTCATCGTCTCGGACTTCATCGTCTGGGCCAAGGAGAACGGCTGCCCCGTGGGACCCGGGCGCGGCTCCGGCGCCGGCTCGCTGGTGGCCTACGCACTGTTCATCACCGACCTCGACCCGCTGCGCTACAAGCTGCTGTTCGAGCGTTTCCTGAACCCCGAACGGGTGTCGATGCCCGACTTCGACATCGACTTCTGCCAGGCCAACCGCGACCGCGTCATCGACTACGTCAAGGCCAAGTACGGGCGCGACGCGGTGAGCCAGATCGCCACCTTCGGCACTCTGGCCAGCAAGGCGGCACTGCGCGACGTCGGCCGCGTGCTCGGCATGGGCTACGGGCACGTCGACAGCATCGCCAAGCTGGTGCCCGGCCTGCCCGGCAAGACCTATACGCTGGCGCCGTTGCCGGCGCCGCCCGAACAGCCCGACCCCGGCCTGATCTACGTGCGCAAGGAGGTGCCCGAGCTCGAACAGCGCGAGGCCGCCGAGGAGGAGGTGGCCGAACTGCTGCGCCTGGCCACACGCGTCGAAGGCCTGGTGCGCAATGTCGGCATGCACGCCGGCGGCGTGCTCATCGCGCCGGGCCGCATCACCGACTTCTGCCCGCTGTACCAGCAGCCCGGCAGCGACAGCGCGGTGAGCCAGTTCGACAAGGACGACGTCGAGGCGATCGGCCTGGTGAAGTTCGACTTCCTGGGCCTGGCGACGCTGACCATCCTGGAACTGGCCGGGGAGACGGTCCGCAGGCGCCGGCCGGGCCGCGCCGACTTCACCTACGAGGCGCTGCCGCTGGACGATGCGCGCGTCTACAAGCTGTTCACCGACGGTCTCACCGAGTCGGTGTTCCAGTTCGAAAGCCGCGGCATGCAGGGCATGCTGCGCGATGCCAAGCCGAGCCGGCTCGAGGACCTGATCGCGCTCAATGCGATGTACCGCCCCGGCCCGATGGAGAATATCCCGAGCTTCTGCGCGCGCAAGAACGGTCGCGAGGAAATCACCTACCCGCACCCGTTGCTGGAGCCGGTGCTGGCCGAGACCTACGGCATCTTCGTCTACCAGGAGCAGGTGATGGAGGCGGCGCGCGTGCTCGGCGGCTACTCGCTCGGTGGTGCCGACCTGCTGCGCCGCGCGATGGGCAAGAAGAAGGCCGAGGAAATGGCCCAGCATCGCGCCATCTTCCGCGAGGGCGCGGCCAGGCAGGGCATCGTCGCCGCGAAGGCCGACGAGGTGTTCGACCTGATGGAGAAGTTCGCCGGCTACGGCTTCAACAAGAGCCACGCCGCGGCCTACTCCCTGCTCGCCTACCACACGGCCTGGCTCAAGGTGCACTGCACGGTCGAGTTCTACGCCGCCAACATGAGTGTCGAGGCCGACAACACCGACAAGCTGAAGGTGCTGCTGGCCGACGCGAGGCTGTTCGGCGTCAGCTTCGAGCCGCCCGACGTGAACCGCGGCACCCTGCGCTTCGAGCCCATCGACGACAAGACGGTGCGCTACGGGCTGGGCGCCGTGAAGGGCAGCGGGCAGGGCGCGGTGGAGGCCATCGTCGCCGCGCGCGAAGGCCGCGACGGCGCCGGCGGCGGACCCTTCCGCAGCCTGTTCGACTTCTGCGCCCGCGTCGACCGCCAGCGCGTGAACAAGCGCGCGGTGGAGGCGCTGATCAAGGCCGGGGCCTTCGACGCCCTGCACTCCGAAGGACAGGCTGGCCGTGCTGCCCTGCTGGCCAGCGTGGGCCTGGCCTTCGACTGGGCCGAGACCCAGGCGGCCAACGCGCTGCAGGCGGGGCTGTTCGATTTCGGGCCCAACGACGACGATCGGCACGGCAGCAGCACGCAGGAGCCGGCGCTGGTGCACGTGCCGGCGTGGGATGTGCGCGAGCGTCTGATCAACGAGAAGGCGGCGCTCGGCTTCTATCTCTCGGGCCACCTCTTCGACGCCTGTCGCGACGAGGTGCGGCGCTTCGCGCGTCGCCCCATCGCCGAACTCGTCGACAGCCGCGAGCCGCAGCTGCTGGCCGGCATCGTGACCGACCCGCGCACGGTCGGCAGCCAGCGCGGCCGCGTCGTCATCTTCAAGCTCGACGACGGCAGCGAGGCGATCGAGGCGGTGGCCAACGAGGAGCTCTTCGAGCAGCGGCGCGAGATCGCCCAGGAGGACCAGCTGATCATCGTGCAGGGCAAGTTGCAGCCCGACCGCTTCTCGGGCGGCCTGCGCCTGAGCGTGACGCAGGTCTGGGACCTGCCGGCCGCGCGCGCGCGCTTCGGCCGCTACGTGGCGGTGGACATCCATGGCGGCCTGCCGCCGGTGGCCGACCTGCTGCGCCTGTGGCCGGCGCGGCGCGTCGACAGCGAACAGGGGGAACTGGTGCAGGGCCTTGCGGTGCGGCTGCGCCTGCGACGGCGCGAGGCGACGGCCGAACTCGACCTCGGCGAGGATGCCCGCTTCTGGCCCAGCGACGAGGCGCTGGGCCGCTGGCGCAGCATCGCCCACAGTGGCGCTGCAACGATTGTTTACGAGTAGAAAACAAACTTGGCCTAACTTGGCGCACTGTCCGACATCGCCAGGGCCCCGAGTCGCGTTCAATGGTGACCGTCAACCCGTTTGAGGAGCCACCCATGAAACGATTCATCGCCATTGCCGCCCTGGCCGGCCTGTGTGCCAGCCTGCCGGCACTGGCGGCCGACGTGGGCGTCTCGGTGCAGATCAGCCAGCCCGGCGTGTACGGCCGTATCGACATCGGCCGCTTCCCGCTGCCGCAGGTGATCGCTTATCAGCCGGTGCTGGTGTTGCCACCACGCATGCCGCTGAGGGCGCAGCCCGTCTATATGTGGGTGCCACCCGGCCACCGCCATAACTGGCGCAAGCACTGCAGCGCCTACGGGGCCTGCGGCGTGCCGGTGTACTTCGTGCGCGACCAGTGGTACCAGCAACAGATCCACCCGCGCGGTTACGGCGGCACGGGCTACGCATGGCGCGACGACAGGCACGACCATCGCCGCGAGGGCTGGCGTGACGACCGGCACGACCACCGCCGGGATGGCTGGCGCGACGTCCGCGACGACCGCCGCGGCGACGGAGGCCACCGCGGAGGCCCGGGCCGCTAGACCGGCGCCCGTGGCGCGCGCCCCGGCGATACAGTCGGGGCATGTTTGAAACGCCGCTCACCGGCCTCGTGCTCAGTGGCGGTGGTGCGCGTGCGGCCTATCAGGTGGGCGTGCTGCGTGCGCTCTCGCGCATGCGCCGGCAGGCCCTGGGACCCATGGCCCGCCTGCGCACACCGTTCGGCGTCATCTGCGGCACCTCGGCCGGTGCCATCAATGCCGCCGCGCTGGCCTGTCAGGCCGACCGCTTCGACAGCGCCGTCGAGCTGCTGGCCAAGGTGTGGCAGAACTTCTCGGCCGATCAGATCTACCGCGCCGACTCGCTGGGCGTGATCCGCAGCGGTGCCCAGTGGCTGACCATGCTCTCGGTGGGCTGGATCATCGCCCGCTGGCGTCGTGCCCGGCCGCGCTCGCTGCTCGACAACGCGCCGCTGGCCGAACTGCTGCAGCGCATGGTGGCGCTGGACCGCCTGCCGGTGATGTTCGAACAGCGCCAGCTGCACGCGCTGGCCGTGACGGCGTCGAGCTACACCAGCGGCGAGCACTACACCTTCTACGAGTGCGCACAGCCGATCGAGCCCTGGCAGCGGTCGCAGCGCGTGGCTGCGAGGACGCGCCTGAGCCATGCCCATCTGCTGGCCTCGTCGGCGATCCCCTTCGTCTTTCCGGCCAGCCAGCTGGCCGAGGAGGCTGCAGCGGGCTGGTTCGGCGATGGCTCGATGCGCCAGACGGCGCCGCTGTCGCCGGCCATCCACCTCGGTGCCCAGCGCCTGTTCATCATCGGCGTCGGGCGCACGAACCCGGAGGGTGGCCGTGTGGTCGAGCCGGGTGGTTATCCCAACCTGGCGCAGATCGCCGGTCATGCGCTGTCGAGCATCTTCCTCGATGCCTTGGCGGTGGACGTGGAGCGCCTGCTTCGCATCAACCGCACGCTGGCACTGCTGCCCGATTCGGCGCTGGCCGATACGCCGCTGCGGCCGATCGAGGTCATGGTGATCTCGCCGTCGCAGCGCATCGACGACATCGCGGCGCGCCACATCGGTGCCCTGCCGCGGCCGGTGCGCGGGTTGCTGCGTGGCGTGGGTGTGGGGGGGCAGGGGGAGGATGCGCGCGGTGCGGCGCTGGCCAGCTACCTGCTCTTCGAAGCGCCGTTCACGCGCGAACTGCTGGCCCTGGGCGAAGCCGATACCGAGGCACGGAAGGACGAGGTGCTGCACTTCTTCCGCTGGGACACGATGCGCGAGGCCCGGCGGCGTGCGCATGCCGCCGAGCTCGACATCAGCCTGCCGTAGCGCTTCAGCCGCCCTGCTTGCCCTTCGCGGGCTTGTCGGCCTTCTCAGCCTTTGCGGCCTTGTTGGGCTTGACTTCCGTGGCCGGCATGGCGCTCGCGTCGTAGGCGGCACCGCCTACCGTCAGGCCGGCCTGAGAAAGGCGCGCCGCGCTGCCGGGGCCGACACCTCCGACACGTTCGACGAGGTCGCCCCAATGCTTGAACTCGCCGGCCTTGCGCGCCTCGACGATCTTGCCCGACAGCGCCGGGCCGATCCCCTTGACGGTCTCGAGGTCGGCGCGGCTGGCCTGGTTGACGTCGACGGCGGCAAAAGCGTTCAGCGCGAAGGCGGCGACGAGGGCGGTGATGATGTTGCGGATCATGAGGGTGCTCCTGGACAAGATGGGTTGAGGGTGGGCTGCGGCCCGCTGTCCGGCCTGGGTGTGAGTGGCTTTCGTTGCGGGCTGATGGGCATTCTGCGAACCGCACCGCCGGGGGTCGATCCCCCGGCGCGGGGCAAGGCGAGGGCCCACCATCGGGGGCACCGGGGCGGGGGGCGGTTGGGCCCGCAGCGCCGGTCTCAGGCTTGGCCGAGGGTGCGCGCCACCGCCTGCACGACTTCGCGCCGGTCGGGCCAGGTGTTCGTGCCGCGCAGCACCTGCACGCTGGGCCCCCAGGCGCGCCAGAGTGCCGGGTCGCTGGGCCCCAGCACCGAGATCAGCGGCGCGCCGACGGCTGCAGCCATGTGTCCCGGCCCGGTGTCGTTGGAGACCATCAGCGCGGCATCCTGCAGCAGTGCGGCGTAGGTGCCCAGGCCGACATTCGGCAGCAGCCGCGCGCTCGCGAAATGCTCGCGGGCGATGGCCTCTTCGCCCGGGCCGGGGCAGACGACGACACTGCGGCCGAAGGCCGGCAGATCGTGCGCCACGAAGTCGGCGAATGCCGGCCAGGTCTTGTCCTGCTTGTCCCAGGTGCCGCCGGCGAAGGGGCAGATGACGATGCAGCGGGCCTCGATACCGTACGCGCTGCGCAGCGCCGCGGCCTGTTCGCGGTGCACCGGGGAGACACGCAGGCCGATCGACGCCGGCGGCGGCACCGATGCGCCGAGCAGGATGTTCCCGAGGTCCCAGTAGACCTCCAGTTCGTGCACGCCGCGCGGCCGCGGCGCCGCATGCGCCAGCAACAGGCTGCGTCCCTCGTAGGCATGGCCCAGCGCGCGCAGGCCGGCGAGGCGGAACTCCAGGGCGCTGGAGAACGAATACGGGAAGCACACGGCATTGATGCGGCGACCGAGGTCCGGGTCGAGGGCGAGCGCCGCATGCCTGAGCTCGCGCAGTTGGTGCACACGCTCGCGCAGTGTCTTCGGCAACACGTGCACCGGCCAGCCGTGACCAACCAGCAACTCTCGCGCCCACGCCTTGCCGACGAGTTGCAGCGCATGGCCGCTGTCTGCCAGGCGCTGCAGGGTCGGCACGCCCAAGGTGACGTCGCCGACCCAGTTGCGCAGGCGCACGATCAGGGGGCGGGGAGGGCTGGGCATCGGCGACGGATAATCGGCGCGGATTCTGCCACCCAGCCACCGATGAACCCCTCAGCACCCGGCCTGCCGTCGGCCCCCGACGTCACCAGCCTTCACGATGCGCTGCTCGCCCATCCCGGCTGGCCGCACGTGGAGCCGCCCCCCAGGCCGGGCGATGTGTGGCATTGGCTGCAGGCCAACCACCGCTGCAACAGCCTGCTGTGGGCGGAGGAGGATCTGGCACGCCGCACGACGGTGGCCGACGCCGAGATCGCCGCCAACAAGCGGGCCATCGACGGCTACAACCAGGCGCGCAACGACGCGACCGAACGCGTCGACGAACTGCTCCTGATCACGCTGGCCCTGGTCGATGCCGCCTCTGCACGCACCGACGCCCCGGTGTC
>Ga0316601_100000245_pt1 | contig 22004 bp, 16 predicted proteins | sample OWC_soil_day5_no_FD_207663 | JGI IMG/M metagenome (GOLD analysis project Ga0316601, IMG submission 207663) | Wetland soil microbial communities from Old Woman Creek delta, Ohio, United States - OWC_soil_day5_noCT | ecosystem: Environmental > Terrestrial > Soil > Wetlands | place: USA: Ohio... | reverse complement strand
CCGTTAGCCGTGCATGCCGTGGTACTTGGCCTCGAGCTGCTCGCGCGACTCGGTGTGGTTCGGGTCCACGGTGATGCAGCCGTCCACCGGGCACACGTCCACGCACTTCGAGGTGTCGTACGCGCCGACGCACTCGGTGCACTTCGCGGGGTCGATGACGTAAATCGACTCGCCCTGGCTGATGGCCTCGTTCGGGCATTCCGGCTCGCACGCGCCGCAGCTGATGCAGTCCTCGTTAATCCACAGTGCCATGTCTGATTGCCTCCAGTTATTCGAACCCGTCCGCGCCCAAGCGCGTTATCTACCTGTATAGCAAAGTCCGATCCGGGCTTCTAGGCCCAAAACTGGTCGCCTTTCGTCCGGACCCGGCCTGATTGCCGAATTCCCGGCGGCCGGGCGTCGAGAAGCCGCACGCTAGATCGCGTCCAGGGCCTGCGCGAGGTCCGCGATGACGTCAGCCGGATGCTCGAGCCCCACCGAAATCCGGACCATCGACGGCGTGATCCCCATCTCGAGCTGGCGGTACGGCGGGATGTCCGAGTGGGTCATCGTCGCCGGGTGCTCCATCAGCGTTTCGGTGCCGCCGAGGCTCACGGCGAGCTTCACCACCTGCAGCGTGTTGAGCAGCCTGAACGCCTCGGCTTCGCCTCCGTGAATCTCGAACGAGAAGGTCGAACCCGGCGAGTGGCACTGGCGCTGGAAGAGCTCGTAACGCGGGTCGTCCTGGTCCAGGAAGCCGAGGTACTGGACCGTCTTCACCTTCGGATGGTCGGCCAGGAACTCGGCGACGTAGCGCGCGTTCTTCATGGCGCTCGTCATCCTGAGCTTCAGCGTCTCGAGGCTCCGCATCAGGAGCCAGCAGGTATGAGGATCGGAGATCGTCCCGAGGATCGTCCGCATGCCCCGGACCTGCGCGATGACGTCCTCCTTGCCGAGACAGGCGCCGGCGATGAGATCGCTGTGCCCGCCCACGTACTTGGTCAGCGAGTAGACGACGAAGTCCGCGCCGTGCAGCAGCGGCCGCTGCCACAGCGGGCCGAGGAACGTGTTGTCGACGGCGACGAGGGGCCGGCGGCCCTTCGCGTCCGCGAGGGCGCGGGCAATCGCGGCGCAGCGGGCGATGTCCACCAGGCCATTGGTGGGGTTGGCCGGCGTCTCGAGATAGATCATCCCGACGCGCCCGAGCGCCTGCGCCTGCGCGAGCGCGTCGTCGAGGGTCGGTCTCAGCTCGCCGGACCCGAACCAGACGCGCTGGATGCCGAACTGCGGCAGGATGTTCTCGACCAGGAACTCCGTGCCGCCGTAGACCGGCGCGCTGGCCAGCAGCACGTCGCCGGGCCTGAGCACGCTGAACATCGTCGTCGAGATCGCCGCCATGCCCGACGAGAACACCAGCCCCGACTCCGCCTCGTCCCAGAGGCAGAGCCGGTCCTCGAGGATCTCGAGATCGGGGTTGTTCACCCGGGAGTAGATGAGCCCCGGTTCCTCGGCCGGCCGCTGCTCGCGGAGGCCGTACGCGAGTTCGAAGAACGATTTCCCGTCCTCCGCCGTCTTGAACGCGAACGTCGATGTCTGGAAGACCGGGCACTTGACGGACCCCTCGGAGAACTGCGGGTCGTACCCGTAGCTCATCATCAGGGTCTCGGGCTTCAACGGGTGGCCGTTGACGTCGCGGTGCCGGTACTTCTTCGGTGGGTGGAACATGGCGCGTCCTCCCCGTCAGGCCTGGAGGGGGCGGCGCAGGCCTCGACAAGCAGCCGACTGGCGGATCCTACTGTCCCAGCCGCGTGGGGAGGTCGGCAACGACGTACCCCATCACCGCGAGGGCGGCCACACAGCGGGCGATGTCGGTCGGCTCGATCTTGTCGATCGTGTCCGCCTCGGTGTGGTGAATCGTGAAGTACAGCGAGCCGTCGACGTCGAGGGACATCGACGGCACCTTGCCCGCCTGCACGCTCGGGCCGATGTCCGCGCCGCCGCCCGACGCCCCGATGCGCGCGGCCCCGATGCCGGCGAGCAGCGACGCGACGGCCGTCACGGTGGTCCGCGCCCGGTCGTTGCCGGAGAACCCGAACCCGAGGGGCCGGAAGACGCCGCCGTCGGTTTCGATCATGAGGACGTGGTTGGCCAGTTCCGCCAGGTGTTGGTCCCGGTAGGCGAGCCCGCCGCGCAGGCCGTTCTCCTCGTTCGTGAAGAGGACGGCGCGGACCGTCCGCCTGGGCCTGAGGCCGAGCGCCTTCATCAGCCTGACGGCCTCCCATGAGGCGATGCAGCCGCCCCCGTCGTCGGTCGCGCCCGTGCCCACGTCCCAGGAATCGATGTGGCAGCCGAGCACGACGACTTCGTCGGGACGTTCGCGCCCCACGATCTCGCCGATGACGTTGGCCGACTCGGCGTCGGGCAGCATGCGGGCGTCCATCGACAGGCGCACTACGAGCGCCATCCCGCGATCCTGGAGCCGCTGGAGGCGGTCCGCGTCCTCGTTCGCAATCGCGGCCGCGGGGATCTTCGGCTGGTCAGGCGCGTAGGTCAGCGCGCCAGTGTGCGGCGTGCGCAGGCCGGGCTGACCGACCGACCGGAGGAGCATGGCGACCGCGCCGTAGGCGGCGGCACGGCTCGCACCCGAGCTTCGGTACTGCACCGTTGGGCCGTAGCCGGCCCACGGGACGTTGTAGACGACGATCTTCCCCTTGAGCGAGGCGCCCCGCGCATCGAGTTCCGCGAAGCTGCGCACGACGACGGCCTCCGCCTCGATCCCATCGGGCGGGGTGCCCACGCTGTTGCCGAGGCCCAGCATGACGAGCGGATGACGCACGGGCGCCACCAGCTCCGCGTGTTCGCGGCCGCGGACCCAGTGCGGCACCATCACCTTCTCGCCGCGCACGTTCTCGAGGCCGTCGCGCGTCATCCCGGCGAGGGCCCAGGCGAGGGCGTCCTCGAGCCCCTTCGAGCCGGCGAGCCGGTGGCCGAACGTGTCGGTCAGCTCGGCGAGCCTGGTCCAGGCCGCCGTGCTGCCCAGCGCCGCTCCGATCAGGCGGGATGCCGGTTCCCGGTACCCGTCGAGCCATGCCGGCGAAGGGGAGCCGGACTGGGCGTGAGCGGCGGCGGCCGCGACGGCGATCGCGGCGAACACGGCCACGGGAACGCGCATCCTGGGTCGCACCATGGGAACTCCGCCGGCCGTGGAGACTAGATGAAGATCTGGATCTTCCCCTTGGCCTTCAGCTGGTCCACGAATTCCTGGCTCTTCTGATCACGCAGCTGCTGCTTGAGGTACTCCTCGATCTGCCCCTTGACCTCCTCGAATCCGAGGTCGCGGCCGGCCTTGAACTCGCTCACGCGGATGATGTGGTAGCCAAAGGGCGTCTCGACGACGCCGCTCGTCTCGCCGGGCTTGAGGCCGAAGGCCGCCTGCTCGAACGCGGGCACCATCTGGCCCTTGCTGAAGAACCCGAGATCGCCGCCGTTCGGCGCCGAGCCGGGGTCCTGCGAGTGCTTCCTGGCGAGGCCCGCGAAGTCCGCGCCCTTCTTGACCTGCGCCAGCAGGTCGTCGGCCTGCGTCTTCGCCTTGGCCTTGGCCGCTGCGTCCGCGTTCTCCGGCGTGCGGATGAGGATGTGGCTCGCATGAACCGCGTCGTCCTGGCGGAAGCGGGCCCTGTTCTCGTCGTAGAACTTCTTGCGGTCGGCGTCGGACACCGCGATTTTCGGCTCCAGCTCGTCCTTGAGCATCACGTTGACGGCGATCGTCTGCGCCGTGTCCGCGCGGAGCTTCTCGACGGTGACGCCCCGCGCCTGGAGCATCTGCTTGAAGGCGTCCTCGGTCGGGAACTGCTTCTTGATCTGCTCCACCTGGCTGTCCACTTCCCAGGGCGGCGCGACCACCTTGCGGGCGTTGGCCTCCTGGACGAGAAGGTGGAAACCGATGAGCCGGTCGAGCACCTGCCGGTACACCTCGTCGCGCTGTTCCGCGGGCACGGCGCTGCGGGCGCGGTCCTCGATCGACCGGATGGCCATCTCGAACTCGGCCTTCTTGACGTCCTCGCCGTTGACCCTGGCCACGACGTCGGGGAGCTGGGCCGGCACGGGCTTGACCGCCGGGGCCCCGGGCCCGCCCTGGGCCTGGCGGGAGGCAGGCACGCCGGCCGCGGCAGCCGCCTGGGCGGGGGCCTTGTCTTCCTGGCCCGAGCAGGCGCTCGCCGCGGTGGCCAGCGCCAGCAGCAGAACGGCGGTCTTCTTGATCACGAGTGCTCCATGAACAGGGGAATCCCCACGCTACCAGACGCCTTCGCGGCGCGCAAGGCACCCGGATCCGTGCAGGTCCGGCTGTTGCGCGCCGATACGAGGGTCTGGTAGAGTCTACCATCGGCATCAGTCCTGAGCCTTGACTGCCCATCCTGCGCCCTCGCCGCGACCGGAGTCTCCAGCCACAACACGGCATACCGCCGTATAACCACGAGGTGAAAAAACAGCGTGCCAGTCCGGTTGTTTCTCGGGAATCTCCCCTACAGCGCGACAGAAGCTGACCTGCGCGCGCACGTCGCTGCCGTGGCCCCGCCGCTGTCCGTCGTCCTGCCGATGGACCGCGAAACGGGGCGTCCGCGAGGCTTTGCCTTCGTGGATTATCCCGACCTCGCCGCGGCGACCGAGGTCATCCGCCGGCTGAGCGGGCAGCCCTTCATGGGCCGCACGTTGTCGGTCAGCGAGGCGCGCCCCCGCGAGGAGCGCGGCCCGCGGCCGCCGTTCGGCGCCGGCGGCCCGCCCTCGGGCGGACCGTTCCGGGCGCCGGCTGCGCCAAGCGGCGATCCGGCGGTGCGGCGCGAGCGGAACTTCGGCCCCCCGGCGCCGCCCAAGGGCCGGCGCGGCGGCAGCGCCAAGGGCCGCGGTGAAGGCGGACCGAAGGGCCCCATCAAGGTCCGCGGAGGCGGGCGCGTGGCGGATCTCGACGAGGAGCGCGCGGCCGCCGAGGCGGCGCTCGCGGAGGACTTCGATGATTTCGCGACGAGTCTGCCGAAAGACGCCGACGAGGGCGACGAATAGGGATTCCTGAGCTTCCCGCGCCCCCTCGCGGGTGCACGTGACGGGAACGTTCTCCGGGGCCGGGCGGCGGGCAGCCGCTCCGGCCTCACGTGACGGTCATGATCCGTGCGCTGCGCATGTTCATCGTTCCCCTGATCGCCGTCGCGGTCATCCTGGTGCTGCTCTGGGCCGGGCAGCGCTCGCTCATGTATCTTCCGCTCGGGTCCGTGGTGCCGCCTGCCGAGGCGGGTGTCGCGGGCGCCGACGAGTTCACGCTGCACACACCCGACGGGCTGGGGCTGGGCGCGTGGTTCGTGCACAGCGCGCGCACGCCGCCGCTCGCCACGGTCGTCGTGTGCAACGGCAACGCCGGCAATCGCAGCTTCCGGGGACCGCTGGCAACAGCGCTGGCGGGTGCCGCGTTCGACGTCTGCCTCTTCGACTATCGCGGCTACGGCGGCAATCCCGGCTCGCCGTCGGAACGGGGGCTCGCGACCGACGCCCGCGCGGTGCATGACGCCGTCGCCGCCCGCGCGGACGTCGATGCCGGCCGCATCATCCTGCTCGGGGAGTCGCTCGGCACGGGCGTGGCGGTGGCTCTGGCGCGCGACGTGCGGCCGATGGCGGTCGTCCTCCGGTCGCCCTTCACCTCGATGGCCGACGTCGCGGCGCATCACTACTGGTTCCTTCCCGTGCGCCGCCTGCTCTGGGACCGCTACGACTCCCTCTCCCGCATCGGCGCGTTGACGTGCCCGGTCGCGGTGGTCGCGGGCGATCGCGATCGCGTCGTGCCGTTCGCGCTGAGCCAGCGGCTGTTCGAGGCGATACGCGCGCCGAAGACGTTCATCACCGTGCGCGGTGCGGATCACAACGACTTCGAACTGAACGCGGGACCGCAGGTCGTCGACGCGGTACGATGGGCGGTCCAGGAGGCACAGGTTGGCCGATGACGGCGCGGGCCCGCCGGGCAACTTCCTCCAGCGCTCGCGCGTAGTCCAGGTACATGAGCACTCACGAGGAGGCACAATGACAGGGCGATATGGTTTGCTGCTCCTGGCGGTGATCGCGGCGGCGTTGCTGCCGGCGCCGCTTCGTGCGGCCGAGGACCCGGCCGGGCTGTGGATCGGGACGACCGAGGTGCCGAACCAGGGCACGGATCAGGTCAGGCTGGCCATCGCCAGAATCGATGGCGGCTACGGCGGGCTGATGACGGATTCCCTGGGTGTCGTTGCGGGCGAGCCGCTGCGGGAGGTGACGTTCGCCGACGGCGCTCTGGCGTTTGGCTTCACGCTGACCGACGGCACCCAGATGAGGATGAAGCTCAAGGTGACGGGCGACAGGATGGCGGGCGAGTGGCAGACGCCGGACGGCGAGGCGGGCGCCATCACCTTCGAGCGGAAGAAACCGTAGCCGTCGCGTCGACTGCCACCCCTCCCTGAGCGTTTCGTGGGGTCGTGGACGCCTCGTCGGCCGAAGCCGGAGTGAACATGCTGCCATCGTCGGTCCGCCACCTGGCTCAGGCCGCTCTGCTGGCAGCGGCCTACCTCGCTGTGGCGTTGATCGGGCTGACGTTTGCCATCCCGCCGGGAAACGCGACAGCGGTGTGGCCTGCCTCCGGGTTGGCGCTGGCGGCCCTGCTCCTGCTGGGGACCCCCGTCTGGCCTGGAGTCTGGCTGGGCGCGCTCCTGGCCAACAGCACGACCACCGTCTCCCTCGCCACCGCAGCCACGATCGCGACCGGCAACACGCTGGAGGCGCTGCTGGCGGCCTGGCTCTACCGCCGGTTGCGTCGGCGGGCGGACGCGCCGTTCCAGCGCGTTGGCGAGGCGTTCCTGTTCGCGGCCGTGGCCGGAGTTGCGTCGACGGTGGCTGCGACGGTGGGCGGGGCGAGCCTCGCGCTGGGCGGCTACGCGCCCTGGTCCCAGTTCCCGGCGAACTGGGGCACGTGGTGGCTGGGCGATGTGGCCGGCCTGATGATCGTGGTCCCGCTGGCGCTGACCTGCGCGAAACCCAGGCCGGGTGTGTGGGGCGACAGCCGATGGGCAGAACTCGCGGTCCTCGTGGTCCTGATGGTCCTGAGCAGCCAGGCGATTTTCGGAGGATGGCTCTCCGAGCGGGTCGCGCAACACCTGCTGTACATCCCCTTGATCTTCCTGGTCTGGGTCTGCCTCCGATTCGAGCTCCCCATTGTCACGCTGGCCACGGCGCTCTTCTCGGGTTCCGTGATCGCGGGCACGTCGGCAGGCCTGGGACCGTTCCGGGCCGAAGCCGTGCAGTCGTCGCTGTTCCACCTTCAGATGTTCGTGAACCTGTACGCGCTGACGGGACTGGCGTTCGCGGCCGTCGTCGCCGGGCGCCGAACTTCTGAACGGAGCCTCCAGCGCTCGCATGAGGAGCTGGGACAGATCGTCCGCGACCGCACCGACGCGCTGATCGTGGCCAACGCGGGATTGCAGCAGGAAATGGCCGAGACCCGGAAGGCCGAAGAGGAGCTGCGCGAGCGCGAACGCCGTTATCGCGACCTGATCGCGAACCTGCACGTCGGCGTCGTGGTCCATGCCCCGGACACGCGCATCCTGCTCGCCAACGATCGGGCCGCCGAACTGCTGGGCGTCAGCACCTCCCAGATGCCGGGCAAGACCGACGACGACCCCGCCTGGTCGTTCGTGCGCGAGGACGGAACGCCTTTGCCGCCGGACGAATACCCGATCAATCGAGTTCTGTCCACGCGCCAGCCGCTGCGGGATCTCGTGTGCGGCATCAACCGGCCCGACGCCGGGGATCTCAGATGGGTGGCGGTCAACGCCATACCCGAGTACGACGCCGCGCACGAACTGGCCCGCGTCGTCGTGACGTTCATGGACATCACCGACCGGAGGCGGCTCCAGGAGCTCGAGATGCTGCGGCTGGACGCGGCCCTGGAGTCGATCGGCGACAGCATCATCATCACCGACGATGACGGGATCATCAAGTACGTCAATCCCGCCTTTGAACGAATCACCGGCTACGCGCGACCGGACGTCCTGGGACGCAGCCCGAAGGTACTCCAGAGCGGGCAGCATGACCAGGCGTTCTACCGGCAGATGTGGCGGGCGGTCACGAGCGGCGAAACCTGGCACGGCGAGTTCGTCGACAGGCGCAAGGACGGCCGGTCGTACGACGCGGAAACCACGATCGCGCAAATCCGCGACGCCCAGGGGCGGGCCATCGGTTACGTCGGCGTGCAGCGGGACATCTCGGACCGCAAGCGCACGACGGCCCTGAACGAGCAGCTCCGTCTGGCGCGGAGCATCCAGCAGAGCTACTTTCCGAAGACGTCGCCTGTGGTGCCTGGCTTCGACCTCGGCGGCGCCTCGTACCCCGCGGAGGAGACAGGAGGCGACTATTTCGATTACTTCCAGGTGCCCGGCGGACAGGTCGTGGTGGTGGTGGCGGACGTCAGCGGCCACGGGATTGGCCCGGCGCTGGTGATGTCCCAGACCCGGGCCTACCTGCAGGCCTTGTTGCTGCTGGGTCTCGGCGTCGGCGAACTGGCGACGCGCCTGAACGACTTCCTGCTCGCGGATGGTCAGGAGGCTCGCTTCGTGACGCTCTTCCTGGCCCAGCTGGACCCGCGCAACGGCAGCTTCGTCTATGCCAGCGCAGGGCACCGGTGCTATGTGCTCGGGCCGGACGACGAGGTGCAACCGCTGGACGCGACCGGCATGCCGCTCGGCATCCTACCAGGGCGCGTGCCCAGCGCCCCCGCGCGGATCCTCCATCCCGGCCAGGTGGTCCTGTTCCCGACCGATGGCGCCGAGGATGCCGAATCTCCGGATGGCGTCCACTTCGGGGTCGAGCGGATGCTGGATGTCGTGCGGGCGAACCGCCACCAATCCGCTGCAGAGATCGTCGAGACGCTGTACCTGAGCGTGCGCAGCTTTGCCCAGGACACACCCCAGCAGGACGACATCACCGCCGTGGTCCTGAAGGTCGAGGGGACGCCTTAGACACGCACAGCGCTGACGCGGATGTCTTGCGAAGGCGGGGTTGACTCGCCGCGATACGCTCAGGTGCGAGGGCTACGATGCGACGAGTGATGCCGAGCAGATGGACGCCGTAGCGCAGTTCTTGATCGAATGTGGCGTTCGGCAGCTCTAGCGCGGCGGGTGGCGCTCCTTCAGTGATTCTGGTGGTCGGGCGCTCGACTGGCACGCCGGAAATGGCACAGCGCGGCTCATTCGGGTCGCAAGATTGATACACAGTTTCGCCGGTTCGACATTCGCTCGCCCTCGGAGCTGATACGCCCGCGGTCCAAGGTGCTACAATCCCCGCGGCAGTCCATGCCCCTCTCTTCCGGTGCCCGCCTCGGCCCGTATGAGATCGAATCCGCCATCGGGGCTGGCGGCATGGGGGAGGTCTACAAGGCCCGCGACACCCGCCTCGATCGCACGGTCGCGATCAAAGTCCTCCCGACAGAGCTGAGTGCCGACCCCGAGCGGCGCGTGCGCTTCGAGCGCGAGGCCCGCGCGGTCGCCGCCCTCAATCACCCCCACATCTGCACCCTGCACGACATCGGGACGCATGACGGTGCGACCTACCTCGTCATGGAACATCTGCCCGGGCAGACCCTGGCCGAGCGGCTGGGGAAGGGTCCGTTGCCGCTGGCGCAAGCGCTCGACATCGCGGCGCAGATTGCCGACGCGCTGGATGCCGCGCACAAGCACGGCATCATCCACCGCGACCTGAAGCCCGGCAACGTGATGCTGACGGGCAGCGGGGCAGGGCGGTCGGGCGTGACGACGGCGAAGCTCCTCGACTTCGGGCTGGCGAAGCTGGTCCGGCATGGCGAGCGGCCGGCGCTCGTGTCCGAGACGCACGCGGTGACGGAGGCGGCCCCGGTCACCGCGCGCGGGACGATCCTGGGCACGCTGCAGTACATGGCGCCGGAGCAACTGGAAGGGAAGGAGGCCGACCCGCGGACGGACCTGTGGGCGCTCGGTGCGATCCTCTACGAGATGGTGACGGGCAGGCGGGCGTTTGTCGGCGACACCGAAGTGAGCTTGATCGGCAACATCATGAACGCGGAGCCGGCGAGCCTCGCTCAGCTTCAACCGCTCACGCCGCCCTCGCTCGACCGCGTGGTGACGAAGTGCCTGGCGAAGCATCCCGACGACCGGTGGGACACGGCGCACGACGTGGCCGACGAGCTGCGGTGGATCGCGCAGGCCAGCGCGGCCAGCTCCGCGGCCGCGACTGCGCCAGGTCGTCGGACCCGCCGCCGCTGGCTCACCGCCGTCGTCGCGCTCGCGGTGTTGGCCGCTGCGCTCGCCGGCTTCGGCGCCGCCTGGTTCATGCGGCCAGAGCCCAAGGCGGCCCCGCCCGTCCGCGTGACCGTGCCGGTCGCGCCCGCCACCGAACTTATGACCATCATGCTGGGCCGGACGGCGTTCGCCTGGACGCCGGACGGCCGCGCGCTGGCGTTCGCAGGGGCACGCGACAACCGTCTCCATCTGTACGTGAGGCCGATCGACGCGCCCGAAGCGCGGGAGCTGCCCAACACGGAAGACGCGCGCGTGCTCGCCATTTCGCCCGATGGCCGGTGGGTGGCGTTCTGGGCCGCGTCGGCGGGCGCGCCGGGCGCCATCAAAAAGGTGCCGCTCGCCGGGGGACCGGCGATGACGCTGGCGAGCGGAAGCGTCCTGCGTGAAGCTCCCTGGGGTCTGGCGTGGGGCGACACCGGGCGCCTCTTCTTCGCCGCGCAGACAAGCACCCTGGACGGCATCTGGGAGGTGATGCACGACGGGACGGCGAAGGCGGTGGCGAGATTGGCCGAGGGGGAAGTTCAGCACGCCCTTCCCTTCGCCCTGCCTGGCGGCAACACGCTGCTCTACACCGTGCGGAAGCGAAGCTTGTCATGGGGCGGCGAACAGGTGGTGGCGCTCACCCTGGCGACCGGCGCCCGCAAGGTCATCTTGAGCGACGCGATCGATGCCCGCTACGTGCCGACGGGACATCTCCTGTTCCTGCGCATGGGTGCCCTCTATGCGGTGCCATTCGACCCTGCCCGCCTGGAGGTGATGGGTAGGGAAGTGCCGGTGCTGGATCCCGTGGCCCAGGCGGTGACGACTGGCAGTAGCGCCACCCAAACGGGCGCGGGGCAGTTCGCGGTCTCGCCGAGCGGCGCGCTGGCCTGCGTGCTGAGTCCGATCGTGCCGTTGCCCGAATCCCGGATCGTCGCGTTGGATCGCCGCGGGCAGGTGACGCAGTTCGACGCGCCCTCGCGGGGCTTCTCACACGCGGTCCGGATCTCACCCGACGGCAAACGCCTCGCGGCGGTGATCAGCACGTTGACGGACGTCGGGCTCTGGATCTATGACTTCGACAGCACCCGCCTGAACCTGTTCGCCGGCGGAGAGGAAGCGCGCTGGCCCGTCTGGTCGCGCGACGGCAAGTCGCTCTACTACGCTCGTGTGGTGAAGGGCCGGTACGACTTGGTGGTGCGGGCCTTCGACGGCAGCGCCCCCAGGCGTGTCGTGGGCGAAGCCATCCCGTCCTCGCTCACGCCCGATGGGCGGCAGCTCGCCTTTTTCCGAAACCAGGACATCTTCACGCTCGACCTCGATGACGAGAAGGCAGCCGAACGTCCGCTCATCGCGGATCCGAAGGTCGTTGAAGGCTGGCCGGAGTTCTCACCGGACGGGCGGTGGCTGGCGTACGCGTCAAACAGGTCCGGGCGGTACGAAGTGTATGTGCGTCCGTACCCGGGCCCGGGCGGCGATGAACAGGTGTCCATCGACGGCGGGTCCGCCCCGGCGTGGAACCCGAATGGCCGGGAGTTGTTCTTCCAAGGTCCCAACCTCAAGGGGAAGCGGACGATGATGTCGGCGGCGTTCCGCGCCGGTGCCCCGCCCGGGCGCCCGCAACGTCTGTTCGAGTACGATGCCAGCGCGTACCTGATCTACAACGGGTGGCTGCGCGGCTACGACGTCGCGCCGGACGGTGAGCGCTTCTACGCCCTGCAATGGATGCCCGTGGAGCCTCGGCCGCCCGTCACGCACATCAGCCTGACCCTGAACTGGTTCGAGGAGCTGAAGGCGAAGGTGCCCACGAGGTAGAGGCGGACAGAGCCTGCCACGCCGAAGCCGCCCGCCAGGCTGCCTGGCGAGGGCGGGGCACCCTTCGACCCGCGCGTGGCCAGGCTCGCTCCGGGGCAGGCTCGGGGCCGTCTGGCGGAAGCGCGAAACACTGCGCGAAATAGTACGATATAGCGCCTGGTCCCATTTCCGGTGGCGCTATAATCTGCGGCGAGCACCGGCCATGTTCCAGGCTGCGGTGACGCGGCTGCCCCCACGTCGCTCTCGGCCTTGTCTACGCCGAAGACGCCGGAGGCGTGTTCGACACGCGTCGCCTGTGCCGCTTTCGCCCTCTCGCCCCCGACCCGATCCGGCGGCATTCCGTTCCAGCATCGTCATCACCCGATTCGAAGAGCTGAAGGCCGAAGATTCGACGCGGACGCATCGATCGAGACACGGCAGGGAGCGGTCCCGTTCGCGGGAGCGAAAGGAGGGGGGCATGCTCGTCGTTCATGGTCTCCGGCGCGTGTGCACGAAAGCGGCGCTCGCCGCGGCGGTCTGCCTGATCTGCGGCGGGGCGGCGCTGGCGCAGACCACCAGCGCGACGGTGTCGGGCTCGGTGAAGGACGCGCACGGCGGCGTCCTGCCCGGCGCCACCGTGACGCTGATGAGCGAGACGAAGGGCACGATGGTCACCGCCACGACGGGTGAGATGGGCGATTTCGTCTTCCCCTATGTGCCGCCCGACACTTACACGCTCAAGATCGCCCTGCCTGGCTTCCAGAGCGTTCAGCGCAGCGCGCTGGTCGTCAACGCGAACGATCGCATCATGGCCGGGCTCTTCACGCTCGCGGTCGGCCAGCTGGCCGAGACGCTCACGGTGGCCGGGCAGTCGAGCGAGATCCAGCTGAAGGGCGGCGAGCGGGGGCTCACGCTGCAACTGGACTCGCTGCGGAGCTTCGCCGTCGCCGGCCGCAGCCTCTTCGGCCTGGCCGTCATGGTGCCGGGCGTCGTCCCGAACACCGCCGGGCCGACCGCGGTCGATGGCTTCAACGTGAACGGCCAGCGCGCCAACTCCAACAACATGACGATTGACGGCGTCGCGAACATCGACACGGGGAACAACGGCGGCAACATGGTTCAGAGCAACCTCGATGCGATCGCCGAGTACAAGGTGCTGACCTCGAGCTACCAGGCCGAGTACGGCCGCGCGGTGGGCGGACAGGTGCAGGTCGTCACCAAGAGCGGCTCGCGCGACTTCAGGGGCTCCGCCTACTGGTACGGCCGCCGCTCGGCGTGGAACGCGAACACGTGGACGAACAACCGCGACGGCATTCCGATGGCGGAGAGTTCGCGCAACGAAATGGGCTACACGATTGGCGGGCCGGTCTTCATCCCCGGCCACTTCAACGCCGACAGGCAGAAGCTGTTCTTCTTCTGGAACCAGGAGTTCCAGCGGCGGCAGGACCCGGTGAGCGAGGCGCGCGTGACGGTGCCCACCGCGCTCGAGCGGACGGGCGACTTCTCGCAAAGCGTGGACGCCAACGGCAACCCGTGGCCCTACATCCGCGACTACGCCACGGGCCTGCCATGCTCGGCGAGCAACACGTCAGGCTGCTTCAGGTATCAGGGCGTGCTCGGACGGATCGATCCAAGCCGCCTCTATGCGCCGACGCTGGCGGCGCTCAGCCTGTTCCCCGCGCCGAACGTGAGCGGGCGAGTGGGGTACAACTACAGCAGTCAGACGCCGTCCAGGCAGCCGCTGGACCAGGTCCTGCTCCGGGGCGACTACCAGGTGAACGACGCGTGGCGCGTCACCGGACGCTTCATGAAGCACTCGAACAGGAACGAGCTGCCGTACGGGGTTGCCGGCTGGTCGCTCGGCAGCAACCTCGACATCGTCAACGTCGTCTCCAACACGCCCGGGCTCAACTGGCTGGGGACGGCGACGGCGGTCCTGAGCAACACGATGTCGCTGGAGATCTCCTTCGGCAGCGCCCACAACTCCCTTGATCACAGCAGCGGGAGCGAGAACTTCAAGCGCGCCTACCTGGCGGGTCTGGCGGCGAAGACCGGCGCCCCCGGGGGCACGGCGCTGCCGATGCTCAACACGACGGCCATCCAGGACGACTACATTCCGACTTTCGTGTACGGCGGCGGGCGGATCCTGAACCAGCCGGTGATCAGGACCGCCCAGGCTCCGTTCACCAACTTCAACACCACCTACGACGGGGTGGCGAACCTGACGAAGGCGGCGGGCGCGCACACGCTGAAGGCGGGCCTCTACTACCAGAAGAGCCTGAAGGATCAGAGCGCATTCGCGAGCTTCAACGGCCAGTACAACTTCAATAACGACGCGAACAACCCATACGACTCGCAGCACCCGTTCGCCAACGCGGCCCTTGGGATCTACCAGAGCTTCTCGCAGGTGTCGGCCTACGCGAAGCCGAAGTGGCGGTACACGAACGTGGAATGGTACGTGCAGGACAACTGGAGGGCGACGGGCAAGCTGACGTTGGATTACGGCGTCCGTTTCTACTACCTCACGCCGCAGTGGGATGTGTCGAAGACGGCGTCCAACTGGCTGGCCGACAAGTGGGACGCGGCGAAGGCCCCGCGGCTCTATCAGCCGGCCATCGTCAACGGCGTGCGGGTGGGCTATGATGCCGCCACCGGCAGGGCCGTCGCCGCCGCCTTCATCGGCCGCATCGTGCCGGATTCCGGGGACCGGTTCAACGGGGCGTACCAGGCGGGCCAGGGCATTTCCGACACGCTCACCGACGGCAGCAAGTTCAGGGTGTCGCCCCGCGCGGGCTTCGCCTACGACATCACCGGGAAGCAGCGCATGGTCGCGCGCGGCGGTTTCGCGGTCCTCTACGACCGCCCGCAGGGCAACCAGGTGTTCGACCTGATCAACAACCCGCCCGGCCTGCAGGCGCAGGTCCTGACCTATGGCCTCGTGTCGCAGGTCGGCCAGGGCGGGACAACGCCGCTCTACTCTCCGCTCGCCCTGTACCCCGACCAGTACGACTGGACGCTGCCCAGGGTGTACCAGTGGAACCTCGCCTTCCAGGCGCAGTTGCCCGCGCAGTTCGTGCTCGACGTGGCGTACGTCGGCTCGAAGTCGGACTACCTGCTGCAGTACCGCAACCTCAACGGGGTGCCGTACGGCAGGGCCTACGACGCCGCGTACCGGGATCCGACCCGCGGCCAGACCTGCGCCGGCTGCTCGGCGCTCAGCGCGACGCCCGGCGCCAACGCGCTGACCGTGGACTTCCTGCGCCCGTACGCGGGGTTCGGCGACATCCGCCTGTGGGAGTTCGCGGCGTACTCCAGCTACAAGGCCCTGCAGACGACGGTCAGCCGGCGGTTGAGCAAGGGGCTGATGTTCAGCGCGTATTACGCGTGGAGTTCCGCGAAGGGCACGCTCGGCGGCGACTGGGACTACGCGCGCATCGACGGCAAGGACCGCGAGGCCAACTACGGGCCGTTGTGGTTCGACGTGCCGCACATGTTCCAGGCGAGCGTGGTCTACCGGACGCCGCCTGTCACGAGCGGCGGTCTCCGCTTCCTCACCAACGACTGGCAGGTCTCGGGCAGCTACGTGTGGAGGTACGGCACGCCGGTGACGGCCGCCTTCTCGATTCCCGGCATCGGGAACGTCAATCTGACGGGCAGCTACACGGAGAACGCGCGGATCGCGCCGACCGGCGACCCCATCAGCAGCGGCTGGAGCGACGATCCCTATCGCCAGTTCAACGTCGCGGCCTTCACGGCGCCGCAGCCCGGCAGCATCGGACTCGAGACGCCCCGTTACACGATGCGCGGCCCGACGTACAGCAACATCAATCTGTCGGTGTCGAAATCCCTCCCGCTGGGCGGCAGCCGTCGGTTCGAGGTCCGGCTCGACGCCTTCAACGCGTTCAACAGCGTCCAGTGGTCGGGCGTCAACCGGACGCTGAACGTCGTGAGCCTGACGAATCACACCGTCACCAACCTGCCGTACGACGCGAGCGGCAATCTCGTGAACAAGTACGGGGTGGGCACGATTAGCAGCGTCATGCCGGCGCGCCAGCTGCAGCTGATGACGAGGTTCACGTTCTAACGTCGGAGGAGCCGATTCCGCTCGCCGCGGGCGCGCGGCTGGCCTGGCGGCGCGCCGGACCGGCGTGGGTTGCCTCGTCACTGAGCGGGAAGGACGGTTCGGGAAGGCCAGACACGCGCTCGGCTGCTTCCACCGTGCTTCTGCGGTCTTGCAGTCGATCGGGAAACGCGCCGAATTGCCAGGGAAGTGTGGTGCCGAGGGGCAGAATTGAACTGCCGACACCGTGATTTTCAGTCAAGGACACCAGGAATCCCGTCGTATCCGCCAGAATCCCGCACAGACCGCGTAACGGCATCACATCTCGCGTATTTCAGCCAATTATCGCGATTCTAGACGCTTCCTCCTTGTACGAGCGGTTTCAGCGTGATACTATCCTGGTTGCTTACCCGGTGCTTACCCGAGCGCATGTGACAGGAGGCGCGCGATGGCAACCCCGAACCTCACAGCCCGGCGCGTGGCAGCGATTCAGCCGACAACCACCCGTGCGATTCACTGGGACACCAAGCTCAAAGGCTTCGGGCTGCTCGTGCAGCCGAGTGGCGCGAAGTCGTGGGTGATCACGTACCGCGTCCCGACACGACGGTGGGCGCGTCGAGTCGTCATCGGCACCTACCCGAAGCTGTCGCTGGGCAAGGCCCGCAGGCGAGCGAAGACGGAACTCTCCCAGGCGGGGGCCGGCCAAGATCCGGCGGCGAAGAAGCAGGAGACGCGCGAGAGCGTCAAGAACACGGTATCGGCGCTCTTTCGGCTCTACGCGGCGGACGCTGACGCCCGGCACGAAGCGCAGGAGTTCAAGTCCTGGCCGGATGTGCGGCGCAGCCTGGAGCGCGACGTGCTGCCCGCCTGGGGTTCTCGGCCCGTCACCGAGATCCGGCGACGCGACGTGCTGGATCTCGCCACGCTGAAGGCGAAGGCCGGCGCGACGGCGGCGAATCGCCTCCAGGCGCACCTCTCGATGCTATTCGCCTACGGCGTCGAAGCGGATTGGCTTCCCGCGAATCCAGCCGCCGGGCTTCGGAAGCGGAGCGAGTTGCCGCGCACGCGCGTCCTGTCCCCGGACGAGATAACGGTTCTCTGGAAGACGCTCGACGCCGACACGGCGATCACGCTCTCGCGCGGCAAGACGGCGAAGACCCGGATCACGATGCCTGTCGAGACGAGCCAGACCCTGCGGCACGTCTTCAAGCTCCTCCTCGTGGCCGGGCAGCGGCTCGGCGAAACCTCTCGTATGAGTTGGGCGGACGTGGATCTGGACGCGAAGCGATGGACGATCCCCGCGACGGAGACGAAGAACCGTACAGCCCATCAGGTGCCGCTGTCGGAACCGGCAGTTGAACTGCTGAAGGCCCAGCAGGAGGCGGCGCATCCGCTGGCGACTTACGTCTTCCCGAGTAGCCCGAAGAACGACGCTCCGGTCCTCGTGTGGAGCAAGCGGACGGCGGCGGCGCTCGCGGCGATGACCGGCATCACGTTCACGGCGCACGACCTCCGGCGCACCGTGGCGACGATGATGGGGGAGTTGGGCATCGAGGCGGATACCATCGGTCTTGTGCTGAATCACCGCAAGCCCGGCGTCACCACCCGCCACTACGACCACTCGACGCGGGAGACGGCGAAGCGCGCCGCGCTCGACCGATGGGCACAGCGGCTGACGCAGATCGTGACGGAGACACCGGCGAAGGTGACGCCGATCAGGTCGCGCGCGTAGACTGCACTCGGCGGCTAGGGTAGCTCCCGAACGGCGGGCGACTCCTGGCCCGCTTGCCGCCGATTCCTCCCCAGGAGCCCGACGCGGAAAGGAGACCGCAAGATGCCGTCGTCGCCTGCTCCTCGCCTCACGCTCACTCAGCGCGAACTGATCCGACTCGGGGACGCACTGCTGGACTGCATGATGCGGGCCGCGTGGTCCGAGTCCGAGGGTGTCTTCTGGATCCAGAAGAACGACGAGGATGAGCAAGTACCGATTCCGAAGTCCGTCATCTGGGAATGCGTCGACGCACTCGCAACGCTGGCCACGGAAGGTCGCATCCAGCGACCACGCGGTCGCCACGCAGATCGCGTGACAGAGCTTCGCGATCGCATGAAGGACTACTACCGAAACCACGCCTATGAGGAGGCCCGCGGTCGGGGACTCAGTAGACGCAAGAGCAGGAACGCGGCTTCGGATGATCTCGGAGCGACGGCCTCTGCGGGCAGCGCACGAGTGGTCGAGCAGGCGCGGAAGCGGCGCGAGCGGCGCGCTGCGCTTCCTGCAGATCGGCCGTCGCCGATGGAGTACTTGCTCCTCGCGCGGACCGATCCCAGGCGAACATAATCACGCTATTTATGCGCCTTCGACAGGGCGTTCATCGCGCTCTAGATTGTTCCCATGGACGTTCACGAACCAGGGGGCAATCGCATGGTACTCGCTCCGGCACCAAAGACCGCCGCGCCCGTTTCAACTGACGCTCTCCTGTCCTGGGAGGCGCTGCGGGATCTGATCCCGCTTTCGCGGCCACAGGTCTGGCGGCTCCGCTCCGCCGGCCAGTTTCCCCAACCCATCCGCCTAAGCCCCAACCGGATCGCGTGGAAGGCCAGCGACGTGCTGCGCTGGATTGAGTCGCGGCCAACTGCCTGACCTGAAAAGGGCGACACCCGGCGCGCTGGCGACCGGCCGCGGTGTGGGCACGTGATGGGAGAAGAGTCGTGACCAGTGAATCGAGCAGGTTTGAGATTGGACGGGCCGGCGTGGGCGCGCCGGACCCGTCCTCTTGCGACGTGTCCCGTGTGGCCGGGACACGGACCGCACTCATTCTGCCACATGAGTCGAGGTAGGACGATGAAGAGCTACAAAGAACTATTCCCATCCACGTTCATCAAGGCCGCGGATCTCGGGACGAATCGGCCGATCGGCACGATCGAGCGGATCGAGGAACAAACCGTCGGCCAGGGCAAGGACCAAGCACTTAAGCCGGTCGCGTACTTCAATGAGCCGCGGCTTAAGCCGCTCGTGCTGAACCGCATCAATGCCGAGACCGTCGCCGAGATTGCCGGCACCGACGATCTCGAGTGCTGGCCCGGCACGCGGGTCCAACTGTTCGCGACGAAGACCGAATTCGCCGGCAAGCGCGTGGACTGCATCCGCATCTGCACGCCGCCGGCGCGTCCGGTGGTGAAGCCACCCGTGCCGCGGGGAAGGACCGCGGCGGTGCCCGTGAACGACGCCGACAACGACGTCGACTCACCGGTGGACGATAGCGTCGGGTTCTAGGGCTGACTGATGACGGCGCCGTCCTTGCGTGGCCGCGCCCTCTTGGCAGCGCTCTACACAGACCTGCCCGGCACGCTCGAGCTTCGCGCGATCGCACGCGAGGGCGGCGTGGTCGGGCAGGTCTTCGTCGACCCGGCGGACGCCAGAGCGATCGCGGCCTTCATGCGGCGCTACCAGGTGGCACACGTGTACTTTGGCGTGGCGCTCCGCAAGGACGATACGTCCGGCGCGCTGGCCAACTGTGCGGTGCTCCCGGCCCTGTTCGCGGATGTCGACTTCAAGCAGTATGCCGGCGGCGAGGACGAGGCGCGGGCGGCGCTCCTGCGCGCGGCGTTCCCGCCAACCGCCGTGGTAGCCAGCGGAGGCGGCCTACACGCCTACTGGAAACTGAAGGAACCCCTGGACCTCTCGACCGACGCGGACGCCGCCAAGGCGCTCCTACGGCGCCTGGCCGGCTCTCTGGGCGCCGACTTGGCGAGCGCCGAGCCGGCCCACGTTCTGCGGCTGCCAAACACCGTCAACGTCAAGTACGACCCGCCGCGGAAGGTGGTGCTCGAGCTCCTCGATGCGGACCGGGAGTACAACCCGAGCGACTTCGACGAGTTGCTCCCGGCTGACCCTGGCCCGGCCGCGGCGTCGGCCGCGGTGGCGGAAGGCGAAACGATCCGCGAGGGTGGCCGCAACCGTACGTTGACGAGCCGGGCCGGCGTCCTGCGGCGGCGGCACTTCTCGCCGGACGCGATCGAGGCGGCGCTTCAGGTGGAAAACCGCGAGCGATGCGATCCGCCGCTCCCCGAGGAGGAGGTGCGGACGATCGCGCGCAGCATCGGCCGCAAACGGCCGGCCGAGGAGGAGCCGGGCGGACCGGTGACAGATGCCAGTGAGGAACCCGTGGACGAGCGGCTGGCGGAGGAACTCGAGCGGGAGCGCGCCAGGAGGGAAGCGCGGCGCCGGCTGGACGCCGAGGAGCGCGGGCCGATCGCCGACCCAGAGATCCTGACGTTGCGCGACTGGCTCGCCGTGCCGGAGTCGCCCATCCGGTGGCGGATCGCCGGGTGGCAGCCGGCCGGGAGCCGGATCATGCTGCCCGCGCAGTTCAAGGCGGGCAAGACGACGGCGCTCCACAACCTGATCCGCTCGCTCGTGGACGGTGAGGCCTGGCTTGGCGATGCCGCGGTGGAGCCCGTGCCCGGCGCCGTTGTGGTGCTCGATTTCGAGATGTCCCGGCATCAACTCCGACTCTGGCTCCGCGAACAGCGGGTCCGCCATGACGATCGGGTCTGCGTCGTGCCGCTCCGCGGCCAGGCGGCGTCTTTTGACATTCTCGAGCCGGCCACCCGGGCGCGCTGGGCGGGCTGGCTGCGCGCCGCCGGCGCGGCATATCTGATTCTGGACTGCCTCCGCCCGGTTCTCGACGCGCTCGGCCTGGATGAGTCCCACGACGCCGGCCGGTTCCTCGTGGCGTTTGACGCGCTCCTGATCGAGGCCGGGATTCCTGAGGCGCTCGTGGTGCACCACATGGGCCACGTCAACGAGCGCGCCCGCGGCGACTCTCGATTGCGCGACTGGCCGGATGCCGAGTGGCGGCTTGTCCGGCAGACGGACGATCCCGGCTCTGCGCGGTTCATCTCGGCCTACGGGCGAGACGTGGACATTCCCGAGGCGCAGCTCCGGTATGACTCGAGCACCCGACGGCTCACCTTGATCGGCGGCTCCCGGCGCGACGCCAAGGTACGGGAGGCGCTGCCGGTGGTCCTCGCGGCGATCGACGACGCCGAGGTGCCGCCAGGGGTGCGAGAACTCGAGAGAGCGTGCGGCAGCACAGATCATCCGCGGGACCGCATCCGTGCGGCGATCCGGCTTGGGATTGAAGAGCGCGCGATAGAGACCCAGAAGGGCAAGGGCGGGAAAGTGCTGCATTTCCGGGCATCGACAACAACACCACGCGGGTGCGCGGAGGTGCGCGGAGAGTGTGCGGCGCACACTGGCGCGAGAGTGCGCGGCGTGCCGGCTCTCTTTAGAGAGCCGCACGCCCGCACACTCTCTGGTACACCGGAGCCTGATCCGACCTGGGTGACTGACCCGACACCACCTGACGCCATGGATCCCGTTGGCAGTCGGGATGAGAATCCGGCGCCGGCCGACGAGGCGTACGTGTTCGAGGTGGACCCATGAGGGTGGTCCGACTCAAAGGCGCGTGCTCATTCATGGCGGATGTCCTCGAACTCGTATGGCGGCTCGAGGCGCAGGGCGTCCGCTTCGGCCTCGACGCGGACGGCCACCTTGAAGTGGGGCCGAAGGACGCGCTAGAGCCGGCAGACTTTCGCCAGGTGTGGCAGATGCGGCACGAGGTGGCGCGGATCGTCCGGTACTGCCAGGAGCGGCGATGGGAGGCGACGGTGTGAGGCCGCGCGGGCTGCGCGCGAGTGAGGTTCTCGCGTTGGACGATGGGCGCGCGTCCGAGAAGAAACGACCAGCTGAACTTGGCGCCCGAGGGTGATACGCCTTGACACAATCTGACACCAGACTGGCGAACAAGCTGACGCGTTCGCATGAACGGGCGATCCTGGCGCTCCTG
>Ga0316601_100000244_pt1 | contig 22010 bp, 16 predicted proteins | sample OWC_soil_day5_no_FD_207663 | JGI IMG/M metagenome (GOLD analysis project Ga0316601, IMG submission 207663) | Wetland soil microbial communities from Old Woman Creek delta, Ohio, United States - OWC_soil_day5_noCT | ecosystem: Environmental > Terrestrial > Soil > Wetlands | place: USA: Ohio... | reverse complement strand
TACGCAGTACATCGGACATGCCACCGCTACCACCACTCATGGACGAGGAAGACATGCTGCCTACCATTGAGCCCGACTGACTAACAGTCATTGCCGAAGAGGATGGTGCACTTACAGATGAAGCTCCGCCCATTCCTGCCATTCCTCCTGAAGAAACTGGTATTCCCTGTGAACCCTGAGTTGCTGTTGAAGAACCCGATGAATACGAAGTAGAACCACTAGCTTTGCCTTTTACTCCGGGAGATTTATACTTGTAAAGTGCAATTTCTTCCAGAGATTTAAGTACTTCGATATTCTCTCTAATATTGGTAAGCTGTGCCTGAATGCTGTTTAGCTTATACCATTGAGATTGAACGTTATAGATTACTTCAAAACTGCTTTTTCTGAACTTCTCGTAAGATGCCTTTGCCATCCACGACATTTCTGATTTGGCAGCTTTCAGTGTTCCAAACCAGGGAAACATTTGCATCAGACTCAGTGTTCCAATCTCTTTGCCATTTACCTGCTCCATAGATTTGAGGTAAAAACTGAATCCTAACTCTGGGTCGGGCAACGATCCGGCAGGAACTACACGCTGCATGGAAGCCTCGTAGGCGGCAAAGTCGGCACGAATCTTCGGATTGTTTTTAAGCGCCTGTTGCACGTAGACAGCAATACTATCCTGTGCCTTTAGCTGGTTGTTTGTTGTCAGCAGCACTACTACCAACAAACAAATATATCTATATGTCATTTTCCTTTTCATTTGATTGGTTTGAATAGTTAGTTTCAATTTGTTCGGGTAACCGATTGTGTTTCACTGCATTTTCTCTCCACCAACACTGAAGTACGGGAACTACAAACATTGTCATGGTTTGAATCAGCATTCCTCCGAAAGTAGGGATGGCCATAGGTACCATAATGTCTGAACCCTTTCCGGTAGAAGTAAGCACTGGCAGCAAGGCTATTAAAGTAGCGGCAGTTGTCATTGAAGCTGCACGCACCCTTTTTAATCCGGCTTTCACTACTGCTTCACGAATCTCGTCCTTATCAGAAGGCTTTTCGTCAAGGAACATCTGGTGAATGTAGGTTCCCATTAGAACTCCGTCGTTGGTAGCAATACCGAAGAGAGCTATGAATCCTACCCACACTGCTACACTCAGGTTGATGGTATGCATCTGAAACATATCACGCATATTCATCCCTGCAATACTAAAGTTAAGGAACCATTCCTGTCCATATAGCCAGATGAGGATAAACCCTCCGGCAAAGGCTACAAACACACCCGAGAAGTGAATGAACGATGCTGTTACCGACTTGAAACGGAAATAGAGAATCAGTAAGATTAGTATCAAACTGATAGGTATTACAATCAGTAATCTGTTTGTGGCTCGTACCTGCTGCTCATAGTTTCCGGCAAATTTGTATGTTACTCCTTTGGGTAGTTCTATTTTCCGGTCTTTTATACTGCTATCCAGTATCTTACTGGCTTCGTTTACCACATCTACTTCTGCTTTATCCGGTTGCTTATCAAAGATAACATATCCAACTAGGAAGGTATTTTCACTCTGTATCATTTGAGCACCTTTGGCATAGCCGATATCTGCCAGTTCGTTCAGCGGTATTTGTGCGCCGTTAGAAACCGGAATCAATATCTGTCCAAGTGATTCAGGATTGTCTCGCAATTCCCTTGCATAACGTAGACGGATAGGGAAGCGTTCCCGACCTTCTACAGAGGTAGAAAGCTTCATTCCACCTACGGCAGCACCAATAACCTCCTGTAAATCGGAAACCTTAACGCCATACCGAGCCATATTTTCTCTGTTTAGCTTTATCTCCAGATAAGGAGCACCCACAGCACGATCGTAAAAAACGGATGCAGGCAGTACGGAAGGAACTTTTTTCAAAGCTTGCTCCATGGCCTTTCCGGCTTTCTCAATGGATTCCAGATCCGGACCATAGATTTTCAGTCCCATAGGAGCTCTCATTCCGGTGGAAAGCATCACCATACGTGTAGCAATAGGTTGCAACTTAGGTGCAGAGGTTAGTCCGGGAAGATTGGTTACCTTCACTATTTCATTCCAGATATCATTTTTATTTTTTATCTCCGGACGCCATTGACGGTAATATTCTCCGTATCTGTAAGGTATCAGACTATCTCTGGGGATAACTCTGAATTCCTTCTCTGGATCGTATGTTTTGCCACCTAAGAGCATAAACCGTCCTTTCCTGTCTACTTTAAATCGTTCTCGCTGTCCGTCTTCATTCAGCATATACTCCGGACGATAATTAATTGTATTCTCGTACATTTGAATGGGAGCAGGGTCGAGAGCTGAATTTGCACGTCCCCATTTGCCTACAGCCAGTTCAACTTCGGGAATCCCTTTTAATCGCCTGTCCAGCTTTTCAATATTCTGAAGATTCTGTTCAACACCCGAGTGTGGCATACTGGTAGGCATCAACAGATAGGAACCTTCATCCAGACTAGGCATAAACTCTTTTCCTATACCGGGAAATTCATTGCTGGCACTATTCCAGAAAGTAGTTTTCCTGAAGGAATTCCAACCTATTGTTTCGAACCCTTTGGCCACAAAACCAAATGTTTTATCGAAACCAATCCATATTACAGAGCCAAACAGCAATGTAAATATAGGGATAGCCATAAATTTCCATCTGTTGGCAAGGCACCAGCGAAGAATCTTCTCGTAATAAATAACCAGAGACCAGAGCATAGTAAGGATAACGGCTATTATACCTGCCACAAACAGCATATTGAGCAGAATACCATTCTGTGGCCCCAAAGGAAGCCATTCCGACGATAGGAAATAGACTGTAGTAAGCAATGTAATTCCTATATTTATATAGTTGGTATAATGTTTCTTTTCCTGCTTCCATTTGTAGGCGAGTAGATTATTAACTCCGATGGCAGTCAACGCCAATGCTGGAATTGAGCCACTAAAGGCAAACAACAATATGCCTGCTACAATAAGTAGTATATTGGCCACTTTGCTATAGCCGTGTTTGGGTATGCGCAAAGAGAATATCCAGTAGGCAAGGGTAGGCAGCAAAACGAGTCCCAGGATAAAGGCCGATACCAACGCAAACGTTTTGGTATAAGCCAACGGATGAAACATTTTTCCTTCCTGAGCCTGCATGGCAAACACCGGAATAAAGCTGATAATGGTAGTAAGCATTGCTGTACTGATGGCTCCAGACACTTCTGTTACGGAGGTATAAATCAGTGATACAAGATACTCTCCGTGTGCTTTCCCTCTGTTCTCAGGAAAATCGAGGTGCCGCACAACATTCTCCATGAATACGACTCCCACATCTACCATTACACCAATAGCTATAGCAATACCCGACAGAGCAACAATGTTGGCTTCGATACCCAGATTGCTCATAATAATAAAAGTGCTCAATACTGCTAAAGGCAGCATACCGGCAATAACGATGGATGCACGTAGATTTATAACCAGTACAATAACGACGATGATACAGATTAAGATTTCATGATCTAGAGCACTTTCCAACGTTCCAATAGTCTCTTTTATAAGCTGGGTGCGGTCATAGAACGGAACAACCGTAACTTTCGAGACTCTTCCATCGGGCAGTACTTTCTGAGGCATACCGGCCTCTGTCTCTTTAATCTTAGCCTTTACATTATTGATAACATCCATCGGGTTAGAACCATATCTTGCCACTACAACAGCACCAACAGCTTCCATACCTTCCTTATCCAATCCTCCACGACGTGTAGCCGGACCATAATTGACGGTTGCCACATCTTTTATTCTGACTGGAACACCATTTCGCGAAGTAATAGCAGCATTCTCAAGATCGGATAGGTTCTTGATATATCCTAATCCCCTGATCAGGTATTCAACCTTGTTAATCTCAATAGTTTCGGCTCCAATGTCGAGATTGCTTTTTGTAACTGCATCCATAACGTCCATTACAGAGACGCCAAACGAACGCATAGCCTCAGGGTTGAGATCTACCTGAAACTCCTTCACATAACCTCCCACGGAAGCTACTTCAGATACACCTTCAGCACTTGACAGAGAGTATTTTACATAATAATCCTGAATGGTACGTAACTCCTGAGGATCCCATCCTCCGGTAGGTTTTCCTGTTTTAGGATCACGGCCTTCGAGCGTGTACCAGAATATTTGTCCCAACGCTGTAGCATCAGGTCCCAGAGTGGGCTGAACACCTTCGGGCAAAGTACCTGCTGGCAAAGAATTTAATTTCTCAAGAATGCGCGAACGACTCCAATAGAACTCTACATTATCGTTAAATATGATGTAGATAAATGACATTCCAAACATGGAAGTACTACGTATGGTCTTAACTCCCGGAATACCTAAAAGCAATGTTGTTAAAGGATATGTTATCTGGTCCTGAATATCCTTTGGCGACCTTCCCATCCATTCTGTAGCAACAATCTGCTGATTATCGCCTACATCGGGAATTGCATCTACTGCCACAGGATTACGCGGAAGTAAACCTCCGTGCCAGTTAAAAGGAGCAGTAGCTAGTCCCCAGACTATGATAACAATCAATATAATTGATGTAACAAGTCTGTTGTTAAGAAAATAATTGATTATTTTATTTAGCATATTTCTTGTTATTTATATAATTCACCAATTATCAGTTTAGCCAGTATACAGGACTAAACTAATAGTAAATTTTGTAATACCAAAACAAATTGCTTTTTTTATTATGCAACTCTTTATTTGCTAAAGTAATTGATAATAAGTGCTTTGTGTGGTATAGTAATAACTAATCTAAGCTAAAAATGGAGGCGCACGATCTCCTCCTGAACTAATAAAAACAGGTTCGTGATAAAGAGAAATATAGGGTTTATATTGAACCGTTATTGGGTCTAGATTTCCCTCTAAACTTGTAATATTAGGATACAGATAAAACAAGTCCGAAAGAAAACTAAGGTGAGAATCTGGATTAATTTGTGCAATCTCTCCCCGAGTATATTCATTCTGGATTTTATAAAAATGCGATTCATTTTTGCAGCAACCGCTACATTTTCGCATTCCTTTGCAGCAAGAATTTGCTTCATGACTGATGGATACAGACACAAGCTTTGCTCCACAATAATGGCTGGTGATAGGTACACCGATGGTACTTATCATTAAAAGTAAAACAGCTATTATGTGAGTCAGTCTTTTTAGCATCTGTTTTTTAACTGAATAATCCAATTAGTCTATTTTATATGAAACAAGATAAATCTTACTTTTGTTTAAAAACGTACATACTTATCGATGCTACAAATGTATTAGTTATATAGAGAATATAAAATACCACATTTGTGGTATTTTTAGCCTTCCAGCTTTATTCTTCACACTGGATATTTCTACTGCTTGCAACAATATATTTTTGTATTAAAGTTATGTTGGCCACTTCTATTATATACTGTTGAAGTACAATGAGTCTGGCTATCATTCTGACTGACCGATATTATGTTTTTCCCAGGATTCGCTTTAAATATGGAATCAAGTCGTTGAGATACTACATATTAAAGTTATCTATTTCAAAACAAAAAGAACAGTTTAAAGCAAATTGACTAGATTTAATAACGTCCCAATTTTTATGGGAGATTAATAATAAAATAGAGAGAAGGCCGAAGCCCTCTCTCAGGTCTGGTTAGGAAATACACTCATTGATTGCCAACGAGATATTTATTTGCTAAAATTGAACCTTCATCGATCCGCCTACTGTAAGCAGGTGCTTGAGAGTACAGTTGCCGGGTACGGGAGAGGGTAGAAGGTTGTAATCAACAAAGAATCTTACACCAAAGTTTTGTTTCACCAGGTAATCCATGGAAAGCCCCGATCCAATTGTTAAACCTCCCTTTTTACCAATTTCGGCTGTAGAAGAAGAAAGGGTATATTTAGAGAAACGACTATACCCGGCAAGTAGTTTACTTCCGGCCGACCATCTGGATGAAACGGGATATGAGAAATACGGACCTACTGAACAGGTAAAGATGTCCAGATTATCGTTTTGTGCCACGTCATCTACCAATACACCCATGCTGGCAACAGAGAAACGTCCACCAAAGCCCAGGTAGGGATTCATAAACCAGGCACCTTCCAGACCGGCATTACTACCTGCCGAGAGTGATAAGCTGCTTCCATTATGCATACTGAACTCGCCGGGTAACAGGTTTACACCCATATAAAGTCCAAAGAAAGATGGGTTACGAAAACGATCGAACTCTTCTTCTTCGAGATAGGAGTGGGTAAGACCTTTATCTTTGAATAGCAAATCGGCCAGAAAATATCCGAATTCTGTTGACAAGATACCAATTCCGGCACCAACCATGATGTCGCTTAACCAATGCTTGTTGTTCAGCTGACGGGTAACTCCGGTTATTGTGGCTAAAGAATATGCTCCGATGCTGTACCACGGGCTACGGGTTAGTCCGTATTCCTTGTGCATCATGGTAGCAGCCATAAATGCAGTAGCTGTGTGTCCCGACGGAAACGAATGATTGTTTGACCCATCAGGGCGCATTACATTAGTGGTACACTTCAAGGTATTGACGGCAGCAGCCATGATAGCTACCGAAAAAGCATCCGAAGCTAACATCCTTGACCACGAACTTCTACCTTCTACGCCACCTAACTTCATGCCAATCATTGCCATTGCAGGTGCAAATTGAAGATAATCATCATAATGCTGACTGAAAGTTGGTATATATTCGTTTCTGAGACTACGGAAATGGTCGTCTCCATACTTCACGATTAATCCTCCTGCAATAAGCGGAGCACCAATATAAACCAGCTGGAATGTACGTGACGAGGTAACTTTATCAAGCTTTATTTTAAAGCTCTCTCCTGTTGCAGACAGGCTTATACTATCATTTGTTATATTCCGAAGCAGTTGATAGCTCTCAGCTGACTTCTGAACATTATCTCTTACAGTATTGATATCTTCGAGAGACAATATTCCTTTCTGTGTAGTAGTTTCACCAATCTTTTCCGGTGTGTTTGCCTGTGCTAAATCTTCATAAGATAGAAGTAACAGCAAACATATAAAAAATAACTTCATAAGCATTTCTGTTGTATTTTACGAAGTTAACAGGTGAAATCTGTATAAAATTTGAATTTATGGCTTATGGATAAAATAAATAATATAAAATATATTAATAAAAAAGGAGTACATTGTTCAGCTCTTAGTCTAGTTAATGAAACTGACAATAAACTCATGTCTGTTTTCATTGTACTGGTACTCAATATTCCATCCGTGAAAATTGCAGATAGCCTTTACAATGGCTAGTCCCAGACCATTTCCTTTTATTTTTTCGGAAGATCGGCTGAAGCGTTCGAATACTAAATCCTTGTTGAGCATTCCTCCTGCCGAGGTGTTGGCAATAATCAGTTTATCTGGTTTTATGGTAATAAAAATTTCTCCGTTGGCAATATTGTGTCTTACAGCATTAACCACCAGATTATTGATCAGACTTTCAAGCAGAGTTCTGTTTGCCTCCACAGTGAGAGACTCCACCTGAATATCTTCATTGATTGATGTGCCCTGGGTAAATCCATTTAAAAGAGGCAACATGTTATTTGTGAGTTGAACTACATCTACAATCTCCATCTGCGTGTACTGTCTGTTATCTATCTTGGCAAGTAAAAGGAGGTCTTTATTAAGGCGTGCCAATCGTCCGGATACTTCAAACAGACTTTGTACTATGTCGGCCTGTTGTTCTGTTAAATTGGGCTGTTGCAGTAGCAAATCAAGTTTAGTCTGGAAAATAGCCAGAGGAGTTTGTAGCTCATGCGATGCATTTTCGGTAAACTCTTTTTGCATTTTGTAACTGCGCAGGTTCTTCTCAATCAGTTTGGAAAGCACAGAATTAAGTCGGTTAAATTCTTTAATGTTGCTTCTTAAAAACAGAGGAAGTGATTCCTGTTCGAGCGAAAAACGTTCAATCCGTTTCAGTGTATCGTCAAAAGGAGCCCATATCTGCTTTGAGATTACTTTCAGCATCACACTTAAAGAAACAAGTAAAACCCCCATTATTATTGCGAACTGCAGTAATATACCTTCGAACATATCTCGTTCAAAGTCTGTGTGGGGTATAGGAATTCCCGATTTAGCCGCATCAATAACCTCTCTTAAATCTTCTGCATAGTAGTATTTTGTAAGCAGGTAAAAAAGAGGAGTGGTGAGTATAAATATAATCGCCGTACAAATTGTAAACCTGGTAAGACTCTTTTGAAGTAGACTTTTCATTCAATCCATTTATATCCGGTTCCATAAACATTTTTAATACAATCCTGGCACCCGGCTTCTGCCAGTTTAGCTTTCAGGTTCTTGATATGCGCATAGATAAAATCCTGACTATCGAGCATATCTGCCATGTCGCCACTAAGATGTTCAGCCAAAGCATTTTTAGAAACAACCCTATTCTTGTTTCCTATGAGAAATAAAAGAAGCTCATATTCTGTTTTTGTCAGACCAATAAGTTGATCGTTGATCTTAACCTCCTTGTTCAGAATATCTATCGTAAGATTGTTGATGGTTAGCAAGTTACTGCTTGAAAATAATCTACGACGGATGATTGCATAGATACGTACACTTAGCTCGGGAAGATGAAAAGGCTTGGGAAGATAATCATCGGCTCCAATCTTCAGTCCGCGTATTTTGTCGTCTAGCGAATCCTTTGCAGATATAATGATAACCCCTGCAGGATTATTCTGCCGCTTTATCTCGGTAAGAATATCCAGTCCGTTTCCTCCGGGTAGCATTAAGTCCAGCAAAATGCAATCGTAAGAATAAAGGCCTATCTTCTCCATGGCCTCATTATACGTAAAAGCCTGTTCGCACAGATAGTTCTCTGCGGAAAGATAGGTTGCTATACCGCGTGACAGCTCGCGTTCATCTTCAATAATCAATAGCTTCATAGGAACAAATATAAATGAAATAAATAATATAATTATGGCTGAGATGGTTTTATAAATAAAAAAGATCAAAGCACAATTAACAAATTTAGGGTTTACATTTTGTAGAAATTCTGAATATAAGGCTATTATTGAGAAAAAACTCAGCATTTAGATTATTTATTTCTGTTAAATAGATTGGTCCTACAGACTTTCTTCAGATTTTCTACAAATTTGGGTACTTAATTTGTAAAATCTGCTATCTTTGGTTTTCTGAAAAGCAGACATAAATTTAAACCATATAAACAGTTTGTAAAATGAATAAATCTGCAAACTATAAGTTTACCATAATTGTCCCCGTGTATAACGAGGAAGACAATATATACGCTTTAGAAGAGAAACTAGGCAAGTTCTTACCACAATCTATTTATCCGGCATGTGTGCTTTTTGTAAACGATGGATCGAAAGATAACAGCAAAAAGCTTCTGACTGAAATATGTAACAGAAATGAACATTTCTATTATATGGATTTAGTTCAGAATTCGGGATTGAGTGCTGCAATTAAAGCCGGTATTGACTCTGTTTGTTCTGAATACTTGGGATATATGGATGCTGATTTGCAAACTACTCCGGACGATTTTAATTTGTTGCTTGAGCACATCAAGGACTACGAGATGGTGATGGGAATAAGAGCCAATCGGAAGGATTCTTTTTCCAAAAAGATTCAGTCGAAAATAGCCAATGGTTTCCGTAATATGATGACTCACGACGGAGTTTCGGATACCGGATGTCCGCTTAAAGTATTGCATGCGGATTATGCCAGGAGAGTACCATTCTTTACAGGGATGCATCGTTTCCTTCCTGCTTTGATTCAGTTGCAGAATGGAAAGGTGAAGCAGATACCTGTTCGCCATTTTCCCCGTGTGGCCGGTGTTTCCAAATATAATTTATGGAACAGGCTTATTTCTCCATTCCTTGACTGCTTTGCATACCGATGGATGAAAAAGAGATATATCAACTACAATATTGGCGATAATAATCTGCAGTAAACAATGATAATGTATGCTATAGGTTTTTTAGCCCAGGCATTCTTTTCGGCACGTATCTTATTTCAATGGATATTATCTGAAAGGGCAAAAAGGGTATTGTCTCCTTCTATTTTCTGGATTCTGAGTATTCTGGGATCTTATCTGCTGGTTATCTATGGCTGGATGAGAAATGATTTCTCCATCTTGCTGGGGCAGTTTATTTCCTACTATATTTATATATGGAACCTGCACGAAAAGGGGGACTGGAAGCGGGTGCATGCAGTGCTGCGCACCATTATGTTGCTAACTCCCGTTGTTGCCGTAATCTTTGTATGCAACAATGCCGATGAGTTTATAGCTTCCTTCCTGAAAAACGATAAAGTGCCTATGTGGCTGCTTATATTTGGCTCCATGGGACAAATAATATTCACCCTTCGGTTTGTATATCAGATGGTTTATTCGGCCAGACGAAACGAATCTATTCTACCTGTTGGATTCTGGGTTATCAGCTTGATAGGCTCATTTATAATCATAGCTTATGGAATGTTCCGTTTAGATCCGGTCTTGATATTAGGTCAGGCAGTAGGCTTTGTGGCTTACTTCCGTAATATAGTAATAGCACGAAAAGACCACAAATACCGATTAAATGAAAGCGAATAAATATTTACTGTTGTTGCTGGCATTTCTGCCCCTGTTATTCTTTCGTGATTTCACACCGGATAATGAACTGAAGTACCTCAGTATTGCAGATGAAGCTATACGCAATGGCAACTTCTTTACGTTTACTAACCATGGAATAGCGTATGCCGACAAACCACCGCTTTATCTGTGGATTGTAATATTGGGTAAGCTCTTATTCGGTATCCATAGCATGCTCTTTCTAGGCTTGTTCTCCATAATTCCTGCTTTGGTAGTACTCTATGTAATGGATAAATGGATTGCAGCGGAAGCCGATCCAAAGAGTCGTCTCTCTGCACAATTAATGCTTATTACGAGCGGATATTTCATAGGTGCAGGAATCGTATTACGAATGGATATGCTGATGTGCATGTTTATTGTGTTGGCTCTGTACACCTTTTACCAGATGTATGCCGGGAAAGGCACCAAATATAGCAGCTATCTATTTCCGGTTTATACCTTTATGGCACTTTTCACCAAAGGTCCTTTTGGATTATTGATTCCCATATTATCCGTTATCGCTTTCCTGACCGTGAAAGGCGAACTGAAAACCTTTGGACGTTACTGGGGCGTTAAGGCATGGAGTATTCTGTTGGCAGGTTCAGCTATCTGGTTTACGGGAGTCTTTATGGAGGGTGGATATAACTATCTGCACAATTTGCTGTTTAACCAAACGGTAAACAGAGCAGTCGATTCGTTTCACCACAAGAAACCATTTTATTTCTATTTTAAGGTGATATGGTATTGTTTGGCTCCGTGGTCTTTACTGTTTATAGGAATTCTATTCGCAGGAATAAAAGCCCGACTAATCAATACAGATCTGAAGAAATTCTTTCTTACCATCATTACCCTTACGTTCGTAGTGCTTTCTCTGGTTAGCTCAAAGGTAGAAGTTTACTTGCTCCCTGCGTTTCCTTTTTTTGCTTATCTGGCAGTGTTGCTATTGCAAAAAGTAAATCAAAGCAAGTTCGTCTATGCACTTTTAGCCATTCCGTTGGTAATTATAGGAGCAGCATTTCCTGCAATAATCATATTAAACAGAATTAAACCGGTAGCTCTTTTAAATACTCCGCTAATATACGTTTTAACCGCGTTTTTAATGGTTATATCCATTGTGGCTCTTTATTATTTGTACAAGCAAAAGAGTCTGAATAAGTCAATCAATACACTTGCTGCAGGATTACTCATTACCATTTTTGCCGGATCGTTCTTTATACCTTCCTACAACGAATACATTGGCTACGGAGAGATGTGCAAAACAGGAGAGGAGATTGCCCACCAGAAAGGAATAGATACATTCTACTACTATAATGCAGGTAGGATGGAAAATATAGATGCTTATCTGAAAAGGGACTTAAAAGAGCTTAAAGAAGTTGATTTGAACAAGAAACAATGCGGCAAAGCTATATTGTTTGTCCGTATAAAAGATGTAAACAGAACCCCTTCTCTAAAGAAAATGGTAGAAGATAAAGAGAAAATAGTAAAAGGTGATTGTTACATCATAATTCTATAAAATAGGTTTTATGAAGAAGATATTAGTAACAGGTGCAGCCGGATTTATAGGCTATCATATAGTAAAGAGATTACTGGAACGAGGAGACAAGGTAGTAGGTATTGATAATATTAATAGTTACTACGACGTTAGATTGAAATATAGCCGTTTGAAAGAAACCGGTATAAACGAGGCAGAGATAGCCGACAAAGAAGTGGTTCAGAGCGCTACATATTCTCATTATCGCTTCATTAAGTTAGATCTCACGGAAAGAGATGAGCTAAACAAGTTGTTCGAGACCGAGAAGTTCGATGTGGTTTGTAATCTGGCAGCTCAGGCGGGCGTTCGTTATTCCATTGATCATCCATTTTCGTATATTGAATCAAATATTGTAGGCTTTGCCAATGTGCTCGAAGCTTGCAGACAGAACCGGGTGGAGCACTTTGTTTACGCCAGCTCCAGCAGTATTTACGGACTGAATGAGAAGGTTCCGTATTCGGAAGACGATCAGGTGGACAGACCTGAAAGCTTGTATGCTGCGACAAAAAAAGCAGACGAACTGATGGCTCATGCTTATAGTCACTTGTATCAGTTGCCCACTACCGGTGTGCGCTTCTTTACCGTCTATGGTCCGTGGGGAAGACCGGACATGGCTCCGTTTCTTTTCATGAAATCTACCATGAACGGAACACCGATTAAAGTATTTAACCATGGAAATCTGGAACGCGATTTTACATATATAGATGATGTGGTTCATGGACTTGAAAAGATTATTGATAAACCATCTGCCGGACAGACTCCTTATAAAATCTACAATATAGGCGATTCCAGCCCTGTGAAACTAATGGACTTTATTCACACCATTGAAGCCGTTACAGGCAAAGAGGCTGTGAAGGAATATGTAGGCATGCAACTCGGTGATGTTTATCGCACTTATGCAGATGTATCGCTGCTGGAAAAGGACTTCGGATACAAACCCCAAACATCCATTCAAGAGGGCATAGGAAGGTTCTATGACTGGATTGTATCTTACGGAATTTCTTTTTGATTAGACGGATATATATGTAACATTTCAGCTGTAAGCTTATAGCTTTTGAAAAAGTTCCATTTACTTTTGAAGTATAATTTATCGGTGATTAATTGAAATTCATTGGTGAATAGTTGTACGATCACTGGTAAATGGATTTTTTTTATTGGTGAATGTGGGGAGAAATATGCTATTTCTTTGATTTTTGATATGGATATTATTCTATTTATGAGTCTTTATTTTGTATATTTGTAAAAACAGTGATCAAATAATACTCTATGAAAAGCTTAATAATACCTATTATTACAACAATTATTATATCAATTGCTGTAAATAATTCATTTATTTCTCAGAATAAAACTTTATCATCGAAAGAAAAAAAAGACACTTTAAATTATTATTGGCAACCAGATTATGACGTTTATAAATTTGATACTGTTGTTAATCATATAGCATATAAAATAAAAACTTATTGTTTAAATGATAGTGCTGTCTATCATGAAACATTTTCTGAAGAAAGAGACAAAAATAAAAATCTGATAGAGTTTAGTGTTGCTCATAATTATGCGACAGATATTATAATTAAATATGCCGATAGCAGAATAAAAAAGATCCATTTAAGAAAAGAGAATTTTAAAAATAGTTTATCTCCAAGATTTCTTAAAATTGCGCATATGTGGAAAAATCAGTTTTCACGTGTATATCATAACCAGCTCATTTTTCGTGCAACATTTGCAAAACCCGATACGGATTATCAAATTGCAATTCTTTATTTGATTACTAATCAAGGCAAACTTAAAATACTTAAGCTTGAAGATGAATCATATAATGGTTCAGAGGATTAATTTATTTAATTAGTAATGCTTGCTTATTTCTTTATACAAGCCAATAAAATCAGTATTTCTTAAAAAATAAATCTATAGAAATAGTTTTGAGTTAAAATAATTAACCTATCTTCGCGCCTCAATTTTAATATTACTATTAAAACTAATTTTATGAAAATAGAAACAAAAAGATTATCCCAACTAATGGAGGCCGGAATTGAATCTCTTGATATTACTATTACAATTGAAGATATAGTGAATCAGGATATATCGGCCCAAATGGCTATTCTTTCTGCAATTCTTGATAATGAGGACTTTGCTATATATTTTAGAGAAAAAGTAAACATCGTTTTTACGGGCATAAATCCTGGAGATAAGAATCTTTGGGAAATACCTGAGGTGAGAAAATACATTCAAAAACTTGATGATGAGTTTCCATATTGGCTCTATTTTTTATCAAAAGAAAGTGGCGACTTAAACTTGATTTATGAGTGTCGTATGATACCTTTTTTAAATAATGAAGATGAGTTCGACTTGAATTTCGCTGAATTTAAAGATAGTGTTCAGAATAGATGGATGCCGGCGCTGAATGAGGTTTGCGCGTATACTGATATGTCCGACGAGGAAACACAACAAATGTGCATGAGTTTTTATCGTTATATGCTAAAAAAGTGAATTGCATAGTTCTTCGAACTTTATTTTAGTTTCAAAGACTTGTAGAAAAATAAAAATCAACCTTTTTAAGTGGATTTTGAAAAATCAACCTTTTTAAGTGGATTTTGAAAAATCAACCTTTTTAAGTGGATTTTGAAAAATCAACCTTTTTTAAGTGGATTTTTGCTAAAAAGTAATATCTTTGTGAAACAAAAGATATATAATATGCATATTCAAGGAGTTATTACTGGTGATATTGTTGATTCAACAAAAGTAGAATCTAATAAGAGAACTGAATTGTTGCTGGCTCTCAAAGAAACTATTGCGGATATCCGTCAGCACATAGGAGTCGTGGAATTTGAAATCTATAGGGGGGATAGCTTTCAGATAATTATACCAGATTCTGTGAATGCATTACGCATTGCTATACTGATACGGTTAGGACTGCAGCGCAAAACTCCCAATGAGAACATTAGATCTCAAAAATGGGATGCCCGTATTTCTTTAGGTATAGGAGATATTTCTTTTAGTGCTTCATCAATATTAGTATCTGATGGAGAGGCTTTCAGAAATTCCGGGAGAGCATTTGATAAATTAGGGAGAAATGATTTTCTGATTGTAAATACTCCATGGATTGAAATTAATAATGAATTAGAGGTTTCAACCAAGTTTGCAGATATATTGATTAACAGTTGGAGCTATTTGCAGATAGAGGTTATATACCATTACCTATTAAGAAAAATGACTCAGAAAGAGTTGGCTAAAGTTTTGAATCTTTCTCCACAAACTCTAAATAAGAGAATTGTTAATGCCAAGGTTGAAGCAATTGAAAAATATATAGCCAGATTTGAAGAAATAATAAAAGAGAAAGATGGAGTTGAATAGTGTAGAATTGCTTATACGTTTGATTTTTGCACATATCGTTGCCGATTTTATTTTGCAACCTAAGTGGATGGTTGATAAGAAAAAGAATAAAAATAGGCTAATTCACATATTACATGGTGCAATTCAAGGATTAGCAGTATATATTGCTGTATGGAATTTCAAGGCGTGGTATGTGTTTTTCGTTTTGTTGATATCTCATTTATGCATTGATTATTGGAAAGTAACCAAAAAAGAAAGGCTTTGTTCGTTTATAGTTGACCAATGTCTTCATCTTTTCGTTATTATTCTTTTATGGATTTTTGTAACTAATCAATCAGAAGAGGCTGTACAATTTATTGGGCAATGCTTAGTGAATAAAAACTTTTGGATAATTTTAACGGGATATTTGTTCGTTTTTAAGCCTACATCAATCTTTCTATATCTCTTTACCAAACGTTGGAAAAAAGGTAATGATAAATCTGGGAGTCTTCAAGATGCCGGTAAATGGATAGGATATCTTGAACGTTTTCTAATCCTTACTTTTATTCTTATGGGAGTAATGCAAGGAATAGGATTTCTTCTAGCTGCAAAGTCTGTGTTTAGGTTTGGGAGTTTGAATGATGGGAAAGAGCTAAGGAATACTGAATATATATTGATAGGAACATTGGCTAGTTTTGTTATTGCAATATTGATAGGCTTGGTAATGGCTAAGTCTATTTCATACTAAATATAGTTTGATCCCCCTAATATTCATAATATTAGGGGGATCAAACTCAAACCGCATTATCTTCTCTGCTCGGCAATATTAAGCTTCACCTCCTCCGCTCGGTTCCAGTACTTCTTTCCGGCTTTGAGGTTTCCTGCCTTTTTGTTTCCTGCCTCTCTGTTGTTCTTGACTGTCTAACAGGAGCGTCACTTCGTTTTGGAGTTACCGTACGATTTTGTGTAGGTTCGGTTCTTCTTTGAGGTGATGTTGCATCTTGTTGTCTCAAGGGTCTGTTTACATCTGTGGGCGTAGTTCGGGGGACCCGCGCAGGCTGATCAACATCTCGACGAGGAACGGCTGGAGCATCTATTCTCTGGGGAATATCCTTCTTTTCGGGTTGCTTGATTGGGCCGTTAATCGGGTTTACTCTCAGATTCTGATTCGGAATCTCTTTGTCAGGAGTCCGTATTACATTATCTCTTTTGATAACCCGAGACGGAGCAGTTTCTCTGGTGTTTCTGTCTCTGTTAATCTGAGGTCGGTAAATACGTAATTCATTATTTCTTATTTCTTGTCCGGGCCTATTACTTTCGCGGACAGAATATCTGTTGACTGTAGTGCCCGATGCTCTTTGAACAGATTCTCTGTCGGGCCCATAGTTGTAGGTGGTATTCCGTTTTCTGTCTTTGTACGTCCTGTCTATAACTGTAGAAGTTCTCATAATTCTTTCGTGACCCGATTGATCAACATAATAGCGATAGATGTTTCGCCTTCCAAAGTCTCTCTCTTTTACAAAGCACCAATGATCATTGTGTCTGTCATATCGTTCATCGAAAATGAAGTTTATATCCATTCCCGGACCAATTGGCGACCAGCCGTAATAGCCATTGCCATGAAGCCAGTAAACCCATGATGGGCCCCATTCGTAACCGGGCACCCAGAACCATCCCAATGCGTTGTTGAATCCCCAGCGGCCATAGTGGAACACTGCCCATCCCCAGTTATAATCGGATATCCACGACCAGCCATATTGTGTCAGCACCCAATAACCGTTGGTGGAATAGGGAGCGAAGGTTTCGCGTACATAAGGAATCCAGATGTAACCGTAGCTTGGATAGTCAACCCATTGACCATAAGAGCCCAGCTGGTCATAGAAAACCTGGAAGCTGACAGGTGTATCATCATAATATGTGTCTCTAGATAATGTTGCACATGAAGTGGTCAATACAAATAATAGAGCGAAGATTTGAATGTTTATTTTCATGGCTAGCTAGTTTTTTTGATTGAAGTATATTCCTGTATAAATAACAATGCAAATGGAATAATGGTTCTGTTATAATAAGATGATAACTTGCATTTTGATTACAGCGGTGAATATAAAAATAAAGGCTAAACCCGTTGTGTGAGCTCAGCCTTTACTTCTATAGTTTAGTGAAACGTATTATTTCAACCATTTATCCAGCCATGCAGCAAAGGTTCTTTGCCACAGGATGCCGTTTTGTGGTTTAAGTACCCAGTGGTTCTCGTCAGGATAAATAAGCAACTGTGCAGGAACACCTCTTAGTTTGGCTGCATTGAAGGCAGACATACCCTGTGAAGCGAGAATTCTGTAGTCCTTTTCTCCGTGGATGCAGAGGATAGGAGTATCCCATTTGTCTACAAATTTATGTGGAGAGTTGGCAAATGTGCGTTGTGCTGTGGCATTGTTCTTGTCCCAGTATGCACCACCCATATCCCAGTTTGCAAACCACATCTCTTCTGTTTCCAGATATTGCTGTTCCATGTTAAAGATACCATCGTGAGCAATAAATGCTTTGAAACGCTTGTTGTGATGTCCGGCAAGCCAGTAAACAGAGAATCCTCCGAAGCTGGCACCAATGCATCCTAGTTTATCGGCATTTACATAAGGTTCTTTTGCCATCTCGTCGATAGCAGAAAGATAATCCTTCATGCACTGACCACCGTAGTCTCCACTGATTTCTTCGTTCCATTCCTTACCGAATCCAGGTAAGCCGCGACGGTTAGGAGCTACAACAATATAATCGTTTGTTGCCATCATCTGGAAGTTCCAACGGTATGACCAGAACTGGCTTACAGGTGACTGTGGACCACCTTCGCAATAAAGCAGGGTAGGATATTTCTTGTTAGGATCGAATTTAGGAGGATAAATAATCCAGGTTAGCATATCCTTGCCATCAGTAGTTTTAATCCAGCGTTCTTCCACTTTTGACATCTCTACCTGATCGTAGATATGCTTGTTTTCGAAAGTAAGCTGTTTAGCTTCACCTTTCATGGAAACGGCATAGATTTCATCGCCCATGCTCATAGAGTGGCGGGTAGCAATCAGCTGTTTGCCATTAAGTTTAAGAGCAGCATAGTCGTGAACACCTTCGGTAAGCTTTTGTTGCTTTTTGCCTTCAATATCTACTTTGTAGATTTGAGAAGTTGCATGCCATACACCGGTGAAGAAAAGGCTTTTGCTATCGCTGTTCCAGATGAATCCTTCCACACTAGAATCGAATGCTTTGCTTACGAACGTTTTTTGGCCGGTAGCTAGATTCATTACGAACAAACGATTCTGATCACTTTCATATCCATCGTGCTCCATGCTTTGCCATGCAATATACTTTCCGTCCGGAGAGTATTGAGGATTGGTGTCATAACCCATCATACCTTCGGTGATGTTCTTTGTCTGCTTGGAAGTCAGATTATACACATAGATATCCGAATTGGTAGAAACGGCATAATCTATCCCGGTCTTTTTACGAGAAGTATAAGCAATGTTCTCGCCTTTAGCATCCCATGCTAGTTGCTCAATGCCACCAAAAGGTTTCATTGGCGATTCGTATGGCTGGCCATCCATGATGTCTGTAATATTTGTAAGCGCAGAGCCATCAAAGTCGGCTACAAAAGGGTGGGGAACAGTAGTTACCCATTCATCCCAGTGCTTGTACATCAGATCTTCAACAACTAGTCCGCTAGCCTTGGGAAGGTCAGGGTATTTGTCGGCTGTAGTTGTGCCATACTTAACTTGTGAAATGAAAAGTACTTTTTTCCCGTCGGGAGAGAAAGAGAAACCTTCAATGTCTTTGTCGAAATTAGAAAGTTGTTTGCGATCTGTACCGTCCGGATTCATTTCCCAAAGCTGACTGCTACCGCTTTCTGTGCATATAAAGGCAATTTTACTTCCGCCTTTTGTCCAGATAGCTTCATTCTCGCCAAATGAAGTGTGGGTAATTTGCTTGTTGTCTGTACCGTCTGCGTTCATCACAAAGACTTCTCTGTTGCTTTTGTTTTGTGGTACACTGTAGTAAGCAACCGTATAAACGATTTTCTTACCATCCGGTGAAACATTAAACCCGCCAATTCTTCCCATTGCCCAAAGAGCTTCAGGAGTCATTCGTCCGCCTTTGATTACTATATCGGACTTTCCGATAAGCGGCTCGCTCTTGTCTCCTGCAGCTTCTGCCGTAAGTGTTCCGGCAAGCATTAGTGCTGCTGACATCGTTACTAATTTTGATTTTTTCATATAATTAAATGAATTATTTATTCGTAATGCGAAATTAATCATTCTGGGGTGATTATTTATTCTTTCGAGGAATAAATATAACAGAAAAATGTATTTCAAGAAAATGCAATAAAAAAGGCGAAGATTGCTATTCTTCGCCTTTAAATTTATAGATTCTGTTATGAATTATTTTCCGCGTTTCAAACGTTCAGCTTTTAAACGATCACGTTCTTTAGCCATACGTTCCTGTTGTTCCTGCATATCAGCCATTTTAGCCATTAAGCCGGTTTTCTTCTTAGGTTTGTCGCTGCTTTTATAAGCTTCTAATTTGGCAAGAATCTTATCGTCGCTAACAACCTTTTTAAGAACAACCATTGTAATGATACTAATCAGGGTAGAAAGTAAATAGTAGTAGTTCAAACCTGATGCATAATCGTTCAAAATAAAGATGAACATGATTGGCATTACATACATCATAGCTTTCATACCTGGCATTTGTTGCTGACCGGTATCTTGCTGATTCATGGTGTACTTAGTATTCAGGATGTTTGCCAATGACATTAACAAACAGAACAAACTGATGTGATTTCCTACAAACGGAATATGTTGGTTCCATTGAATAAATGCATCGAATGTTGAAAGGTCATCTGCCCAAAGGAAGCTTTGCTGACGTAACTCAATAGCACTAGGTACGAACATGAACAGTGCGATAACAATTGGCATCTGAAGTACCATTGGTAAGCATCCGCTCATTGGACTTACACCATATTTGCTGTAAAGAGACATTGTTTCCTGTTGTTTCTTCAAGGCATCTTCTTTCTTGGGATACTTTTGGTTAATTATGTCGATCTGTGGTTTCAGAACTCTCATTCTGGCAGATGACATATATGACTTAAATGTAAAGTAGAAAATAACCGCTTTTACAATTACAGTCATAAAGAATAGTACCCATCCCATGCTTAATCCAAGACCTGTAAGCCAGTCGAATACATTAATAGTAAACACTTTGTTTATCCAGCGAAGAAAAGACCATCCTAGTGGAACAAGCTTATCAAGCTCAAGTTTGTTACTATCGTCTTTACCTGCATCAAATGCTTTAAGTGTTTTGTAATGGTTAGGACCAAAGTAGAAATGCATGTTGGTAGCCTTAGAACCCTTAGCATCGAAGTAAGTAGTCATTGTTGATGAGTAATTCTTCAGATAACCGCTACCTTCAGTTTCTAAGCTAGATTTCAAAACATTCTTTTCGAAATCCTGATCGGCAATAAATACAGAAGAGAAATATTGAGTTTTGTAACCAATCCATTTTAATCTTCCTGTTATTGAAGCGTCTGCATTCTTGCTTTCAGAGAGATTTTCGGTGTCGGCACCGTCGTACTTATACATCAGGTAAGCATAACGACCTTCGTTCTTGTATCCACGTTCTGCCTGACGAAGTTTCTGATTCCATTCAATATCTACGTAATTAACGCTTGGAGACAGCTTATCGAGCATTCCGTTAGCTTTAATACTGAAATCGACCATGTAGTTTCCTTTATGCATGGTATAAGTGAAATCGATATAGCTATCATTGCTGGCAGCCAGACGCATTGTAACCGAAGAGTCGCTCTTGTTTACAGTCTGGAAATAATAATCCTTAGTTTCAATCTTTTCTTTCTTGTTATAGAAGAAGAAATTCATACTAACATCGTCTTTGTCGAATAAAACCAATGGCTTTTTGTCCTGACCGTTGTATTTCTTCAACATGGCAGAGTAAACTCGTCCGCCTTTGTTTGAGAATGTTAGTTTTACTAAATCATTTTCAATAGTAGTAAAGCTTTCAGTTCCTTTCGCTGCATTGTGGAAAGTAGCCGCTGTGTCAACAGACTGAGCTGTTACAGAGTCTGCAAAAGCAGCAGCTTTAGCTTTGTTGGCAGTATCTTTCTTAGCCAGGGTTTGAATGGAATCCTGAAAGTGTTTCTGGGCAATAAGTTGTTGTTCGCTGGGCCGTTGTAAAAAGGTGAAACCTATTAAAACAGCTGCAATCAGTCCGAATCCCACTAAGGTGTTTTTGTCCATAATTACAAGTTATACATTTATATTTTTAAAGTCTTATTTATTAATAGCGGCCTTAATAAAGGATACAAACAGCGGGTGAGGATTAAGCACTGTACTGCTGTATTCCGGGTGGAATTGTGTACCAATATACCAACGTAGATTAGGAATTTCTACAATTTCTACCAAGTCTGACTCCGGATTAATTCCCACACACTTCATACCAGCCTTTTCATATTCTGCTTTGTATAAGTTGTTGAATTCATAACGGTGACGGTGACGTTCCTGAATATGCTCTTTCTTATATGCT
>Ga0316601_100000243_pt1 | contig 22029 bp, 17 predicted proteins | sample OWC_soil_day5_no_FD_207663 | JGI IMG/M metagenome (GOLD analysis project Ga0316601, IMG submission 207663) | Wetland soil microbial communities from Old Woman Creek delta, Ohio, United States - OWC_soil_day5_noCT | ecosystem: Environmental > Terrestrial > Soil > Wetlands | place: USA: Ohio... | reverse complement strand
TGAGCATACGGTCGCCCTGTGACGATAGGATGTAGCCGGCCAACAACGTCTGTACTTCAAGGAACTGGTCTTGCGCGAGAGGCGACCATCGTGCGAACTCGGCGGGCAACGACGCGAGAAGTTCCCGTACGACGTCGCGCTCCGCTGTGGCAGCCCGCTGCTCTGCCGAGAACAGGCGGCGCAACTGCGCGGTTGTGCGCCACCGAATGCCGTGACCGAAACCAGGCGATTGCCAATCCGAGAGGTCCTGACCGAAGAACTGTCTCGTCATCGCCCGCTGCGCGACTGGAGAGCGGGCGAGGTACGGATAGAGCCGCTCGAGCAGGCGCGGCCGGCGCTCAGACGTCGGCTGGCAGGCCCAGAACCGGCGGACCTTCGCTTCACGGAACAAGTCGTAGCCGGCGAACATTTCGTCGGCGCCCTCGCCCGTCAGCACCACCTTGATGCCTGCGTTGTGCACCAGCGCCGAGAGCAGAAGCAACGGCGCCGGTGCAGTACGGAGGATCGGTCGCTCGGCGTGCCACACGACGTCGGGAAAGACACGGGCGATGTCGGCGCGTGACACCATGATCTCCCGATGTTCGCTGCCAAGCCGCTGCGCCATCAGCCGTTGGTACCGGGTCTCATCGTACTCGGTGTCCTCGAACCGAATGGAGAAAGTACAGAACTTCTCGCCCTTTGCACGGAGTGCGAGGGCTGCCACGAATGAGCTGTCCAGGCCGCCGGAGAGGTAGCTTCCGACGGGAACGTCCGTCCGGAGCATGCGCAGACTCGTGGCCTGTTCGAGTGCCGCCCGCGTCGCTTCCGCCGCGTCTGCGAGTGACCCCTGGAACTGGGCGCACTGGCCAGTGGGGTACTTGGGGCTCCAGAAGCGCCTCTCCTCAACGCGAGCTCCCGCGTACGTACGCACGTGACCCGGCTCCAGCTCCACGACACCTCGAAAGACAGTCTGCGGCGGTACCGTCGTCCAGAACGTGAACACCTGGTCGAAGCCGATGGGGTCGAATTCCCGTGGGATACACGGATCAGCCGCGAAGATAGCTTTGATCTCGCTCGCGAAATAGAGACGACCGGCATGTTCACAGAAGTAGAGGGGCCGGACCCCGAGAGGGTCACGAGCGATCACCAGGCTGCGGGTTCTTTCGCTCCACATCGCCAGCGCCCACTGACCGTTGAAGCGCTCAAACGCGTGCTCTCCCCACGATTCGTAGGCATGAACGATCACCTCGGTGTCGCTCTGCGTACGGAAGCGGTGGCCGAGGGCCACAAGCTCGGCCCGAAGCTCGACATAGTTGAACACCTCTCCGTTGAACGTGATCCAGATCGTTCGGTCTTCGTTCGAGAGCGGTTGCTGGCCGGTGACGAGATCGAGGATCGACAGGCGCGCATGACTCAGGCCCGCGCGTCGATCCCGGTACACACCAAACTCGTCTGGCCCTCGGTGTCGGAGTGCCCCCGCCATTAAGGACAGCTGTTCGATAGTCGGGGGCGCAACGTCATCCCGGAGAGTGAGGATACCGGCTATTCCGCACATGCGGGCGTGATCTCCTCAACCGGCTTCACCAGCATCGGCGCTGCATGCAGGTATCTGGTGGTTCGGCGCTTCTGGTCGATGTCGCGGTACACGCGCTCCACCTGCTCTGGCGTAAGCCCTGCACCCGCCGCCACAGTGGCTGGTGGCACGTCGTGGTTCCGACCGTACAGACAGAGGTCCATCTTGTCGTAGGGAAGCGCGAAGTAGAACTCCTCCTGCGTCTGAGGCATCGAGAACGTGTCAGTCGTCGGCGGGCGGGTCCGGATCTCCTCCGGTACCCCGAGATACTCGGCGAGAGCGTAGACCTGCGTCTTGTATAGATGCGCGATTGGCTTGAAATCCGCAGCGCCGTCACCCTGCTTGACGAAGAAGCCCTGGTCGTACTCGAGGCGGTTCGGCGTTCCCGCCGCGGCGAAATTCAGGCGGTCAGCGTGATAGTAGACCATCATTGCCCGTGTCCGCTGCTTGAAGTTCGTCGCGGCTACAAGCTGCAGATTGGTGCTGAGCGGCATCCGCGCGGTCCTGCGCTGGCCGTCTGGAGTCTCAATCGTCAGATGCGCGACATTCAAGCGTTCCCTGTCCAGAATTGACGGCAATGTGATCTTGCAGCGGTACCCCTCTGCGTATCCCGGGAACACGAGCCGGATGGCCTCGGCCTGTCGCCTGTAACACCCCGCGGCAGAGAGGATGGGTGTGATGTCCTCGACGATCGTCTGAATCTCGAGATGATCGGCGAGGAGATGGCCGAGGCGGAGCGCATCGGAGGACGAATCGCGCTCGGGCATGATCAGGCCAAGCACACCCCCTCGTCCGAGCGCCTCCACACATACGCAGGCGACCACAGAACTGTCTATGCCGCCCGAGAGCGCTATCACGCAGCCTCGTCGTCTGAGAGTTCCCAACACCTGCGCGCGAATCGCTGCTACAATCTCATCGACTGCCTGGCGAGGGTCGATTTCGAGCAGGTGGCTGGAAAACACCTTGGCCGCTCCCTTTCTGGAGCCTCTGCAACGAGAAGCCCCGTCACTTGGGTGAAGACAGACTAGCCAGCATCACCAGCAGTTCTTCGGCTACTCGTCGGCGGCCGACTTCATTCAGGTGTTCGCCGTCGGCAGTGTACGGGGCAGACAAGGTACGCACAACTGTTCCCTTGAAGGTCACCGTCTGGGGTCGACCTTCTGGATCGGTCGACTCGACGGCTGCTAGGTCGAACACTGGTTCCCGGCCAGCATACCCGTGCCGCATCCGTTCGTTGAATTGCTCCCTTCGTACATTGTCCGCATACCCATATGGGGCTCTGCCGATCAGCTTCTTGACTTCGGCCTTGAGACCCGACTGGACATGCACGATCGGTGCGGTCACGTGGACAAACACCACTCGTGGGCACACAGCCCTCAAGCGCGCCATGGTCTGGCTGTAGTGGCTGAACACGGTGTCCACATCGGTGCCTGCCGTAATGTCGACGTAGCAGTACTTGTGAAACGCGATATCCAAGGGAGCACCGAGGCCGCCTTGGATCCGAGCGGCGAAGTCGTCGCTCTTGAAGGCGGGCTGCCAGTTCTTTCCGATGCTCCCGTGAGCGAAGAAGCCGCCCGAATTGGGCAGCGGGCCTTCAATGTCGAGCACTTTCAGAGGCGGTGCTGGAGTGACTCGTATCAAATCGGCAACACCGTCCATGATATTCGCGCCGACCGACTGGTGGCCGAAGAAGATCCGCCTGCCTGCCAGTTCTGCCTTGGCGCTTTCAGTGAGCTCACTGATTGAGTGAACCGGTCTACGCGGATGGTTGACCGATGTCCTCACGCACGCGATGCATAAGAGCCCCACAACAACTGCGAACCGACGCACCCTCATCTTCCTCTCCTCGCCCCAGTTCGCCCCAACTTGCAGTTGACAACTGCGCGTTGCTCTCGACGGTCGCTGCGCGCCGCAACTGACCCCCAGGGTCATTATGGGTCTCCGAGGTGGCTTGTCAACATGTCGTCGCCAGTATGTCGTCGCCAGTATGTCGTCGCCAGTAATGTCGTCGCCAGCAAGCTCGAACATCCCGCAACGACTCTGACCTAGCCGCGGAACGATTTCGTTCAAGAGAGCCAGCGCGCCATGGCGTGTAGACTGGGCCGTCGGCTAGTGGACTGACGGAACTACCGGCCTTCCAGTTGGGTGAGACGGCGAGAAGCCTCCAATCTATCGGGAAGTAGCGTCAGCGACAAGCGCGCGGCGTAGATTGCCTGAGACGGCTGTCGCTGCTGCTCCCAGTACTGCGACCACACGTCCAATTCGCTGACAATGGCATCGATGGGGGCCAGCAGCTCTTTGGCTGACTCCAGCTGGCCGGTCCAGGCGTAGGCCAGGCCGAGCGCCTTCCGCGTGGCCGGATTGCCGGGATCCGCCTGCCACGCGACCTCCAGATGATCCCGTGCCTCATCGAAGCGTCTCGCGTCGATCGCAAGGATTCCGAGCCGGCGCCGAGCCGTCGGCTGCTGGGGGTTGAGCCGGACGGCTCGTTCGAAATACCACTGAGCCTGCGTCAGCGCCTGCGTACGATCGGCTGGCGCGAGACCGCCGAGCTCTGCGCGCGCTTCGGCCAGCATGCCCTGGTTCGTCTGCCACGTCGCCTCGCACGGGCGCAGGTACGGCGATGCCAGAGCGAGAAACGCAGTCACTGCAACAACAGGGGCGGCTGCGACGCCTGCCGTGACCGGCAGCCGGCCTCGCTTGAGCCTGGCCGCCAGGAGCCCGAGCAGGATGAACAACGGTGCCATCGTCCAGCGATCCACCGATTGGCGTGCGTCCATCAGCCCGTGCACCAACACAACCAACGCACCTACCCACACGCCGCGGAACCGTGTGCCAAGCTCGGCCCGTTCACCCGCCACGATGGCTGCCAGGACCGAAGCCACCAGCGCCGTCCAGGACAGGATGCCCGCCAGCCCGTACTCCAGCCACACGCTGAGGTAGAGGTTGTGAGCATACGTGAGAAACGGCACCTGGATCAGCAGCGCGTAGCGCGAAAGCGCCATCGCGAATTGGTCACCCGGCCCGATTCCCGTGAATGGAAACCCCTGAATGAGGACGAGGCTGTTGCGGTAGACGTTGAGCCGGTCCGGGCGATCGAAGATCCCTCCAAGCTGGTACCCAGCGCCTGACGGTCCAACGGCATGAGCTGCTACCGCGACGACCAGCATCGTGACAACCGCACACGCGAACGCGCCAGCCTTGCCGGCGTACCCCGAACGGGTGTCCCCCGCGCTCGCCAGCGCCCATGCCACAGTACCGGCACAAAGTGCAACCCATGCTCCTCGTGACGCGACGAGCGCAATCGCGAACAGCATCACCATACCGCTCGCACCAGCCGCGAGGCGCCATCCTATTTCGGTTCGCCGGAGGGCCAGTGCCGCGGCCAGCGGCACCAGGCCCTCAAGCAGCGTGGCAACGCTATTGGACATGGGCGCCCAGTGGCCAAAGCGGGGCAAGATGCTCCCAACGGCCTGGCCGATCCGCGACAGGGCAGGCACCTTGACGTCGTAGCCGAGGTAGGAGAACTGGAGCACCACGTAGAGAGCGATGGAGCCACCGGCGGCGATGCAGAGCCCGGCTGCGACTCGCCAGACGCGCCGGCGGCAGCACAGCCGCGAAAGCAGCACGTAGATGGCGATGAAGGCCCAGAGCCATAGCACGGCCATCTGTGCCGACCGCCGGTCCCAGGCAACGCCAAGCGCGACAACGGAACTGACGGCCAGCGCGGCGAGCGGCCCGTCGAACCACAGGAGGGCACGGAGCACTGACGGGGCGAGGTTACGTCTCACTTCGAGGCCTTGAGGGATTGTGGGCCGCCCAAACTCCACGCGCCTCTTCATATACCTCTGTCAAACGCTTTGCGACCTCGCCCCAGTCGTGGTGCTGTTCGACGTACCGTCGGCCGTTCGCCGCGAGATACGCCCGCAACTCCGAGTCCAAGAGAATGCGGACTACTTCCCGGGCGAGCGCGTCACCTCCATCGCCGACGAGGAAATCGCGGCCCACCTCTGCCTGCAGGCTGCCGGCGGCGCATGGGGTAGTCACAACCGGCACGCCCGACGCCATCGCCTCCAGCACCTTGTTCTGGATGCCGGCGCCGTAGAGGACGGGTGCGGCCGCAACGGTCGCCTGTGCGAACCACGGTCGCATGTCCTCGACGTACCCGGTTACTACAACGCGGGGATCCGACGACAGGACGAGCACTTCCCTAGGCGGTCCCTTTCCGGCGATCACGAGTCTAGCGTCCGGGCAGATTCCCCATACGGCCGGCATGACCTCACGCGCCAGGAAGAGTGCCGCCGCCGCGTTGGCGTGATAGCTCATCTTCCCGCTGAACAGGACCGTCGCCGGAACCGATGGCAGCCCGCCGGGCCGGAAATAGCTGGTGTCCACACCGTTCGGGATGACCGCCACCGTGCGCTCGGCGGCTGGACCGGCGAGCCCGATGAACTCGTCTCGATCCCGGGGAGAGGTGATGATCGTCCGGTCGAATTCTCGAGGAGCCCGCGCTTCGAAGCGCCGGGTCCGGCGCAGGTCGGCGATTGCCATCATCCGCTGGCTCAGCCCGGGCGCCCGGCGGGCCGCCTGCTCGAACAGGAGCGTGATGGAATCCACCGAGTCGAAGACGCGCGCGAGCGTGGTGATCCGGCGCGCCAGCACCGCGCCGCGCAGGTGTTCGACGTGAAGGACATCGAACGCGGCCGGGTGCGCAAGGTCCCGGAGGTGATGCTCGAGTCCGGGGTGGTGCGAATACGCCGCCTGCAGCGGCAGCCGGCCGGGAAGTGCGGTAAGACCGTTCCACAATGTCCGCGCCCGCGACATTGGAAACACATCGACACGGATGCAGATCCCCCGGAGCGCGTCGATCGACGCCCACTGGTCCTCCGGCGGCTGCAGCGCGACGAGATGAACCGAATGCCCCTCGCCGGCCAGCGCACGGATAAGCTGGTACGGCCTGACCCGGATTGCCGACGGGATGTACGGCGTGACGAAGAGAATGCGCATCAGCGGGTGTCGTCAGGAAGCTTAACCCTCGCGCTCTCGTGCGTCCGCCCCTGGTTCCGGTACAAGCTCACCCAGAACTGCCGCACGCCCCTGAGCTTCGCGCGGTTCTTGCCCGGCTCTCGCCGCAACTGCCTGATGAACCCGGCCGCATTCACCAGGCTCACGAAGACCGCGGTGGACAGGCCGTGGTTCTTGCGGAAGTACCGCAGTTTCGTTTCGACGAGGAGTGCCAGCGTCCAATCGCTCGCCTGTTCTGAGCTCTTTCCGCGATAGTGGAGCATCTCGACATGGGGCAGCGCGTACACCTTCCAGCCCGCCTTCCTGGCACCGAAGCACCAGTCGAGTTCCTCGGTGTAAAGGAAATACTGCTCATCAAGCGGGCCAATCCTGTCGATGACCGCCTTGCGGATCATGAGGCAGGCACCGTCAACCCAGTCGCACTCGTAGGGCAAAGATCCCGAGGGGGGAACCGGCTCGTCGCCCACCACGAGCCTGAGCGCCTTGCCGACATTCCTTGACATCCGGACCTCGGAGAGCGGCGTCGGGAAGTTGTACCCGCACGACTGGAAGGTCCCGTCAGGGAACAGGATCCTGGGTCCACAGATCCCGACGTTCTCATTCTCGTCGAGGAAAGCGGCCATTTCCGCAATCGTGTGGGGGAAAACAACGGTGTCTGGATTCAGGAGCAGTACGTGGCGCCCGCAGGCCCGGCGAATCGCCAAGTTGTTGGCCGCAGCGAAGCCGCGGTTGTCCGGATTGGCGATCAGCTGCACCCCCGGGAACTCCCGTGTCACCATCGTCGGACTGCCGTCCGACGAGCCGTTGTCCACCACAAGCACTTCGTACGAGACACCGGCGGTTGCAGCCACCGACTGCAGGCACGCGCGCAGCAGGTCGCGCGTGTTGTAGCTGACGAGCGACACCGTGACATCGGGTGTGGGCATCGTTGGCGGGTACTAAGGTAACACGGGCCCCGGAAGGGACGGCGTCCGGCTGGACAAAGCGCCTGCATGTGGCGAAGTGGACGTGCCGTCCGGCGCTATGCGGCCTCGCCGTTGCTCAGCTTGGTCTTGGAAGCCGTCACGCCTTCGGGCGGGCCAATCACCTCGAGGCACTTGTCCTTCGTCAGCAGGACGAGCAGGTGTGCGGCGACCACGCTGAGGTCCTCGATGCGCTGGACACTGGTCGAGCCGATGACCAGCGTCTCCCGGGCCAGGCGCTGCAGCTCGGCGCCCCCGCGTCCGGTAATACCCACCGTAAACGCGCCGTTTTCGTTGGCGTAGTCGATGGCTTTGAGGACGTTGTCAGAGCTCCCGCTCGTGCTGATGCCGATGACGATGTCGCCGGGGCTCATCCAGGAACGGAGCTGCTCAACGAAGATGTCCTCGTAGGACAAGTCGTTGCCAATCGCTGTTACAGTTGACGCGCTCTCGGTGAGCGCCATGCACTTGAGCCGCCGGAGTGCTCCCGCGGGTGTCGTGAGCTTGGTCAGGTCGGTCGCCAGGTGCGATGCCGTCGCGGCGCTGCCACCGTTGCCGCAGACAAACACGGTCTGTTCCGCCAGATACCCTCTGGCCAGCTGCCAGGACACCCGTTCGAGCACCTGGGTATCCAGATCCAGCAAGGCCACAACCAGTTCGTCGATGTACTGCTCCGGTCTGGTCAACATGGTTCTCAGTGCGCGCCATTGCCGCGCAGCACAACAAGCGGAGTCTTCGCCAGAATGGCGAGGTCGAGTGCCAGGCTCCAGTTGTCGATGTACCGCATGTCGAGTTCGACACGCCGGTCATACGTCGTTGTCTGCCGCCCCGAGACCTGCCAGAGGCCGGTCAGGCCGGGCTTCACCGTCAGGAGCTTGCCCGCAAACGGCCCGTACTTCGTGATCTCCTCCGGGGAGATCATCCGTGGCCCGATCAGGCACATCTGGCCCTTCAGCACGTTGAGGAGCTGCGGGAGCTCATCGAGGCTGAACTTGCGGAGCACGCGCCCAACCGGCGTGACGCGAGGATCTCGCGCCAGCTTGTACCTGGCACTGAACTCGGACCGCAGCGCCCGGTCTTTCCGCATCCAGTCTTCGGCCTCCGGCACCATTGTCCTGAACTTGAACGCGTCGAACTGAACGCCGTGACGCCCCGTCACGCGCCGGCGGTGGATCACCGGACCCGGGCTCGAGAGCTTGACGGCCAGCGCGGTGACTCCCATGACGGGCAGTAGGGTGATGAAGGCCGCCAGGGCGAGCGGGATCTCTAAGATCTGTTTGATCACAAGGTTGGCGGGCTTGCTGAGCGGCGGGGTTGCGGCTGATGCCGACTCGAAGCTCCTTACCCCCGGAGCCGAGCTTGCCGTTTGCCGGGACTCAGTGGCAGGCCGCCGCGCCACGAAGGCGGTGCCACCCGCAACCCGCACGGCAGTGTCGCGCAACCGTAGCGCGGCGTCAACATCGTGTGGCTCGAACACGGCTTTGCCCTTTGCTCGTCCCCAGGGTGCGCTCGTCTGTCAGAGTCGTCCGCCAGTCTGTTGCACCCACCCGCATGTGAACCACGGAGTTGACCACATTACGCACGCCCCAGGCAGTGAACACCACCTATGCACGTGTCACGCCAGCACTTTCCGGCGTCTCGAAGTCACAGCTAAGGATAAGTTAGTCAGTCACTTAATGACCACATTGGTGGTATTGCCCACGGTGATGTTGATGCTGTCGTTTCCGATGATTTGTGGTCAATAGTCTGCCCCCGGCAGACCTTTCGGTGTGGGCGATCCCCTGGGCTGCCTGCTTCTGGTGACATGGTAGACTGCGGCGTGTTCTTCAGATCTGGCACAGCCGTTGAGTCACCAGTTCAGGCGGACTAGAAGACGATGCCCACCATCCCATTCACTCTGGACGCGCTAGCCGGGCTGGCGCTGGGCCTCGTCTTCGGGTTCGTCTGCCTGAGGAACATGTCGCGCGCGGTGCTTTGGTACGTCGCGCTTGCCTGGATTCCCTTCTTCCAGGTGGCGAAGCTCAGCGGAACCGAGTTCACCACGGGGTTCATGCAGGTCGAGTGGCTTGCCACCATCATGATCGTCATGTGGGTGCTGCGGAGGCCGCCGGGTCGACTCCACGTCCTCGTGCCAACCCGCTTCAACGCACCGCTGATATCATTGATCCCGCTGTCGTGCGTGTCCCTCGTAACTGGCTATCTCGGGCTGGACCCGATGGTTGATGCCAGCCACGCGAAACTGGCGGTGTCCGTCGGCCAGATCATGCTGTTCGCCTGGCCGATCGGCGTGTATCTCGTGGTGGCTAATAGTGTTGCGACGACGGAGACGATCCGGAAGGTCATTCGTGTGGTCATCGTGCTGGCGCTTCCGGCGATCGCCCTGCCGCTCGTGCCGCCACGGGTCATCCCGTACGTCGAATGGAGCGTCTACTTCGCGCTCGCCGCATCGCCATTCTGCTTTGCAGCCAGCCTCTACCCATCATCCATCGCAAAGAGGGCGGGCGGGATTGCGCTCGCGTTCGCGCCGGCGGTTTACGGCATCCAGACCGGCAAGGCTCTGTGGTACGTGGCGCCAATTGTCGGGTTCTGCCTGATTGCGGCACTTCGGAGCAGACGGCTCTTGTTGGCGTTCTTGCCGCTGGCCATCGGCGCGTATCTAGCAATCTATGTCCCGCTGACTGGCTCGTGGCTGCCTGGCCCGTTGAGACGACAGGTTGCGCGGGAAGAGGCCCAGTACAGTCTCGGTGGCCGGGCGGGGCGCGACGCACTGGCAGCCGATGCGATCAGGATCTGGACGCGGTACCCTGTGTTCGGAGTGGGCCCGGGCAACAACTACCCGTACATGATCCGCTATTCGGTGCTTGCCACACCCCACAATCAGTACATGAACATCCTCCTCGAATTGGGCATCGTCGGTCTGGCCTGCTACGTCGTATTCCTCGGCAGGGCGATGCAGACGGGTCTCGACCTACTGCGTTCCGTCACGAGCCGCTTTCACGAGATCTTCGTGCTTGGCTGGCTCGGACTGTTCGTGGGCATTGCGGTGATGGGAGGCCTTCTCGGCGATTTCACCCTGCCCAGCATTCGGAACGACGGGCTTCGCGTGTTGTCGTGGTACTACTTCCAGTGGGTCATGCTCGGCTTGATGGTCGCCATCAAACGGATTGAGACCCGATGAAGGCGTTCCTGCTTGCGGGCGGCCTCGGCGAGCGGCTGCGCCCGCTCACGCTGCAGATCCCGAAGTGCCTTGTGCCGATCCGCGGCGTGCCGCTGCTCGAGATCTGGCTGCGTTTGTGCGAGCGGCATTGCATCGACGAGGTGCTCCTCAACGTCGTGCAGCATCCGGAGCGCGTGCAGGCGTTCCTCGATTCCCGGCCCCCTGGCCGAACGCGTGTTCACCTCGTCCGGGAAGGGCGCCCAGCCGGTACAGCCGGAACCGTGCTGGCGAACCGTGCCTTTGTCGCCGGCGACGAGAGCTTCTGGGTGATCTACTCGGACAATCTCACGAACATGGCCCTGGACCGCATGCTCGCGTTCCATCGTGGTCACGACGGCCCTCTGACGATGGGGCTGTTCAGGGCCTCGGACCCTTGCGCCGCGGGAATCGCGGGGCTCGACGAAGCCGGGCGTATCGTCGACTTCGAGGAGAAGCCCCCGCGGCCTCGATCCGATCTGGGTAATGCCGGCATCTATGTCGTCCGACAACCTGTACTGGACCTGATTCCGTCCGGTCGGCCGCTCGTCGATTTTGGCCATGATGTACTGCCAGGGCTGATCGGGAAAATGTACGGCTACCGGATCCCGGAGTACTACGTTGACATCGGGACGCCGGCGGCGCTGGCCCGGGCCGAGGCGGAGTGGGGCTCCCCGCACGCGGGTGACTTCGCCGATCCTGAGGTCAGCAGACGAGGAGAAACGACCGAGTGATCATCTCGAGAACCCCGTTCAGACTGAGCCTTGTTGGGGGCGGTTCGGACCTTCGCGAGTACTACCGCACCCGCCCCGGGGCGGTCGTCTCGATGGCGATCAATCGGCACATGTACGTCACGGTCAACAGGCGGTTCGACGACAGCATCCGGGTCTCCTACACGAAGACCCAGATTGCCAACCACGTGGATGATCTGGAGCACGGGCTCATCAGAGAAGCCCTCAAGCGCACCGGCATCACCAGAGGGGTTGAAGTGACGACCATTGCCGATCTTCCGGCCGGGATCGGCCTCGGATCCTCGTCCACCCTCACCGTCGGCGTCCTCAATGCCCTTTACGCCCACAAGGGCGTGTACGCGACGCCCGAGAAGCTGGCACGGACAGCCTGCGAGATTGAGATAGATGTCCTCAAGAGACCGATCGGGAAGCAGGACCAGTATATTGCCGCCCACGGGGCGTTCCAGCACATCCGCTTCAACAGCAACGGGACCGTGACGGTGGAACCCATCATCTGCCGTCCGCAGTCAAGGCAGAGACTAATCGACAGCCTGCTCCTGTTCTACACGGGGATCAACCGGGGCGCTGGTTCTGTGCTGAGCGAAGTCAGGAAGAACATCCAATCCGTTCCGGCGGCGGCGGAGACTCTCGACAAGCTCGTGCAACTGGTCGAAGAGCTCCTGGCGATGTTGTTGCGCGGAGACCTCTCTGGGATCGGCGGCCTGCTCGATCGGTCGTGGGTACTGAAGAGAGGGATGGGCTCAAGAGTTTCAAACGGCACGCTGGATCGGCTCTATCGCCTGGCGCTGAAGGCTGGAGCAAAGGGCGGCAAAGTCTCGGGAGCGGGAGGAGGAGGGTGCCTCCTGCTCTACGTGGAGCGAGGAGCGCAAAGGTCGGTTCGTACGGCGATGCAGCGACGGGGCCTGAAGGAGATCCGCTTCGATGTCGATCCGGACGGCAGCAAGATCATCTTCGCCGGGTGACGTGGCCGCGGGAGGTACCAGGCCTATCGCCTCCCCGGCCGGTTCTCTACCGCCTGCTGGTACAACACTCCCATCTGGCGCAGGTGTCGCTCGAGGCTGAACTCCCGCTCGGCGAGCGCTCTTCCCGCTCTTCCCATCGAGTCCGCCGCCGCCGGACTGGCCAGCACCCGGATAAGACTCCCTGCGAGGTCGGGCGCGTCGCCAGCCTCGAACAGGAGGCCGGTCTCCCCGTCGCGGACGATTTCTGCCGTTCCGCCCGTCCGGCTGGCCACGATTGGCCTCCCCGCTGCCATCGACTCGTGGAGAACGAGCGACGCTGGCTCCGGGGTGGTGGTCGCCAGGACAACTACATCCATGGCCTGAATTACACGCTGCACGTCGCTGCGCCAGCCCGTGAAGACGAATCTCGACTCGAGTCCGGCCATGCGCAGTTGCCGCCGCAGTTCCTCCTGGTAGGGCGGATTCTCCAGGGCGCCGACGAAGAAGAACCGGGTGGCGGGGAACTCCTTCAACACCGCTGGCGCAGCGTCGATCAGCGTGCTGTGTCCCTTGTACGGGAGCATCTGACCAAATAGACCGACCGCCTTCACTCCGACCTCCACACCCAACTCCTGCCGCAGCGTCGCACCTGCTTCTCGGTCGACTCGGAATCTGGAGAGATCGATTCCGTAATGGACCTTCCGTAGTCTCCCAGGGTCGATGCCTGCCTTCCTGAGATTCCGGGTTACGGCGTCGGAAGGGCCGACTACGTACGCGCAGGAGCCAGCCACAAACTTGTACAGGTGTCGATTCACTCGGTGGATCCGCTTGATGTTGTGTTCGTGCCAAAGCTGGGGCACCCTGGTGCGTCGTGCCGGAAACGCCGCATAGAGCGACGCTGGGTACGAGATGGAGTGGATGAGGTCAATCTGCCGCTCGCGGATGATCTCGCCGATTTCGCGCTCGACACGCCAGAACGAACATGCGAAGTGGGCGAGCGACCTGGGATTCACGGTCGTCTGGAGCAGGACGCGGCTGTAGGAAGTGGTCGCGGTGAACGGAATGCGGCGGCGCTCGAGCTCGAGAACCAGCCGCTGGTTTCCCGACGGCAAGAACGCGTAAAGCTTGTAGCCGGGTCCACAAAAATGGTCCAGGTAGCTCAGGAGCACGTTCTCTGCTCCACTCACAGTTGGCGAATCGCTGACATAAAGGATATTCACTGCCGTTTGCGCCCCCTCGCATCGGCGATCACCTGTCGGTAGACGTTGAGAGTCCGCTCCGCAGTGACTCGCCAGTTGAAGACTTTGGATCGTTCTAGGCTTCTTACCCGGAGCTCCTGACGCGCTCTCTCACTGGTCAAGACCCAGCCTAGATGGTCCACCAATGCCCTAGCCGATTCCACGTCGAAGAGCACGCCAGCACCGCTGAGAACTTCGGGAATCGATCCTCGCGACGAGGCGATGATGGGCACGCCACAGCGCATCGCCTCAACGAGTGGGACGCCGAAGCCTTCGTACCACGATGGGAACACGAAGACTGAAGCCAGGTTCATCAGGAGCACGAGGTCGTCAGTAGATGGGCGCGCGATGAACGTGATCCCAGGGAATTTCAGGGCCTCGGCGACCGGCGGCCGCGGCGCCGGCTCACGGCTGAAAAACACCAGTTCCGCCGCGCGCCGGATGGCATCCGGCAGGGCCAGAAAGGCATCGATCGTGGCCTGCGGGTTCTTGATTCCATCGGCGAGCACCACCAACTCACCAAGCTCGAATCGATTCCGGCCCTCGCCAAGCGCGGCTTCGTCGGTGATTACACGGAACTGCTCGCTCGCGGCCTCGTGAATCGCGGTAATCCGATCGAGAGTACACCCGCTTCGTTGGGCAATGTCACGGCGCGCATGGTCGCTGACCGTGATGACGGCATCCGCGTGCCGCAGCGCCTGACGAGTCTTCCGGCCGAGATAGGCCATCATCGCGACCTGGCGCGGCCGCTTTCCGAACCCCCGCAGGTGTTCCTTCATCGGGAAGAGGTTGAGGCTGTCGTGCACCGTGACGACGAGGGCGTACCGCCCGGCTGGGCCGTAGTTGCCCGGGTAGTGCGCCAATTCGATGCCATCGCGCTCCATCCACCCCGCGATCCGACGGTCATTGACCACCGTGCTCAACGGTGATGTCCACGGCAGCGTCCTGAGGACCACGTTGGGCGCAAGGCCGGTCAACTCAACCGGCCCCTTCTCGTCCGCGTAGTAGACGAACTGGTCCAAAGGTGCCACCGCAGGGAGATTGCGGGCCAGATGCAAGACGTAGGTCCGCACGCCCCCAGTGAGGCCGTGTGAGATATAGCGTACGTCAAGGCCTATCCGCATAGGCTCGGTACCCCATCAGACCTCCGGTCCGTGCTGCACAAGCCGACTCGCGAGGGGAGCGTGTGTAATCAGTTCGGTGCGTTCTGAAGAATCAAGGGAGAGCGTCCAGAACAGAAGTGCATACAGAACACTGCAGAGAACCGCCACCGCAAGCAGTGTGATGGAATCAGCGTCCAGGAGCGAGTATGCGACACCGAGTGGCGCAAAGGCGAGAAAGGCCGGCCCCATAGTCGGAAGTGCGACCTGCCGGAAGAACTCCGCCCAGCTCACACCGAGCTCGGAGAGCAGGTAGCTGAGAAAGACGTACTCGAGCAGCACGGCCGGGAGCGTGGTGCCAACGGCTACACCGACGATCCCCAGCCTCCCAACGAGCGATACACTCAGGGCGAACGTCAGGATCGCCTGCGGGAGCTGGTATCGCCACAGGACCGGGCCAATCCTCTTCGTTCCGACGAGTATCGAGTACCCGGCATGGTTGTAGGCGGTAACGGTGAACGCAATGACCAGCACCTGGACGACACGGTAGTGGTCAGCGAACGCACGGCCCATCCATACGCGAAGCAGAAACGCCGCGCAGAAGCCGAGTGTCAGCACCAGCGGCCACGCCAGCGCGGCCGTGTACTTCGTCATGCGCAGGAAAAGGACCCTGAGCCCTTCGCGGTCTCCGCGCCCATGGAGATGGGCAGCCAGTGGAGCCACGGCCTGCACGAGGGTCGTCGGGACGCTGTAAGCGAGCTGGTACAGCTTCCAGCCGGCGGAGAAATAGGTCACCATGGCCACCGGCAGGAAACCTGCAATGATGAGACGGTTGGTCTGCTCGCTCACCAGGCTGCACACCGACAGCACGAGCAGCGTGCCGCCGAACGTGACGAGTGCTCGCGCCCGGGCAATGCTGGCGAACCGCAGACGGAGTTTCAGTCCCGGCACCTCGCCAAACGCCCAGCGTGATTGGGGAATACCAGCGGCAAGATGGACGAGCGCCTCCATCGTCACGATGGCGACCAGGCCGAAACCCGCGACAAGGAGACAGACGGCACCCAGGAACTTCGTTGCGACGACAAGGATCCAGAGCTGGTTGCATCGATCTTGGCGCTGGGTGCCCAGGAGAATCGCCTGGAACGTGGCGAGCGGCATGCGAAGCGCGAATCCGGCGATGGCCACCTGGAAAACGATCCGCGCCTGTTCTTGCAGGACGGCCGGAACCTGGAGAGCCTGGACCAACCGGGGAACCACGAGGAGACTCAGGAGCGGGATGGCGGCCAGCGCACATAAGACTGTCAAGGTGGTTGACGCCGCTTCGTTCAGACCCTGACGGTTCCCCCGTCCCGAGTCAGCAGCGACCGACTGGGCCAGAGACGGCACGAGGCCGAGTTCGAGCAGCCCCATGTACCCCGTCACGGACCCCAGCAGCAGCCAAATTCCGGCAGCCGCGTCCCCGATCCGGTGGACGACATAGGGAAACAACAGGAGGTTCGTGGCGAGGTTGACCGTGAACCCGATGTAATTCCACGCCGTGTTTCGAACGAGGACTCGCTTGACGTTGAGTTGTTCGGTCACAGGCCTCTCAGCGGACCGCAGATTGGATCGGATTCACCCCTCCGCCCTCGGGGCCGCGATCCGTTCCCGACTGCCCTTGGGACCATCTATAATACCCGTGCGCATGCCACTCTCGTCGTGCGTTTCAAGTGCCCGGGTATAGTACCACCATGAGAGTGCTTCTGGTCTCTCCGCACTTTCCCCCAGCCCATGTCGGAGGCGTTGAGTACTACGCCCAGCGGCTCGCTGCGTGGCTGGATTCGAAAGGTTGTGAACCGGCGGTCGTCTGTGTCGAACGCGTCACCGCGGCCGAGAAACGCGTAGTCCACGCGGAGGTTGATGACCATTACGGCTATCCCGTCTACCGGCTTGACGTGGGCGTGAAACCCGGCGCCCACGGATTTCGGCTGCACTGGCAGCACCCCGCCCTCGAGGAGTGGATCGGGACACTCCTGTCCCGGGCGCGTCCCGACATCCTGCATCTTCACAGCGGCTATCTGCTCGGCGACGCCACGCTCGCTGCCGCTCGCGCCGGGCATGTTCCGACAATTGTGACTCTGCACGACCTGTGGTTCCTCTGCCCGCGCATGACGATGATGCACCCTGACATGTCGCGATGCAGCGGGCCGGACGATGGCGCCAAATGCGCGTGGTGCCTGCTAACCGAGCAGCGGCGGTTCCGCTTGCCCGACAGATGGACTAGCGGTGCTATTGGTCGGGTCGCGAAACTGGCCCTTCGGACCTGGCCCGTCAGGAACCGAACCTCGTGGGGTGAACTGGCGTCGGCGGTGACCCGACGCCAGCGTGGCGCCCTCGAGGCGCTCGCGAGCGCCCAGGCCATTCTGTCGCCATCCAGGTTCGTGCGAACGCAACTTGAGAGAGCCGGTTTCGAGCCTGGACGAATCCGAATCGTCCCGTACGGCATCGGACCCTGTCGCCCTCCACGCCGCGAAAGGCCGAAAAACCCAGGGGTACTGAGAATCGGATACCTTGGACAACTGGCCCCTCACAAAGGTGTGCATGTACTGATTGCCGCAGCTCGGTCGCTGCGCTCGAGCGCGTTCGAATTGAGGCTTGCGGGTCCCACTGATGCACATGTCGAGTACATGCGGACGCTTAGACAGATGGCCGCGAGCGACCCAAGAATCCGTTTCACCGGGGCCTACGACAACGACCACGTCGGGGACCTCCTTGCGAGGCTGGACGTGGTCATTGTTCCATCTGTGTGGCACGAGAACTGGCCGTTCGTCGTTCTCGAGGCCTTTCGGGCGGGGGCGCCGGTCATCGCATCAGGTGTAGGGGGATTGACTGAGATGATTCGGCATGATGTCGACGGCCTCCTGTTCGATCCGGGCAGCCACGTTGACCTGGCGCATTGCCTCCAGAGGCTTCTGGATGATCCTCTGCTGCTCCCCCGACTTCGGAACGGGATTCAGCCAGTCAGATCGGACGAGGACGAGCAAGCCGACTTGCTCGACATATACGCACGCGCTGCGGAGTCTTCGCAAGGTGCGCATTCTGTCTGAGCTTCGCCCCGCGTTGCGATTGCGGGATCGGAGTTAGCATGCGAGTGCTCCTCGTTTCGTCCTGGTTTCCGTATCCGCCAGACAACGGGAGCAAGTTGCGCGCCTACCACCTGATCCGTGAGCTGTCGCAGCGGCATACCCTGACGTTGCTCTCATTTGCGGAGGCGCCCGAGGCATCCAACGAAGACACGGAGCCGCTGAGGAAGATCTGCGAGACCGTCACGGTCGTCAGGGGCCACCCGTTCAAGCACGGGCGGCTCCGGGCTCGCGGCCTGTTCTCGCCGGTACCTCGCGCTCTCGTGCAGACCTGCAGCCGGGACATGCAGGCCCGCATTGAGGAAACAATGGCCGATCACGATTTCGCGGTCGGCCTTGAGGTTGGCAGCGCCCTGTACCTTCGCGATGTTCGTTCCCTACCCCGTGTGTTCGAGGGAGCGGAGGTCACGTGGCTTCGCGAGCGCGTCGCCAGGGAACGCGACGTAGCGAAGCGATCTCGCCTGATTCTGACGTGGTGGAAGTACCGGTGGTTCATCCGAAACATGGTTGCGGACTTCGAGAGGACCACTGTAGTCTCAGATGTCGAGCGTGATGCCTTCATTCGGATCGGTTGCGATCGAACGCGCGTCAGGTTCGTGGCGAACGGCGTGGAACGAGCCGACCTCACGACGCAACATGGACCTCGGTTGCCGAGGCTGGTCTATCCCGGCGCAATAACGTACTCGGCCAACTACGATGCCGTCCGGATGTTCCTGTGCGACATCTGGCCTTTGATCAGGCGCGCGAGGCCGGGCCTCTCTTTCTGGGTCACGGGATCCACCACTGGCGTGGACATGAAGAGCCTCTCCGCCCATGAGGGTGTGACCTTCACCGGGCACGTTCCGGATGTCAAGCGCCTGGTCGCGGAAAGCGCGGCGTGCGTCGTTCCGCTCCGCTTGGGCGGCGGCACCCGGCTCAAGATCCTCGAGGCGATGGCCTTGGGTACGCCGGTGGTCTCAACCTCGAAGGGGGCCGAGGGCTTGGCTGTGACGCAGGAGGGGGATATCTTAATCGCCGACCGCCCGGACGATTTCGCCAGGCAGGTGGTTCGGCTCCTCGACGACCCTGCACTCGCTGGACGGCTGGCCCGGAACGCCCGCGACCTCGTCGAGCGGCTCTACACGTGGGACACGATCGGCGCGCAACTCGATTCCGTGCTTCAGGAAGCGGTAGCGACCTTCCATAAGGACATCCGGCCACAATGACCACTTACGTGTCCTCTTCGTCCAATCCGCAGCCCCCCACGCGTACGAACCGGCGGCGGTTCGCGGCGTGGTTCTGGCTGTCCGGGCTCGTCTTCGCTGTCGCCTCGGTTCCATACCTCTACGCCGTGTTCTCCCGACCCGAAGACCGGGTCTATACCGGGCTCATGTTCGACGTCGTTGACCACGCGCAGTACTGGTCGTGGGTGACCGCATCCCGCGCTGGCCTCTTCATCAGTAACACGATGACGCCCGAAGCCAACCCGCGGATCTTCATGAACCCGATGATGTGGCTGCTCGCCAGGATCCAGACCGCGCTTGGTCTCTCGTTCCCAGCGTTGTTCCAGGTCTGGCGCGCAGGGGCCACGCTCCTGCTGGTACTCGGAGTGTTGGGTCTCTTTCGCTCGCTTGCTTTCGATCGGCAGCGCAGGGTCACGGCGCTCTGCGTTGCGCTGGTTGGATCTGGGCTTGGATGGGTGCTCGTGCTGGCGAAGATCTTCCTCCGCCTGTCGGATGTCCCATTTCCGATGGACGTGTACTTGGTCGATCCGAACACGTTTTTCAACCTGCTCGGCTACCCGCACTTGGCCCTCGCACAGGCGCTGCTGTTGCTGACGCTTCTCGGTGTCTGGCGGGCGTATCGCGGAGGGGGTTGGCCGGCGCACCTGCTGGGCGGCGCGTCAGCGCTGGGCCTGGCACTGTCCCATGCGTACGATCTGCTCACGGTCTACCTGGTTCTGCTCGGTTTCGCCGTATGGGTGATGGTGCGCCGGCGCGCGATCCCGTGGTCTCTCGTCGTTTCAGGCATCGTCATCGGCGCCTGCTCGGCGCCCGTGGCGTTTTACTACCAGAACCTCACAGCGCACGACGCGCTCTGGCGCTCGGTTCTCGCCCAGTACGCCAACGCCGGCGTCTGGACGCCCGTCCATTTCCATCTGGTCATCCTGATGGGGCTTCCGCTGCTGCTGGCGATTGCAGGCCTCGTCCCCGCCACGCCGCGCGACGAGCGATTCTGGTTCGTCACGGTCTGGTTCGCTGTTGGGCTGGTTCTCATCTATCTGCCGGTCGTATACCAGATCAAGTTTCTCGGCGGCTGGCAGTTCCCGATCGCCATTCTCGCCGCCGGCGCATGGCACGACCGCATCGTTCCGCGCGTGAGCCGATGGTTCGCGAGACTCCCGGATCTGGTGGTTTCTCCCGGCACTGCGTGCCGGGCGGTGCTTGTGCTCCTCGTCATACCGACGAACCTCTACTTGTTCTCGTGGCGATTCGTCGAACTGCGCCGTCACGCCGCGCCATACTACCTGCACCGGGATGAAGCAGCCGCGCTCGACTGGCTTGCCAGACACAAGACGGAGCGTGATGTCGTGCTCGCACCGGAGGTGATTGGGCAGTTCGTTCCCAACTACGGCGAGACCCGCGCGTACCTCGCGCACTGGGCGATGACCAATCGGTACTACGAACGAGCCGCCAATGTCCGCAGGTTCTTCGACCCGGCGACCTCCGAGGACTGGCGGGAAACGCTCATTCGTTCCGAGGGTGTCACGATGGTACTGCGCGCTGGCGCCGCCCCAGGCCTCGCGCACACCTGGGACCCCCGCGGCTCCAGCCTCTTCGAGCCGCTCCTGATCCTACCGAAAGCAGAACTGTACCGATTTCGGAGCCTGGACAATCAGCAAGCCGTTCCCGAAGGAGTCCGGTGACATGAAGGCAGCCCGCTCGCTCGGGTTCTATCTCCGCAACAAGTCGTCGAGCCCCTGGCACTACATTGCCGGTGAGACCCTGCAGGCGCTCATCGGCTGGGTGCCAGGCATCGTCGGGATAGGCCTTCGCGCAGTCGCATACAAGCTGTTCCTGCGCGCGAGCGGTCTGCCCGCCATCGAGGACCACGTGCGCATCAACCGTTCCGAGGACATCCGACTCGGTGACGGCGTCTACATCGACCACGGCGTGTATCTGCACGGCGGCACAGGGGGTCTTCAGATCGGCGATGGTTCGTGGGTGATGAGCGGCTGCCGGCTGCACGTCTTCAATTTTCGCGGCATCCAGCATGGCGGCATCAGGCTTGGCCGGCGCACGTTCCTCGGCGAGGAAACGCTGATGCGGGGGCAGGGCGGCATCACAGTGGGTGACGACGTGTTGTTTGCCCCGCGGGTGCAGGTTCTGGCAGTCAACCACGTGATGACCGACGCCGAGAAGCCCATCATGACGCAGGGGATCACCGCCGTCGGCATCACCGTCGAGGATGGCTGCTGGATTGGGGCAGGGGCGATCATCCTCGACGGCGTGACGATCGGCCGCAGGTCATGCGTCGGTGCCGGCTCGGTGGTGACACGGTCAATTCCTGCGCACAGCCTGGCGGTCGGCATTCCGGCTCGAGTGATCCGTAACCTGATGGAACAGCCATTGCCGCCTCCAGAGACGCCGGTCTATTGCGGCGGCATGGACGAGTTGTCTGCGTGACAAGCCGGGCATCAGCACCATGCGCATCCTGCTGCTGACCGAAACGATTCCGTACCCCCTCGACAGCGGGGGACGAATCAAGACGTATCACACGCTGCGGATGCTCTCGAGCGAGCACGAGGTGCACTGCCTCGCCTTCATCCGCAACGCAGATCAGCGGGCGCACCTTTCCCGTGTGCGAGAAGTCTGTGCCTCGGTCACCCTCGAGCTCGTTTCCCGGAGTCTGCTGCGGGAACTCGCATACGTCTCGCGGAGTCTTCGGACAGGCCTCCCGTATACAATCCTCCGGCACTTTGAGCCTGCGAGCCTGGCGGCGGTGAGGCGGGTGTCCGAACAGGGTTTCGACCTCGTCTACGCGGACCACTTGAGCATGATGGAGTACGCGCGGCGGCTGAATCTGCTGGTGGTTCACGATGCCCACAACGTCGAGTTCGAGATACTGCGCCGGCACGCGCGGCGCCGTCGTTTTTCCCCGCTCA
>Ga0316601_100000239_pt1 | contig 22152 bp, 9 predicted proteins | sample OWC_soil_day5_no_FD_207663 | JGI IMG/M metagenome (GOLD analysis project Ga0316601, IMG submission 207663) | Wetland soil microbial communities from Old Woman Creek delta, Ohio, United States - OWC_soil_day5_noCT | ecosystem: Environmental > Terrestrial > Soil > Wetlands | place: USA: Ohio... | reverse complement strand
ACTATTGGCTGGTGCCGAAATAGAATATTGACCATTGATATCTGTAATAGTTCCGTTTGTTGTACCTATTACTGATACGTTTACTCCAATCATTAGTTCACCATTTGCGTCTGTAACTGCACCAGTGACTAAATGACCTTGTGCAAAAGAGGTAAGGCAAAGCATACTCAGAAATAGAGTTGCAAGTGCTTTCCCGACAAGCATTTTTCGAATCATAATTTGTATTTTTATAGTTAGAAATTAATGTGCAAAGGTTTTGCTTTTAACATTTTTACATTGTTCGCAAATTTATATTCTATTGCTTGAAATAGATGTTATATATTGATTCATTATGTGGAAATATTGATTTAATGTAAAAATAGCCCATTTAATGAGGATTATAGATATGCCTTTAAATAATTGGTTCTTAATGTAGAATAAATGACACTTGCTTAATTTGAGTTATTATTGAATAAAATTAACTTAATTATATTTGGGCCTGCCATTACTTAGAATAAATAATTTAAAAATTTGTAGAAAGTGTTTAGTCTGTCTGTTTTATCGTTTTAATCTAATCTAAATAGCAGTTTTTGATTATCTATTCAGCACTAAAAAATGTATTTGTCTTTGCATATTCCAAGAATTTTTCAGAATCTTGCACATATATTTGGTTTACTATATAAAAAACGGTTAATAATATCACTAAATAAATTTATATATGATGAGAAGATTATATGCACTCATGTGTATGACGGCTACCACTTTGTTATTAATGGCGCAACAACCGCATCCTGAACGCTATTATCTTTCGGGCACAGGTATTGATAATACTAGAACCTGGAAATTTTATTGTACCAAAGGCCAGCATAGTGGGAAATGGGGGAAAATCCAGGTGCCATGTAACTGGGAACTTCAAGGATACGGCGATTATACTTATGGCCGTTATTATAAAACTAAAGGAGGATTAGCCAGCAATGAGGAGGGAACCTACAGATACTCTTTCAAAGTGCCGACAGCCTGGAAAGGTCAGAAGGTTAAAATTGTGTTTGATGGCGTAATGACTGATACTAAAGTAACAATCAATGGCAAATCTGCCGGAGAAATGCATCAGGGTGGTTTTTATCGTTTCTCTTATGATATAACCGATTTAGTTGATTATAAGAAAACCAACGAGCTGGAAGTACATGTAGCCAAAGAATCGGCCAATAAATCTGTTAATGCTGCCGAGCGTAAAGCGGATTGGTGGTTATATTCCGGCATCTATCGCCCTGTATGGCTAGAGGCAACTCCTCAAAATGCAATGGGTTATGTGGTTGTGAGTGCCAAAGTAGATGGTAAGATGACCGTAGGAGTAGATTTTGAAGGTGATGTAAAGGGATATTTTTTGTCTGCATCCGTAAAGTCTTTAGCCGATGGCAAAGTTCTTAGTAGTGATGCAGGCTCAACAGTATCTACCAGTGTAAATCCGAATGAAAGACTGATTTGGGAAACTTCCTGGAATAAGCCAAAAACCTGGGATCCGGAACACCCAAATCTTTATATAGTTAAACTTGAGCTTAAAGACAGCAATAATGAGATAGTTCAAACAAAAGAGATTCGTACAGCTTTCCGAACTTTTGAGTTCTTTGAAAAGGATGGTCTTTATTTGAATGGTACCCGACTTGTTGTAAAAGGTGTCAATCGTCATACCTTTTGGCCGGAAGGTGGCCGAACTACCAGTCATGCTTTAAGTCTTCAAGATGCCAAACTGGTTAAGGAGATGAATATGAATGCTATCCGTTCTCATTATCCGCCCGATGAACATTTTCTGGATGTTTGCGACTCGATAGGTATTCTATATATGGACGAACTGGCCGGATGGCAAAATAGTTACGATTCTAATGTTGGTCCTAAATTGGTTGAAGAGATGATTAAACGTGATGTTAATCATCCTTGCATTATGATTTGGAGTAATGGAAATGAAGGTGGTTGGAATAATAATCTAGATAAGCTTTTTGCAAAATACGATTATCTGCAACAACGACATGTGGTACACCCTTGGGCTGACTTTAATGAGCTAGATACCCACCATTATCCTGTATACCTTACTGGGGTAGGGCGTTTCGTTAATGGCTATAAGGTATTTATGCCAACCGAGTTTATGCATGCAATGTATGATCAAGGCGGAGGTGCCGGCTTGAGAGATTTCTGGGAACGTTGGATGACCAGTCCGTATTTTGCGGGTGGATTTATCTGGGCTTTCTGTGATGAGGCTGTAGCTCGTACCGATAAAAAAGGAATCTTGGATTCTGATAACTCTAATGCACCCGATGGACTTTTAGGTCCGCATCGTGAAAAGGAGGGGAGTTTTTATGCTGTACGCGAAAGCTGGTCGCCTATTCAAATTAAACCAATGCACGTAACCTCTCATTTTAATGGTGATTTATTTGTAACCAATGAATATCTCTTTACTAACTTAAGTGAATGCACTATGAAATACAAAGTACTTTCTTGTGGATCTCCTTTAAGTGGTAATGCTGAGAATAAGGAAATAGCTGCCGGAGAGGTTAAATTGCCATCTATTGCTCCTGGTGAAACTGGTAAGGCACACTTTGATGTTCCGTCCGTTTTGCAGCAAGGAGATGTATTGACCCTTGAAGCTTTCAATAAAAATGGCGAAAGTGTTTGTAACTGGTCTTATCCAATTCATTTGGTCGATAAATACTTTGATAAGGCAATAAGTAAAGGTGTAGTTGCCAGAAGCGTAGGAACTGCTCAGAATAACATGGCCGATGCTACAAAGAATGGTTCTGAATTTGTATTAAAAGGAGGTAATATGACTGTTACTTTCAATGCAGAAAACGGTATGATAAAGAAAATTCTTTCAGGAGAGAAGGAGATACCGTTTAATAACGGTCCTGTGCCTGTTGGTATGAAGATGAAATATGATGCAGCAAAGAGTTACATAAAAACTGTAGCTATTAAGGATGCAGACAAAAGAGAGAGACTTGCGGCAGGTGCTACCTATAATTGTAATGCAGCAGTTTATTGCGCGAAGTATCTGGGTGCTGCCGATTCTATTGTATGGACATTAACTAATGATGGCTTACTTTACATGGATGCTGTTCTTTTGAACCGTGCTTCTGGTGGTGGCGGTTTCGATGATGCCTTTACCGATGATGAGGTTTACAACTTTGGCCTTACATTCTCTTATCCCGAAGCAAACTGCTCGGGTATGAAGTGGTTTGGCAAAGGTCCTTACCGTGTATGGAAAAACCGTTTGCCAGGAACCAATTACGCTGTATGGCACAAAGATTACAATAATACCATTACCGGCGAAAGTTTCGAGAATCTTATTTATCCAGAGTTTAAAGGTTATCATGCAAATCTCTACTGGGCTACATTGGAAAGTAAAACCACTCCGTTTACAGTCTATGCACATAATGATGGAATCTATTTCCGGGTATTTACTCCGGAAGAACCAAAAGGGCGTGCCGATGGTAAACCAACAATGCCCGAGTTTCCACAAGGAGATATATCTTTCTTGCTAGATATTCCTGCTATCTGTTCTTTTAAACCAATCAAACAGCAAGGGCCGCAGAGTCAGCCGGTTAATATCCGAATTAAAAAAGGAGATGAAGGTGTAAGAATCAATCTGATGTTTGATTTCCGCCAGAAATAAAAAACGTTGTTATGTATATAAGTAAAAGCCGGCTGTTATTGGCCGGCTTTTGCTTTTAATAATATGTACAGTGAGTCTTTTCAAACATAAAGCCTTTTATTCAACCCTAATGAATGCAGTTTTATTTTTTTGGAATAACTTGAATTTAGCTTCTCAAGATTTATTTTTTGCAGAATTATCTGCTACTAAACTAGATGTAATTGCTTGATATATAATTGTATAATTTGGTGGGAGATGTTTTTGTTTTACAATTTATCTGCTACTAAATTCATTCATCTGCTACCGACTTAATTTCTTTTCTTAAAGTATATAACTTACCTCTGCATGTTTCTCTTGTTTTCGCCTTTGCACAGTCTGATTTTTTAGAAAGCATGATTCTTATAATATTTGAATCATTTTAGTTGTATATAATAATTCGAATATCAGATATTTAGCGATTTTATATTTTATGCTTAGTAAGTTCACAGCCGTAAACCCAAAAGCCTTCAGCCGTGAACCCATGGGCCCTTTGTTGTGAACCCATAAGCCCTTGGATGTGAACTCACTTATTCTTATAAATGAATAAGATCAATAAAGGTGTTTAATGTATATACTTGATAAAGGATTATAAGTAAATATTAGCCTTCCTATTATTCAAAGTTTGCAGTAAACGAATCGTTAACGGTGCCTTGTAATTGTAATTTTACGTCGATATAGTATATTGAAATAAACTCTATATATCTTTCGTAGTATCTATTTTAAGTGTCATGCAATGAAGCGTGTGTAAGTTTTGTTCCTACTAGTGTAATATTTGGGCTATATACACCTTTTCCGATAAATAATCCTCTTTTTTTAAGTGATGGAGGCCTATTTTTGCATCTAATCTAAAATACTATGAAAAGACCGAAAATTAGCTCGTCATCTTCATTTGTGAGCAATAACCTCATAAATATATTCTTTTTTTTGTTGACAGACCCTCTTGTCAGCAAGACGGTTACCCATGATTTAAAGACTTTTCCTGGTACAGAATATTTTGAACGATATACTATTGGTAGATGCTGATAGAAGGTATATCATGTTGTCCTTAAAAAAATATTAAGGGAAAGAATCTTGCATTATACACTCGTGTAGATAATAAACAAGCAATTGTTCTCTATTGCGTTAATATTTACTCGGATAATGCTATTTAAAAGATATTTATAAATTGAAAATAATAAATTGTTTAACCAAAGTAATGCTATCATGAAACAAAAAAACGAAAAGGTGAGAAGCAATTTACTCTTGCTACTGGTATTATTCTTAATGGTACCTATTGGAGTATTTGCTCAAAACATTACGGTAAAAGGTACCGTGGTTGACTCGCAGGGCGAGCCGATTATCGGAGCCTCAGTAGTAGAGAAAGGCTATAACACAAACGGTGTGAGAACCGATTTGGAGGGACAGTTTTCTCTTACTCTCCGCAAAGGGAAGAGATTAGTTATTTCCTATATTGGGATGGAAACGCAGGAAGTGGATGTTGTTGCCGGCAAACCACTCCAAATTACCCTAAAAGATAATTTGCAGGCACTTGATGAAGTGGTTGTGATTGGTTACGGTAGTAAGGCACGAAAAGATTTGACTGGTTCGGTTGGTTCTATTTCAGGTGCCAAGTTGGCTGCAGTACCGGTAACTTCCGCAGCAGTTGCCCTACAGGGGAAAATTGCCGGTGTGCAAGTAACAACAGTTGACGGTGCTCCGGGTGCGGATATTAATATTCGTGTACGTGGGGGTACGTCTGTAACTCAGAGCAATGAACCACTTTACATTATCGATGGTTTCCAGGCAGATAATATCAACGATATTCCGCCAACGGATATTGCTTCTATTGATGTTTTGAAAGACGCATCATTGACTGCAATCTATGGTGCAAAGGGAGGTAATGGTGTAGTTATCGTAACTACTAAATCGGCTCAGCAAGGAAAGGTGCAGGTAACTTACAACCAGCAGATCTCATTCAGTAAATTAGCAAAGAAGTTAGACTTGATGAATACATACGATTTTGCACGTTATCAATACGACTGGGCTGCAGCAAACGGAACTCGTAGTTCTAATGCGAAATTTTATCGTGCAAACTTCGGTAACCCTCTCGATCTTGATATCTACCAACGTGCAACAACACATGATTGGCAAGATATTGTAATGAGTGAAACTCCATTTAATTATTCAACAAACTTAACTGTTGGAGGGGGTAGTGAAAAGTTCCGTTTCAATGCATCTCTTACAAATTCAGGAGATAATGGTATTATCATGTCTTCAGGAGTTCGTCGTACAAACTTGAATATCAAAATGAATATTCAGCTTTCAAATAAGCTGACATTGACCCTTAATCCAAAACTCACTTTCCGTCGTGATACGGGTGCTGGTGGTGACAGAATTGGTAGTGGCGGTATTATTGACGTACTCCGTTATCGTCCTACAAACGGGTTGCGCGAGTTCGCTTTCTGGGATCCTGCAACTGTAGACCCTGATGATGAAGCAATCTTCGAATATACTAATCCAAAGAGTGATATCAATCAAAATACGTTAAAGAAACATTCATACGCCTACACAAATCAGTTCAATCTGGAGTGGAGACCTATTGAAGGCTTGACTTTACGTACCGAGGCTGCTCATTTTCTTTCATTCAATGATGAAAATCGCTTTTTTGGTGCGATGACCGATGAAGGTCAAGGCAACAAAAAACTGCCAGTAGCTTCTATTAACAATAGACGTACTGAGAAATATACATGGACTAATACTGCTTCTTACGGTTTTGATATTAATCAAATACACAATTTCTCTTTCTTATTAGGACAGGAAATTCAGCACAGTCAAAGCAAACAAAGCTATATAAAGAACCGATATTTTCCTCGTAACATCTCAGCAGAGAAGGCACTCAATAATATGGGTTTGGGAACACCATGGGAATCAACATCATATCTTTCTACACCAGATCGTACAGCTTCATTCTTTGGTCAGACAAGTTATAACTACGACCACAAATACCTGGCGTCGATTACTTTCCGTGCCGATGGATCAACTAAATTCTCTCCTGGAGAACAATGGGGTTATTTCCCATCAATTTCTGGTGCATGGGTTATGTCTAAAGAAAGTTTCCTTGAACACAACCCTGTAATTAGTAATCTTAAACTACGTGCAGCTGTTGGTTTGGCTGGTAACAACCGTATTGACGATGATATGTGGCGTTATCTTTACGCTATAAATACAACTGGTGGTCCGGGATTCGGTGAAGCAACAGAAAATGGCGAAAAATGGTATGGAAATGCAGGTGGTAGTACTTTTGCTAATACCAAAATTAAATGGGAAACAACTCTAACTCGTAACCTTGCTTTTGACTTGGGCTTGTTCGGAGACCGACTGAACATTACACCAGAAGTTTATTGGAATACAACCAAAGACCTGTTATATAAGTCAGATGTACCTTCAACTACTGGTTACGTTCAACAGATGCAAAATATTGGTCAGGTAACTAACAGAGGTTTCGAATTGAGTATCAATGGTGATATTCTTCGCGGAAAAGATTACGTATTGAGTGGCAACCTGTCATTAGGTTTCAATAAGATGAAAGTAGACAAACTGAATGATACAGACAATGTTATTTGGGATCAAAACGATCGTTGGAAATCAAGCTACAACGACTATTGTTTAAAAGTGGGCGATCAGGTCGGCTTAATTTACGGTTTTCAATATGACGGACTGTATGGTTTCGATGAATTTGATTTTGATCCAAATCAGAATTTTCTAGCTGTTCCCAAAGAAGGTACTATTATCAATAACGTATTTAACGACAGTAACTCAGGTAAGGCTACTCTTCCAGGTAAAATCAAGTTCAAAGATATAAATAATGATGGCCAGATTACTGAAGATGACCGTACAGTGATTGGTAACACAAATCCTAAATTCCAGGGAGGTTTCGGATTAAGTGGACAATGGAAAAACTTTGATTTTACAGCCAATTTCAACTATATGTATGATTTTGATATAAACAATGCTACAGCTTATCAATTATCTTCTTCAGAAGGAAATAGCAAAAATTTCTTCAACGTGCTGTCTAAGTTCAACGATCGCTGGACTTATGTACGCGAAGACGGTGAATGTATGTATAAAAATACTTACCTCGAAAATTCTGTAGATGGTTATAAAGAGTTGAATACAGGTAAGAAATTATGGAATCCTACTGATGTTACTAACAAAGTGACTCATTCTTACTTCATTGAAGATGGCTCATTCCTTCGTTGCCAGGACATTACAATAGGATATACACTACCAAAACAGCTAACTGCTAAGTGGGGAATGTCAAAACTACGCTTTTATGCCAGTGGTTCCAACCTCTTCATTATTACCGGTTACTCTGGTTATGACCCAGAAGTAGACGTACAAACTGGTTTGACATGCGGTATGGACTACAACCGTTATCCACGTAGTCGCAGTTTTGTGTTTGGCGCAAACATTACTTTCTAATACATAAAAACGATTATATATGAAAATTAAAAATATTCTTATCGTTGGTCTGGTTACGGTTGGCTTCTCTTCATGTAATGATTACCTGAAGGTAGATGCTATCTCGAAGTATGACACAGAGTATGTTTTCAGCGAGAAGACTGAAATTAACCGAGCCCTGAATGGGGTTTATGCCCAACTATTGAATGGAAGTACCTATGGCGGCGCTTATTTAAGTACTTTCTGCCTTAATAGCGATGTGGATATGTCAATATCTACAAGTGAAGTTGCAACAGATAACAGCTACCGTCGTTTCGACTGCAACAGTATGGGAGGAGATATTAATAAATATTGGATTGCAGCTTACCAAGGTGTGGAATACGCCAATAATTTTATTCATGGCTTAGAAAATAGTCCAATTTTTAGTAAAAATGATCCTGAACTGATGCAGCAATTGGGTGAGGCGAAAGTAATTCGTGCCATGTTCTATCATGACCTTGTTGTGATGTTTGGCGACATACCTTTCTCTCTCAGCCCAAATTTTGAGTCAGAAGATTTTGTAATGCCTGTAGTAGATCGTGAGCAAATTCACAAAACTTTGATCGATGACCTGAAAGGCATTGCTCCCTACATGGCATACGCACAAGACTTAAGTGATGGTGTAGAGCGTGTATCTAAAGAATTCTGTTGGTCAATGATTGCTCGTATGGCTTTGACTTGTGGTGGATATTCACTTCATCCAGACAAGAGTAATCCTAATAGTTATGGTAGCATGCAACGTCCTACAGACTATAAAGAATACTACAAGATAGCTCAAGCATTCTGTGATTCTGTTATTACTTCAGGAACTCACTCTTTGTCACTTCCTTTTCGACAGGTATTCATTAATGAATGTAATTACATTGTAAATAGCAATGACGACCCTATCTTCGAGATTCCATTTGCAAAGAACTCAACAGGTAGCATTGGTTATATTCAGGGACCGAAAGGAGAAAATTATGAAGGTGTAACATCTGGCAAAAATGTTTGGGGTAAGAGTGACGGAAGTGCTCGTTTGAATGCTTTCTACCGTTATTCATTTGACGAAGAAGATTCTCGTCGTGATTATGTGAACGGTATGTGGTATTATCTCTATGATGGAACTCCATCAATACTTACAGACTACACGGTGTTCAATAACAAGTGGTCTAAGTTTTGGTCAAATTCTGGAAACACTCTTGGTGCAGGTAGTTCTGGTAATACAGGTATAAATTATCCTTATATGCGTTATGCCGATATACTTTTAATGTATGCTGAAGCTGTTAACGAATTAGAAGATGGTGTAAGTGGTGCTAATGGAACAAAAGCTATTGAAGCTCTTCGACAGGTTCGTGCACGTGCAATTACGAATGTAGCTAAGGTTGATAGTTACATAGCTTCTATGTCTGGTTCAAAAACTACCTTTTTAAAAGCAGTTCTAGATGAACGTAAATGGGAATTTGCAGGTGAAAATATGCGTTGGAAAGACTTGGTTCGCAATAATTTATATGGCGAAGTGCTTTATTACAGTTTCTTGCGCTACTATGCGGTGGCCGAAAATGCAGCAGGTACATCAGATCATATTGAAGCAGTGGAACAATACGACGGTAAACCAGGTTATTTGGAGTTGACCCTTCCTTACACTATATATTATAGGATTGTCAGCAACCCTAATAATATAAATGTATATCCTAATACTTCTATGGATGTGCTGGAACTCTATAATCCATACAAGGCTGATAAATATCCAGGAACAGGATGGTCAACAGGAGACTACTACGGATGGTGGAATGATGCTGACGGATGTCCGAAAGATCAATGTCTTTTCTCATTCTATGGATTTGTACGTGGTGATCGCGGAGGTAATATCTATCTTGTAAAAGATGGTGAGACCTATTCACAAACCGGGCCAACAAACTTGCCTGTGGTACGCTATATTCTGCCTTATCCGAATGCTGCTATCCAACGTAGTGCCGGTACATATAAGAACTATTATGGTTATACCAAATAATCAAATTGAAAATTATACGATATGAAAAATAAAATATTTTACATACTGATGCTACTCTTGTCTGTCTCGTTTTATTCTTGCAAAGACGATGAGGTAGTGAACGGTGATGGCTACTCTTCCGAAAGAGAGTTTATGACCATGTTCCGCAAGGATGACAATACAGGTAAGGGAGATTCTGACCCTTATCGTTGTCAGGCTGTTAATTTGAACGACATTCAGCTTTATTGGTATGGAGTGAAAGGTTGTGCCGGCTACGAAATTAAGATGGCTTTACAGCCTAATGTATCTTCTGGTCTTGCTACGGATTGGGAAAATCCCGACTATATTCTGTTTGATACGATTGTTGGTCCCGAAGTTACAGATCTTCTGATAAAAGACCTTCAATACAGCACCGATTATCGTTTTGCCATCCGTACTCTTTCAAAAAAAGGAGAAGCCTACCACTCCAAGTGGTACGGTTATGGTAGCGGACGTCAATGGGCCGACTATATGGGAATAACGACTGGAGACAGATACAATGTACCAGAAGTAATAGTAGTGAATGAAGTCACTAAAACTACCTTCCGTGTCAATATTGACCGAGCTTACGCCACATCTGGTGACAACGGCACATTCAAAACTAATTTTGAAGTAGATGGAAATGGTAATTTCGTGATGCACACCATTACAGTTGAAGCATCTCCTACCAATCCTGAGGCAACTGTTCCGGCGAAATGGAAAAATTACACCATTACTGCTGCAGATTTTCAACGTGGATACATTGATATTGATGGTCTACAGGAAAACAGTGTATATGTAGTCAATGCGATAAACAATAATATTCCAGTTCATTGGGATGCTATATATAATACTTGTGTTATCCGTATGGATGGTGACCCGGGAGCACCTATCCTTATTAAGCATTTCTCTGATCCTAATGATACGATTCCGGGGGCAAAAGAGTACAATGCTTCAAGGCTTGACACTATCTTATCCAACTATAATAAAGACTCATCTCTGGCTGAAGGTACTATTTTTGAATTGGAAGGTGGAAAGACATACTATATGGCAACCAACGTTTCTTTGTGTAAAGGTTTAACCTTGCGCACTAAAGCGGGTACTGGTCGCGCCAAAGTGTTAATGAATGGTATGTCTACAATCAATGGAGCGCCTCAAGTTATGAACTTCATGTTTGGTCGTCAACCACAATCTGGTGAGCTTGGTGGTATTAACATCAAATCGCTTATATTTGAAGACATCGATTTTGATTGTCCGTTAGCTAAAAATTATGGAGATGGTACAGCAACAGGTAATTACTTTATCAACATGTATTCTAATGGTATGGCTGTAACACTTCAATCGTTTGAATTAAGAAACTGTACATTCCAACGTATGATTCGTGGTTTCGTCCGAGTACAAGGTCTTAATCGTAAGAACTTCGAGAAGTTTATCGTAGAAGACTGTCTATTCTATAATTGCGGTTATTATGATAATACTGGCCGTGGTTATGCCTGGATTGCTGGTGATGGCACTCCTGGTACTGGTAAATCAAACATTTACGCAAACATGATTTTCCGTAGAAATACTTTCTATGATTCTCCACGTACCTGCTTCTTTACAGACAATGGTAAGGATTTGCCGTGGCCAAGTAATGTTCAATACAATATTACACTCGAGAACAATACGTTTGTAAATTACAGCACTCGTTCTACCGGACGTAAGATTTTCGATCTACGATATCTGCCGGGTGGAAGCAAGATTACAGTAAAAAAGAATCTTTTCATTCTGACTAAGAAAGATGGTGATGCTCGTAATTTATATATGGAAGGTATGGATATTCGCCAGATTAACGGTTCAGGTCAAATTACATTTGATATTCAGCAGAATTACTCAACAAATACAAACCTGATCAACGGAAGTATATTCTCAGCTTCAGCTTTCAGTGCAAGCAAAAACAGTGCAGGTTTCTGGGCAAATTCTAATATTTTAGGTAAGGCAGAACTTGATGTGCATTTAGGTACTGTTGGTATTTCACCAACTGACTTGATGACAGATCCGAATCCGCCTTATGCAAGTCCGGATCCGAATATGCACGAGATTAGCAACCTCAACGGTCTCTATTACAAGAATACGGATGCCGTTCGAAACCATGAAATTTATAAATTGGGAATCGGTGATCCAAGATGGGCTAAGAATGTAATGCCCTAAAATATAACTAATATGAAATCGTGAGATTTTGTTAGATATTTTTAGTAAGGAGGGTGTATCGTATTTAAGTACAATACACCCTTCATTATTTTCGAACCTATAATAATTGAACTATTAATTAGGAAAGAAAACAAGTTTATGGCTCCTTTGGGACTTAAATTGTTACTTTATTTACTAACTATAATAACTATGTTTAAACGAAGATTAATCTATTTGCTGCCTCTTTTTATCTTGTCAAGTTGCAGCCAACAAACTTATAAGACGGCTTCATTATCGCCAGATGAGCGAGCAAAGCTCTTACTTCAAGAACTTACGTTGGAAGAAAAAATCTCATTAATGATGGATAACTCTCAATCTGTTAAGCGTTTGGGAATCAAACCATATAATTGGTGGAACGAAGCGTTGCACGGAGTGGCTCGTGCAGGCCTGGCAACTGTCTTCCCTCAACCGATTGGTATGGCAGCATCTTTTTCGCCTGGCACGGTGTATCAAGTATACAATGCTGTGTCTGATGAGGCTCGCGCTAAGAATACCTACTATACGTCACAACGAAGTTATGAACGTTATCAGGGCTTAACAATGTGGACTCCAACGGTAAACATATATCGGGATCCTCGCTGGGGTAGAGGTATTGAGACTTATGGTGAAGATCCTTATCTAACCAGTAGGATGGGAGTTATGGTAGTTCAGGGCCTGCAAGGCACTAACGACGGGCATTACGATAAGCTTCATGCTTGTGCCAAGCATTTTGCCGTACACTCCGGTCCGGAATGGAACCGACACGAATTTAATGTGGAAAAAATTAAACCGCGTGATTTGTACGAAACTTACCTACCGCCTTTCGAGGCATTGGTGAAAGAAGCTAAAGTAAAAGAAGTAATGTGTGCCTATAATCGTTTTGAAGGAAAACCTTGTTGTGGAAGTGACCGCCTACTGATGCAGATTCTCCGTAAAGAGTGGGGCTTTGACGGCATTGTGCTTTCCGATTGTGGCGCCATTGCCGACTTCTATAATGAACGTGGTCATAAAACCCATCCCGATGCTGAGTCGGCTTCGGCAGCAGCAGTACTAAGCGGAACAGATCTGGAATGCGGATCCAGCTACCAATCATTGACTAAAGCGGTTAAACAAGGAAAAATAGACGAAAGTGCCATAAATATTGCAGTTAAACGTCTGTTAGAAGCTCGTTTTTCATTGGGGGAAATGGATAATCCGAAGAACGTATCGTGGACAAAGATTCCTTTCTCCGTAGTAGCTTCGGCAGAACATGACTCCTTGGCGCTTGATATTGCACGCAAGTCAATGACCTTGCTCCTGAATAAAAATAATATTTTGCCGCTAAAACGTGGTGGACTAACCCTTGCTGTTATGGGACCAAATGCCAATGATTCCGTTATGCAATGGGGAAATTATAATGGCATGCCACCGCATACAGTCACTATTTTGAATGGTTTGCGAAAAGCATTGGGAAATAATGACAAGCTTATTTACGAACAAGGTTGCGGGTGGGTAGAACGGACACTTATTCAAAGTGCTTTCAATCTTTGTAAATCGGCAGACGGACCAGGATTTAGCGCACGCTATTGGAACAATGTAACCCGTGACGGCAAGCCTGTTACAACCTCACAGGTAACTACTCCTTTTCATTTCTGTACATCGGGTGCTACTGTATTTGCTCCCGGAGTAAACCTTACAGATTTCTCTGCAACTTATAACAGCGTATTTACTCCAGAAAAGTCGGGTGAAATTGTACTTGATATTTATGCCTACGGTTCAGGACGTATGCGTATAAACGATAAAGAGGTAAAGAGTTTCTCCAATAAACACGGTGCTAGAAAATCGACTTACAACATGCAGGTACAAGCTGGGGTATCATATAATATTGAACTTGATTTCGAATATCTACGAAGTGATGCCCAACTAAACTTTGACCTTGGTTTTAAGAAAGAAGCTGACATTGAAAAATCTGTAGAAAAGGTAAAAGATGCAGATGTAGTAATATTCGCAGGTGGTATCTCGCCAAGCCTCGAGGGTGAAGAAATGGGTGTTAACCTTCCTGGTTTTAAGAAAGGCGACCGTACAGATATAGAGCTTCCTGCAGTTCAAAGAGAGTTGATAGCAGCTTTGCATCGTGCCGGGAAAAAGGTTATTCTCGTTAACTGCTCCGGTTCACCCATTGGTCTGGAACCTGAAACTAAGGAATGTGAAGCCATATTACAGGCATGGTATCCTGGTCAAGAAGGAGGAAAGGCTGTTGCTGAAGTTTTATTTGGAGATTACAATCCAGCAGGACGATTACCGGTAACATTTTATCGTAACGTATCACAGCTTCCCGATTTTGAAGATTATAATATGGATGGAAGGACCTATCGTTACATGATACAGGAACCTCTTTTTCCATTTGGCTATGGATTAAGCTACACAACCTTTGAGTATGGACAAATGAAACTTGAGAAAGATAAAATTAAAGTTGGTCAATCATTGAAGTTTACAGTTCCGGTTACTAATACCGGCAACCGTAATGGAGAAGAAGTTGTTCAGGTTTATCTGAGAAAGCATCACGATGCAGGCGGACCTATAAGGACTTTGCGCAACTTTAAGCGTGTAAGCATTCCTGCAGGAAAGACAATTAATGTTGAATTTCTACTTAAGGATAAAGAACTGGAATGGTGGGATTCCTCATCTAATACTCTAAGAGTCTGTGCAGGAGATTATGATATCATGGTAGGTGGCAGTTCACAAACCGAAGACTTGCTGCAACATGCCCTCACTATTGAATAACTCACTTTGATATAACAGACGGAAGGTGAAAATCTTCTGTCTGTTATTCCAAATTAATGACCTTTCGGCTATTCTTAATCTTTCTGCTTTTTCTCTTTACTATATTCAGACGGCGATGCTCCGAATTGTTTCTTAAAGCACTTACTGAAATATTTGGGGTCATTAAAGCCTGTCATGTATGCCACTGTTGAAACATTATATTCTCCAGAATCAATCAATTGTTTTGCCCGTTTTATGCGCATCTCACGAATGAAATCTACAGGAGACAAACCAATAATAGCTTTCAGCTTCTGATAAAAAACAGTACGTCCCATTCGTATTTCAAGTGCAAACTCGTCAATTGTAAATTTGGAATTATCCATGTTCTTTTCCATCACCTCCATCACTTGTTGCATAAATAACTCGTCAGAGTTAATTATTTGTGGTTTTGGGGGCGCTATTTCAATTGGAGCGGTTGAAGTTACTTTTTGATTCTCAGACCATTTTCCCAGATAAAGTTCCTGTAACTGTTTACGCTGATTAAGCAGTGATTTTATACGAGCTTTCAGGTAAGCAGAACTAAAAGGCTTAGTAATATAGTCATCAATACCCTGCTCCAGTCCGTTAATACGGTCATCCAAAGAAGACTTGGCAGAAAGCAGAATAATTGGAATGTGGCAAATATCACGGTTTTCCTTAATGGCTTTAACCATATCCAAACCATCCATTACTGGCATCATTATGTCACTAATGATTAAATCGGGCATGTATTTAATAGCCTTTTCTAATCCTTCTTGTCCATTCTCTGCTTCAATCACATTATATATGCCAGATAAAATGTCATGAAGGAACGTTCTTAATTCGGAATTATCTTCCACAACCAATACCGAAACAATTTCCTGATTTTCAATATTATTTTCGGAAACCATGGATTTTCTTTCAGTTACTTCCTGATATACTTGTTCCTGAACTGATATTCCTGAATTCTCAGGATTTTCGTTGTCTTGAGCAAAAGAAGACTGAGAGTCATTAAAAATGAATTCTGTATTTTCTTTTCCTTCATAAGCTTTCTGTTCCAGGGGTAATGTTACAATAAACTCACTGCCAACTCCCGGTTGACTACTTACCTGAATACTACCTTGATGTAATTCAATAAGCTCCTTAACAAGAGACAATCCGATGCCCGATGAAGGTTGTAAAATGTTATAGCGAACAAGCGTTTCGAACCGCTGGAATAAACTTTGTTGTTTTTTGAGATCTATTCCAATACCTTCGTCTTTTACCGAAATTACAAGATTCTCATTTTTCATACTGGCCGACACTGTGATGGATTTATTGTCGGGTGTGTACTTGAAAGCATTGGATATTAAATTGAAAAAAATCTTTTCAAATTTGTCCTGATCTATCCAACCGGAGATTATATCCGGATTCGACAGTAAGCGAAAATCAATATGTTTTTCTTCTGCTATCAGAAGAAAGTTATCCATAACCCGTTGCAATAACGTTATGACATCACTCTTCTCCAGCAATACTTTCATTTTCTTATTCTCTATTTTACGGAAATCTAGTATCTGATTCATTAAACGCAGCATACGTTCTGTATTCTTATGTACCAGCGTGAGATGTTTGCGCGCGTTTGGAGAAAGAGATTCATGCTCTAGTATTTCACTTATGGGACTACTGATAAGAGTTAATGGCGTACGTAACTCATGAGAGATATCTGTGAAAAATCTTAGTTTGATATTAGATAATTGATGCTCAAGGTTAATTTGATTATGCAGTCTGTAAATATAAAGAATAGTATATACAATAACAGCCGTAAAAAGAATGAATAAAAGAACATACAGAATCCATGCCCAGTAAGTTTCCCAAAAAGTGGGAAGTACATTGATTGAAAGAGTGCGTACATTGTCTATCCATACACCGTCACTGTTTGTAGAACGTATTTGCAATTCATATTCTCCCGGAGGAAGATTTATATAGTTAGCGGTGCGGTTATTATCTACTTCATTCCATTGCTCTTCTAGTCCTTTTAGCCGATAAGCATACTTTATGGCTGTAGGCTCAATATAATCTAACGCTGCAAACTGAAAGGTTACATTGCGCTGAGAAGGCTGAAGTTTTAGTTCCTTCAGGTCGTCAATATCTTGTGACTGCTGAACTCCTTGTATCTTCAAACCAGTAAATACGATACGCGGAATATACTTGCTTTTGTTTAAGGAGGCTGGATTCATCTCCAGAATACCACCTTCGGTGCCCAAAATCAAATGTTTGTGCCAGATAACCGGTGCAGCATCACTGAAATAAATTTCTTTTTGAAGATATCTCTTATCGTAATTGTCAAAAGTACCTGTTCTCGGATTGAATTTAGATAGTGCATTTTCAGATATTACCCATAAATTCTTTTGCGAATCTTCAATCATGGATAAAAGCAAATCAGAAAACAATCCATTTTTCTTTGTATAGGATTTAAACGTTATATGATTGGTTAGTAAATTGTTTGATACTATTTGGCTTATGCCTCCAGTGAAGGTAAGAACATACGTCTGTTTCCTGCTGTCAGTATAGATATATGTTACATCATTACTGCAAAGACTGGATGCAACTTCAGGCGTACGTATGTTTTGGTAAAATCTGATAGTTTCAGGACTCTTGAAATCAGAGGAAAACGTGAGAAGTCCCTCTGTAGTACCAACCAATATAGCTTTATTTACTTCCTTTATGATTCGTATTTTAGAGAATTTGTTGTGAGAATATCCTTTCAAAGAGTTACCACTGTGTATGAAGCGTACTTCTCCTTGAGGAGTTTCTTTCAATAAATTCAATCCGCCACCATAAGTGCCTATCCAAATGCGATTCCGACTGTCTTGAAATATTGAGTAAATGCTGTTATTGCTTAAACTATAAGGATTATTTTCATCATGAGCAAATCTTTGTATCTTAAATCGGTTATTCCCTTCTTTCTTGAGCCTGAAAAGCCCATCCCATTTGCTACCCATCCAAATAAACCCTTGTTTATCTTCAAGGAAGCAATAGATATTCTTTGAAAATGGAACTTTCTGGATGCTGATGTTTCCTGATGAAGTTAGGTAACCTTTTAAGGTACCATCTTCGTTGTCTATTCGGATAAATCCTTTTTTATTTGCCATCCAAAAATTATTGTTGCTGTCTTTCAAAAAAGCACGCGTATCGTAACCATAATCAAAGGGGCGCTCCTGGCAGGCATTGGGAAAGAAAGAAATCTTACCCAATTCATAATTACTTGTATACCAAAAATTCTTCTGATTATCAAATAAGTATCTTAATACAACAGGCGTAAACTTAGACTTCGGATCGTTATAGTCTGTATAATAAGGCTTTAATAATTGAGTTCTGCGGTCGTAATAACTAAGACACCCCAATTGAGGAATTACCCATAATGTTCCTTGAGCGTCTTCAAAGATTCCCTCTCTGCTTTGTCTTTCTGCTGCAGGCATATCTTCTATCGGAGTTTGATAATACTGTTTTTCACCGTTTTGAAGATTATAACGAGTTACTCCTGCCGATTCAGAGAATATCCACAACTCATTATGACTGTCCTTGAATATACTTTGTACATTGATGGAAGGCTGAGCAGTCATACGAATATCTATATATCTGAATTTTTTTCTCTTGGCATCGAATATAATAATTCCGTTTTCTGTGCCTAGTCCTATAGTGTCTTTTCCCAGATTTTGTATGCTGTTGAGATGCGAATATTCGCATGGTATTTTCAGGAACTGCAATTGTTCAGTACTTTGATTGTAAAAGGCAAGGCGATCATTTGAAGATACCAGATACATATTCTTGCCGTTTTCGCATACATTCTTGAATTGTATGTTGCCAGGCATTCTTTTTTTACCGATAATCTGAATACCTTTATCGGTAAAAATCCATTCGTCACCATCTTTATCCTGAATAATTCTGGATATTTCTTTTCCCGGGAGATTTCCGGCTTTAGAACTGTAAAATGAAATGCTTTCATTTTTGCCTTTTCTGTATTGTTCTTCATTTACCCGAAAAGCTCCGTTATCGCACACAATCCAGGTTATACCTTTAGGCAATGCGTGTATTTGACTAATGGTATAAGTTCTCTTGTTTTTTGCTTCTATAGGTTGCAGAATATCAATAAAGATTTCTTTTCTGCTATCGAATAAATAAATTCGGCTATCATAAGTCTGGCACCATATATCGCCATGCTGATTGGCAGTGATGGAATACAATCTGTTACTAGTCAGCGTACATCCGTCACCCGGATAAGCTTTGTAGTTTTTGAATGAATAACCGTCAAACTTGCTTAAACCATTCCATGTAGAAAGCCAGATAAAACCTTTTATATCTTGTACTATATTAACTACAGTTCGCTGTGGTAATCCGTTATATGTTGAGTAGTGTTGTATCTGACAAACTGGCTGTGCATGAGATATTACAGGCAGGCAGAAGAGGATACAAACATAAAATAGAGTACATTTATAGACTGTTTTCATAACGGTATACTTTGAGTCTGTAAATTTATATAAAAAATGCATTTTACAAGCAAGAAAGTATAAAATATGTGTATTTTCCGTAATCTAAATTAAACAGGCTCTTGGCATTTTTTTGTTTTACTCTATATCAAGATTATACTTATCTAATAATCCGATAACTTCCATTCTGGAGAACCTTGCTTTTCGTATACGATTCATTTCAGGGTCAATAGAGTAATTATAAGATGAACGGAAGTCGGCTTTTTCAATATTAGTTCTGGCAAAGATAGTTCTGCTGAGATTGCAGTTCTTGAAAATAGAATTGCTCAGCTCGGCCTCGGTAAAGTCCACTTCCTGCAAATCGCAGTTTATAAAATTCGTAGCTTTCAGTTTTAGTTTATAAAAAGAGGCTAAATGAAGAATGCATTCTTCAAAAGAAAAGGAGATAAGGAAGTTGTTGCACTCCTCAAAGTTTAATCCAACTAGCTTACTATTTACAAATTTTACATCTCTGAATACCGTATTTCTGATACTTGCCATACTAAGATCGCAATTACTGAACTGGCAATCAATAAAAGAAATATTTGATAAATCAGCATTGGTGAAAATGCAATTAATAAAAGTGCAATCTGAATATTCTCCTATTGCCAGTTGTTCATTCAGGCAGTTAATGCCTCTGAACTCTTTATTCTCAAAAATCAGGTTAGCCATAAATTATTAGTTAAATACCTAAGTGTGCAAAGGTAATAATAGATCTGCTATCATGTTGCATTTCCGAATAAATATGAAATTATGTTTTATGAAAGCTGTGGCCGGGAAGATAGGAAATAGGGACTCCTAACAAATAAATATCGACTAAAAAATAGTGAGAAAGAAAAACGACTATCAGATAATTGCATCTTGATAGTCGTTTGATACTTTTGTAAGTTGTCGCTTATTTTTTCAGGAAGCAAGTCTTTAGTACAATACTGCTTCCATCTATTTTACAGTCAACTTCTTCAGGAATTTCTGTCAGGCGAATGCTTTTAACTTTCGTTCCTCTTTTAATGACCATTGATGATCCTTTTACTTTAAGATCCTTGATTACAGTTACAGAATCGCCATCCATCAGTTCGGCCCCATTGCTGTCGCGGGGTACATCGGGAGTTGTTTCCGCCGAAGCGCTTTCTGCGTTGAACTCGTGGGTACAGTCGGGACATACGTAAAGGGAACCGTCAAAGTAGGTGTTTTCACCCTGGCAGTTCGGACAATTTGGAATTTCGTTCATCTGTTTTTGATTGAATTTATATATTAAAATTAAAATGCGGATTAAAAAAGAGACAACCTCTGTTGGCTCTTCCACCGAGCAATCCGTTTGGAATTCTTGCTCTAAGGGTTTATACCTTTGACTATGAGTTGCTTTCTATACTACTAAAAAAAATAATTTTGTCTGCTTGGCATTTCGGGTTCAAAACTACAATATTCCTTTCAATTTGCCAAATTGATATAATTAAAAGACGTTTCCATTCAACTTTATCGTTCTTATCGTTGTAAGTACTCATTTTAAGTGTACCGCCATTGTGATCAGAATAGAGGATCAGTTTCCTGAATCTGCATTTTTGCTTCCGGTAAGTGGAAGTCCGGATTCTCATATTTTTGTTTGAATCTCTGGTAATCGCGGTCTTGATTATTGAAATGTCTTCATGCACCTTTCTCAGTAAGCAAAGGATCTTTCTTTATTTCAATACGTCATCCCTTATTATCGGTAAGATGCCAGTGAAACTTGTTCAGTTTATAAAGAGCCATTAAGTCGAGTACCTTTTTTACAAGATATAACTCGCCGGAGTTTTACTAAACTCCGGCGAGTCTTTTTAAAAACTATTCCGGATGTTTGTGTAATCTTGTACAAAAGATTGCATTCTTCTGTACAAAAGAATTAATTGTTTTGTACAACATTACATCAACCTCTCGCCTGAGATATAAAAAGCTATTCGGGAGTTTAAGTAACCTCCCGCCGCATCTTTCCGGAAAACCGAAGTGGCATTTGATAACCTGCAAAACCACTACATAAATTTCAATTTTGCTAAATTGATCTAGCAATCTAGCAGTAAGCTTTTAAGTTGCTGTTTATAAGTGCGATAGAAGTGCTAGATTAAAATAATTTGATCTAGCACTGATCTAGCAATCTAGCAGTTTGTCTCGTCCTGGGTTTTGGTTGACTGTGTTTATTAATAATCCTAGTATTGGTTGTCTAAAATTCTGTTTATCAAATGTTTTTCTGTGATAGGTTGTTTGGATTGTATATGATTTAACCGCCAAAGCGCTAGATCGCTAGATCACTGATAGATCAATTTGGTTTGATCTAGCGGTGGTAATATGTTTATAGTCAATTTGTTATTTGGGTAGTGCTAGATTGCTAGATCAATTTGTGGATTTTTAATTTTCTTGGGAAGGTTTTTATTTTGTGTAACCAGTTAAAATTTCATTTATAACATTTGTTCTAAAAAGATAGATAGCTGTATTAGCAAGATAGGAGGGGTAGGTATAAAATAAAAACTCCCTGAATCAATGATTCAAGGAGTTTCATACATCGAGATGAACTTTCGTTCTTTCTT
>Ga0316601_100000238_pt1 | contig 22163 bp, 15 predicted proteins | sample OWC_soil_day5_no_FD_207663 | JGI IMG/M metagenome (GOLD analysis project Ga0316601, IMG submission 207663) | Wetland soil microbial communities from Old Woman Creek delta, Ohio, United States - OWC_soil_day5_noCT | ecosystem: Environmental > Terrestrial > Soil > Wetlands | place: USA: Ohio... | reverse complement strand
CTCCGGGTCTCCGCCCGCCAGCGGCGTGACGGCCGCAGCGACCAGTGCGCAGGTCGCCGCATCCGGCCCGACGATCAATTGTCGTGACGTGCCGAACAGGGCGTAGGCCACCAGCGGCAGGATGCTCGCATACAGGCCGACGACGGGGTTGAATCCGGCAAGCTGGGCATAAGCCACGCCGACCGGCAGGGCCACGGCGGCGACGGACAGGCCGGCGAGGAGGTCGTGCGGGAAGTCGGTGCGGTGGTAGCCGAGCAGGGCCGGCAGGCCGGGCGCAAAGCGCGCCAGGCGGTTGACGGCCCCGCCAGCACTCCGGGCATCGCTGTCGTGTGCCACCGAACGGCTCTCGAATCGGAATCAACGGAACATTATGCGCCACCGACGCTCGGGCGGCGCTGATGCGCTTACTCCGGGGCGGGTCCGGGAAACCTGTCCCGCAGCACGCGCTTCAGTACCTTGCCGGAGGGATTGAGCGGCAGCGCGTCGACGAATGCATACGATTTCGGTTGCTTGTAACGCGCGAGCCGTTCCTGGACGTGCGCCTTGAGTCCAGCCGTCAGCTCCGCCTCGTCGCCGTCCCAGCTCTCCGCCATCACGACGACCGCGCACGCGCTCTCGCCCCACCTGGCGGACGGCTGGCCGATCACCGCGACCTGCTTCACGCCCGGGTGCGCGAGCAGCACGTTCTCCACTTCGGCCGGGTACACGTTTTCCCCGCCGGAGATGACCATGTCCTTCGACCGGTCCTTGATGTAGATGAACCCGTCCTCATCCACCTCCGCAATGTCGCCCGTGTGGAACCAGCCATCGCGAATGGATTCGCGCGTGGCGTCCGGCAGGTTCCAGTAGCCGGTGATCAGGTGCGGGCCGCGCGTGATGACTTCGCCGGGCACGCCCGGCGGCACGTCGTTCCCGGCCTTGTCCACGACGCGCACTTCGATGCCGAAATAGGGCAGGCCTGTCGAGCCGACCTTGTGGCGGGCGTACTCGGGTGTGATCAGGCAGATGCCGCCGTGCGTCTCGGTGGCGCCGTACACCTGGTGGATCTCGATACCCATGGCCGCGTAGGCCTCGATCAAGGTCACGGGCACGGGCGCCGCTCCACACACCACCCAGCGCAGCGTCGAGGTATTCGTCGTCTGACGCTTCGGGTGGTCGTACATGAAGCTGAGCATCGCGGGCACGGAGAAGAAGCCGTTGATGCGTTCCCGCTCGATCACGTCCCACATCAGCGCCGGATCGAAGGCCCGGACGAGCACGGAGGTCATGCCGCGGCACACCGCGACCATCGTCATGGCGAGCCCGGCGATGTGGAAGAGCGGAGCCACGATGATCTGCCGGTCACCGAGGTGCAGGTCCGAGGTCGCCATCATGCTGTTCAGCCAGGCGATGTTCGCCCGATGCGACATCAATGCGCCTTTCGGCCGGCCCGTGGTGCCGCTCGTATACATCATGAAGAGCGGGTCCTCGAGCGTCGCGCCGATCGGCGGTTCGTGCGATGACGCCGCCTTGATGCTGTCGATCGTCCCGGGATCGTCGATGTCGATGAAGCGCACGCGCGGGAACTGGTCCCGCAGCGGGTCCACGAGTGCCTTCTGGTCCTGCCCGCAGAGCACCGCGGAGGCGCCGCTGTCCATGAGCTGGTAGGAAAGCTCCGGGACGGTGAGGCGCCAGTTCAACTCCACGAACACGAAACCGGCCTTCGCGCACGCGTAGTACGACTCGGCGTGCAAAGGCAGGTTGGACATCAGGGCGGCGACGCGCTCGCCGGGCGCGAGACCGAGCGACAGCAGCATGTGCGCGATCTGGTTGGCGCGCGCGTTGGCCTGACGGAAGGTCGTTCGCTCGCCGGTCGCGAGGTCCACCCATGCTTCCATCTTCGAGCTGATCTTCGCCCGCTCGCTCAGGAACTGTCCCGAATTCAGCAGCATCGTCAGTCCTCGTCAGCTCACGCGGCGACGATCGGCGGCCGGCGGCCGGCCCACGGGTGCGCTGCTTCCAGTTCGTAGGCGAGTTCGAGCAGGGTTCGCTCGTCGCCAGTCTTCGCGGCGAAATGGCTGCCGATGGGTAGCCCCGCCTTCGACCAGTGCAGAGGCACCGACATTCCCGGCGTGCCCGACGCGTTCTGCACCGGTGTGAACCCGAGGTAACTCAGCGCACGGTCAAAGTGCGTCTGGAAGGGGAGATCCGGCGCGAGATCGCCGACGCGCGGGGTCAGTTTCGCCAGCACGGGCGTGAGCAGCACGTCGTGGCGCTGGTAGAACGCCGCGCAAGTCGCGACCGATGCGTTGAGCGTCGCGACCGCTGCGTCGAATCCGCCACGGCGTTGCCGGAAGTAATCGCGCAGGCCCAGTGTCCAGGGCTCGAGGTCCGCGGCGGTGAGCGGGCGCCCGAGGTGGTTCTCCAGCCCATCGGCGATGCGCGCTGCACCGGACGACCAGTAAAGGATGAAGGCCTCGGTGAACTCCCGCTTTGCGAGCGGCAGCGGCGCGACCTCGACCCGGTGTCCAAGCGCCTCGCACATCCGGGCCGTGTCCTCGATCGCAGTGCGAACCTCGGCGTCCACCGGCGTGCCCATCAGGGTCTCGAGGTCGACCGCGATCCGCAGCCTGCGCTTTGAGGGTCCCTGGATCATGCCGTCCGGGGCGTACACCTTGTCGTCACCCGTGCGCTCGGTGGCGGCCAGCCACTGCGCGCTGTCGCGGACCGAGATGGAGGCGGCATGGCTGATGGCGATGTCCACGGGACCCACCGGCCGCCCGAGCGGCACGGCCCGTCCGCGCGACGGCTTGAAGCCGAACACGCCGCAGCAGGAGGAGGGGACGCGGATCGAGCCGCCGCCATCCGTTGCGTGTGCACACGGCACCACGCGCGCGGCGACCAGTGCGGCGGCGCCACCGGAGGAGCCGCCGGGGCTGTAATCCAGGTTCCACGGATTTCGTGTCGGACCGTGCACCAACGGCTCGGTCGAGCCCGTGAGTCCGAACTCCGGCGTGCTGCTCTTGCCCAGGACGACGAGTCCGGCCCGCTCCAGCGCGTCTACATACGGCCCTTGGCCCGTCGCCGGTTCGTGCCCGAACGAACGCGATCCCGAGTGTGTCGGCAGGCCCCGGACGTCGTCGAGGTCCTTGATGAACGTGGGTACGCCGGCAAACGGGCCTGACAGCGTCCCCGCCGCCGTCGCGCGCGCCCGGTCGTAGGCCTCGGTCACGATGGCGTTGATGCGTGGATTGACCGCCTGCGCACGCCGGATCGCTGCCTCGACCGCTTCCCGGGCCGTGAGGTCGCCCTTGCGAATGGCCTCGGCCGTGCCGACGGCATCCAGGTCCGCCGGAGGTGCTGGGTGCCGCGTGCCACCGGATGCGCAGCCCGCAAGTACGCGGGTCGCCGACACAGCGAGCGCCGCCTGCAACAGTTCGCGACGTGAAAGCTTCTCGTTCATTTTCTCCCCTCCGGGTCGGCAAAAGTATCTGCCTATGGACAAGAACACCAGTTTCCAGTTGTGATGGGCGGCCCCGTTCCCGAGCCTGAGAGCAATCCCCGTGAGCGATTACCGATCCCCCTGGATGGACGACGACCTGGACCTGTTCCGCGACGCGGCGAGGCGTTTCGTCGAGAACGAGATCGTGCCGAACGACGCGCGCTGGCGCGAGCAGCACCACGTGGACCGCGAGATCTGGAACAAGGCAGGTGAGGTCGGCCTGCTGTGCACCGACATCCCGGTTGAGTACGGCGGCCTCGGTGGTGATGCCCGGCACGAGGCGGTGGTGGTCGAGGAGATGGGCCGGCACGGCATCACGAGCTTCGGCCACATGGTCCACAGCATTCTTGCGCACTACGTCCTCAACTACGGCAGCGAGGAGCAGAAGCGGAACTGGCTGCCCCGGATGGCGTCGGGCGAGCTCGTCGGCGCCATCGCGATGACCGAGCCGGGCGCCGGGTCCGACCTGCAGGCGGTGAAGACCCGCGCCGTGCGCGAGGGTGATCACTACGTCATCAACGGCTCGAAGACCTTCATCTCGAATGGGCTGCACGCCGGTCTCGTGGGCGTGGTTGCGAAGACGGACCCGTCCAGGGGCGCCAAGGGCATCTCGATCATCATGGCCGAAACGAAGGACCTGCCGGGCTACCGCGTCGGACGCGTGCTCGACAAGATCGGCCAGAACGGGTGGGACACGGCGGAGCAGTTCTTCGACGAGTGCCGGGTGCCGGCGGGGTGCCTGCTCGGACCGGCCGAGGGCCAGGGATTCGTCCAGCTGATGCGTGACCTGCCTTACGAGCGGGCGTTGATGGCCATGGGCGGCGTGGCGGCGATGGAGTACGCGTTGCGGGTAACGGTCGACTACACGCGCACGCGCAAGGCATTCGGCCAGGCATTGCTCGAAATGCAGAACACCCGCTTCAAGCTCGCCGAGGTCAAGTCGCTGGTGAGCGTGGCGCGTGTGTACGCGGACGACTGTATCCAGAAGCTGACGAACGGGACGCTGGACACGGTGACGGCCTCGATCGCCAAGCTCTGGATCACCGACACACAGTGCCGCGTGATGGACGAGTGCCTGCAGCTCTTCGGCGGCTATGGGTACATGAAGGAGTACCCGATCTCGCAGCTCTACGTGGACTCCCGCGTGCAGCGCATCTACGGCGGCGCGAACGAGATCATGAAGGAGATCATCGCGAGATCGCTCTGAAGAGTAGGGGGTAGTGATTAGTGACCAGGGGGTAGCAAGAGGCCGGCACGCCGGCCGATCGAACTCTTGCACTACCCCCTGATCACCAGTCACTACCCGCTTTCCTCTCTCCCCACTCCCCCTGATCACTGCGCACTTCCCCATGGGTCCCCTCCAAGGCATACGCATCATCGAGATCGCCGGCATCGGCCCCGGGCCCTTCTGCGGCATGCTGCTCGCGGACCTCGGCGCCGACGTCGTGCTGGTGGACCGCAAGGGCGGGTCGCTGCCGTTCGAATCCAGGCCGACGCTCGACATCACCCGCCGCGGCAAGCGCTCGATCGCCGTGGACCTCAAGCGGCCGGGCGCAGCCGAGACCGTGCTGCGATTGATCGCGCGGGCGGACGGCCTGATCGAGGGCTTTCGTCCGGGCGTGATGGAGCGGCTCGGTCTCGGGCCGGAGATCTGCCTCGCGCGGAACCCCCGCCTCGTCTATGGACGGCTCACTGGTTGGGGACAGACAGGCCCCTTGTCCCATGCGGCCGGGCACGACATCAATTACGTCGCGCTCAGCGGCGTCCTGTACCACGGTGGTCACCGGGATTCGGCGCCGGCGGTGCCGCCCACCGTGGTGGGCGACATCGGCGGCGGCGCGATGTTCATGGCACTCGGGCTCGTGAGCGGCATCCTGCGGGCCCGCGAAACCGGCCAGGGGCAGGTGATCGATGGCGCCATCACCGACGGTTGTGCCGTCATGTCCACGCTGGTGCAGACGCTGCGCCTGCAGCGCCTCTGGGCGGACCGGCGGCAGTCGAACGTGCTCGACGGCGGCGCGTTCTGGTACGACACCTACGAATGCGCGGACGGAGAGTGGATTTCCGTGGGAGCGCTCGAGCCCCAGTTCTACCATCTCCTGATCGAGAAGTGCGGACTCGCGGGCCAGGAGTTCGATGGCGCGCAGTTCGACGTCGCGCGATGGCCGGAGCTGAACAAGCGATTTGCCGCGCTCTTCCGCTCGAAGACGCGCCCGGAGTGGTGCGAACTGCTCGAAGGCACGGACGTCTGCTTTGCGCCGGTACTGAGCCTGGCCGAGGCACAGGGACACCCGCACAACGTCGCTCGCAAAGCCTACGTCGACGTGGCCGGGGTCCGCCAGCCGGCACCGGCGCCGCGATTCAGCGCGACCCCGGCGGAGATCCGGTCACCGCCCGCCGAAATCGGCGCGGATGCTGCGCAGCTGCTCGACGAGGCGGGATTCTCAGCCGACGAGATCGCCGCGCTCGTGACGGCGGCGGTCGTATAGCGGTCTCGCGCGGATCGTCAGGCGCCGGGGCGGTGCCCCAGCAGGCGGGCAGGCAGGAAGAGCACGGCGCCCAGGAAGGCGAAGATCGCACGCACGCAGAGCCCGAGCAGCCGGAAGGGCAGTGAGAGCAGCCACACGATGGGTGCCAGCACCAGCGCAAGGAGCGCCACCGGCCAGCTCAGGACCAGGAGGACGCACCAGGCCACGAACAGGATGAGCGTCTTCATGTCGCGATCATAACGCCGCCCGGCCGCTACGCGACGGGCATTACGACGAATTCACCTTCCAGCGCGCCAACCCGTTCACCGCGGCACTCGAGCGTCGCGCTCACGTGGACGCGCGCGGGGCGGCCCTTGCCCAACGCAGCCACCGCCTTCGACCACGCCGCGTCGCCGGGCGGCGCGGCCGCTGCCGTGAAACCGTCCGTGATCGGCCGCTCGTACGTCATCGTGTTGCGGCGGATGACGATGCGGCCGGCCCGTCCCTCCGACCTCATGCGGACATAAAGGGCCCCCCAGGCCGCCAGGATGGCCACGGCGGAGGCGCTGCCGCCGAACACCGTATCGCGATGATTTATGTTAGGCGCGAGCGGGGCGTAGATCTCCACGCCTGCGGTCGTCGCGGCGCGCACCTCGACCGCCATCGCGCGCGAGAGCGGAATGCGCTCGTGCAGGTAGCGCTGGAGCTCGTATTCATGCATCGCGGCGTCCGTTCATTGGTTAAATGACACAGCTGGGCCGTTAGACTGCCACCGGCGGTCCATATGCGACGTGCCGGGGCAGATTGCCCCGTGATTTGAGAAGCGGATCACTCCCGCCCCCCGTGGATTGGGCAATATTTCGTCCCGCGATTCAGTCAAGGGCAAAGTCACCGAAAGGTGGCGACGCAAAGTCTCCGGTCTAACGAGCCTCGGGCTCCATGATAGCGGGACCGCCGGAATCGGACCCATCTTTGGTCCGCCTCGGCTTGCTTTGCCCGCTCGATCGCTGGGTGAGTAAGAGGAGGACCGCCGTGTCCCGCAGCGATCGGATCACCAGCACCTGGCCCGTCGTGCCCGTCCGGGCCGGGGTGGCCGACCTCCACATCTCTTTCTGCCCGTCCAAGCGCGCCCGTTCGTGAGGCGTAAGGCTGCGCGGCAACCACATGGGAATCGAGACATGCCACTGACCATCCGCACGATCGCCCTCGGCCTGCTGCTCTGGCTGTGCAGTGTCCCGGGTTGGGCGCAGGACACCGACCGCCAGCAGATGAAGGGCCTCGACGAGCAGGTCCAGGAGATCAAGTCCGACGTCCTCGGCATCGCCGCCGAGCTGAGCCAGCTCGAGGAAAAACTGCTGTACCCGTCCGGCACCCAGGTCGCGGTGTTCGTCGCACTGGCCGAAGGTGATCCGATGCGTCTCGACGCGGTGCGACTCCAGATCGACGGGCAGCTCGTGGCCCACTACATCTACAGCTTCAAGGAGCTCGACGCGTTGCGTAAGGGCGGCGTGCAGCGGATCTACGTCGGTAACGTGCCGACCGGCGATCACCAGCTCGAGGTCCTGGTCGACGGCAAGCTCGAGGGCGGCGCGGACTACAGCCGCACCGAGAAGTTCAGCTTCAACAAGGGCGTCCAGCCGAAGCTCGTCGGACTGACGCTGGCCGGCCCGGGTTCCGGCCGACCGCCCATCGAGCTCGGGAACTGGTGAGCGATGGCGCGAGCGCTACATCGGCTGCTCGGCGTCGGCGTCGCGATTGCGCTGGCGTCGGCCCCCTCGTCGGGCAGTGACCTGAAGGACCTCTATTTCGGCGAGGCGCTCTATCACGCCTACCAGGGCCAGTATTTCGAGGCACTCGAGCGGCTCGACACCGAACTGGCCCAGTACCACGGGCTCGACGAGCCCCTCCTCGACACGCTCCACTATCACATCAACGGCGCCGAGTTCTCGGTCGGCGACTTCGAACTCAACTACCGGATGCACCACCGCGCCGGGCGCGCGATCAAGGCCGTGCTCGAGGGCAACGTCGACGAGGCCGTGCGCAACGAGGCCGCGTTCCGGCTGGCCCGGATCCACTTCCAGAAGGACCAGCTCGACGACGCGCTGCACGCGTTGGGGAGGATCCAGGGCAAGGTGCCCGAGGCGATCGCGGACGACGTCGAGTTCCTGCGCGCGAACATCTACATGGCCACCGGCCGGCCCGGTGATGCCGTCAAGGTGCTCCGGCAGCTGAAGCCCTCGGAGGACCTGACGGGGTTCGCCGCGTACAACCTCGGCATCGCGCTGCTGCAGGACGGCCACGCGGTGGAAGCCATCGAGCAGCTGGACAAGGCCGGGCAGATCAAGGCGAGCGATCACGCCGACCTGGCGATCCGCGACAAGTCGAACCTGGTGCTCGGCACGATCCTGTACGAGTCGGCGGACTTCGGGCGAGCGGAGCAGTCACTCGACCGCGTTCGCCTCGACGGGCCGTTTTCGAACCAGGCGCTGCTCCGGGCGGGCTGGGCCGAGGCCTCGGCGGAGCACTATGACCGTGCGCTCGTTCCCTGGAACATCCTGGTGCAGCGCGAACCGACGGACGCGGCGGTCCAGGAAGCAATGCTCGCCGCGCCCCACGCCTATGCCAAGTTGAACGTACACGGCCGCGCCGCCCTCATGTACGGCAGCGCGCTCCAGTCGTACACCGGCCAGATCGAGCGAGTGGATGCGTCGATCAACAGCGTCCGGGAAGGCGAGTTCCTGAAGGCGCTGGTGCGCGAGGAGATCCGGCAGGACAAGGACTGGGTCATACGCCTGCGCAGCCTGCCGGACGCGCCGGAAACCTATTACCTGATGGAGCTGATGGCCTCGCACGATTTCCAGACGGCCCTGCAGAACTACCTCGACCTCGAGGACCTGCGCTCGAAGCTCGTCACCTGGCAGTCCAGCTTCGACGCCTTCGAGGACATCATTCGCCTGCGCGGGCAGAACTACGAGCCGCTGCTGCCGGAGGTCGATGCGCAGTTCCGGGAACTGGACTCGCAGATGCGCCTGCGCCTCGAGCAGCGCAAGCACATCAGTGAGCGCCTGCAGGCCATGCTGACTGCGCCGCGCCCGGACTACCTCGCGACCGCGGACGAGCGGATCCTCGGCGAGCGCATCGCCCTGATCGACAAGCAGCTCCAGGGCTCCGACAGCCCCGAGGCGGCCGCACTGCGGCAGCGGGCGGCCCACGTACGGGGCGCCCTGACGTGGCGGCTGCAGACCGAATACCACGAGCGGCTGACCGCAGCCCACGTGCACCTGCACGAATTGAACGCGCACGTCGATGCCTTGAATGCGCAGTACGAAGCGTTCGTCAGGACCCGCCAGGCCGCGACGCACAGCTACGTCGGCTACGACGTCCAGATCGCACGCCTGCGCGAGCGCGTCGACGGCGCATTGCAGAGGGTCGGCATCGTCATGGCCCGGCAGGGACACATGATCGAGACGGTTGCCATCAACCAGCTCAAGGCCCGCCGCGAACGCCTGGTGGCCCAGCAGACCGAGGCGCGTTACGCGGTCGCCGACAGCTACGACCGTGCCGCGCGCCTGCAGTCGGGCGGAGAGGAACACTGATGCGCCGGCTCGCCATCCCGATGGTGCTTGCGCCGGTCCTCGTCGCCGGCTGTGCCCAGAATCCGGACAAGCAGACCCTGGCGGAGTTGCGCAACGTGCACCCCGACGTACAGGAGGTGCCGGTCGAGCAGGGCATCGACAAGGCCATGGAGGGCTATCGGCGCTACCTCGCGGAGACGCCGGAGACCGCGATGACCCCGGAGGCCATGCGGCGCCTCGCGGACCTGCAGGTCGAGAAGCAGTTCGGCATTCGCGCCGGCGACGGCAAGCCGCGCGAGATGGCCGCGCCGGAGCGTGCACAGGAATCCGTGGTCGCGCAGGCCGGACCGACGGGTCCAGGCAAGACGGCTGGCAGCGCCGGGCCCGCGGAATCCGAGCAGGAGTTCGAGCGTCGAACGACCGCACCGAGCGAGTTCGCGTCGGGCGGTGACACTGGTACGCCCGCCCGTGCGGCCATGCCGGGTGAGCCGGATCCGGCCGGCCCGGTCGAGGCGATTGCGCTGTACGACCGGCTGCTCGCGGAGTACCCGAACTACGAGCACAACGACAAGGTGCTCTACCAGAAGGCCCGTGCGTACGACGAGCTTGGCCGTACCGACGAAGCCATGGAGACCATGGTTCGCCTGATCAGCGAGTATCCGCATTCCGGGCACTACGACGAGGTGCAGTTCAGGCGCGGGGAGCATTACTTCACGCGCCGGAAGTTCCGGGACGCCGAGGCCGCCTATTCCGCAATCATCAGCCTCGGCGCGTCCTCCTCGTACTACGAACTCGCGCTCTACAAGCTCGGCTGGACGCTCTACAAGCAGGACTTCTACGAGGAAGCCCTGCACAAGTACATGGCGCTGCTCGACTACAAGGTGTCGATCGGCTACGACTTCGACCAGTCGCACGCGGAAGACGATGAGCGCCGCGTCACGGACACGTTCCGGGTCATCAGCCTGAGCTTCAGTAACCTCGGCGGTCCCGAGGTGGTGCAGGAGTATTTCTCGAGCTACGGCCACCGTGGGTACGAGGACCGCGTCTACAGCAACCTCGGCGAGCACTACCTCGCCAAGCTGCGTTACGACGACGCGGCGAAAGCGTACAAGGCGTTCGTGGAACTCTATCCGTTCCACCGCGCATCGCCGCGGTTCGGCATGCGCGTGATCGACATCTTCACCCAGGGCAAGTTCCCGAAGCTCGTGCTGGAGTCGAAGAAGGAGTTCGCGACCCGTTACGGGCTGCAGGCCGAGTACTGGCGGCACTTCAAGCCCGAGGAGTCGCCGGAGGTGCTGAGCTTCCTGAAGGCCAACCTGAAGGACCTGGCGAATCACTATCACGCCCAGTACCAGAACGTGGAACTGGCGGCGGAGAAGCCCGCCAACTACGCCGAGGCACTGCACTGGTACGGCGAGTACCTCGCCTCCTTCCCGAAGGATCCGGACTCGCCGCCGATCAACTACCAGCTCGCGGATCTCCTCCTCGAGCACAAGGATTTCGGCGAGGCGGCGAAGCAGTACGAGCACACGGCCTACGGGTATCCGGCGCACGCACAGTCGGCCGCCGCGGGCTACGCCGCGATCTACGCGCACCGCGAGCACCTCAAGGTCGCGGCCGAGGAACAGCGCGAGACCGTGAAGCGCGACACGGTCGCGAGCTCGCTCAAGTTTGCCGACGCGTTCCCGCAGCACGAACAAGCGGCCGCCGTCCTGGGTGCCGCCGCAGATGATCTGTACGAGATGAAGGACTTCCGCCCGGCGGTCACGGTGGCCCAGCGAGTCATCGACGGCTATCCGGGCGCGGATGTGGCTATCCGTCGCCCCGCCTGGCTCGTGGTTGCGCATTCCTCGTTCGAGCTGACCGAGTACCCGCAGGCCGAGCACGCCTATGCGCAGGTGATCGCGGTAACTCCGGCGAGCGACGAATCGCGCGCAGGCCTGGTCGACAATCTGGCTGCCTCGATTTACAAGCAGGGTGAGGCCGCGAACGCCGCGCAGGACTATCGCGCAGCGGCCGACCACTTCCTGAGGATCCGTCAGGCGGCGCCGACGTCGTCCATCCGTCCGGCGGCGGAGTACGACGCGGGAGCTGCGCTGATCCGACTGCAGGACTGGACAGCGGCGGCCGGCGTGCTCGAGGCATTCCGCAGCGCGTATCCCACGCACGAACTGCAGCGCGAAGCCACCAAGCAGATCGCGTTCGTCTATCGCCAGAGCGGCCAGCTGTCGCGCGCTGCCGGCGAGTACAACCGTGTCGCGTCCGAGTCGGAGGACCCGGCGCTGCGCGGCGAGGCGCTGCTAGTCTCGGGCGACCTCTACGAGAAGTCGAACGAAAAGAGCCGGGCGCTGGACGTATACGTCCGGTACGTAAAGGAATTTCCGCACCCGGTCGAGACGGCCGTCGAGACGCGGTTCAAGATCGCCGAGCTTCGCAAGGCAGCACACGACGAGGCGGGCTACCACCAGGAACTTGCGGAGATCGTCCGCGTCGACGCAGCGGCCGGTGGGGAAAGGACCGATCGCACGCGGACGCTCGCAGCCCGCTCGGCGTTGGTCCTCGCAGAGAAGCTCTACGGCGAGTTTGCAGCCGTGAAGCTGACGCAGCCGTTCGAGAGCAGCCTGCAGGTGAAGCAGCAGCTCATGGATTCGCTGATCCAATCGTTGGAGAAGCTGGTGGCGTACGAGCTGGCCGACGTTACGGCGGCCGCGACCTACTACATCGCCGAAACCTATCGCGACTTCAGCCGCGCCCTGATCGAGTCCCAGCGGCCAACTGATCTGCAGGCAGCCGACCTGCAGGAGTACGAGGATGCGCTCGAGGAAGAAGCGTTCCCGTTCGAGGAAAAGGCCATCGGCGTGCACGAGAAGAACCTGGAGCTGCTGCGCGCCGGGGTCCTCAATTCCTGGACCGAGAAGAGCCTCGGCAAGCTCGCCGAGCTGGTGCCCGGGCGCTACGCGAAGAACGAGCTGAGCACCGGATTCCTCGGCTCGATCGACAGCTACGCGTACCGGTCGCCAGCGTTCCAGTCGCAGCCGGCGCCCGATGCGGCCGGGACCGATGCAGCGAAGGCCGCGGATAGCGGAGTGGTGGCAAATGCGAATCCGAAGTAACGCCGGACTGATGGCAATCGTGTGCCTCGGCATCGCGTGCCTGGCGCTGCTCTTCGTCGCGACTGCCCACTCGGCAACGATTTCGAGCAAGCCGGCGTCGAAGCGCGCCGCGCGCGTGGACGTCCTGCAGGACGCGGGGGGCTTCACGATCACGCAGCCGGTTCGCGTGAGCGCCGAGGTGCGCGCCGACTACGAGGCGGCGGTGCGGCTGCTGGAGGAGAAGCGATACGAGCAGGGCATCGCACTGCTGCTCAAAGTGACGGAGCAGGCGCCCGAGGCGACGGCGGCGCACATCGACCTCGGTATCGCGTATGCCCGCACCGGCGACCTCGACAAGGCAGAGGCCAGTCTGCAGAAGGCGCTCGAATTGAATCCGCGCCACCCGGCCGCCCACAACGAACTCGGCATGGTCCAGCGGCGCAATGGACAGTTCGCCGCGGCCCGCGCCAGCTACGAGGCGGCGCTGGCAGCATTCCCGGACTTCCACTTTGCGCACCGCAACCTCGCAATTCTCTGCGACGTGTATCTCGGGGATTCCGCGTGCGCGCTGCAACACTACGAGGCGTACGCGCGGACGGCACCCGACGACGACGAGGCGGTGAAGTGGATCGCCGACCTTCGCAACCGGACGAGCCAGAAGGAGGCCCCATGATCGAGAGGTTCCTCATCGTGCCGATGCTGCTGATGTCGGGCGTTGCCCTCGCGGCCGACGTGCCCAAAGGCGAGCTCGTTGCCAAGGCGACGGAGGCGAAAGCGAAGGCGAAAGCCGAGGGCGACGCAAAGACGATCTCGGGCATGTCGATCCTGGGCAACCAGGAGGCCCCGAAGTCCCTGGTCATCGTTCCGTGGAAGAGCTCGGAGATCGGCGACGCGCTCGGCTTCTCCGCGCTGCTCGACGACTCCCGGCGACCCGTGGACAAGGACGTGTTCATGCGGGAGCTGTCCTATTACGAGGTCAGGTCGAGTTCGAAGTGATGCTGCTGCGATAGATCAATCGTTACCTTCAAGAGGCTTCAAACCGTGGACATCTTCTATTCAATCGTGAATTTCTTCGTCAAAGGCGGAGCTTTCATGTTCCCGATCCTGATCGTGGCCGCAGCCGGGGCTGCGATCGCGCTCGAGCGCTACATCACTCTCACGAGGATGCGCGCCAGGAATCGAAGCACGTGGGCTCAGGTCGAGCCGGTGCTGATGAAAGGCGACTTCGACAAGGCGCGGGAAATGACCGGCAAGGACGACACTGCCGTGTCCCGGCTGCTGAGCATGGGCCTGGCGCTGCAGGGTGCCGTGCGGCGTCGCGACGACGTCGAGAAGGCGATGGAGGAGCGAATGATGGAGATCATTCCCCAGCTCGAGAAGCGCACCCATTACCTGGCCACCTTCGCGAATCTCGCGACGCTCCTTGGCCTGCTGGGCACCGTCAGTGGTCTCATCCACGCTTTCGCTGCGGTGGCATCGGTGAACCCGGCGGAGAAGGCCAACCTCCTTTCGGCGAGTATCTCGGAGGCCATGAACTGCACGGCCTTCGGCCTCATGACGGCAGTGCCGATCCTGTTCATCCACGCCCTGCTGCAGACGAAGACCACCGAGCTGATCGACAGCCTCGAGACGGCCTCCGTCAAGTTCATGAACGCCCTCGCGAATCGCCAGACGGCCAAGACTCAGAGCCATCTCGAGCTGGTGAAGGCAGCCCAGGGCTAAGGATCTCTCATGCGCAACAAACACCGGCGCCAGATACGCAAGCCGGCCGAGCTGCTGCTCGTGCCGATGATCGACATCTTCACTGTGCTGGTCACGTTCCTGCTGATGACCGCGGTGTTTTCGCGCATCACGATCGTCGAACTTGACCTGCCGAGTTCCGCGGCCGCGAAGGTCACCGAGCCGGTGTTCCGGCTGGAGGTGGTCGTCCGCAAGGAAGGCCTCGAGCTGACCAATGGCAGCACGCTGATTGCCGCGATCCCGAAAGTGAACGGCGCGTACGACCTGAAAGCGCTGTCCGAACTCGCGCTGTCGCTCAAGCGCGACCATCCGGATGAAGACAACGCATCGGTGCTCCTGGAGCCCAACATTGCGTATGACGACCTGATCCAGGTGATGGATGCGATCCGCAGCACGGAGACGGCTGAAGGCGCCAGTCCGACGCCCACGAGGGTGGCCTTGTATACGAACATAGCAGTTGGAGACGCGCCATGAACGGGGGGATACCTGCATGAGCCTCTGGAAAAGTACTCGCCGCGCGAGGCAACACCATCTGCATCATCGTGAAGATGCCACGCTCAATCTGATTCCCCTGATCGACATAATGTCGGTGATGGTGGCGTTCCTGCTCGTGTACTCCGCGAACGTGGAAGTCGTCCAGAACAGCAAGGGCGTCGAGATTCCGAATTCGACCGCGGCGGCGCAGCCGAACCAGTCCGTGGTCGTGATGATTACGAAGGACCAGTTGTTCGTGCAGGGCGAGCTGGTCGCGAGCATCGCGGAGGTTCGCGACCCGGGTACGTCGCTCATCGAGCCGCTGCGCGCAGTGCTCGAGCGGCCGATGCTCGTGGGCGATGTCGCGGCGAGTGACGCAGACCAGGCTTCGCGCGAGATCACCGTGCTGGCGGACAAGTCTCTGCCGTACGAAGTAGTGAAAAAGGTGATGGCGACGTGCACCGCGGCCACCTACGGGAAGATTTCGCTGGCGGTCCTGGAGAGGGAGCAGCCGGCCAGGCCCGGCAGCCTGAAGCGGGCCTAGAGGCGGAGTCAACGTGAACTGTCCCAGTCATTCCAGGTTCAGGTAATTTCATGGAAGTCGTAACAGCCCAGGATCAAGAGGCGCTCATTGCGCAGCTCGCGCAGGCCCGCGAGAGGCTCGACGGTCTCGTGCGCGACCTGCGCGCGACGGACGCCGAGCTGGAAGGCCTGGCGACTGAGCGCGAGCAGCATCGCCTGTTGCACGACGTTTGCCGTTCGCTGGAGCAGCTCGGCACGACCGGTGGAGCCGAGCTGTTCTGGGGCGACAGTACGACCGCGAGCACCGCCGCGGAGCACGTGCGCCGCGTACGGAGCCGCGTCGACGCATTCCAGGTGCGCATCAGCGAGATCGAAGGCCGCCGCCGCGCGATTCTCGAGGAGATCGAGCACGAACACGGCCGTGCGTATTCGCTCGAGGACGACGTCTTCGAGGCACAGGAAGAGGAGGAGCGGCGCAAGCAGGAGTGGATCATCGAGCGGGAGATCGGCGCCCTGGCTTCCCGCGAGCTGATCATGCCGTGGGCTCGCGGTGGCGAGGACGACCGGCGATTCCGCAAGACACTCGCGGCGTCGCTCTTGATCTGCCTTCTGTTCGCACTGATCGTCCCCCACATCAACCTGCCGCTGCAGGAACTGGCAGGCAAGTCGGTCAAGGTACCGGACCGGATCGTACGCATGATGATGGAGGCACGTCCGAAGCCGCCGCCGGCCCCGCGCGAGGAGCTGCGCAAGCAACCCGAGCATCGGCTGGCCGAGCAGAAGCCCGCCGAGCAGGCTGCACCGCGACAGACTCCCAAGCCTGACAAGGTGGAACCGGCGAAGGGGCCAAGCCCGGCGCCTGGCGAGCCCGCGGCACCTGAGAAAGGAATTCTCGCCTTCCGGGAGAGATTCGCCGGACTCAAGGATGCCCAGGTCACGGACCGCCTGGGATTGCAGGCGCGCCTCAGCAGTGCAAACGACAAATCGTCCGGGCCGCCCGAGCGTTCGATGCTGACGACCAACGGCCCCGGCTCGAGCGGTGGCATCAACCTCGCCTCGCTCAGTCGTGGTCTGGGCGGCACGAAGGGCAGCGGCGGTAGCGGTGGCATGGCCGGCGTCCAGGTGACCCGCGCGTCGAGCGCGATCAGCGGTGGCGGCGGAGCAGCCGGCACGTCCGACCGTCCGCTGGCGAGCGGCGCAAGGGCGTCGCGCACGGACGAGGAAATCCAGATCGTCTTCGACCGCTACAAGGCGGCGCTGTATCGGCTCTACAACCGCGAGCTGCGCAAGGATCCGACCCTGCGGGGGCAGATGGTGCTGCGCCTCACGATCGAGCCGGACGGCCGCGTGTCGATGTGCGCGCTGCAGTCGTCCGACATGAACGCGCCGGACCTGTCCACCCAGGTGGTGGATCGCGTCCGGACGATCAATTTCGGCCCGAAGGACGTGGCGGCGATCACGATCGTCTATCCCATCGACTTCCTGCCGGCGGCATGAACGGCACGAACAGGCGGAGATCAGAAACGTGAGTTAGGTGCAGGGAACGCAACGAACCAGATGACATAGTCTCGACGCGATTTTGACAAAGGCAAAGCCATCGAAAGGTGGCGACGCAAAGTCACCGGTCTACCGGGCCTCGGGCCCCAGGACAGCGGGACCGCCGGAATCCAGTCCACAGCACGGACTGCCTCGGTCCCTTTGGCGATGAAATCGCTTGGTGAGTGGAACGAGGGCGCACATGACTTCTAGCAATACCAGCAGTGTGAAGGCAGGCGGCAGCTGGATCCGCATCCAGCTCCTGGCCTTCCTGCTGCTGCTGGGCGCGACCTTCTCGGCGCACGCGGAGTATTGCTCCGAATATCCCGGTGGCGTGCTCGACGGGTATGCCGGCACCCCTGCTCCATCCCAGCTCTATATCGACCAGAACTGCACGATCCGGAACTACCCGGCGTCGAATCCCTTCAATACCAACATCAGTTTCTCGACGCAGCCGGGCCAGACCGACGAGCGATGGCTCGTCATCTTCGACAACGTCGTGCACACCGGCCAGATGGCGTGCAACGCCGTGGCCGGCCACAGGATCTGGTTCGTCAACGGCTCGTCGACGGGGATCCACGACAACTGCCAGAACCTGCTCATCCCCGTCGAGAAGATCGACAAGCAGAACCCGGCGGGCCAGACCACGGCCACCATCGGCGTGCCCTTCACCTACACGCTCACGATGCCGGTCCTGTACGCCCCCGGCACGAGCGTCGTCATCGACTGGGCCGGATCACCCAACGACCTGCACGGCGTCACGCTCACGGACGATCTCAACGCGACGGGCGTCGATCTCACCTACGTGAGCCACGTCGCCTACGTGAAGGGCAGCAACACTCCGGTGCCGCACACCTTCACCAACGTGGGTGGTGTGCTCACCTTCGACAACTTCCCGATCATCCCGGCCGGACAGCAGATCGTCATCGAGATCACGGTGGTGCTCGACGACACGCCGGCGAACGTCATCGGGACGCAGTTCATCAACACCGCCAAGTGGGATTTCGGGCGGCTCATCGATGGCGTGTTCTACGAGCCCCTGCCTGGCGAGTGGGGCATCTCGCCGCCGCTGACGATCGCCGCGCCACAGCTCATGGTGACGAAGACCGGCCCGGCGACGATGAATCTGGGACAGTGGGGGCAGTTCGCCATCGACGTCCAGAACACCGGGCTCACCGACGCATGGGACGTCACGATTCTCGACCGGCTCCCGGACGGCGCCACGGGAGGCATGTGTGGCCTGGCGCCCGAGGTGCTGAGTGCCCGGGTCTTTGCGGCCGACGGCGTGACGCCGGTCCCGGGCAAGGGCCCGCTGGTCCCGGGTACCGACTTCTCGCTCGGTTACAACGGAACACCCACCTGCGAACTCACGTTCACCTCGCTCACGGCCGCGGGCATGATCGGGCCGAACGAGCGCCTGGTCATCACTTACCGGACCCAGCTGGATGCGGACAGCCAGGACGGCGCCACGCTCACCAATGTCGCGGGGGCCATCCAGTGGTTCAACGCCGGCAGCAGTGTTCCGGGCCGCCAGCCCTACCTGCGCACGCTGACCAACGGCACGGTCGGCACGCTCGACCACGAGGACGCTCACACCGTTGCGGTGGGGGTCTCGGGGTACTTCTTCGAGAAGACCGTCGCGAACCGCACGACCGGCGTGAGCCCTGCCACGACGGCCACTGCGGGCGACACGCTGCGTTACACGTTGCGCCTCCAGAACATCAACGACGTGCTCAACAACGTCCGGCTGTATGACGAACTCGACGCCCTGAACGCGCAGCCGTCCTTCGTGCCGGGCACGCTCACCCTCGTCGCCTATCCGGCGGGCGCGGACGTCAGCAACACCAGCAGCACGGGCGGTGCCCGGGGCACGGGCGTCATCGACATCCGCAGCCTTAATGTCCCGCCCGGCGGCCAGATCCTGATCGAGTTCGACGTCCGACTGGCGTCGACGGTCCCCGACAACACCGTGGTTGCCAACCAGTCGGCGGTCCGCCTTCCGAATGGCACGACCTTCGCGTTGAGCGATGACCCGAACGTCAATGGCCAGGCCGATCCCTTCGTGGCGGGCGACGAGGATCCCACCCGGATCGTGGTTGCGCTGGCGCCCCCGTCCGCACTGGTGAAGGCGAATACGCAGGCGACCGCATCGGTCGGCGAGGTGTTCACGTACCGCATCACGGTCCCGTCGGCGCCCGACTCGTCGCCGCTCTACAACGTGCGGATCCTCGACGACCTCACCGCGTCGGCCGCCGACCTGCGTTTCGTGAGCGTCACGAAGATTTCCGGGTCGCAGCCGTGGACGCCGGTGAACACCGGCACGGCGACGAACCTCGTGATCGAGGACCCCACGGTCGGCATCGACATCCCGGCAGGCGAGCAGGTCGTCGTCGAGATCGCGGTGCAGCTCGAGAACACGACCACCAACGTGGTCGGCCTGCAGTTCACCAACACCGCCTCGTACGTCTACAACCGGATCAACGACAACGTCGTGAGCCAGCGGCCCGGCGGTCCGGGCACGACCGAGCCGATGACGATCGCGGGACCCGACCAGTTGACGCTGGAGAAGAGCGGCCCGATCCAGATGAGCATCGGCGTGCCGGCCACCTTCACGCTCAACGTCCACAATCCGAGCACGGGCACGGCCTGGGGGCTCACGATCACCGACGTGCTGCCGAACTCGGCGACGGCCGGCATGTGCGACGCGGCGCCGACCCAGGTGACGGCACAGATATTCCAGGCGGACGGCACCACGCCGGTGTCCCCGCCGCTGGCCTCGGGTACCGACTTCGCGGTGAGCTTCGCCGGCGACCCCGCCTGCACGCTGAGCATCAAGATGCTGTCGCCGGCCGCGGCCATCGCCGCCGGCAACCGCCTGATCGTGACCTACCAGGCGCAGCTGGACGCGGGCACTGCGACCAACGCCATTCTCACGAACGTCGCCGGCGCGACCGAGTGGTTCAGCGCCGACGCGTCGAATCCCGCAACCGCGGGCCAGGCCGTCACCTACACGCGCACCCTGACCGACGGCACGGTGGGCGTGCTCGACCACGAGGATGCCCACACGGTCAACGTGCCGGCGCTCCGGTTCGAGAAGACCGTGGCCAACGTGACCACCGGCGCGAACCCCGCCGCCGAGGCGACCCCCGGCGACCGGCTCAGGTACAGCCTGCGCGTCGAGAACCTGGGCGACGCCACGCTCAACGGCTTCGCGTTGCGCGACGAGATCGACCGCCTGAACGCCACGGCGGCCTTTGCGCCCGGGACGCTGACCCTGGTCACGGTCCCGACGGGCGCCGACACGAGCAACACGAGCTCGACGGGTGGCGCCAAGGGCACGGGCGTGCTCGACGTGCGCAATCTGACGCTCGCAGCCTCGGGCGGCACCGTGCTGGTCGAGTTCGAAGTGACGCTGGCTTCCGTCATCGCGAACGGCACCGACGTCCTGAACCAGTCGCAGCTGCTGGCGGGCACCGCGGTCCTGGCGCTGAGCGACGACCCGAACATCAACGGCGCCGCCGACCCGAACGTCGCCGGTGACGAGGATCCGACGCGGATCCGCATCGTGTCGGCCCCGGTGTTCCGGGTACTGAAGACCTCCACCGACATCACCGGCGACCCGAACGTCCTGCTGGCCGGCGAGACGCTGCGTTACACCATCACGGTGAAGAACATCGGCACGGACAACGCGACCCAGACGTTGATCCGCGACCAGATTCCCGTGAACACGTCTTACGTCGCGGGCAGCACGACACTGAACGGCGCGCCGGTCGCGGACTCCGCGGGCCTGTCGCCGCTCGTGAACGGCATGCTGATCAACTCGCCGGCGGATCCGACGCCTGGTTCGATGCCGGCCGATGCGACCGCCACCCAGGCCAATGTCGCGACCATCACGTTCAGCGTGGTCGTGAATCCGGGCGTCATCGACGGCACGGTGATCTCGAACCAGGGCTTCGTGACCAGCGTCGCCGGCGGCGTCACGGACCAGCCGTCCGACGACCCGGACACGCCAATCGCCGACGATCCGACGCGCGACGTCGTGGGCAACGTACCGCTGCTCTACGCGGAGAAGCGGGTCGTGCTGACGGGCGACCAGGGATCGCCGGGCATCGTCGATCCAGGCGACGTCCTGCGCTACACGATCACGGTGCAGAACTCGGCGGCGACCCCGGCGACCGGTCTCGTGCTGCGCGATTCGGTTCCGGCCAACACGACTTACGTGGCGAACTCGACGCTGCTGAACGGCGCGCCCGTCGGCCAGCCGGACGGCGGCGCCTCGCCGCTCGCGGCCGGAATCAACCTGGGCACGCTGGCGGCCGGCGGCAGCGCGGTCGTGCAGTTCGACCTGCTGGTGAATGCCGGTACGCCGTCGGGCACGCTGATCAGCAACCAGGCCGTGGTGCGCAGCGTCGAGTTGCCGGACCTCCTGACCGACGGCGACGGCAATCCGGCAACGGGTCCCGAGCCGACGGTCGTGGTGGTGGGCGACGTCCAGCGTCTCTCGATCACCAAGGAGGTGTCGGTGGTCGGCGGCGGTCCGGCGGTCGCAGGCGCGCAGCTCGAATACGTCGTGCGCGTCGCGAACATCGCGTCCGTGCCGGCCTTCTACGTCGTCATCACCGACAACCTCGACGCGTCGCAACCCGGCTACCTGGCCTACGTGAATGCGTCGGCGACGATGAATGGCGCGGCGGCGGGCGTCAGCTTCGCCGGGACCACGATCACTGCCGACTATTCCGCGCTCAACGGGCCGTTGCAGCCGGGCCAGTCCGTCGTACTCAGGTTCCGGGCCGTGATCAACGCGAGCCTGGCGATCGGCACGACCGTGACGAACACAGGCGTGGTCACCTGGAACATGCCGACACAGACGGCGAGCGCCAGTGTCTCGATCGACGTCGGCGGCGTCCCGGGTGTCGGCGTCCTGAACGGCGCGGCCTGGCACGACGCGGACTTCGACGACGTGCAGGATGCCGGCGAGCGGGCACTGGCCGGCTGGACGGTGGACCTGTATCGCGACGACCGCCTGCTGTCCTCGGTGCTCACCGACGCGGCCGGCGCCTACCGGATCAGCGGCCTCGAACCGAACTACGCGAGCAGCACACGGTACGAATTGCGGTTCCGTGCACCCGGCGCAGGCTCGCGCACGGCCATGCTGGGCCGGGCCGATTCGCCGTACACGAACGGCCTGCAGCGGATCAGCGACATCGTCGTACAGTCCGGCGCCAACCTGCAGGGCCTGAACCTGCCGATCGACCCGAACGGCGTCGTGTACAAC
>Ga0316601_100000234_pt1 | contig 22267 bp, 21 predicted proteins | sample OWC_soil_day5_no_FD_207663 | JGI IMG/M metagenome (GOLD analysis project Ga0316601, IMG submission 207663) | Wetland soil microbial communities from Old Woman Creek delta, Ohio, United States - OWC_soil_day5_noCT | ecosystem: Environmental > Terrestrial > Soil > Wetlands | place: USA: Ohio... | reverse complement strand
CCATCAGATGCGCCGTTCGCAGGGTCGTGCGCATTGCGCGGACACCCGGTAACGGTCGTGGCTGTTCCCAGCGCCGGACGGTCGATGCCCAGGTCATCAGCCGCCGATAGCGGCCATGGGCCTCGGGCCCGCGAGGATTCGATCGGGCGTGGTGTCGTAACGGCCGGTCTGTGGCCGCCCGGCAAGGGCGGCGTGGAAGCACGCGCAGAGCGCCGCGGACGAAACCCGCGGGCGAATGGCGGCGCGCAGATCCACCTCGCCCTCGCTGGTGAGACACGGGCGTAATTTCCCGTCCGCCGTGAGCCGCAGGCGATTGCACAGATCGCAGAACCGGCAACTGACGGGGCTGATGACACCCACCTCACCGCCGTTGCGGAGGGCATAATACGTCGCCGTGTCCCCTGGCTGACGCCGCGGCGGCTCGCCGTGTAAGCGCGCACGGATCCGTGTGAGAATCTCAGCGCGGCTGACGTAGGAGGCTTCCCAGCGCTGCCCGACCCCGAGTGGCATGTACTCGATGAAACGCGCCTGTGCTCCCTGCTGTGCCGCGAAATCCAAAATCGCCGGTAGTTCGTCGTCGTTGACTCCGCGCATCACCACCACGTTGAGCTTGATCGGGTGCAAGCCGGCAGCGCGCGCGGCGCTGATTCCCGCGCAAACGCGATCGAGTTCGTTCCGGCCGCTGATCGCGCGAAACACGGTCGGCCGCAACGAGTCGAGGCTCACGTTGATCCGCATGAGGCCGGCGTCCTTGAGTGCCGCGGCGTGATCACCCAGTAACGTGCCGTTGGTTGACAGCGCGAGGTCGGTAATTCCCTGGAGCGAACGCAGTGTGCGAACGAACTCTATCACGCCAGGACGGACCAGCGGTTCGCCACCGGTGATTCGAATCTTGCTGATGCCGAGCGCCACGCCGGCTTTGACAACTGCAGTCAGCTCATCGAAGTCGAGCTGCTCCGCCGAGCGCGACAGACCACAATCACGCGGAAGGCAATAGAAACAGCGCAGATTGCAGCGGTCCGTAATCGATACGCGCAAATAGGTAACGACCCGACCGTAACGGTCGCGCAGTACCGTCTGCTCCATCCCGTTTCCCGTCACGGGTCACACTCCCTCGCCAACAACACTGCCAATCTACCGAACGGTCGGCCCTGTTTTTATGACGCAAATCAGGTTGAGCGATGATCCCGGTAATTTGTGTGGTTGGGCGATCTGCCCTACCGAGGCGTGCGGCCGGCGAGCGTCCTCACGCCTCCATATCGTCGTAATGGGCGAGCTTGGTCAGTTTCTCCATATCGGTGATGGTGACCTCGCGGTGATCGATACTGATGGCGCGGCGCTGCTTGAGCTTGCCGAGCAGGCGAATCGCAGTTTCCGTGGATACACCGATCATCTCTGCCACCTCACGGCGGGTGTAGCGTAGCTGCAGTCGCTGTCCTGACGTGGGGTCACCATTCGCGCGTGCGAGTTGAACGAGCAGGCCAGCCAGGCGGCTTTCTGCTCCTTTCAGGGCGAGGTCACGAACTTTGCGTCGCGCCGAGGCCAACTCGTTGCTCAACGCGGCGACTACGCGAACACCTGTCGCCGGGTGCTTCTGAAGGAAGGTGACGAGACGCTCCCGGGGCAGAAAACACAGTTGTGCGTCCACCAGCGTTTCGGCGGAGACCGAGATGGTCTGATTATCATCCAGAGACAACTCCCCGAGCACCGCGCCGGGACCGGCAACCTCGAGGATATGTTCCCGGCCAAAGCGGTCAGAGTGGTACAGCTTCACGGCTCCTTGGCAGACGATGTAGAGACCCATAGCGGGGGTACCCTCGCTGAAAACGACTTGCCTGGGCTTATAAACCGCCATGACGCCGGCACGCTGGAAGTCCGCCAACGCCTCTGCGGGCAGCTCACAGATCACGCCTTGACCCCGCATTTGGCAGGTCTCACACTGCATCTTCCTCATAGAAAATCCCGTCCGTTAGTGGGCTGAGTAGATGACATTTCTCGTCTCTGTGCTCTCCCATTACCACGAAGCGATGGGATTCAACAAGGCTCGGACAGCGGTCCAGACCCCTGCGGAGGCACAGGAGCAATTGGGCAGAATGCGCACTTCCCAGAGCGGCGGGCGGTGTAAATCGGCGCGGGGACACCAATGCCCGTGTTCCCGGATATCGGGACCAGCCGGGCGTTGACTCAGGAGGGGACAACGAAGATGTCGGCTGCGACCTCCCCCTCAAGGGCGATGTCGGTTCCGCCGACCTGAATCATGAATGTTGGCAGACGCTGATGCAGCCGCAGCGTGGCGCCCGGCACGACACCGAATGCGGCCAGACGGTCCATCCGCCGGTGGGAGCGGGACGCGATGAAGACCACGCGATATCCCTGCCCGATGGGGCCTTGACTCAGCGGAGTCACCAGCGGACGCACCTCGTGCGAGAACTTGTCGCAACAGCGGCCGCGTGGGATTGGGCGATCGTGGGGGCAGGTCGGGGGATGACCGAGGAATGCACAAACCCGGTCGGTCGCCTCTTCCGACAGGATGTGCGAGTGCTCGAGTTCGCACGCGCCGGCTTCCATGGTTTCGGAATCCAGGTGGATGACATCAAACAGCAGGCGCTCCGCCAGTCGATGTCGACGAATGATGCCCGCGGCGCGGCGTTCGCCGTCCGCTGTCAGGCTGAGGCCGTCACGCCCCGTGCCAACCCAGTTGCGGCGGCGGGCGTCCGCGATGGCGTCCGCCGGGTCGAACCGGAAGGAGTCGCTGGTCAGGTCCGGCGGCGCTGCACCGGCCTGCTCTCCTAGGGTCCAGAGGCGTTCGAGGATTTCCTCGATCTGTTCTTCCCTATCGTCCTGCTTCATTCGGAGGCTTCCTGTTTGCCGAACCAGCGGCCGAGCCATCGGGTCATGCGGGTCGAGGCGGGTACTTCATACCCGCAATTGGGGCAACTAAGGAGTTGGCAGCCGTGCTGCAACGGGCAACCAGAATGACATGTCCGGCCATCCGATTCGCTGTAGCGTGCGCCGCACAGCGGGCAGACGATGGTCCCCGCACCGTCGCTCATTGCAGGCCTACTGCCCGTAGGGTGAAATTGATGACGCCCCCGACCAGGAACGCGAAGGGGAAGATGAAAGCGGACATCGCCAGTGCGGTGCCCAGGCCGCGCTCTTTGACGATGACGAAGAAGTTCGCGACGCATGGGACGAAGAGCGTGATCGTGACCAGCGCGACGACCGCCTGCACAGGACTGAGGTGCCCCTGCTGGAACAAGGCATAGATTCCAGCCGACCCATAATCACGCCGGAAGAATCCGATCAGGAAGGCCTCGGCAGCCTTCGGTGGCAGCTGTAGGATGCCAACCACGCCTGGCTCGCTGGCCGTCACGATCCGCTCGAGTACGCCGGCGGTGTCGAGGAAGAACAAGACCAACGTTCCCAGGATGAAAATGGGGACGGCCTCCTTCAGGTACCACTCCAGACGACCCACGGTCTTGATGACGATATTGCTGAGTTGCGGGCGCCGAATCGGTGGCACTTCGAGTATCAAATCGGAACGCTGCCCGGGCAGTAGACGGGCCGCTAGAAATCCAACCGAGAACAGGACGCCAACCACCACCCCAGCCCACACCATCGGCGCCCAGATCGGCAGCGCGCCGAAGAGGCCGAGAATGACGCCGAGTTGAGCGGAACACGGTACGCCAAGCGCCAGCAGCAAGGTGACCAGCAGACGCTCCTTGGGTGTTTCCATGATGCGTGCGGTCAGAGTCGCCATGGTGTCGCAGCCGAGTCCCAGCACCATCGGTAGCACCGCTTTCCCGTTCAATCCCATGGCGCGGAAGCTGCGATTCACAATGACCGCCAACCGCGGCAGATAGCCCGAGTCCTCCAACACGGAGAAGGCAAGGAAGAACGCGGTGACGATCGGGAAGATGATGGCAAAGGCGTAAGTGCAGGCGACGGTGATCAGGCCGTAGGGGCCTATCAACAGGTCCCGCACAAAACGGGTTGCCACGGCTCCGGTTCCTGTCGACGGACCCACCGTCGCGAGCACGCTATCGAGCGCGTGGGTGACGAAGGGGTTGATGTATGATCCGAAGACCGTATTCTCCAGGAAATCAACGGCCGTTCCCGCGGCGAACACCCCGACGAACCGATACACCACGTACAACACCACCGCGAGCATGACGAGGCCTGTTCCCCGTTGACTCGCCCACCGCCCGATCGCGGCCCGCATGGCTTCCGATCGGTCCGCCAGGACGAGCGCCGCGGCAATGCCTAACCATCCGCCCGCGCGTGCCGGGATCCCGTTGAGCACCGCGGCACCGCCCAGGTCCCCAGCCAGCAACACGACGGTGCCCGTCAACGCTGCGAGTGCGGCCAACCGCACGTACCGGCCGTCGGACCGCACTGGCGGTTGTATGGATGCAACATTCCGCATCACTTGCCGCGCAAGCTGCTCCGCTGCCCGTAGCCGGCTGCGGTTGATCTCGTAACCGACATGCGGCCCGAGCTCCGTGCTAACCCTGCGGTAGGCATCATTAAGGGCGTTCCGCCCGCTGTTACCGACATGCTTTTCGAGCCACGGACGCAAGGTTTCGTCACCGGCGAGACACATCAGTGCGAGCCAGCGCTGGCCGATGTGCAGACCAGCGAGCGAACGTTGGATCTGAAGGAGCGCGGATTCCACCGCGGCTGGGTAGCGCACGCGATAGACGCTCTCCGAGGCTTCCTGAAGAGTGGTACCCAACCGACGCAAGCCGACACCACGAACCGCCACCGTCTCGATGACGGGGACTCCCAAAGCGGCGGAAAGCGTTGCGGAGTCGATGCGGAGGCCGCGCTCCGCCGCTTCATCCATCATGTTCAACACCAAGATGAACGCCACTCCCGCTTCCGCCAACTGGGCCGAAAGCACAAGGGCACGCGCCAGATTTTTCGCATCCGCGACCTGAACAACGAGATCGACCCCGTCCAAAAGGATGTCCCGCGTGACCTGTTCGTCTTCCGAGTTGGGTGTCAAGCTGTTGACGCCGGGCGTATCGATCACTTCAACCGCGGGATCGAATCGGGCCGCGGCGCGCGTCACCTCCACGGTAGTCCCCGCATAGTTGCTTACCGTGGCGTAGGTCCCGGTCAGGGCGCCAAAGATGACGCTCTTGCCGACATTGGGATTCCCCACCAAAGCGATGCGGCGGAATTTCGGACGCATCGGCCGACCGGGGGGCCCGCCCGTTTCCGCCAGCCGGACGGCCGTTCCCGCGTCGGGGCTTACGTTGAGGGATTGCATTCGCACTACCGAACCCTGGCGTGGCGTCCCTCGGCGTTCTGAACCGGTTCGTAGCCGCACCACGGATCGGTGGCCAGGTAGCTCCCGGTCAGCGCGTAGGCGCGCGACCGCGAGCCGCCGCAAATGCCGCGGTACTCGCACCGTCCGCAGCGACCGAGCAGGGCATCCGGGTCACGCAGAGTCCGAAACAGCTCGGAGTTCCGATAAATGTCCGCTACATCCTGCGTGCGGACGTTGCCGGCGCAGATGGGCAGGAACCCACTGGGAAACACCTCACCGGTGTGTGACACAAATGCGAAACCGTTGCCGGCGTTGACGCCGCGCGTGGCCAGACCCACTGTATGCCCAGGTCCTTCGGAGCGCTGCAGCAGCTTCGGCAGGGTCGCACCCGCCGCGTGCATGGCGCCGCGCTGGGCGTTTTCAGCTTCGCGCTCGGCGACGTAGCGCCGATAGTGCGGGCCCTCCGTGATCTTCACCACAAAATTGGAGGTCTTCTGAACCCGATAGAGGATGGCAAATAACTCCTCGCACTGGTCCGCCGTGAGGCCGCCGAGATCCTCCCCCCGGCCCACCGGAACGAGGAAGAATACCTCCCAAAACACGATTCCCAGACGCTCGACCAGATCTGCCATCTCCCCCAAATATGGCGCTGAGCGCCCGCACAGCGTGGTATTGATCTGCAGCGGCAGTGCGTATTTGTGCGCCCAGTCGATCGCCTGCATGGTCCGACTGAATGCCCCCGGAACACCGCGGAAGGAGTCATGCAGTTCCGCGCGCGGGAAGTCGAGGCTCACGGCCATTTGATCCAGTCCGGTATCCTTCAGCTGCGCGACCAGATCTTCCGTCAGCATTGTCGTGGCCGCAGGGATCGTGCCCATGCGCAAGCCCAGGCCCTTTCCCTTCCGGATGAGCGTGTACAAGTCGGGCCGCTTTACCGGATCACCACCGCTCAGGATGAACACCGGCGTACCCATGGCGACGGTCTGCTCGAGCAGCCGCTCTCCCTCGGCCGTTGTCAACTCATCGGGGTGCCGTAGCGGCTGCGCCGATGCACGGCAGTGACTACACGCCAAGTCACACGCTTGCGTGGTCTCCCAAATCAACAGGAAAGGCGCAACCGCGAAATCAACCGCTTTCATCATGATGCTTCGTCTCCCAGCACCATCCGCATCCACACCCCCACCACCAGCGCCACGTCGGAAGGTATAGGTCGCATTCTCGCAGCCTTGCTACCATACTGCAACCAAATCAGGATTCCTACTTTCGATCACATCAATCTATGATCTCTATCATACTCCGCCTACCGAACGTTAGGTAGGGATACTCCAGGTGCAGCGATGAAGATCGATAGTGCGGCGATTTTCCAGCAAATCAACGAAATGAGTCGACGCGAACTCCTTTCCAGGGGCCTGACGGTGAGCGGGTGGGGGGCATTTGCGGCTGTGCTGGCGACGGGCTCGATCGAGACGGTGAGCTTCTTCTTCCCGAGGGTGGTCTTCCGCCCGCCGAGCACCTTTCGCATCGGTACGCCCGAGGCGTTTCTCGGGTCGGCGGAAGGCGCGGACAGTTATGGCGTTATCCTCGTGGATGAGCGCTGGAAGTCCAGCCAGCGGTTTTTCGTCGTGCGGGAGCGGGACCGCGTCTACGCGTTGTCGGCGCGGTGCGTGCACCTCGGTTGCACCGTCAATTGGTTTGGCGACCTGCGGACCTTCAAATGCCCGTGCCATGGCAGTGAGTACCATAGCAACGGCGTGAATTTCGCTGGTCCTGCCCCGCGCCCATTGGATCGCCTGCGCGTCGAACTGAACGTCGACAATCAGCTTGTGGTTGATACGAGCATCATTTACGGCCCGGAGCGGTTCGGTGTCGACGGGGCCTTCGTCAAGCTCTGAGAGCGTCCACGGATTAGGAGTGCCGCGGTAAATGGATGTGCAGTTCCAGGATATCACCAACAGCGCGGATTACGCCGAAGTGGATCGGCCCGCCACGAAACAGAAGAGCGCCGACGGCCTCTTCAGCGGGCGGCGAGCCAAGAAGCCGAAGGTGCTTGCGGTCATCACTGACGTGTGTACGGGTTGTGCCGGCGCTCCTGTGTGCCAACCTTACTGCCCGGTGGATGAATGCATGATCCTTATGCCGGCAGAGGATGCCTTTCCCTACGGCCGCATCTGGGTGGATCCGTTAAAGTGCATCGGGTGCAGGAAGTGCACCACTCGGGGTCCGGAGGGTTTGTTTCTGGATGGGTGCCCGTGGGATGCGATTGTGATGGTGCCGACGAATGAGTGGGAGCAAGAGCATGGCGTCCTGCCGTTTTGAGCCATTCGTGCGGCCGTCGGCGGAGACCGGTCAATGAACGATCGCGTTCAGCGCCTGGTCGCGTGGCTCACCGCTTCGCAGGTCTACCGCTCGATATTCCGGCACGAGTATGTCGATTCGGTCCGCAATCGCGTTACCCAGGTCACGAGCAACGTTTTCCTGCACCTCCACCCGGTGAGCATCCCGCGGAGCGGGCTGAAACTGAACTTTACCTTTTGCCTCGGTGGACTCTCATTTTTTCTCTTCATCGTGGAGACCGTCACCGGGGTGTTGTTGATGTTCTACTACCGGCCAGTGCCAGATTACGCCTACGTGGACATGAAAACGCTCGAGTTCGCGGTGCAGTTCGGCATCGTCCTGCGCAATCTGCATCGCTGGGCCGCGCACCTGATGGTCATTACGGTCATGCTGCACATGCTGCGCGTATTTCTGACCGGATCCTACCGGCCGCCGCGCGAATTCAACTGGGTGGTCGGGGTCCAGTTGCTCGTGTTCACGTTGCTGCTCAGCTTCACGGGCTACCTGTTGCCCTGGGATCAGCTGGCGTTCTGGGCAGTCACCGTCGGCACCAACATGGCGGCGGCGACGCCGTTCATTGGCGCGGAGGGCCCGTTCCATGGCCTGTTGAACATTACACCGGCGAATGACGCTCGTTTTCTGCTGCTCGGTGATTTCCGCGTGGGTGCGAACGCACTCCTGCGGTTTTACGTCCTGCACTGCGTGGGTATTCCACTGGTCGCGGGGGTGCTGATGATGGTGCATTTCTGGCGGGTGCGGAAGGATGGCGGAATTTCGCGGCCGCTGTAACCGGACACGCCGCATTCGGGTCGCGAAAGTGTGAAGGTGAGCATGCCGCAACGGCCAGAAACGCGTATCGAAGGCGATGCCGGTCCCGAAGCGATGCCCGGCATGAAGGGCGACCAGGTGGCGGTGTTCCCCTTTCTGGTGCTCGAAGAGTTCATCTCCGCGGTGTTGATCTCGGTGGTGCTGATGGTCTGGTCGCTCGCCATCAACGCGCCGCTGCTGCCCGAGGCCAACCCTGGAAAAACGGAGAATCCCGCCAAGGCGCCGTGGTATTTCGTCGGTTTGCAGGAATTGTTGGTGTACTTTGATCCGTGGATTGCGGGTGTGGCCATGCCGACGTTGATCATCGTCGGCCTGATGGCCATCCCCTACCTCGACACCAATCGTAGTGGCACGGGGGTGTATCAGTTCAATACTCGCCGCGTTGCGGTGAGCCACTTCCTCTTCGGTTTCGGGTTGTGGTGGGTGCTCATTGCGATCGGGCAGTTTCTGCGCGGTCCCAACTGGCAGTTTTACTGGCCGTGGCAGGACTGGGCACTGCCTCAGGCGGTCGAGGAGCGCCTGTGGAGCTTCCCGTGGTGGCTGGGCCTGCCATTCCTCATCGCCTATTTCGGGTTCGGTCTGTGGTGGCCGGCGCGTCGCTGGCCGTGGCTCTACAGCAGTCTGGGCCGCACCCGTTACGTGACCGTCATGTTGTTTACCCTGATCATGTACAGCGTGCCCGTGAAGATCTTTCTACGGTTGGCGTTGCGCGTGAGGTACATCCTGATCACGCCGTGGTTCAACATATGAGCGGCCACGATTGGCTGGTGGGCCGGGCTTCGGTCTTCCCGCACGAGAGGAATTAGAGGGTATTGTTATGATGCGTGGCACGCCTGGCATGCGCGTAGCGTTGGCGATCCTCAGTCCCGTGTTCTTCCTCCTGTGCGTCGTTGCGATTCACAGCGAGGAGACCAGGCCATGGGTTCGGTATCAGGAGGAGTTCAATCAGCTGTACGTCGCCCGTGCGAAGGCCAAGCTGCAGGAGGCGGATGCGCGGAAGGATGCCAACGAGCAGACACGCTGGCAGCGCATCCTTGACGAGGCGCTGCACGCACGGCCGGAAATCGGGCAGGTATACCTGGAGGACATCAAGGTGGCGGACCGTTGCGTCACCTGCCACCGTGGGATCGACAACGCGCTGTTCCAGGACGCGCCCCAGCCCTTTCGGAAGCATTCGGGTGACCTGCTCAAGCATCACGATCCCAACAACTTCGGTTGTACGCCCTGCCACGACGGTCAGGGCGTTGCCACCACCGTGGAGGCGGCGCACGGCCTCGAAGCCAATTGGCCAACGCCCATGCTCCCCAAGCCCTATATGCAGGCGGGCTGCATGCGTTGCCACGAGATCACGCATGGCGTCAAGGGAGCCGAGCGCGTGAGCCTGGGCGCCGACCTCTTCATGGGCAAGGGGTGCTACGGCTGCCATGACGTCAAAGGGATCACGTACCTGCCGAAATTCTCCCCGCCCCTGAGCACCCTCAACGCCAAGTTGGCGGATGCCAAAAGCTGGATCTATGCCTGGATCAAAGATCCGGAACACATCAGCCGTGACACGCTGATGCCGAACTTCAAGCTCAACGACGAGGAGATCGGCAAGCTCACGGCATTTCTGCTGTCGTTCCCCGATACCAAGAAGTACCCCGAGGTGAACCTCGATGGCGTGTCGGTAGAAGAGGGCGAGCGGTTGTTTACCGAGAAAGGGTGCCGCGGCTGTCACGGCGTCAAAGACGACGAAAAGAGCGTGTCGCAACGGGTGCCGCATCTCGCGGGCATCGGCTCCAAAGTCACGGCGCGGTGGCTGGACCGTTGGGTCACCGATCCGAAGGCGTATGACCCGGACACCGCCATGCCGAAAGTGGAGCTGAAAGACGAAGAGCGGCGCCAGATCGTAGCGTACCTGATGACCTTGAAGCGCACGGAGCCCTTGCCCAGCGCCCCGGATCTGAGCGCGTTCAAACCGGAGGACGGTAAGCAACTCATCAAGCAGTACGAATGCTATGGGTGCCACGCGGTGGAGGGCTTCGAACAAGTGCGCCCCTCCGTCCCCAACCTGGGCGAGTTCGCGCGCCGGCCGATCGACGAATTGGATTTCGCGCTGACCAAAGACGTGCCGCACACAAAATGGGATTGGCTGCGGCGCAAGCTCAAAGACCCGCGCGCCTACAATACGGACAAGATCAAGCTCAAGATGCCCTTTCAGAATCTCAGTGACGAGGACATCGACGCGCTGATTACCTACACGTTGGCGTTGGATGGGCACAGCTTCTCCGGCCGCTACGTCATCCGCGCCACTCCGGCGACGGAGGCGCTGCGGGAAGTGAGCTGGATGACGTCGCGCCTGAACTGCAACGGCTGCCACCGACTAAACGAGGTTGATGGGCATATTGCGAAATTCTTCGAGCGGAAGAACATGGTGCCCCCGACCCTCGACGGCGTCGGCGGGCGTTTGCAGGGCCAGTACATGTACGAATTTCTGCTGGAACCCAAGCAGGTGCGGCCGTGGTTGAAGATGAGAATGCCACTCTTCAATCTGACCGACGTTCAGTTCCAAAAACTGTTAGCGGGCTTTGCGGCGCGTGCCAATACGGCCAATCCGTACACCTACATCGCCAAAGAAAGTATCCCCGAAGATCGCTTCAAACGTGGCGTCCGTCGCTTCAAACACTACAAGTGCGTGCAGTGTCATCCGACCTCGCTCGACCAGGGGTTGCCAGAGGGGGTCGACCCGGAGGATCTCTCGATCAATCTGACGCTGGCGAAGAAGCGCCTGCGGCCGGAGTGGATGCGCGACTTCATGGCGCGGCCGAAGCAGATCGCCGGGGCCCAGACCCGCATGCCCACCGTCTTTTACACCGTCGAGGGCGATCCGAAAGTGGAGAAGCCGAAAGAGGACATCGAGGATATCACCATCTACATGATGGGCATGGTTGAACCCCCGGAAGTGACGCTGCAGGCGGAGCAGGAGGTGGACGAAGCGCGGAAGGCCCAGGAGCAACAGACCGACTGGACCAAGATCGAGTACTGATGCGTGGGGCGAACTCAAATAGTCGAGACGTGATGTTGGTCATGCGGGCGGCTGATGTTAGTCCTGTTTGCCTCCCGACCGTTTGGTAGGTTTGGGTTACCGATGGTCCAGGTGGGTGAACGAAGTACGCGGGAGCGAATCCTGGAAGTCGCTGAGGCGTTTTTTGGCGAACGCGGCTACGACGGCACCAAGCTGCAACTCATCGCACAAAACGTCGGCATCCAGAAAGCGTCGCTGTTCCATTATTTCCCCAGCAAAGAGCATCTCTACCGTGCCGTGCTGCAGCGTGGCCTCGGCGAAAGCGAGGAGACCACGCTGCGCATCTTCGAGTCGCAGGCCAGCCCGCTGGAGAAGGTCCGGGCGGCGATCGACGCTTATGTGGACATGGTCGCTGCACGTCCGGCGCGGACGAAAATCCTCTTGCGGCAATCGATTGAGGATGCGCCCGGTGTGTACCAGCAGGTGGCCGAGCCGCAGCGATTGTTGAACCTGGTCGTCGGTTTCGTGGTCGACGGCCAACGCACGCAGGTCTTTGCTCCGATCGACCCGGTGGCCCTGGTCCTGGGCATTGGCGGGATGGTGGTGTTTTTCTTCACCTCCGCACCGGTGCTGGCGCCGGTCTGGTGCGGCGACACCAGCAGCAAGGGGTTCGTCAATCGCGTGAAACGGCACGTGATCGACGTGGTGGAGCGCTGCCTCACCGTGGGGATGGCGGCGCGGCCTGCGGCCGCAGTGGGGGACGCATGAGGCGAGGGATGGCGGTGGCGCTGGCACGGCCGTTATTGCATACGGTCCATCTCGTCACGTTCACCGTGCTGTTGCTCACCGGCCTGTTGCTCTTCGTGCCGGGGCTGCGTGCCGCGTTGACGGGCGGGTACTCCCAACTCATTCGTGACGCGCACCGTTGGGGCGGCGTGGCCTTTGCGGTGCTTCCGGTCGTGGTGGTCCTGGCCTGCGGCCCGCGTGCGATCTTTGCCGCGCCGGCGCAGCGCACCCTCAGAACGCTGTGGCAAGGCCTGCATATGGGGGTCACGTGTCTCGTCAGTGTCGTGTTCACGGTGACAGGGTTCGCCATCTGGGACAAACGGTTGCTTCCCCCCTCGGTCCTGGAAGGGTCCAGGGCCCTGCACGATTGGCTGACGTACGCGGCAGCCGCGTTGGTGGCCCTGCATCTGGTTGAGGTCGGCCTGGCCGGTTTGCTGGCCCGCATCCGTGCGGCCGGAGCAGCTGCCCCACCCTTGGAGACGTAAAGGAGGAATCGCACATGCAGTGCAAGAAAGTAACGGCAACGCGTGACCAACTGCTCAATCCGACGGCGGCGGAGTGGTCGAAGATCACCGGTGAGGCGCTGAAGATGGATGCCACGCCGCTGGCCAATCAGCCCTCCGAGTACATCAAGGCCAGCCGTGACGCCAAACAGATCGGCAAGGTCAAGAACCTGATGGTTCAAGCGGTGCACAACGGTACCGACGTCTTCTTCCGGCTGACCTGGGAGGACGCCAACAAGAACACGGAGATCACCGACAACAATGTTTTCCCCGACGGATGTGGGATCCTGATCCCCCTGAGCGGCGGTGATCCGCCGATCGACGAAATGGGGAGCAAGGAATTCCCGGTGAACGCCTGGTTCTGGCGTGCCGATTTGAAAGACGTGCCGCACAACACGGTGGCGCGGGGCCTCGGCAGCACGGTGTTTTCGAAGAAGTGCGCGATCCAGACGAAATCGCAATGGGGCCAGGGTGCGTGGGCGGTGGTCTTCGCACGACCGCTCGTTGTGGCCGAGGACAAAGAGGAATCGGTGCAACTGGCGCCGGGCAAGGCGGTGAAGATCGGCTTTGCCGTATGGGAAGGCAGCAACGGCGAGCGCGGTGGCATCAAGTCGTTTTCAAAAGAGTGGCGCGAGCTGACGTTGGAGGCGTGAGCGAACCCTGCTGGTGAAGGAGAGAGACCATGGCTGAGCAGCCAACCCCGACCGAAGAACAAAAACAAGCGCGCGCCAAGCAGCTGGCCGCGGAGGCGAAGAACCAAAAGGCGCTGCTGAAGAAGTCCAAACGGCAGGTGGCGATGGTGTTTGACCTGAACAAGTGCCTGGGCTGCCAGACGTGCACGGTGGCGTGCAAGACGCTGTGGACCCGCGAAGAAGGCATGGAATATATGTGGTGGGCCACGGTGAACACGCAGCCGGGTAAGGGGACACCGCGTGATTGGGAAAAGATGGGTGGCGGGTTCCACAACGAGGAACCGCAGGCTGGTAAGCTGCCCACGCGAGCTGATTTTGGCGACGCCTGGGAGTTTAATTATGACGAGGTCTTCTACGGCGGCAAGGGCAACACGGTGCACCTGCAACCCTCGGGGAGTCCCGACTGGGGACCTAATTGGGACGAGGACCAGGGCGCGGGGCAGTATCCGAACAGTTTCTACTTCTACCTGCAGCGGATCTGCAACCACTGCACCAATCCGGCATGCCTCGAAGCCTGCCCGCGCAACGCCATCTACAAGCGCGAAGAGGATGGCATCGTCCTGATCAGTGAAGAGCGCTGCAAGGGCTATCGCTTCTGCATGGAGGCGTGCCCGTACAAGAAGATCTACTTCAACCACGTCAAGGGTATCGGCCAGAAGTGCATTTTCTGCTACCCGCGGATTGAGAAAGGGGTGGCACCGGCGTGTGCCCGGCAATGTCCGGGACGCTTGCGCTTCGTCGGCTTCCTCGATGACGAGAGCGGTCCGATCTACAAGCTCGTGAAGAAGTGGGAGGTGGCCTTGCCGCTGCATCCGGAGGCGGGTACGGAGCCCAATGTCTACTATGTGCCGCCCATTTCGCCGCCACGCTTCGACGCGGAGGGCAATATCGACGAGTCCAAGCCGCGCATTCCGACCGACTACTTGAAGTATCTTTTCGGCGACAAGGTCGAAAAGGCCTTGGAGACGCTCAAGGCCGAGATGGCCAAGACCAAAGCGGGCGGGAAGTCGGAGATCCTCGACACGCTGATCGCGTACGAGTGGAAGAGTCTGTTCGGGCCGTTTACCAAGGACCCGGCCGAACTCGAGCCGCGCAAGGTATGACGATGGAACTGCCCAGCCTGGATACGGCCGCCGAGCCGGGTACCGCCAACCGCTCGCGGTTGTATCAATTGCTGGGGATGGCGTTCGCCTTTCCGGACGAGGACTTCTTCACGGCCATCGCGGACGGCACATTCGCCGCCGCGGTGGCCGGCACGTGCGCGGGATTGCCCTACGACCTCGGGGTTGTCCCGCGGCTCGACCTCCAGGGTAGCAGTATCGCCTATGCCGACTTCGAGTCGGAATACATCCGCCTGTTCGATGTCGGCGCCGCCGGCCCGCCGTGTCCGCTCTACGGCGGCGTCTACATCGGCGACCGGATGAAGAACATGGAGGACGCGACGCGCTTCTACAACTTCTTCCACCTGCGTATGTCCCCCGAGATGCACGAGTTGCCCGACCACATCACCACGGAGCTCGAATTCCTCCACTATCTGACCTTCCGTGAAACGGAACTGCGACAGCAGGGGGGCGACCCGTCGTCGCTGTTGCGGGCCGAACGCGACTTCCTGGCGCGGCACCTGTGTAAGTGGCTGCCGCGGATGCAGGCCCGCCTGGCGAAGCAGGAGTGCCCCCCGTTCTTTCCGGCACTCGTGCAGTTTGCCATTGCATTCTTCACGGCCGATCACGATTACGCTGCGGCGGCCGCTGGAGATTGACCGGCGCGCAGACGTGGGCGTTCCTTCTGACTGAACGCCCGGGTGGCACCGTCACCCGCGTCCCGCGGGCTGTGTGCGTGGCCGAAGCGCCCGAGCCCACTGCGATCGACCCCGTCGCCACACGGCCACTGCTCGAATGAAATGGGTGACGCCGCCTTGACGGTCCCGTGACTGTCGGCTAAGGTTGAACGATCGTTCATTATATGAACGGTGGTTCAACCAATGATTGTCCCCTCTCGCAAGCAGCGTGAACTGGCCCTGCGCCAGGAGATCATCTTCACGGCCGCGGAAGCGGTACTGGCGGTGCATGGCTTTCACGGCGCCTCGGTGGACGAGATCGCCCGGCGCGCCGAGGTGTCCGTCGGCACCCTGTACAATCTGTTCGGCAGCAAGGAGAGCCTTTACACTGCGCTGCTGGAACGCCGCATGGAGGACCTGCGCGCCTGCATCCGCGAGCACGGGGCGGCGGCGACGACGGGCCTCGACAAGCTCCACGCTGTGGTGGACGCCATCTTCACCTACTGCGCCGAGCACGAACGCGGCTTTCGCGTGTACGTCACCGCGTCCCACGGCCTCGAATGGAACGTGCTGCCGCAGTTCGGGCAGCGCGTGTTCGATTGCATGCAAGCATTCCTCAATGACGTTTCCGCACTCTGTCGTCTGGCGGTGCGTGAACGCAGCCTGCCCCGGCTGGAGCCGAAACTGCTGGCGATGTCTCTGTTGGGGACGATCGACTCGTTCATCACGCAGTGGGTCACCGAGGGCAGCGGCAACTTGACTGTGTACCAGGAGGGGGCGCATGCCATTTTGCGTGCCCTCGGCGGCGGCGCCCCGCGCCGCGGAACGGCGACGGTGCGGAGGTTGCGCGCATGATTCTCGCCGACGTCTCCGTGCGCCGTCCGGTATTTGCGACCATGGGGATCGCCGCCCTCGTGGTGCTGGGCATCTTCTCCTACCGCAGCATGGTGGTCGACTTGTACCCCAGAAGCGACGTCCCGCTCGTCTCCGTCACCACCACGCTCGCGGGCGCGAGTTCCGAGGAGATGGAAGCGCGGGTGACCAAGATCGTCGAGGAAGCGGTCAACACCGTGAGCGGCATCGACGAGATGCGGTCGGTGACGCTGGAAGGGTACTCCCGCGTGATCATCATGTTCCTGCTCGAGCGCAAGCCCGAGGACGCGGCGCAGGACGTGCGCGACAAGATCGGGACGATCCTGAAGGACTTGCCCGAGGGGACGGATCCGCCGGTGGTGGACAAATTTGATCCGGATTTCACCCCGGTGCTGCTGCTGTCGATTACGGGCGACCGCGACCTGCGTGAATTGACGGAAATCGCCAAGAAGCAAGTGAAGGAGCCGCTCGAAAGTCTCTCGGGTGTCGGCGCGGTCAAGATTGTGGGCGGCCGCGAACGCGAGGTCCAGGTGACGATCGACGCGCATCGCCTGAATGCGTACGGCCTGACGATCGGTGATGTCAGCCGGGCGCTGGTGGCGCAAAACATTGAAATCCCGGCGGGCCGGGTGGGGCATAACACCTACGAGGCCACCCTGCGGACACTCGGCCGTGTCACCGCGGTCCGCGATTTCGAACAGGTCGTAGTCGCCAATCGGGGCGGTGCGCCGATCCGGATCGCTGACATCGGTCGCGTCGTCGATAGCGTGGTCGAACCGCGTTCGTTGTCCCGCTACAACGGCCAGAACGGGCTCATCGTCGAAGTGCGCAAACAGAGCGGTGCCAACACGGTCGGCACCGTGGATGTGGTCTTGGAACGGCTCGAGGAAATTCGCAAGACCCTGCCGCCAGGGGTGCGGGTGGTGGTGACACGCGACGGTTCGTACTACATCCGTAAGGCTGTCAGCGGGGTGCAGGAGCACCTGATCGTCGGGGCGTTTCTGGCGAGCCTCGTGGTGTTGCTGTTCATGGGGAACGTGCGCGCGACGCTGATCGCCGCCATCGCCATTCCGTGCTCGATCGTGACCACGTTCACGTTGATGAAGGTGATGGGCTTCACCGTGAACTGGATGACGTTGCTGGCGCTGACGCTTGCCGTCGGTATCGTGATCGACGATGCCATCGTGGTGTTGGAGAACATCTTTCGCTTCGTGGAAGAGAAAGACATGTCGCCCTTCGAGGCCGCACGGGCGGCGACCGCCGAGGTCGGTCTGGCGGTCAGCAGCACCACCCTGTCGCTGGCGGTCATCTTCCTGCCGGTGGCGTTCATCCCCGGGACGATCGGGGCGTTCCTGAAATCTTTCGGCATCACCATGGCCTGCGCCATTCTCGTGTCATTGGTGGTGAGCTTTACCCTCACGCCGATGTTGTGCTCGCGCTTTCTCCGGCATGACTCTAACAAGAAGGCATCCCGCGACTTGTGGTTCTTCCGCCACATCGACCACGGCTACACCACCCTGCTGCGCTGGGCGATGGGGCATCGCTGGGCGGTAGTGCTCGCGGCGCTGTTGACGATTGCCTCGATACCGCTCATCGCCACCTTCGTCGGGACCGCCTTCATGCCCGCGGACGACGAAGGCGGTTTCGAGGTGAACATCAAGACCCCGCAGGGCTATACGCTCTCGCGCACCGATACGATCGTTCGTGAGGTCGAACAAGCAATCCGACGATTCCCGGGCGTCGAGCATGTGACCGTAACCGTTGGTTCGGTGGAAACCGAATCGGTCACCGAGGCGAAGATCACGGCGGTGTTGAAGGAGAGGACGGAGCGATCGGTCAGCCAGTTCGAACTGATGACGAAGGCGCGAGGGATCCTCACGAGTTACCCGGAGATTCGCGCGAGCGTCGACAATATTCCGTATCTCTCCGGCGGTGGCATGCGGTCCGCCGAGGTGCAGTACAACATCCGGGGTCCCGACCTGACCCTCCTCGAACGGTTGGCCGATCAGGTGCGCAACATCATGGCGACGACGCCGGGTGTGGTGGACATCGATAGCACGTCGGAGCCCGGGAAACCTGAGGTGCAGGTCCGTATCAACCGGTCGAAAGCCGCGGACCTCGGCGTCGCCCCCGCAGACATCGCGTTGAGCCTACGCACGATGGTCAACGGCGACAAGGTGACCAAGTACAAAGAGGGGACCGATCTGTACGACGTGCGCCTGCGTTTAGAGGAGGCGGACCGATCCGATGCACAGCGCCTGGGACAACTGTTCGTACCGTCGACCAGGCTCGGGCGCGTGCGGTTGGACAGCGTCGTGGATACGGCGAGCGGGACCGGGCCGGCCGAGATCGACCGGCTCAACCGCGAGCGCCAAATCACCATGCTGGCGAACATGGCGCCCGGCTACCCCCTGGGGGACGCCCTGGTCGCGATCGACAAGCGGGTCCGGCAGCTCGATATCCCACCCGGCTACCACACCGGCGTGACCGGGTATGGCAAGATGATCAAGCAAACCGGCGAGGGATTCCAGCTGGCGATCCTGATGTCCGTCATCTTCATGTACATGGTGCTGGCGAGCCAGTTTGAGAGCTTTCTGCACCCGATCACCATTATGCTGTCCCTGCCGCTGGCATTTCCGTTCGCTCTGGTCTCCCTGCTCTCCATCGGCGCGACGCTCAACATGTTCAGCGCCCTGGGCATCCTGCTGCTCTTCGGGGTGGTGAAGAAGAACGCGATCCTGCAGATCGACCATACCATCGGTCTGCGCGCCGCCGGTTTGCCGATCTCCGAGGCCATCATTCGCGCCAACCGGGAGCGGTTGCGGCCGATCTTGATGACGACCATTTCCCTGGTTGCGGGCATGTCGCCGCTGGTGTTCTCGGGCGGTGAGGGCGACATGACCAACCGCTCTATCGGCATCGTGGTGATGGGCGGTCAGAGCTTGTGCCTGCTCATCTCCCTGCTACTCACGCCGGTGGCCTACTCGTTGTTCGAAGATCTTCGGAACTGGCGTCCTGGCCGCCCGGTGTTGGTGAGCACACCCGCTGTCAGGCGCGCGGGCGCCACCACACTGCCGCAGCCGCGGTCGGCGGCGTAGGGACCGATCCGCGCGGAGGTGCCCGCGCTGCCGCGGCCGATGCGCTCGGCGGCCTGTTGACATCATGGCGCCGAAGCATTATGTGAACGATGGTTCACAATCATGGCGCGTGAGAAATTGGATACGGAGATCAGGCAGGAACAGATCGCACAGGCGGCGCTGAGCCTGATCGCGAGCCGCGGCATCAGGGGACTCAGCGTTGCCGCCGTGGCGCGGCGCGTCGGCCTGGTCCCCTCCGGGATCTATCGCCACTTCGCGGGCAAGGATGAGGTGCTGAGCATTGCCCTGGACTACATCGGTGAGCGGCTCCTTGCGAATGTCCACGCCGCGGCGGCGGACACGGCGGATCCGCTGGAGCGTTTGCGCCGGTTGCTGCTGCGGCACGTGGGCATGCTCCGCCAAAACCAGGGAATCTTACGCATTATGTTTTCCGAGGACGCGTACGGGGACAGGCCTGCACGGAGGACCAAAGTGCTGCGCATGATTCAGGCTTACGTTGAGGCGATTGCCGGCATCGTGCGCGATGGCCAGCGGGAGCAGCGCCTTCGTTCGGATGCGGACCCGCACACCGTGGCGTTGATGTTTCTCGGGCTGATCCAGCCCGCTGCCATCCTCTGGCACATGAGCGATGGCACCTTCGATGTCACCGAGCATTGCGAAAAAGCATGGACGATTCTGGCTCGTGCCATCGCCGCACGGTAGATTTTTTTAGTTTCAATGTGAATACGGATTCACTACGGTACTGAGGCAATGAAGAACAAACCACGGTTGCTCGTCGCGCTGGTATTCCTGCTCGTAGCTGCCGTCTCGACGTATGTCTTCCTTCACAGCGGGTCGGCTCGCGGGCACAACGTCGTTCGCGTCTCCGGGAACATCGAGGTTACCGACGCCGAGGCGAGCTTCAAGATCGCCGGCCGTGTCGACGCGCGCCTCGTCGATGAAGGCGAGAGCGTGACGGTCGGGGCGGTCGTCGCCCGCCTGGACACTGCCGAGCTTGTGCAGGAGGTCGCGTGGCGCAGGGCACAGATGGAGGCGGCGGGGGCTGAGCTCGCAGAACTTGAGGCCGGCTCGCGTCCGGAGGAGGTTGCCCAAGGTGAGGCCGCGCTCGATCTGGCGCGCGCAGAAGCCAAGCGGTTGCGCCTCGAGTTTGGGCGGGCGGCGGAACTGTACCGAGGGCGAATCACCTCAAAAAGCGAGTACGACACCGCTGACGCGGCATTGCAAGTGGCTGAAGCGCGGGTGCGCGATGCCTCCGAGCGCCTCACGCTTCTCAAAAAGGGACCGCGTCGGGAAAAGATTGACGCCGCGCGTGCCCGTTTGGAGCAGGCACGACAGCGGCTGGCTGCCTCTGAAACGCGCCTGGGCGATGCGACGCTGGTCGCGCCGCTCGCGGGGATTGTGCTGTCGAAGAACATCGAGCCGGGCGAGTACGTTGCCCCCGGGACGCCGGTCGTGACCGTAGGCGATTTGGAGCAGCCGTGGCTGCGCGCGTATATCGACGAAACCGACCTCGGCCGCGTGAAGGTCGGGCAGCGGGTCAGGGTGACGACTGACACGTATCCCGGCAAACACTACGAAGGCTACATTTCGTTCATCGCGTCACAGGCCGAGTTTACACCCAAGAACGTGCAGACCGAGAAGGAACGGGTGAAGCTCGTCTACCGGATCAAGGTCAGCATCCCCAACGTCAACATGGAGCTGAAGCCTGGCATGCCCGCCGATGCGGACATCCTGCTCCGCGAAGCCAACACATGATGGATGCGATCAGAGCCTCGTTGCTGACGAAATCCTTCGGTGACGTGACGGCGGTCGATGCACTCACGTTCACGGTGGCCCACGGCGAGATCTTCGGCCTGGTCGGACCGGATGGTGCCGGCAAGACCACGACGATGCGGCTCTTGACGGCGATCATGGATCCAACCGCGGGCGATGCCTGGGTCGCTGGGCACCACATTGCGGACGGCGAAGCGATTAGCGGGGAGATCGGCTATATGAGCCAGCGCTTTGGCCTCTACCCCGATCTGAGCGTGTCCGAGAATATTGCGTTCTACGCGGACATCTACGGCGTGCCGCCCAAGGGTCGTGCGGAGGCCATCGACCGTCTGCTCGCCTTCAGCAACCTGACGCCCTTCAAACGACGGCTGGCGGGCAATTTGTCGGGTGGCATGAAACAAAAGCTCGGCCTTGCCTGTGCGCTCATCCATACGCCCAAAGTGCTCTTTCTGGACGAGCCGACCAACGGCGTCGATCCGGTGTCGCGCCGGGACTTCTGGGGCCTGCTCTATCAATTGCTGCGGCAGCAGGTGACGATTTTCGTTGCGACGGCATATCTTGACGAGGCTGAGCGCTGCAACCGGCTCGGCCTCATCCACCGCGGCCGGTTGCTCGCCGTTGGTACGCCAGACGACGTGAAGCGGCTCATGCGTGGAGCGATCCTCGAGATTCGCACCTCCGAGCCGCGCAAGGCCGCGGCCCTCCTGCGGGCTGAATGTACCGCCGACGCTGTCGATCTCTTCGGCGCTCACGTTCACGTGGTCACCAGCGACCCGCGCGGGACAGCTGCGCAGGTTGAACAACTCCTTGCTCGCGGCGGTTTCCAACTCATGAGCATCGCACCGGTGGAACCCACGCTGGAAGACGTCTTCGTTTCGGTCCTTGGGAGGGACGGGAGAGCACTGCGTGACGCGCGCGGTTGACATCAACGCGGCGGTTACCGTCACGGATCTGGAAAAGCGGTTCGGCAGCTTTGTCGCGGTGAATCGCATCATCTTCGAGGTAGCCAAAGGCGAGATTTTTGGATTTCTGGGACCGAACGGCGCGGGGAAATCCACCACGATTCGTATGCTCTGCGGCTTGCTTGCACCGAGCGGCGGGAGCGCAACGGTCGCGAGGTTCGACCTCCGCACACAGCGAGAGCAGATCAAGGAGCACATTGGCTACATGAGCCAGAGGTTCTCGCTCTACGAGGACCTCACTGTCGAAGAGAACATCGACTTCTTCAGCGGTATCTACCGCATCGCGCCGGGGAAGAAGCGCGCACGCAAGGAATGGGTGCTCGAAATGGCGGGCCTGCACGAACATCGCCGCTCGCGCACCG
>Ga0316601_100000233_pt1 | contig 22291 bp, 10 predicted proteins | sample OWC_soil_day5_no_FD_207663 | JGI IMG/M metagenome (GOLD analysis project Ga0316601, IMG submission 207663) | Wetland soil microbial communities from Old Woman Creek delta, Ohio, United States - OWC_soil_day5_noCT | ecosystem: Environmental > Terrestrial > Soil > Wetlands | place: USA: Ohio... | reverse complement strand
CGGCCGGGGCAACCCCTTCTCCCTGTTCACCCAGGCGTCGATCAACCTGGCCGAAGACGACGAACTGCTCTCCCTGATGCACGCGGCCCGCTTCAACAAGGTGTTCATCGGGATCGAAACCCCTTCCATGGAATGCAATCGGGCGGCGGGCAAAATGCAGAACGTGAAGGCCGATCTTTTGGCGTGCGTTCGACGCATACAGTTGCACGGGATGGAAGTGATGGGAGGATTTATCGTCGGCTTCGACCAGGATCCCCCGGAAATTTTCGAGAGACAGATTGCCTTCATCAAGGAGGCGGCCATCCCCATCTCCATGGTTGGCCTCCTGATCGCGCTCCCCAACACACGTTTGTGGCGACGACTCTCCGAAGAGGGTCGGATCCTACGGCAAAGCATGGGGAACAACACGGAAGCGTTATTAAATTTCATCCCCAGAATGGATCCGGAAGAACTACTCTCGGGCTACCGGAAGGTGCTGGCATCCATCTACAGCCCATCGGAATATTTCGAGCGGGCGCAGGCGATGATCGCCCGGTTGGGTGCCAGGCCAAAAGACCGCCTTGTCTTATCGGATTACGCCGCCCTGTTTCGATCGTTCGTCCGACAGGGAATCATCGCAAGGTACAGGGTGTCATACTGGAGTTTTATAGGAAAAACCTTCATCCGCGCGCCAAGACACCTTGGGCTCGCAGTCACGCTGGCCATCATGGGGCACCACTTCTTCATCCTGTCCCGGCGGATGCAATCGAAACCGACGATGTGATCCACAGTACGATACTGGCCAAGGGTTCAGTAACCTAATTCTCAGATGACCTTGTTGAACACCAATTCATATTCCACCTTTAAGCCAGAATACGGTCACTGGCCGTAACTGGGGATCGGAAATTCTTTCAGTTACAAAGATTTGAATGTAATTACCTTCGGGGTCCGCAACTGACGAAAAGGCCCCATCTTGAGAATGACCCTTATGGCTACTTTCCCATAAATAACCCTTTATGGTAAAGTAGGCCCATCTCCCTACAGGAGGGACACGGGAAATGGATCGGGTCATCAAGCTCCCCCAGCCATCGAAAATGGGAAAGTCGCCCCCGATGAGGACACCCAACAGTGAGCGCCGCTCCCGGGAGTACCTCTCCCCTGCCGAGGTTGATTCCATGATCACCGCTGCGAAGAACGCCGGCCGGCATGGTCACCGGGACGCCACGCTCATCCTTCTAACCTACCGACACGCGGGGCGAGTGTCTGAGATGATCGCCTGGCGCCGGGATCAGGTGGACCTCGAGCAGGGCCTTCTCCACGTCAACCGTCTGAAGAACGGGACTCCCTCCGTTCACCCGCTACGGGGTCCCGAAATCCGCGCCCTCCGGAAACTGTTTCGGGAATACCCTGACTCCCCTTACGTCTTTTCCACCGAACGCAATGGTCCAATGACAGCATCCACGGCCAGGAAGATCATCGCACGGGCCGGCGAGCGAGCCGAGGTTGGGTTCTCCGTCCACCCCCACATGCTTCGACACGCTACGGGCTACTACCTCGCCTCCAAAGGACAGGACACCAGGGCGATCCAGGCATACATGGGGCACAAGAATATTCAGCACACAGTCCGGTACACGGAGCTGTCGCCGGAGAGATTCAAGAACTTCTGGAAGGATTAACCATCACCCGAGCGTATGGATCGCAACTTGACCCGTCGAGAAAGCAAGGGGGGGGTAGGCCCCCAAGCGATTCCCTTTCGGTAATAATAAGACCTTTCTTGGTGCGGAAATTATTTTTTTAAAATGTTCCCGGTGTGCAATGCCATGCAGGAAGGCAAGGGGATGTTTAGGTCGTCCAGCAGAAGGACTTGATAATGATGTCCTCAAGTGGGTATATGAAGTCATGAATGGCATCAGTCAATCATTCAGTTTAAGGGGGGTAAAATTTATTGCCAACCATTCAGCTTCGTGACCAGTATTTGGGACAACTAGATCGTGCCCTGTACACCCTCGATCCGGGAACACAATTCAATTACCTGAACAGCTTCATTCGTTCCGTTCTCCAAACAGTATCCATATCAGCACTTGAATGTTGTTACGAGAACACCGATGACATCGAACAGACCGTCCTCCCCGAGCTCGCTGCATCTATGCTCTCACCATCAGACGGCACATCTCCAAGAATCATTAACACATGCATACCTCTAATTCAGCAATCTGGGTGGCCTTCATGCTGCATAACTTGGTTCATGCCATCAAACTGTTACCTAGATGAAACTACTGCCCCACTCGCTCGACATGTTGATACATGGGTGAATTATCGTAACGATCGCCCTGGCCACGGTGTTGTCGCTGAAGGCACCATCCGTGAGGCACTCTCGTGGCTACCCAAACTTGCGAGGGAATTAGTCCTCGGCTTGGCCGATCTACTTCCGGAAATCTTGGAGGACGGCTCATTAATAATACATACATTCAAAAATGAATACCCTAAACCAATTTCCCTCTATTCCCTTCAATTGACGTCAGAAAAAGGCCCCATTGTAATACGGGGAATAACTCCTAGAGGACCATCGTGGCGGGTCAAATATCAAAGTCTTGACCTTCACACCTCGTTTGATGGCACGTACGAATTAACTCAAAACGCACCTCTCATTGCATTGACTCGATTGGAGCAGCGACTATTCCGGTCACACACCGTTCATTTATCCGATGGAACAATATGGCGCCCAACCGTGCTCCTACCAACCAGGCAAACTCCAAATTTTGAAGGGCGCACTAGTGAACTTAAGGCACTTGAGGATTGGATGAATGACATTGATTCTCGCGCCTGCAATGTTTTCGGAGGAGGGGGAATAGGGAAAACCACCCTCGTTATTGAATATTTAAATACAATTCTTTCTGGCAACATTGACCCCCCAAAATGGCAACCTATAGTCATATGTTTCTTTTCAGCAAAGGAAACACGTTGGGGGCCAGAAGGACTCCAATATCTTCGTGGTGCCATACCATCTGTTGCTGATGCTGCACGCGAGATTGTTCGCAGTTATGAAGAACGACTAGAAAAAATGTGGTTTGAGGGTGATGCAAGGCAAACCATTGATCGCGCAGAAACATTAATGAATAGCCTTGGAATAAAGCGCACAGATATTTTATTAATCCTTGATAACTCAGAGACCCTTGTTAGAAGCAAGGATGAAGAAGGCGAACTGGGAAAACTAATATATTACATGGCACGTAAACTTTGTCGGATATTAGTTACTTCTCGCCGCCGGGAACAACTTGAAGCGCACCCAATACAGGTCCCACCTATGTCTGATAGAGAAGGCGCTCTCCTCCTTCGCAAATTGGGAGTAGAGTATTCCGCACAATCTCTCAAGCAATCCAGCGAAAAAACACTCGAGAAGATAAACAGGAAATTCTCCGGCACCCCTCTTTTACTCGATGTTGTTGCTCGCCTAGTTGGAAAGTTTGGATACTCGTTAGATCGTGGTGTCCAAGCCGCACTCAGTCTCGCCGCAGGAGATTTGGGCACATTTTTGTATGAGGATGCCTGGACCAGAATTGGCCACCAAGAACGTCAAGCTTTCCTCGTTATTGGGCAACTTGGCGGCGTTGTCACTGGTGACATCATAGGTTGGCTTTGTGCTGAACTTAATGTCCCGCACACACAAGTACTTAACGCATTTGAGGAAACCCGATTTGGATTGTTGCAGGACTACGGGAGCCGATATGATCTATCCATGGACCCAAGTGCCAGGTCTTTCCTTACCCAAAAGTTTACCCAAGCGGACAAGACGGTCCACGACATGGTGGAGCGTACCGTATCAAGAGTTCAACGAAAGTATAAGCAGTGGGTACAAGCCCAGAGCTTACATGTCGGGGATCGAGTAGCCGAAGCTTTCCGTACCGAGGCGGCTAAAGCAGCCCACCAAGCAGCTGAAGCAAATAAAGTTGAGGAAGCAATCCAGTGGTATGAGGAAGCAATCCAGATCGATCGTGGGAATACCGCACTCTTAGATCGGTTTGCCTGGTATTTAATGAGGGAACCCAAAGACTTGCCTCGTGCCCTGAAAGTTGCCCAGGAAGCATGTGCCTCGAATCCAAACGACACAGATGCTCATTTCACTGCGGGGATGATTTACGCACGAATGGCAGAGATCTCTAAAGCAGATGAAATGTTTGAACGCGCCCAACGGTTAGGTAAGGCCCCCCATCTTTGTGCACTCCAGCAAGTCTATGCGCGTCATCGCGCTGTGGAGAAACTATTCAGCTCGGATCCCATAGACGCTACCCGAGTAGAAAAGTTATTGAGGGAGGGCCTGAAGTTTGTCCATAAATCAAAACTAACTCATGCTGTATCTACTCTAGATGCCAAGCATGAAGCTGAACGCGAGAAAATGGAGCGGAGCATGACAGCGCTCACAGAACGCCTTGCATTCCTTATTAAAATCAGAAAAGCGACCCGAACTCGCAAATAGGCACTCCTCCAGATTTCAGCGTCGGCGTCAGCTGGAGTACAAAGGGATACATGATCGTCAATCGTCGCCGATTGACCTCCACCCTGTTCTAGGCAACCCGAGCGAGTAAATATTTTCTGATGCGGAAGCCATAGTCTGGTCACATGCGCGCCACATTCTCCAGCGAGGAATCGGATACTTTTTCCACTGAGACAGTTTGATGACAGGGACCTTCGGATTGGGTGGCGGCCCGAAAGTCTACGCAAGTCACCGTATGTAAAACACTTTTCGGTTTCGACTGAGGATTTCGGCGAAAATATGGCGCAACGAAATCGAAGGCATGGCTTTTACGTTTATCTAATTAGATTCCTCGTGGGCACAAATTGGACACAGGAAAGCATAGACTTGTCTCGAAATTGGAACACCCATCGAGGTTTATGAGTGAAACATTTGCGGAGGTGACGGAACCATCAAGTCGCCACTCGCCATGGCTTGAAAGCGGGTGGTGGCCGTCGGACCTCGCGACATGTACACTTTGAACATGAACTGTCGAACACAGGTCACGTCTCTCTACTTCTACAATTCAAAAATCTGCCCCGTGAACGTGACGCAGTTCATCGAGCACGGTAGTTAAAGTGGGTGCCTCGAAGGTTATGACCCAACAAGTTACACATGATATTCTTGCAGACCTTTGGCGCCGCCGCCTCGATACCCTCATATCGGGAATCGCCAACGACACCCCATACTATTTGGAGATCGCCAACGCAGCTGAGCATATCAGTGCCGAGCATCAGGGGCGATTCCTCATCGAGTTGATTCAGAACGCAAACGATCAAGCGATCCTTCAGGGGCTGACGAATTCCGTTGTTTCGATTACCCGCAAAGAGCAGTTGATTGCGGTCGGGAACAGCGGCCAGCCTTTCGATCAGGGCAAAGTCGACAGCATAACCTCGATATTCAAGAGCGAGAAACCGGCAGACCTTTGCATCGGGAACAAGGGGATTGGTTTCAAGGCTGTATTTCAGGTTGCGGATTCGGCCGAGATATTCAGTGCCACGGCAGGTGGCGATATATCCAAAGGGGGGGCAATCGCGTTTCGAATGGTGCGACGGCCATTCGAGGATCCGGAATTCATGGCCGAGATTCGTATTCTCACAGAAACGCTCATAATGGGTGATGTAAAACGGCGAAGCGCCATCGAAATGCGTTTTCCGAACGAGGATGTCATCGGTGTCGTTCTTCGCGAAGCGGGGCGCGCTGCCGGGTTTACCTTTCCACTTCGGTTGACTGCCCAGGATTTCCTTCGACGAGCCAAGCAACTCGGTCTGTCGAACCAGGTCCTCTCCAATACGCAAACTCTTGTCGTCTTGCCGTTGACCGTCACAGGAACATCTTTAGAGCACATCAACCAGGCAATAGACGAGATATGCGGAAATCAGGGAGATGCGGATAGCATGCCTCCCGCGGCATCGTTTCTCTTTCTTCCCGGTATCGGCAGGATTGACGTTATCGATCACGTTCGAGGTTTCCGCGCTGAGCTCGAAAAGAGTGAGATAACCAAGCGGGAAAGGTTAGTAGATGGCGTTATGGTATCCCGCCAGCGTACAGCGAGCAGGCAAGTCGCATTGGAAGAACCCGCAGAGCACGCGGAACCGGCGTACCAGGATTGGTGGGTAGTCGAGCACATGGTCGGTGCCCGGGATCAGCAGGACGATGTGACGGGAATGCTTGAACGCCAAGCGCTTCAGGACGCAATTAAGGAACTTCGTTTGCCCGATGAGAACTGGAGGAAGGTTGAGCATGTTCCCGTTGCGGTTGCTCTTCCAATCCCGACCTCTCAAGAAGCCGCCGATTACTCCGGCCATCCCTTGGGGGTGGATGGGCGCTTCTGCATCGGTCTCCCCACAAAAGTGCAAACCGGTGTTCCACTCTGGGTCAGCTCCCATTTTCACGGAAAGATTGATCGAACCGCGATCGTTTTTGGAAACGCATATAACACCTTGCTCCTTAAAGTGGCTGTGGAGTTGTCGGAATTACTCATCGACTGGCTTAAAACCCTACCAACTGCGTCGGAAAGGCGCTTGGTCACGCTCGCAATGGAGCGCCGAACAGGGGAATTGGCGACTGCGTTCTATGCACAAGATGGATTGGCACGCAAAGCCGTGGTCCTGATGACGGATGGCGGATTTATCGAGGCCAGACTACTCCAAATGCCGAAGGCCACGGACCTGCCAATGTTCGATCTACTCGTCAACGGCATCCCTCACATAGAGACTTATGGATTTTGTCTGCCCGATGCAATGCTTCTAGCAAACGCGAGACCCGTTTTGGATGGGCTTGCGGACGGCACCGAGGCGTCCGATATGTTGTATCTACAGCGCCCGACAGACCTTCCTTCGATTCTGGAGCATGCAGCCTCGCATAATCGTGCGAGCGGACCGGCATTCTGGGACCCATTCCTTACTTGGGTCTTGACACGTTTCAGTTCAACGTACTCGGACGACCTAATTAATCAGGTTATTCTACCTACTGGGGATACAGATCTCTCGAAGCCCAGCTCAGGAGTTTTCTTCACACCAGTAAAGACGCAGGGACGAACAACGGAGGACAAGGAACGGCCCCACGCCATCGACGATGCCGGAGACGAACTGGCTGCCATTGATGAGAACGTCGCGTTGCTCCTCAGATTCTTTGACGATTCGGCCATCAAGGTGCGAACCGGCACCGCGCGGGATTACACACCGTTGGCACTGAAACTGGCGCCGATAACGGGCGGCGGACTGGTTCGCCGGCCACAACAGGCCGACTTGATAAACGATGCGCTTATTCCCGCGCTAGCTGACTGCACTGCGGACAACGACAAGGCTCTCGCCCTACTTCGCCAAGCTCTCGTCTGGTTGGTGGCAATGCCACTGAAATCCCGACAGCGGGTATCAACCGACGAGCTATTGGTGCCGGTCCGCGGTCATGGCGACAGTTGGAATTGGGTAAATCCAGACCATGCATACCTTGGCAAGAGGTGGCTCGATGACCCCAACATTGAACTTCTAACGACCGCCTATGGAAGTCGACCGGGTAGTCAACTTGTGCCTTGGGACCGGTTCGAGAAAAAAGCATTACAGCTATTCGCATCTTCCGACAGAGGCTGGTGGTTACAGATGATGTTAGAGATCGGTGTCTGGGACTGTCCACGTGTGATCCGTAGTGGGCGCATTGAAGTCATGAGAGCGTATAGCTATTCGTCTCTCTGGGTTGTGGATGGAGTTCGATGTCCAACACCTTCCACGGATGGCGCTTGGTCGCGATATCTATCCGACATCAGCGAGCGAAAAGTTCAGACGAAAACAGGGCAGGATTTCTATCTCAAGGAGATTGCCTGGATCGACGGCCTCGAAACCGAGGCGATTCGCCCCGTCGTTGTGGAAGCTATGCTTCGCCGGCCGGAGCGATACAAGCTCCATCAGAGCACCACCCTTTCGCGTTACAACGGAGAGGACAGCAGCATTGTGCCGAGCCTATGGGTTCATGCGATGCGATCCGAGAACTGGAGCGTTATTCCGACATCGCATGGCTTGCAAGGACCGTCTAAAGCCTGGTTTCTGCCCCTTGAATCCAGAAGCACGAAAGCTGACCGATTTGCATTCTTGGCATGCATCAGGGCCGAGTTTACCGCTGCCAGGGAATTGCTTAACATCCTTGGTGTCGTGACATTGGACGAGGCCAGCATTGCACGTTTGATGAACGCGCTCCACGAGTTGGCAGAACGACGGGAGCAGAAGGAGCAGGAGGCTCTGCGGCACTTCAACGCGCTTGTTCACGATCTTTATGAGGCAATCCAGGTCAAGATGAAGGCGCAACCAGATTCGGATGCGCTGAAGCCGATTCTCGATCACCCGGTGCCGCTGCTTCGGGGTGAGCAGATAGTTTGTGTCAACTTGAATGATATTGCGAGGCTATACGTAGACGACGATCCGGTTCGTCGTCGATTCATCGATGGATTCGAGGAATGCTGGGTAATTCCGAAGCGGTCCCACCAGTCCTACGACAACCTCATTCAATGCCTTCGTGATGTCCTTGGACAGGACAAGTTAATCCGAGTAAGCGAATGCCCGATCAACGTTCAATTTACCCCGCTCGAACGAGGCACACTTCTGCTTGGGTATCTGCGGGATCAGTATCCTGGACGCCCACTCGAGGAGGAGATTGCCTTGTTGATCATAAAAGGGGGCAACCAGGCGACGTCGCCCAATGAGGAAATGTTTCGGCGAACATGGCGCCGAATCGCGCGCACGAACGTCATTCGCGGAACATTCGGGGCAAGCTCGCCGTATCAAAGCTGTTTTGATGCGCAGCATGCCGACGGACCCGCGCTTCTGGTCAACGCGCGCCTGGAACCATACCAAATCATCGGGGAAATGTGGCAGTCAGTAGGGCCATCCTACCGCGACATCTGGGCTGCCTACGCGCAAGCGCTCAAAGATGGAAGGACAGCCTTATTCTTTGAGGATCGTGGGGTTTCCCCTGCGGATCGGACAGAAGTCGAGACGTCAATCGGCCTCGGCTTCAAGCAGGTCCTAAGACGTTACCAGCCAGTCTGTCTTGCCTTGTGGCGAAAGCGAAACGCGTCTCGCCCCATCGACGATTTTCATGGCGAGTGGTCGAAACAGGCCCATGCGGTCGAATCGACACGCGCCTGGTTGGAGTGGGACAACGTGAAGGCGGCGATCGAAATGGCTGGGCATAAGGATGAACCTGAAGGATCGCTCTCACTTCTCGCTGATCAGGAACTATCTATCCGTGACTGGCAACAAGCGCGCCGTGAGCTTGGGACACAGCCATTCCGCTTCGGGCTGACTGAACAAAGGTACCAATCGTCGCAGTCCGCAATTACCGGTCATCTTATGGCTTGGTTTGCGTACCTCGTGGTTCCGCGGGCATCGGGTGCCTATGGGGCGATAGTTGCGCTCGATCTTGCGGAACCGATACTTGCGTGGGTAAAGCGGGTCCGCGAATTGAAAGTGCCCGATGACGTGGCCGAGGAGCCGCTTGACGCCAACATTGTCACCAGCCGGGTTGCCGCCGATGCGTTGCAACTTGCCGACGAATTCCAAGCGGTGCGGGAAATGCCGATATTCATGGAACCGCTTCAGGAGCTTTCGAAGGCGTCACCTTTAGAATTAACATCCATCAAACTGAAGGACGAACCTGACAAAGCCGCCACCATTTATGAGGTCACTGACGAGGAGACACGAGAACAGCAGGCAAAGATGGCAATTGAGTCCGTTTTCAAGATTGCCCATGCGCTTGCTCCGAAGTACGGCGAGACCCTCGATATCGTTGCAGAGCAACAGCGACCATTAGTTGCCTTGCTGAGCCAAGGGGCGTGGGCCAACCGTGTTCCCGTAATCGCTGCGGCACGGTATGCGGTCGAGAATGCAGCGCCCAAAACCGCATCACGTATGAAGGAGCGGCAGGCGTTTCGCGACTTGGACGATTGGCGCACGCTGTGGCAAAAATTTGAGGAGCTCGGCGAGGTTCCGAAGCCTGTGACGGCAGCGCAATCGAAGCCAACGTTTAACTTACTCGGCACTGGTTGGACCGAGGAGGAGTTCAACTCCTCTGCAGGGGATGGCCCTGGCGGGGAGTTGGTTCAGCGTCTACAGGAATGCGTGGATCCCTATCTCGACTTGGCTGCCCTGCGACAACTTGACCGCGAGAAACTTACTGTTAGTGTGAAAAAAAGCGGCACGGGCGGAGGCAGAAGCTCTGGAAAGCGTAAACGACCTCCAGACGCATATCTCCAGATGCTCGGCTCATTGGGAGAACACTTTGTCTTTCAGCAGATGAAAGAGTTGTTCCCGGACTTCGACGTCACGAACTGGCGATCAAAGACCAAGGAACGGTTCGGGTACGGCGAGGGTGACGATTCTCTCGGGTATGACTTCGAATATTACGACATGAGAGGGATTTTGACCGGTAATGCCACCGTCCAGCGGTGCTTGCTCGAAGTGAAGTCAACATCCCAAGACGGGACCAACGCATTTGAAATGACAACCAACGAGTGGGAGACTGCCATCCGTTGTCACGCTGGCAGCGAGAAGGCCGTCTATGTAATCATTAGAGTTATCCGCACAGCCTCGAAGCCAAAAATCATGGACATCTTAGTCGACCCGGTTCAGCTTCATTTGGACGGGTTTCTCGACTACAGTAGCCGTGACCTTTTGGTAGCTGTTGGTAAAGCTCGCCGGACTGGCTAGGAGGCAGCCAAAAGGTCAAGACAAAAACCGTATATAAATATAAAGGGTTTATAGGTTTCCCCTGAGAATCCCGACGAAAAAAGCACAACGATGTCGAAGGGTTGGCTTTTACGTTGACCAACCTAGATTCCTTATGGGCACAAATTGGGCCCAGTCCTCACCCCACCTGCAAGACCCTATGCCTCCAACCCATGAACCCGCGCGGAAGTTACCTCCTCAATTTGGAGTTTCACCGCCGAGTCCGACATCCAGATTTCATCATCCGGGTTCCACCAAAAGCAGTTAAGCTTCGGACGAGTTAAGGCCGAAGTCACCACCGCAAGGCAATAGTTTGTCTTGCACTTGCTGAAAAGTGCGAACTCGTTCGGCGTCAATTCCGCGACGATCTTTCTATCCGAGGTCCCCTTCACCTCGACACGAATTACTCTTCTGTCTTTCTTGCACGTAAGATCCCAACCGCATCGTTCGAGCCCGATATCTTCAACGACAAAACCCTTCTCTTCGAAATACCTTTGCGTTGAAGCAACTGCGGTATCTTCAACCAGCTTCCGTAGTTCCGGATCACTCTGACGATTAGTTCCTGCTTCCCCTCCTCCCTTCCTCGTGGGCTTCCCTGGGGGGCTTTTCGTGGTGCCGGGATCAACTTCTTTCCTGATCGAATCCTCAAGCCGCTTGAACCAGGGTTTTTCTCGCGCTATTTCCGCAAACCATACATTCGATTGACCCATTCCCCCCCGCTTGCCAGGTCTGGAACGCGGAATTTCGAACCACCTGTTCTCAGCATCCACGAGATGACAATCTTTCTCTCTCGCCCTTACATAGTATAAAGACCTCTTGAACCCGCGGATGTGCTGGGCTGACCGGTCTATAGACTGGCAGCGTCGGTAAATGGTCGCGTGCCTGTACCAACCGACCACGACAGTTCCCCAACCTCGGCGCCGTGCAGTCCACACCACGGTTACCTCGTCAAGTTTTTCCGCCTTTTCGTCGGCGCCGATTCTTTCGATCCTGACATGATCTGATCTCGCTGGAGCCTGCACGTAGCCGTAACACCATCCGCGATAGGGACGGAAGTTGCAGGCTTCGGCACCAAAATCGTGCTCATCGACATAACTTCCTCCGCCCTTGATCTTGTCGGTTTTTGTAACACCTCGGTACCATTGCATCCAGCCGATGTTGAAAAAGATGATGGGTTTGGTTCTGCCCTTCATGTTTCACCTCCGAAAACATGCATGTCACTCACCCCCATGGCAGCATCCGGTTTTCACACGGTTCTTAAGTCACTCCCATCAACGCCAATTTTCTTAGCCTGTTAAACGGAAGATAAGTTTATGGCCCAGCGGTCTTCGCCCCAGACCGTCAACCCTTTTGCCCACCTACCAATCTTGAACTCCTCCCATCGGATCGCCCTGAGGCCCCCTTTCGGGGTATCTTGATGCGGGAAAGGATCAGCAAAATGAAGATTCATGTCGTCCATGGCAACCAGGACAGCGTAGTGCATGGCCGGCTTTCCCTTGAATGGGATCTGGCACGCGACAATCACCGGCCGGTCTTCCTGAAGAACACTGCAGAGGACATCGCGATCCTCATCGGTTCCGCTCGAAATGAATTTTCTTGATTGTAGACCGGCCTTGCGCAATGCGCGCACAAGGTCCCTCCTGGTGGTTCCCTCATCGCGGGTTAGGTCATTCCTCATTGTCATTTCGAGGATGCGGCTCCACTCCCAGGCGAAAAGTTTCCTGCCGCGTTCGATCTCGAAGTAATCCGCAACCATCAGGATGACCTGCGGTCCACAGGAGTTGTCTGACGGTAGCTGCTTATATATCGGGAATGGGCGAGAGAGGCTCACCCGCCATGCTTTCGGCATCTCTTCCTCGGAAGCTCCTTGTTCGGCATTTGTAAGCCATTCTCTGTGCGATCAGGACGAAGGCTTTTCTAGCCCGAGCCTAAAGCTCAACTCGTCGGAGAGAGCATTGGGCAGCGGTAAACCTCCGGTCGTTTCCGGCGTTATCAGACGCGCAACCTCATCTTGACCCATAACCACTCGGAACCACTGCTCACGATCAGACATCACCCGATACTGCCGCTCATCAGCAGTGCCAGCCAAGTACGGGAGGTACACCACGATGGGCTGTCGGCTTTCGGCTTTACACCCCAGCCGGTCAATTCGACCGGTCCGCTGCTCGATACTGCTGGGGTTCCAGTCGAGATCGTGGTGAACGACATATCTACAGAATCTCTGAAGGTCGACCCCCTCTCCCATGACTTCGCTACACACCAGGATATCGGGAAAAAACGGCGTGTTGAACGCCCGCATCAGGCGCGCCCGGATTTCGCGGGGCGTGGTGCCAGTGGCAACCCGCACGTTGGCGAGCGTGATACGTCCTCCATGAGCATCTTGCTCATCCTCTTCGCCGTCCTCGACGCGAATTCCGCCCGTCTGAGTTCTAAGCGCCGCTTCGAGAAAAAGGTTTCGCTCTTTGGTGGAACACCTATCGGTCAGGAAATCGATGAAGTCGCCGAATTTTTCCCGCCAGGACTGGCCTGAACCGTCCGCATAGTCCAACGTTCTCGCGACGGCACTCACCGGATTGATCGAGTCCAGCTCCCCGATCGGAAAACAACGGATCAGCGTTGTCGAGACTCGCAAGAATCGTCGCATCACCTCCGTCAGGTCAGCGCGGTTTTTCAATGACATGCGAGCCCTTTCAAGAGATCCCGCGCGTGATCGTATGATCGCGGCGATCGCCGCGTCGATAGCCTTTCGCCCCGGCGAACTCATATCATCGAAGTATCGTTTCTGGACACGCTCCAGCAGCCTCTCCATCCCCTTGTTTTTGCCTTTACCCTTGCCCTCCGGACTTTCCACCTCGGCTGCACGTTTCCCCCCCGCGGACATGATTCGCTGCTCGATCTCCTGGCTAATGTGGATGCCCAAGGCACGGCAGGTACGCCGATAGAATGCGAAGACGAGAACCTTCTCGCCCGCCTCCCAGAGATCCACCACCCTTCGTACGGTCGAATCAACCTTCGGATGGATCGCCCCACTACAGCGCCCAAGAGCTCGATCAAACTCCTCTAAGTACCATCGGGAGTGGGTCAGGTCCTCTCGCATATCGTTTCCGTCGTCCTGCTCATCCTTTCCCGCATTCTGTTTATGACGAGTGAATCTGAATGCCTCGTAAGAGGAGCACAACGCCTCCCCCAGCAGGTCCTTACCGGGGTTGGCCGCGCTGCGCGCCCCGAGGAAAAATGGCAATAATTGTTTCGGGGGTATCGGCAAACCGGTCGAGTTACCATGTCCGGCGATTGCCGCTCCGACCACTCGCTGACGACGGATAACGGTGGTTCCAGCCCAGTAGGTCCCTTTGTTGTGTCGCACAACCCACCGACGAAGCTCCGGATGAGAAGCGTCCCGGTAGGCCTTCGCGATTCCGTACGCATCCCTAACGGAGCGCTGATGACTGTTGAGCGATCCCTGTTCCGCAAGGAGAAGCCGCTTCCACCAATCCTCAACATCGACGTCGCAGTCCTCCGGCCGAAGACGGCTCCAACTCCGCTGAAGGGCGATGGCGGTCCGTTGGCTCTCGTTTAGCTGCTTGTTGAGATCGGACAGCTGCTGATGGAATCTTTCTCGGTCCCCCAGTTTGTTCTCGTCCCAACACACATCGCCGAAGCGTTTAAGGACGTTGATCAATTCGTTGTGCCCGAGCTGGAACGGCGTGGCGGTAAGGAACAGCATGCGATCGAAGGATCTCGCCATTGCCCCGTCGCCTAAACGCAGATCCTCCTCCGTATCGATGGACTGGAGTTGCCTCGCGAGCAACGTTCCCGGGTTCTTCAAATGGTGTGCTTCATCCACCACCAGCAAGGGCGACCGCCATCTCGTTTGCACGAGTAGCTCCTTCCAAAGCCCCTCCTCGGCTACCCGCAGAGCTTTGCGCGCATGAGAAACGCGTTCGGAAACCCTGGCATCCCCCCCACTGGCGTGGACGGGCATATACTTCAATACCTCAGCCAAGGGAGCGAGATCCAACTTGTTCATGGCCCTCGACACGGACTTTGGAACCGGATCATCAACCAATTGCCGTCGCTCGTCACGGACGGCTTCGTTGTAAATGCTCTTCCATGCACTCGGGTCCGTTTTCAACAGGCTTTGCCAAAGCATTTCTCCCCACCCATGTGCGCGTTCTTCGCCGATCGCCCACAGCAGCTCCGCGAGAAACCTATGGATCTGGCTTTTGACTTTGATAAGTCGAATCGCTTTTCCCCGTCCGTGGCGACGAAGGGATTCGGCAATCAGTGCCAACCGAATCCATTTGTCCGATTGCCTGCGTCCCATGGCACCCTGGGACAGGAAGATCATGTGGCATCTCACGGGGCGAGGGTCATCAATCAATCTCATCAACTCCACGCTGTGGCGCGCCACTCCGTAACGCAATACCGAGGGGTCGGTCATTTCCCTCCACGTTGCGCTACCCTTCTTAACCGGCTCGCGGTTTTCCAGGTACAGTTCGCAAAATGTATTTAGGTCCTGCTCCCACTTCTCGATCAGATTCGCTGGAACCATCACGACCACGGGACCGCGTGGGCTGCTGATCGCCACGCTGTATGCAATGGCCAGCGCGACGAATGTCTTGCCCATCCCCACCTCGTCGGCCAAGACCACGCCGGGCTGGCTGCTCAGCCGGCCCAAAATCTCCTCCACCTCGATACGTTGACGCTTCTGGTCGGCCTCCGGCACGCGGGTGTTCAACCTTGTCCCCAGTACCAGCTCCGGCGGCAGAATATAGATATCGCTCATACTCTGCATCGTCCCAATACCCGCTCCCAAAAGATCCTCGTATCCTCGGACAATTCGCCGGCGAGCGAGTCAACGTGTCGCTTGAGATCGCCGGCCAAACCTCCAAGGAACGGTCTATACACTTTATCGAACTCGTCTTTCGGCAAGGATCCGTCGCTTGGCCGGTATTCCACCTCGCCCAACACGATCAAGAAATCGGCCAGGCCAAGCAAGGACTCGTCACGCGCCCCGTCCGATCTCGCGAGTTCCCGCAGGAGGCGGTCCGCGAGGGATTTCACGCTAACCAACCCTCGCAGCCTCCACTCCAGTTGCTGGTGTCCCCACACGGGCCTTTCGAGATTCGACCTCATTTGCGCCAGAATTCGGGCACGATGACGAATTCGGTGTAAAAACGTCGACTGCAGGTCGTAGCGCCGAAGCGGGTCCAAATCGACCGGGGTAGCCGAGTCCAGGTCTGGATCGAACAGGTCCGACGGCTGTTGTCGCTTCGCCCACACCCGAATCGCCGCCCCCGGATCGGTGGCGGCAAGAATCCTAAGCATGTCGTCGGCGGACATATCCTCTAGTTTCGACGGCGGGGGAAGCTTCTGACTATCTTCCACATTGAGCGTCAACCAAGCCTCGTATTTTTCCCAACGTACCAAAACCTTTTCCGGCGGTTGGATCGGTTCCCAATCGATTTCGAGGACTTCCGCTTCACCACCCTCGCTCCACACGGATGCAGACAGGATCTCCCGTTCTTCCTGACCGATCGCGAGAATCCGCCACTCGGATGGCAGATTGGACCGATCGAACCGCAGGACGATTTGACGTTTATCACCGGCGCGATAAGTAGCCGAGAGGAATCCAGTAGGCAACGCTGGAAGAGCACCTTGCTCCTCCTCTTCTGTAATCGGATCGGCGCCAAGCCATTCCGCGGAATCCGGGTCGCGAACTTGCTTCATCTCGGGCCAAATCGCCTCCAGTTGTCCAATCTCGCGTCCGAAGAGCTCACGATCCACGATGGTGAGCAAGTTTGCTTCGGCGTTCCTGTATTGACCAACCCCCATCCCGGCGCACGTGAAGTTGGATGATCCGGCCATCAGCGCCGAGTACCCGGGTGCGATCATCGCCAACATCTTTGCGTGCCACTGGCGGCGGTTCTTGTCCTCGTCCAAATCGGGCAATATTTCGACGGTTACCTTGCCCTGATAATCACGCGGAATTAGAACGAGGGCTTTCGGAGCAGCAAGCCTCGGCACGGCGTCCCCGGAATCCCCACGAACCGACGGCACACAAAAGCAGACCTCGCGTCGACCGCTACGCGCCATAAGTTTGCACAGCGACGCAGTAACCCTGCCGGTATCGTCCTCGGCGTCGAAAAACGGGGACGCTACCCATACCTCGTTCGGCGAAGCCCCGCGTCGACGACAGGATTGAACCGCCTCATCGAGGCTGCTTCGGGCGGAACGGCCCGGACCGAGGGCGGGAAGCGTGCACACGACGTGCTGACGGATCTTGCTCCTTCCCGGAACTTGCTTCCACCTCCGCGCTTGCCGCTCGGTCCTGTTGAGAAACGCCTCGGCCCTTTGCACCTCCGGCGGATTCCCCGCCGCCCCGGGGACCAACCCGACTAGTCGGCGCAGGAACGTTACCGCATCCGCAAATACATCGGCATCGGCGCGGTCTGGGTCAAGATCCACCGTTGCGGCGACTTCATGGTTCGACCGGTAGCCCGGCTCGGTGAGGTTAGCCGATGCCACGATGATCCGGATGTGACGGCTCCACACAAGCAAGCTCAGTTTTGCGTGTTGCTTGCCGGCGCGTATCCGGACAGGAAGTACATCCCAGCGCAGCGAGTGCTCCACGCCGGCCTGTGTATGGTCCACCAAGACACCCGCGTAGACGCTTCCGAGGCGGTTTTCGCGCTCCAGTAAAAATGCCAAATCCTCGCGGTTCGATTCGGACTCGATCTCCAGAAACCGCGCAAGGCACTGCTCATCGAACAACCCCGGTGCGAAGGTATACGTCGACCCAATGCACCCTACCGGATCACCCGCGTTTTGCGGCGGGCGCCACAAATCGAGGATGGTTCCTTTGCCTGATGTCTTTTTCCGTGTTCTCATGACAGGTCGAAGTAGAACCGTCTTATCGGCCATCCTCGATATTCGTGCACATAACGGCCTGGCAGGACTTCGCGTCGTGTTTCGCGATAGGCGTGCCGGATGTATATGCGGTCCTGTCCGATGCGGTCGAACCACGGCCGTTTCCCATCGGCCGACTTGGCCCGCTGAACGGCCTCATGATGGACGCACAAAGCTAGCGCGCAATTTCCGCCATCCATAGGCTCTGCAAACGCGTCAAACCGCGTGCAAAAAAGGTTTTGAAGCGAGAGGCTCACCTCGCCGAGGGCATCGTGCGCTTCGCCATACCGCTTATGTAGCGACTTCACGCATTGCCTGTATTCCCCATCGCGGGCGATCTCCGGCGCAACAAAACCGTGTGTATCCACCTTCGCCGCCTCGGCTTTCAGAACATCGAATGCATCCTGGAGACAGCGTGCGAACGATTCATAGGCTCGGATGGCTTTGATGAGTTGCCTGTAGATCGGCTCCTCCTCTTCGACCCGTTCGTGCAGCAACTCTTCCCGGAACCCCTCGTTATCGAATTCGGACTGGAGTTGCCATATCGTCGGGAAGGCCCCCAAACGCCTCTCGTCCGAGGGAAGAAGGAGGTTGCACAGGTATCGCCTCTCGCGAACCCTGCCTGTCGAGGGGGCGAATGCGTGAGCCAATTCCTCCCAGGCATCGGCTCCCCAGCCGGGTTTCGTGCGCGGCGACTTCCCCTCCAAACAGCGGCTAACCGCTGCTTTCCAGCGTGAAATTAATGGCCGGGCGCCATCGAGGCCGCCAAGCCTCATACCTCGCGCCCAAGCATCCACCAGGCCATCGGTGTTCGGTCCCGGCCTCAGATGGACATCCACAAGGCCGACGCGAACGGCCAACCGCTTGAAGACACCGTGAAAACCGAAAATCCGAGGGGTCTTCAAATAGCTGCGGGCGTCGAGGTAACCGTGCGCGTCGAGCGCGTGTTTCGCGACCAACGTACCTGGAACCCCCCACAAATCCGGATCGTCGCGCATCTGACGGATCATCGCCTCGACTACCAGCCATTCCCAGACGAGGTAGGGCGATGCGTCACGCAATGTCGGATCGTCATCAAGTTCTTCCGTCACAAGCACACCCACCGCCATCGCTGTAAGAAAGCGAATCCGCTGCATCCGCTCGCGGACTGCCGGGACCAACAGGACCGCAAGTTGGTCAGCAATCTGGTACAGCCCAAGCGGGTCGAGAGACCCCTCGCTCGTCCCCGGAGGATCGTATGCTGTAAGAAAAGGGAGCGTTATTGCCATGCGATCCACTCCATGCCGTTACCATGTTCCAACGCAGCTTTACCCCTCGAATGTCCAACATACTTCGCATTAAACGACGGTTTCGATTCATGATCCTTCCAGGAAAAATATGCGTCAAGGCCAAAGGGATGTTCGTTATCGATCCCCTCTGCATTAAACAACCTGGTTGTCATGACTCCGCTCCGTCTTTTAAGCGCCGCCCTCCTCCACGACATATCAACTGTTAAGTTCCGCCACCTTCCTGCAAAGGTCCACTACGTAGGAACGGTATATATCAGGTGATGCCACCGTGAAATACGGCATCCAGCGGGAAACCTGCTCCCGGAAATCCATCTCGTTGTGCACATCGAAAGAGACGACGATCTTTCCGTCCTTCTCCCTTCGAACGATCTCTTGGTGGGGAAAGATGCTCTTCCGCTCGAAGAAGTGGGCGACCTCCGCGTCGAACTCGACCGTCACCCGGTCCGGCGGCTTGTCCTGGAACCAAATGCTCTGCGCGTCCGACAAGGCCTTACGGGCAGACTCTGGTATCTCCCCGCAGGTCCGGCCTGTGGGGCGGATTCCCTCGATGTAATCGAGGAGAAACTTCTTCACGATTCCGTCGTGCATCGCCACCAGGTACCAGAAGCCGCCGTGGTAGAGGATCTTATTCGGCTCCACAGTGTATCGCTTCCCGGACCGCCGATAGAGGAAGGAGATCGCTTCGTGGGCTTTGATGTGCCTCTCCGCCGCCAGCTGGACGGCCGCCACCTTCTCCATGTCGATTGCCTCGTCCTTGACGATCTGGTAGACGTCCGGCATCCGGAAGATCCGGTTCTTCAGGCCCGTAAGGAATTTCGAGTGTTCCTTGCCGAAGATGTGGGTCGCGTAGTCGATCAGGGCGCACACAAGGGACATCTCGGATGTGTTTAGGATCTTGTCGGTGATGACGTAGTCCGATGTGAGCGTGTAGGTGTGCTTTTCCTCGTCAACAACTACGCACGGCAGGCTGGCCAGGTAAAGAAGGTACCGCTGGGCAGTGCGGATGTTGACGTCGAACTCCTCCGCCACGATCCGGGAGTTGAGCACCTTGCGCTCGTTCAGAAGTCGCAGCAGTCTAAGCGCCCAGTCCATCATCGCGGGCTTGTTCATCGAGGCCGGCTTCTTTCGGATCTCCTTCGGCTGCACCTTCCCGCTCATGCCGAACCCTCCCCCGGAAGCAGGTTGACCTTCCCGTACGATATCCAATGGATCGCGACGCCCAGCACCGGCTTGCCGGGGAACGCCTTCTCAATGAGGTCGGCGTAACATCGAAGCTGCGGCAGATACAACTCGAAACGCGCAGCGCGGTCGTCCGTGATATCGGACTTGTGGTCGAGGATCCAGTATCCTTCCGCCGTTTCTACAAGAAGGTCGAGCACACCGGACACCACGCTTCCCCGCCCGTCCAATCCGAGGAGCGGAACCTCCCGCACCACCCGCAGCGGCTGAAAGCGCCCCGCCAGCCACCGCTCGAAATCGGCCACCGCGCTTTCGAGCTGACCCAACACCTTTCTGTCGATCGCCGCTCCGGTTGCCCTTTCGAGGAGATCCACGCGCCCAGGCCGACCGCCCAGGACCTCGAAACATTTGTGCAGTAACAGCCCGCGGTCTGCCCCCGCAACCACCAGGGCGGTCTCCAGAGGCGAACCGTACGTCTCCTCCCGTAGATGTCCCTCGAGTGAAACGTTCCCCGCCTCCCCGTGCAGCAACGAGGGAGTGACCGTCTCCGGCGTCAGGTTCCCCGGGATGAGGCGATATGCGATCGCTCTCCGCCCAATCGTGGAAAGCGGCGCGACCGGTTCCCCTTCGGACGCGGCCACCGAGGGAGCCAGGTCCGTTTCCGCCGGGTTCACGACGCAAGGGAACGCCTTCCCGTTCACCCGCATCGCCCCCTTCTCCACAACCATATCCGCCGCCCCGGTAAGCAGGGACCAGTAATACGACTTCTCCTTCCCCGCGAGGTGGCTGGGCCATTCGACGAACACCTTCTCCCGGGCGCGGGTCAGGGCCACGTAGAGCAGCCGCCTTGCCTCCTCATCCAGGGCGAGTTGGAGATGTTCCTGGAAGGACGTGGTCGTTTCCTCCGCCGCAAAGCCGGGGACGATCTCGATCCGGGCCTTCTGAAGGATATTCGCCAGGTTCTTGAAATCGTCATAGGTGACCGAGACGTCTGGAAGGCGTGGCTTGATCTGCCGGTGCATGCCGCAGACCGCGACCACAGGCCATTCGAGCCCCTTGGCGCTGTGCCACGTCGTGACCGTCACCGCTTCTTCGTCCACGACCCTCGGATCCGGTTGCGCATCATTTTCCTCCACCCTGGCGGCAAGCCACGACAGGAACGTCTTGACCCCGCTTCCGTAGTAGCCGCCCGCAAGGAGCACCTGGCGGTTCACCTCCCGGAACTCCCGGGCCTCCGCCTGAAACCGGAGAATGTTGGCCCTGACCTGGGCTGCATCGGGCCACAGGGCCACCTTTCCGTAGAGATCCAGTGCAACGATTACGTCGGAAACCAGGTCCTCGATCGTCTTGTCCGCAGTCACGCTCCGTACCGGTTCCAGCCGGTCCAGAACCGGATCCTTCAACGGATCACCGCGCCGGAGGGAACCGAGGGCCGACTCCAAGGCATGGATCCCAAGTTCGGTTACCGCCAGATAGAGCGCGGCATGACGGTCATCGGCGTCCGCGAGGTATTCAAGGGCGTGACAGAGAATCTGAACCTCCGCGGATTCGAACCACCCATCCTGGGCGATCCGTGTACGAATCCCCAGCTCCCGTAATACCGAAGCGTAGGTATCGACCAGGGTGTGCGTGGGGCACAAGAGCGCGATATCGCCTCCGCAAATTCTCCGCGAGGCCTTTGCGTACTTGTCCCAGACCTCGCTTCTCTTGTCCTCCAGAAGTGCCTTGATCCGCACCGCCGTCCACGAGGCTCGCTTGTAATTGGAACGGATATATTTCGGGGCATCGACGACCTCGAGCGGATCCAGCACACTTTTGAAGTCCGCCTTCGGCGTCAAGCGCGTGTACGCTTTCCCGAACAAGCCTTCCCCCACCGCGTTGACCCACGCCATCAGGGGCCCCGAAGCACGCCAGTTGCAGGTCAGCGGCTCGCACGCCTTCGGGTTCTGTATCTCGAGCTGCTCGAACAGCCGCGGGTCGGCATTCTGGAACCCCATGATGGACTGCTTTACGTCCCCGACGATCAGGGCCGGGATCCCGGACTGCTGGATCTTCCACAGCAGGGAAAACTGCAGCGGGTTTGTGTCCTGGAACTCGTCGATCACCAGGCAGTCGACACGCCCTTTCAGGATCGCCAGGACGTCGGGGTGCTTCGTGAGGATCTCGTGGGCGCCGGCCAGCATGTCCGGGAAATCGACCAGGCTCGC
>Ga0316601_100000232_pt1 | contig 22381 bp, 21 predicted proteins | sample OWC_soil_day5_no_FD_207663 | JGI IMG/M metagenome (GOLD analysis project Ga0316601, IMG submission 207663) | Wetland soil microbial communities from Old Woman Creek delta, Ohio, United States - OWC_soil_day5_noCT | ecosystem: Environmental > Terrestrial > Soil > Wetlands | place: USA: Ohio... | reverse complement strand
GCTGTTCCACTTCCCGGCGTTCAGTTTCTGGTTGACGTTGATCGTATTGCTGCCGTCACGATGAACGATCGCCACAGAAGCGGTCGACGTCCGGGAGGACCAGCCGGACCACCACATGAACACCTCGTACGTGCCGGCCGGCTGGGAAGTGAACTGCCAGGTGTACGTGGCCCCGTCCCGGGCCCATAAACTGTTTGCACCGTATGGCGTGGTCCCGCCGGATACGGCCCAGGTCCCCGTCGAAGAGGTCCCGCCGCCGCCATTGTCGATGATGATGTCCGCATTGGCTTGTACAACTCCCAGGCTCGTTAACGCGAGCAGGAAGAAAGCGAGAATCCTCACCGAATGCCAACAGGGATGTTTCATGTAATCACCCTTCTTGCTCAACTTTAAAAATCTCGCAATATATTTGCCATGATATGTGAAGGAATGATCATTTGAAAATTAAAAGTGAAATTAACAGTGCAACCTGGCGATAAGACCCGAGAAAGGTCGAGCATCGACACCCGACCCCGGACGATCCGGGGCAACGAACGAATGGCGACGGGAGAATCGATCCGTCCCCGAAACACGGCGGGCGATCGGAGGCAAATTTCCTATTGGATAGCTTCAGATTGAAACAGATCTTCCAACTGGCTCGAAATATCATCCACTTTGTGACGATGGAACAACAACGTTCGTGGAAGAACGGAATCTTTCGACCGGATCTTCTTTCCCGCGGATATTTCTCGCAACGAGCTCGGCTCTACCCCCTCGATGAATACGATCTTTCGCTCTTTCTGAACGACTGGAAGATCGAGTTTCAAATCTTCAAACTTAACGAGCGCGCCGTCCAAGCGTTTCTCTCAAACAAGCTCCTGTTTCACTTTTTCTTTAGTGAGCAATTCCCGGAAGGCGTCACGGCTGGTTTGATCGGAATCGTGGTAGACGATAACTTTGTCTCTTTCTCGCGTCACAGACGGATGGAGGACGCGCTTGCTGACACCGGTTTCCTGATCGCCAAACCGATCGCCGGGGCTGGCGGCAAATCCGTGCAACAGATCATCAGTCTTCCCCATGGTCTCGGCCGGGGCATGTTCGTCGTAGAGTCCGGCATCCGACAACATCCCTACGCTTCAGGTATCCATCCGCACTGCGTAAACACCATCCGGGTGTTGACCCTGAAGGACCCGGACACTGGACAGCATTTCGTAGCCGGTGCGGCCCATCGGTTTGGAACGCAGCGAACGGGATGTGTCGACAACTTCAGCCGCGGAGGCCTCAGCGCGTTGGTCGATATCGAGACGGGCATCCTTTCCGCCGCCAAATCGAATCCCGGTTTCTACCCGTGCGACCGACATCCGCGCCATTGCGACAGCGGAGCGGCCATCGAAGGAGTCAGCGTCCCATATTGGCAACAGGCCAAGGATCTGTGCATCAAGGTGACGACTGCGATCCCAGGGATGGTGCACGTGGGCTGGGATGTGGCGATTACCGCCGATGGCCCGGTGATCGTTGAAGGTAATGCCAGGATCGCAAATCCAAACCTGATTCAGGCGCATCGACCCCTGCTCATCGATCCCCGCGTCCGTCGGTTCTTTGAATTCCATGGCGTCCTGCCCTAGTAAGCGTCATCTCTTTCACCTGTTCCAATTGAAACAGATAAAGAACCAATGGTGACAAGCGTCTCCTGACGAGGGGGCCCAACAGATCCGGCATCAAGGACGATCGACGAAACAACGACGAAGGCTTTTTTGAGACAACGAACAATGCAAAATCTATTCTGAATTGAATATATTGTTTTCGAGACTCTGCCGCAGGCGCATTTTTTTCCTCAAAAGGAATGTGGGCGTATTGCGGGAATGCTCGGCGGATCGCATCCGAATGAAACTGCTTGTCCAATTGGATTCCCGGAGGAAGGGAGGAGAGAAAATCGTACACCTCATGATCGAGGTAAGGGCTGAAGACGGTCGGAATTTGACGGAAAACGCCGTACGGAGACAAAGCGATCTCCCGCCTGGTTCTGTTCCAGAATACGAATGAAGTGACGGGATTCGGAGCGTTTTCGTGTTTTTTCAGTTCGTCGATCAGATGATGGATGGCCATCGCGTCATCGATAATTGAGCGGTTCTCGTGATGGACCAACTGCTTCAGAGTCTCCGTGTCGTAAACAAAGAAACCTCTCGCCAATGCCTCGTAACTCCCCGCCTCGAATTGATCCAACCGTTCCTTGTTCAGATAACCGCTCTCTGAGAGGACATCTCCCCCGATCCCGTCGTAGACCGTTCGAACTTTTCCCTTTAATTCGTCGGCAACCGCAAGCAGCCAGGCGTGTTCATCCGCACAGAGATTCGTCACGATGTTGTTTCGCAATTCCGCCTGAAAGCGGGACGCCTTTTGCTCGATCACAACATGATCCGATTTCACGACGTGAGCAAGTTGCGATGCGATCAAGACATCCTCCCCCGAGCACGGCGGAAAACGCCTCACGGTCGCGCACAATTTCGGCCGATATCCCAACTCGCAAAGCGCCAGGAGGATGTGCCGGGAATCCCTGCCTCCGCTGAGGGGGACTGCGAAATCGTCATTTGGAGGAATCCTTCGCCGGATCGATTCCCTGAACAGGGAGACGTAGTGGTCTACGGCCGTGTCGCGTGCCAGGTATTGGGGTTTGCGGATTGCATATCGACCGGAAACGGTCCGACGCCCATCCTGCCATTCGAGCGTCGCGTCTGGGGGAAGCGTCCGGATAGATCGAAACGGAGTATCTTCACCGATGAAGTATCCTAAACGCAGGAAAACAGCCATGGCCGTGGGATCGATTTCCGGTGCTGCTCCCTCCGCCAACAATCTGAAAATGGAATGCGATACGCAGATTTCGTTTTCTTGTCTGGAATAGAAGAGAGGATAGAAGCCGTAGCGATCGTTCCGGATGGTCAACCGATCCCCGTCCCACGACCACTCCGTATAGATCCCATCGCCGTCATGGCCCTGACCCTTGATCTTATGGCCCGAAAAGCAGTGAGCATCCCCTTTCGTGTATACACGGTCCCGGTCCTTTCTCGCATGAAAAAAAGGCATTTGAAGGGAGTTGTTGATCTCGGTCAACATGATGCCCCAACAAACCTCCGGAGTCTCTTCAGGCGCCCCAGGAAATCCAGGACAAAGTGAGGGGTGAACGATGCCGCGAGGATCCCCACCGCCTTCAACAGATACGGTTCATACGACAAACTGGCGTGCGCGTGCTTCCGGGCATTCTCCCTGTCCAGAACGCTCAAATAGTAGTAGGCAAGTCGAGCGTGACTTCTGGCCATCACCATTTGGAACAAGGCATCATGTTCCGTCCGGAGGTTATCGTGTTCGCGGAAAACATTTTCGAGCGTTTGAATTGTGTTGAGAATCAATCGTGGGGTATTCGGATTGCCGGACAACTGCCCTTCTCTTCCGATGCGGTACTCCGCGGTCACGGCATCAAGATAGGCAACCGGATGGTGCAATGCGAACCGCAAGTGAAAATCCTGATCGATGGCGCACCGGTACGTTTCGTTGAACCGGAGGCCGATCGTTTCTATATGGCTTCGACGGAAGAGCGTCGTGCTCGGGAGGATAAAGTTTCCTTTACACAGATCCCGGAATACCGGGCCGAAATGGGCCCGGAGGCCGGCAGGGTCGGAGGCCGGACCTGTCCCGGGAATTCGACGCGAGTCCTTGAATATGACCGGGAGCGAGATGCCATACTCCCGGAACACTCCGAAGGCGCCTTCGAGGTAACTCGTTGCGAGAATGCCTCCGTCCGGATCGATCGCGGAAAAATCGGTGAAAACCATCCCGACGTCGTCGAGTTCGCGGAAACATGCGAGCTGCCATTCCAGTTTTTCGGGACGCCAACGGTCATCCGCGTCGAGAAATGCGACATACTCTCCGCGGGAACGTTCCAATCCGACGTTGCGCGCTTTGGAGGACCCCTGGTTCACCTGCGTGGTGACCTGGACCCGGTTCTTGTATTTCTTGAGTATGCTGCCCGTGTCGTCGGTCGAACCATCGTCGACAACGATGATCTCGAAAGGCCGGTAGGTCTGATTCAGAACGCTTTCGACGGCGTCTTCGACATAGTGGCCGCAGTTGTACGTGGGGATAATGACACTAACAATTTTGTCATTTATTATATCGCTTAACATTATAAACGTATGAAATTAATACACGACCTATGGAACAAGATTATTTTCTGAGATTTGTGTTGGTCTAAAATGATACGAGTCAGAAGTATTTTGCGTATAATAATAGATTTGGGGTTCAAGCTCAAATACCATAAGATAAACTCAGTCAAGGCGTTCACGCCACTGGCCAAGATCCCGTTTCTGAATGAATTCTTTACGAACTTGACTATTTCCGTGCTTTGAAAGCCCTGACCGATTAGCACTGCAGGTGATCACAGTCCCTACTTCGTTAGGGCAGGGAATCATGTCGGAGCTACTAACGATACGATTCTATTCGATGTTAAACAGGAGGGAAAAACTACATGATCTGCATTTTTGACGGAGGACTGGGTATCATGCCACTGTTTGGCGGTGGAGGAGAGGTACCCGATCCACTGGGACTCCCTGAGATAATCGTATAGTCCACCCAAAAGAAATCGGTCGCAGGCTTAGTTTGATCCGAACCGCCCCCGAAAACCGGCGTATACTCCATTGAGCCAACTTCTTTTCCGACATCAGATCCAACTAGATATGAAATGTCATCATAGCTCATTACCAACTGGTCGTTAATCCACATCTGGAATACGCCGTTAGCCGACCCTTCAGTATTAAGTACCACATGAGTTTTCAACTTGTACCAAGTGTTGCGCTGAATGGTTGGGTTAAAACCCGTGTTGCTGTATCGTGCCCCCGCCTTGCCATCCGACCCAGTACGCTGAAAAACCATTCGCATTTTGGGAGTTTGCCCTTCTGCAGACACATAATAATTCGTCTTTGAACCGGATATGGACCAATAGGCTTGTTTGTTGTCTCCAGGATGGAAATAGAAGTTGCTAGAATACTTAAAGTAATACTGGGTCCAAAACTCGCTTTGGGTCGGAAAAATACTCACCCAAATTTTATCAGGAGCCGAGCCGCCGGGCATCCCGCTCGGGTAGGTGAACTTAAACGAGGAGGATGCGCTACCCGGAGCCGATTGCGTCCCGTCAAGTTCGCCACCGCTGTATACTTTAGTCCAAGGGGAAAGTGTATTCCAATTTTGGGTGTGGGGAAGTGTGACCTCGGTAGCGGAGCCAGTCCCTGCAATTAGGATTACTAGCAACACGCACATCGAAAATATCGGTAATGTCCTGAAGAATCTCGGCAAATTATCCCCCTTTAGCGAGACTGCGATTCGAGCACCGAATGCAAATAATACAGCAAATATGATGCCACATTCCGTTCCATTTATTATCGCGGCGCTGCCATATTATTAATATCAGTGTAAATTCAATTATGTAAGGCTTCCTCTACATTTGTTACGAAAATGTAATGCGCTTCTCTGGAATATGGAGTAAGTTTCGAAAGCTCCCCCCGTTTCGACAGAATTCTCCTGTTCCTGGCCCTCAGTACCTGGTGGCTGTTCGATTGCCCGTTGCCGGGGGGACGGAGGCCCTATAACAAGGGTGATCGCTGTGATCCCGACTTATGTCCTGTATTCCTGCCGTCCCAATGATATCGACAGATGACGTTCATCACGGTCATACATCGACCGCCTTACAAATCTAAAAACGGACGCCCCTCGGTCCTCCGGTCCTAGCGCCGACCGATCCATCGACATGATCCATTTTCCACAATGGTATCGCCATGAAGAATTTATTGGACTTTTTAGTGACTCGCATTGTAAGATTACCCAATGGCAAGGCCACCCACGGGATAGCCCCGCATGGAAAGTATCGCCCTCACACTCTCCCTAGAGATCATGCAAGAACTCCGAGAAGTGGCGACGAAGGAGACAAATTCCATTTCCTCCATCCCAGAGAGACTCCTCACCGTTGGTCTTACGTGCCCTCACTCCGATAAGCCGCATTCCCCTTGACACGCAAGAAAGGGAGTGCCTATCATCCGCACTGACGACGGGAAAATATTTCCTAACCGTGTATTTTGCGCCCCCCCTGTTACTGAAACGGGGGGAGTGAACGCAACACGGGCTGCAAACCTCCATGCCCCGATATTTATAATCAACTGTTGTGTCGAGCAATTCACAAGGAGTTTTATATATGAGCATCCGTGAACGTTTATTGCTTTCCGTTTCGAGAGCACCAGAAGGTAACGACTATTCTCAGACAAATACAGAAATTTCCATAGATAATGCAACGAATCTCTTAACTCGCGTATTTCCAAGCTTTAATGCTCTCGTCTCTGGCAAGCGTGTCGTAGATTTTGGATGTGGTGTTGGCTATCAGAGCATTGCACTCGTCAAGAAATACGGTTGCAGGGTGGTCGGAATAGATTCAAATCAAAAGGTACTAAGGAAAGCAGTTGAAAATGCAAATTATCAAAATATTTCTATCAAAGAACTGTCTTTTCTGGGAAATATTTCGGAGGATATGCTGAATAGCTTTGATGTCGTAATATCCCAAAATAGCTTTGAGCATTTTGCGGATCCCGATAAAACATTGCATGAAATGTCCAGCCTCCTGAACGATTCTGGAATAATTCTCCTCACTTTCGGGCCACCATGGTTAGCACCTTTCGGAAGCCATATGCATTTTTTCTGTAAAGTGCCATGGATAAATGTCTTTTTTCCTGAAGAGGTGGTAATGAAAACAAGAAGTTACTTCAGAAGTGATGGAGCAAAACGGTATGAAGATGTTGAATCAGGACTCAACAGAATGACAATTGCCAAATTCGAGTCTATCGTTTCTTCATGTAACTTGAAGATTACATATAAGAATTACGAATGCATCAAGGGGGTTAATTTTCTTGCGAAGATACCGATACTTAGAGAATTCTTCATCAACCACGTTACCGCGATTCTTTCTAAAGCCATATAACAGAGCTCTCCATCGGACCGTTATCTCGGTTCGCCCCATTGGCGCTGTTGAGCCTTGGCGTTAGAGGAGATCGTTTCCTCAATTGCATGTCACCCCATTATTTTTTCATTATTCGTGTCGGACAATTCCTTTTCCTCCAATGCAACGCAATGTTCTACGATATCAAATAAAAGCCGATATTCTCCTTGCAGGGACTGCGCATATTTTCGTCCTTTGGATGCAATTCGTTCGCGGAACTCGTCATTCTCCCAAGCCTCGCGGATTGCCTCCGCGAGTCGCAAAGGTTCCATTGGCGGGACAATAACTGCTTCATCTTTTAGAATGCCTCGACTCGCCGGATTGTCACTGAGAATGACACATTTATTTAATGCCATCGCATCCATATATACGCTGACGCCAGCTGCGGTAATGGTTGGCAACGTGGGGATTACAACAACGCGCGCATTCCGAATGAACTCGATCCAACTCTCCTGCTTGCCGTCGTGTTCGACAATCTTCACATTGTCTGGCAGGGACCCTAGGTGGAAGATCGTCCCATGCTTAGCCATTATCTGCGGGCCCTGATGAAGGAGAACGCTCGGGTATGGTGAGATTCGTATTGCCTCGAAGAACGTTTCTAGATCCCGCAAACTTCGCCCTGCAACAAGCACATAGTCGCCATCGCTCGAAAGTTTATTATGGCTTCCGATCAAGTCCCAAACATTCGACTTGAAGGGCACGTATACTGCGCGATCGGCCGAAATTCCGTAATACCGCTCATACCCGGTTAGATCTCGGAGGTATAATATAAAAAGATCCACTTTCTTGAGCAGGATACGCTTAACTCCAGCGATGGCCCGCTCAATAGTAGATTGTGGTGCCAAGAGGTTCTGATCCAGGGACACCAATTTCCATCGACAATAAGGGAAGAGGTATCGAAATAGGCAGAATAGCAAGAGGCGGGCCGGAGAAGCATTGAGAAGGACTACTTGACACTTGCGCGCGCTTAATAGTTCCTTCCAGATGGTTCGAAGAGACCAGTCCGGCTTCATTAACTCGTGCTCGATTTTAACACGAGGGTTCTTTACAGAGCCCAACTTCCGCAAGTTAGACATGATCCTGATTTGTTTTCGCGGCATGACTCGCTTTTAGATGAAGTGCTTAGTCGACTTTTTGAGTATGCAACCGGAGTACGTGCTGACTGAATTAATGTCAATATTTTTTGCCTTGTCCCCTATTGCATATGGCCCAAATACGGTGGGGAAGGTCACAAATTTTCCTGCTCTATTTGCTTCATCACGTCTCGTCCGAAGGCAAGCCTTGGAAGACGTTCCAGGCTGCGAACACGCTGGAGCAGGCGTTGCGGGAGATTTGTCGCTAGCATGACCCATCCATCGCCTTCACCAATGTTGAGTCCGATGCGAGGATCATGCCCGTGGCTTCCCACGATTATCTCGCCAAATCTCAGCGGGTCGAGCATAGTTCCTACACCGGCAGGCGGGAACATTGCCGATGCTCCCTTGGAGACAATTATCCAATGACCATCCGTCGAAGCGGCCGATTGTCTATCTCTGTGCCGAATGCGGCGTCCCAAGCTCGGCATAGGAGGCGTTCAGCTTTTCGCCGATGATTTCCCACGAGTAGATTTCCTCCGCCTTCGCCCGCGCGCGGGCGCCAAGAGTTGCCCTAAGTGTGCCGTTTGCGTGCACTTCCCGGATCTTCTCTTTAAACTCGCCGGGTGTATCCGCGATAAGAAGATCGACACCCCGCACGACATCAATCCCTTCACAGGCGATCGTCGTGGAAACGATCGGCATCCCCATGGCCATGGCATCCAGGATCTTCACCCGCGTCCCGCCGCCGTCCCGGATGGGGCAAACCACCGCCATTGCGCGCGCGAAATAAGGCCTAACGTCATCGACGTAGCCGAGCAGTTCGATCCTCCTGTCGTTCTTGGCGATTTCTATAAGACGGGGCGGCGGATTGTTTCCGATGATCGTGAAACTCATTTCAGGGATAGCACCACTGATGAGGGGCCATACACTTGTGCAGAAATGGAGGATGGCGTCCCGGTTGGAGTACTGATCAAGTCGGCCCGCGAAGATCAGCCGGTCTCTGCTGCTGTAATCGTTCCGAGGTGCGAAATAGTGGATATCGACCCCGTTCTCCACGACCTCGAAACGGGCGGATGGAGCGATCTGCTTCAACATCGACATATCGAGTTCCGAAACCGCGAGGTTCAAATGGAATTTGACGCAGTACTCATCCTCGTACCTCCGCAATCTCCGGCTTTCGATATGAAAATATAGTTTCTTCAGCGGGTTCGGCTCGTTCACGATGCGGCGTCTTATCATGAACGACTCAACCCCGTGATGGTTCAAAACTTTCGGCACCTCCCCCACATCGTGGAAATACTCCGCGAGACTGATCGTATCGTAGTGGACGAGATCAAACCGAACACCGTCGCAGACTTTCTTAATGCAATGCCTCAACTCGACAGACCGAAACATACTTACGGACAAGGGGATACCTTGAAGAAGGCTTTTCATGGCAAGTATGTAGAGGGAAACACCTGAAATGCGGGAAGAAATATCTATGAGATGAACTTGCCTGCAAAATTTCCCCAACTCCGTCTTGGCCATTTCCATTTCGGGGAGCGGGTGTGTGGATGCCTTGTTCTTCAAGGCAATAAGATATACGTCATTATTCCTAGCCACTTCTTTCAGCAGGTTGTAGCTGCGCTGAAAACAGCCCCCTTTCGGGGGATAGGGAACAAAGTGAGACAACCATAGAATATTCATCCGTGATCCCCGTTCATAGATCGTCGTTTCTTCAAGGCAGTGAGTTAGAGGATTGGACATGGACCCCTTTTTTAAGTCCGTCCCGAGAGCGTTCTGCCTTCCGGATGACTTCGGCGGCCAGAGCAGTATTGTACCGTTCCGAGACGAAGGCCCCGTATAAATCGATGGGCGTTTTCGCAGGCCGAAGGATCCGTTGCACCACGACCGCCAATCGAGATCCAGTCCACAATAAGGAAGACGGAATGCGGATGGCCTTGAGATCCTGCCGGTTTGCCTTCAGGCGGAATACCAGTTCATCTCGGGTCGGCGGATCCGGTTCCAAAAGGTTCAGGACGGGAGGCGCCGCTCCGAAGTCTTCCACATACCCCCTGATGACATTCGCCGCGGTCCGAACCTCGCAGAGGCTTAATCGGCTGCGCTTGGCGCCAACGGCAACGAAGAAAGGGCCGACCTCCCTGCCCAGCCGGCCGGGAGCCTCGAAAGCATCGAAATCAACGAGCGGTCCGGGCCTTATCACCCGGAGTTCGATCCCGAAGCGGCCGCATAAGGCACGTGCATTCTTTTCCGATTCCGCCTTTCCCCAAACATAAGGGCCACGGCTTTCGGCATCGTGGATCAAGGGGGTTTTTTCATCGACCGGCCCGCCCGTCTTCCTGCTCCCCTCCAACACTGCAATGCTGCTGATATGGATCAGCCGTTTTACACCGGACTCAGCCATCGCCGTGATCAGGTTTCTCGTGGCCCCAACGGAATTACGAGCATGAGCCTCACGCCCCCCCGCCGTTTCCGCCGCACAGTGGACGACAGTCTCCACTCCGTTCAGCACGGCTGATGCAATCGTTTCACCAAGGTCCGCCTCGACGTACTCGACACCCGCGGTCCGCTTGGAAGCGGGCGGCATCCGTCGAGCCACGACGCGCGTCGGCCAGCCCAGCTTCCTGAGTTCGGCTGCGACAGCCTTCCCCAGCATGCCCGTTCCGCCAGTAACCAGGACACGACCGCGCCCTGTCTCCGGCGGCGGCAACCGGACTTCAAGGCGCTTGAGTTCCGCCTCCGAGGATCTGTTTTCCTCAGCGACCATGGCTTTGAGGCGCTCCCCCACTATCTCGCATACCCGGACGGTCTCGATGATGGACCGTCCGTCCGGAATGGCCGTTGTGTTTTTTTCGATACTCTCGTAAAAGGCTCCGATGATCTCGAGGAGACCCGGATAGCTTCTCTGCTTTCGCATGGCCCTTCGCGAAAGGGCGCGACTGGTCCCCCCCACAATCTGCCAAGACTGGCTATAGGGATTGACGATCTTTGACACAGCGGATGTTCCTGGTCCGGGCAAGGCAACAGTCATACCACGGACGAAATCGGCAAACAGGGTGCCGTTGGTACCCACGATCCTCACATAGGATTCAACCGGCCGGCCCTCGAGTGTCACCGCGAGAATCCCGGTGGCGTCGCCGCACCGCAGGATCCCGTGGACGTTGCCGTTCGCCCGGACTTCGAGTCCCCGCAGTTCCACCGGGGCCGAACGCCCCGGCATAAGGCCCATATCGAGAAAGTGCAGGAGGAGATATACAGGGTGCGGCAGTATGTCAAGGAGTTGGTCTGTCGGCAGCATGGCTCCCCGTCCATCAAGCGAGCGCCTCACGGGCCTGAATGCGAAGTAGCTCTCAACGTGCACGATGCGTCCTATCATCTCCATCCGCTTCCGTGCTTCCAGGGCCGGCCCCTCGTATAGCAATTGATGCCCGGCGCAGACCTTGCGACCCAGCCGTTGTGCCAGGTCCATCAGTTGTTCGGCCTCTTTCGCTCCAAGCGCAAACGGCTTCTCGACATAGACGTGGGCCCCCTTCTCTACAGCAAGCTTGGCGAGCGGAATGTGTGTGCCGGGAGGCGTGCAGATATGGACGACATCGGGTCTCAGGCTTTCCAGAAGTTCCGACGCATCCCGGAAAAGGCGTATGCCCGGGGGAAGATCCTTTCCCACCACTGCCGGATCCGCATCCGAATCCGCCATCGCGACAAGTTCGGCATTTGGGAGCAGGCTAACGGCCTTCGCATGGTGCAGCCCCATCTTTCCCGCGCCGAATATCGCTACGCGAAGCCGTCTCCCTGACCGTTGGATGTCTTCAGGCATCTTCGTCACCTCATCCTCGCTCCTACAACGGAACGGTACAGTTCATGATAGTCCCGGGCCATACGGCGATTCGAGAACACGGCTTTGATCCGGTCCTTTGCGGCCAGGCCCATCCGCTGCCGCAACGCGTCGTTCCGGTAGATTAGCATGCATCGTTCAGCGAAGGACCGCGGGTCGCGCCCCTTTACGAGGAAGCCGTGGACACCGTCGACGAGGATTTCCCTAAATCCCCCGACATCCGGCGCCACAACCGGCAAGCCGTGGGCCATGGCTTCCAGGACGCTCATGGGAATGCCCTCGTGGTGCGATGTGTTCAGATAAAGGTGTAGCCCCTGGTAGAACGTCGATACATCGCTCAAGAATCCGCGAAACAGAAAAGTTCTGTCGAGCCGGTGCAGGTGAACCCTCTCGGCTATCTTCTCTTTATCAGGCCCGGTGCCGGCAAGCTCGAATCGTATCCCGGCTTCGTGCTTTGTGATCTCCCGAGCAATATCCACCATAAGGGGGAAATCCTTGACGGGGAAGAACCTGCCCGACGATCCGATCGTGAAGCGTCCTCCGGAACGATCCGGGAGGGCTCCATCGCAGGGTTCCGTTCCGTTGTAGATGACGAACGTCCTGCTTTCGTCGAAGCCATGCCGTTCCGTGAGGGTTTTTCGGACCTCGTTCGAAACCGCCACGGTACCCTGGAAATATCTGGAAAGAAGAAAGAAGTTGAAGCGGTGGAGCGCCGAATACTTGATATCGATCCTCCTCCCGAGATACTCCGGCATTCCGTGCTGCGTGCTCACAAGCGAGATTGTCTTCCCCCTGCGCGAGGCCAGATACGCGAGCAGGTTCGCCTTGTACCAGTGGCAATGGACGACATCGGGCCCGGCTGCCTGCAGGATCTCCCTCACCCCTCTCAGGATCTGCGGAAAGCGGAGCCGCGTCTCGTCGACGACATTCACCGGGATTCCGAGCTTTTGGACTTCATCCGCGAAGCGTCCGTGGTTGAGGATGATCGCTGATAGGTCTACATCCGGAAACGCCTTCAGCCCCTTCAGGAGGCAATAATCCATTACCTCCGCGCCTGCCCACAGGTCCCCGGAGACGAGGTGGCACACCTTGACCACCGGCTTTTCCGTCATCGTTCAGAGGGGTTCCACATGACGATCCGCTCGTGCCTCAGGTATCGCCACCAGGCCACGAAGATCGACGCGTTGACGGTCAGGAAGTAGGCCGGGACTCTCGTGATCGTCCCGCCGCCCCCTCGGCTCCCCTTCAATCCCCATGCGGCCAGGCCGTAAAAAACCAGTTGTCCAAGTAGCAGGACGCGAAACAGCTGGGACTTCGGCGCCAGAGAGGCGCTGGAGGCAAGGAAGACGGCGAGGAAGACGGGAACGAGCCACCGTAGAAGTTTGTGGCAGAAGAGTTGATACGAGAAAATGCCGTACTTGAAGACGTTCAGCAGCTCCAAGTGCCGGAAGAAGACCGTGAGGCCACGAACGACCGTCCTGACCTTCCTGTCGAACTCGCGGCTCCGATCCGCAATATCGGGATAATAGCCGACGGCCTCCGGCTCGCTGATTCCCCGGAGACCAATCTTCACGCTGTTCAACAGCGTACGAAAGTCGCTTTGCATGTTTTCGGAGAAATCGAGGCACACTGTTTTACGCGCCGCGAAGAACGACCCGCTCAGTCCGACGAGGGAGTTGACCCGCGACTCGAGGCGCCTCAGCCACATCTCGTATCGCACGTACATCCCTTCCCCGCTCGGCCGTCCGTCCTTCCCGATCAGCCGATCCTCGCTGCTCACGCAGCCGACGGTTGGATCGGTGAATCCGGAGACAATCCGTTCAAGGCCCCACGGGTCGAGAATCGTCGCTACGTCCGAGAAGACGATGATGTCTCCCCTTGCCGCCGCCACGGCCTCCTTCTGGGCGCTTTCCTTTCCACCGCGCGCCCGGAGGGCCAGAAGTTCGATGCCTTCCTCGCGGCGCCCCGCGACGATCGCGTTGGTCCCGTCCGTCGATCCATCCGAGGCGACGATGATCTGAAGCCTTTCTCTTGGGTATGTAAGGGCAAGGGTGTTCTCGATTTTCGACGAGATCCGCTTCTCCTCGTTGTGTGCTGTGATGACCAGCGTGACAAAAGGCAGGTCGCCTCCCCTCACCACACGATCTTTCCTGAACAGGGCGATCAGGTACAGGGAGGCGGGATATCCCGCGTAGGAGTAAAGCACCAGGAACAAGGATGCGAAGAAGAGATATTCTGGGACGGTCATGGAGTGGCGCCGGTGGATGCGATCCTAAAAGATTCCCGCGAGGCGGCAGCAGAACATGGCGTCGGTCGATGCGATGTCCTGGTGGACTCCGATCCTCTTCAGCCGGTAGGCATCGGGGACAGGTTTTGCGCGGTTCCATCCCTTTTCCGTGGTGACCGCAAGGCCGTATCCGGCTTCGTGCACCATGGCCGCGATCCGATCCGTGTGATTCCCGTTCGGGTAGGCAAAGGGGATGAAGGTTGGGTCGACCACCCCCTCTGCGACGAGCCGCTCTTTCGAGCGGCGAAGCTCCCACGCCACCTCATCGTCCGAAAGGGTCGTGAGGATCCTGTGGCTCTCTGTATGGGAGCCGAACCGGACCAGACCCGATTGGTACATCTCGCCCACCTCCTCCCATGCGAGGAAAACCCTTTCCTCCGAGATGGGGGCCGCTCCACCCTCTTCGGACAGCGCACGTAGAATCCGCTCGATCTCTTCCTGCCGGAGCCGTTTCATGGCCCCGATGATCCCGTGGAGCTCCATATCGTCCGCCACTCCGGTAACCCCCTGTCTCCGGAGGAAGGATCCCACCGACGTTCGGATGCCACGCTTCTCCTTCCCCAGGTTCCACGTGTTCAGAAGGCGCGCCAGCCGGTCCATCCATAACCAGTTTCGCGTTCCGATGAACCCGGTCGGAAGAAACACGGTCGCGGCCATCCCGTGAGATCGGAGCAAGGGATAAGCGTTCTCGTAGACGTCCCGCCATCCGTCATCGAAGGTGATTGCGCAAAGCGGGCTCTCTCCCGGGTCGTTTTTCCCGCTCCGCTGCTCCAAGAGATCGAGCGCCTCCGCCAGCGACACGACAAGGAAATGACGCTTCATGAACCGAAGGTGATTTTCGAAGGTTTCCGGATCGACGTACATCCCTTCATGGCCCAGGCCGCGCGCCACGACCCCATCGACGATCCGATGGTACATCAGGATAAGGACTCTGCCCGCCGCAGCATCCTTCAGCTTCTTCGCCAGGAATCCCGAGGAGTGAAGCACGGAAGACAGGGCCCGTTTCCCAAGAAGCGACGCCTTCACTGGGAACCAGATCTCCCGGCGTTGAAGGCCGGTATCCCAAGGCCCTGCCTCCTCTCCAGGATCTTCCTCAACGAAAGGGTGAACCCCATCAGCAGCCAGAAGTTCGGGTAGTAGAGAACGGAGAGAAAGGCGCCGCTGGCCAGGTAGCCCACGAGGCCGGCCTCCAGGGACATTGCAAGGCTTGCGAATTGCAGCGAACCGTCTACCGGCGATTTATCGATTGCGGCTAACCTTTGAATATACCATAGGTTCTTGACCGTCAGCAGGAGCATCCAACCGAACAGGACGATCCCGATGAGGCCGAGCTCGGGTATCAAAGTGAAATACAGGGAATGGGCCTCCCTGCCGGCCATGGACCGCTGGTGGAAGGAAAGGCCCAGTTCCTGTTCGATAGTATACACATTCCACGGGAAGTTTCCCTGCCCGACGCCCATGATCGGATGGTCGAGGAACATCTCCCGAGCAACCTTCCACTGGTAGAACCGCGCGGACCCTGTTCCATAGGGGCTGGCCTCTGTATCGTCGGAGATGGAGCGGACCTCGTCCCAGTAGGTCGACGGGGCGACGAGCATCATGAACAGGGCCAAGACCACCACGACAGCCCCCGACAGGACCTTCCTCTTCGACTTCCACCAACAGTAGGCGCCCGTCGCGGCCAGACCGACGAACCCTCCGCGCGACTTCGTAAGGATGATGACGAACAGGAAGATGCAGGTCAGTGCGATGTAGTATATCCTTTTGGAGTTTTTCGGCGCCGACATCGCCAGGAAGAACCCGAAGGGCAGCACCATGTTCAGGGTCAGACACAGGTCGTTCTCGTCCCCGAGGAAACCTCCCGCTCCACGTCCTTTGTAAACGATCCCTACGACGGCGACCATCACGTGCACCTTGATCCACACATCGACCAACTTCCCGAATCGTTCCTCGTCGTCCACGAAGTGCACGAGCGACAGGTAGGCGATGAAGTTGTAGCACATCGCTATGAAGGTCATCAGCGCCCAGTAGTTGTTCACTGCGATGGGCCCGTGGACGACCATGAGAGCGAGCAGGAGGACGAAGAGCAGCGTCTGCCGATCCTTCGAACGCACCTTTCCCCGAACAAACAGGAGCGCCGCAAGCATGACGCCCGTCAGGGCCGACAGGTGAAGGAAGCGAAGCGGAGGAAGGAGGGCCTGCGGCCGTCCGTATTCCAGGAACACGTAGAATAGGATCAGGAAGAACGCGAGTCGGTTACGGCTCTTCGACGACCGCTCCGGCATTCCCTGCGTGCTCTTTGCGGCCGTGGTCCCGGTTCTCATCGCCTCATGGCCCCTTCGGCCGTTCGGGTTTCTTCGCCCGGAGGTCGGTTGCCGGCGTCGCAGATCACGGAAAAGAGCCCTTCGAGACAAACGTCGATCCGTTCGAAGCACTCGATGAAGTCCTCGACAGCTCTGCCGAACGGGTCGCGGATGTTCAGAAGACTGAAGGTTTCGGACCGCTTTGGAGGATTTTCCTCGAAGAGCGACAGAAGGAACATCTTCTCCTTGTGCTGCGGAAAGAGCTTGCGAAGCCGTGTGAACTGCCACGCCTCCATGGCGAAAATCATATCGGCCTCGACGACGAAGTCCTGATCGACCCGCCGCGACCGGTGGCCGGAGAGGTCGATCCCGAACCGTTCGGCGGCGGCAAGGGTTTCCCTGGGACAGCCCTCCGGCTCTCCGACGACGATCCCCGCCGAGCGACAGGTCATCCGCACCCCATCGGGAATGTGCCTCCGTGCCATCGCCTCCGCGAAGGGGCTCCGGCAGATGTTCCCCTTGCAGATGAAAAGGAGCGATCTCGGGGACGGAGGGACGGGTGGGTGGGTCAGGAAGAGCCCGTAGGTCCGCCAATAGAGATTCTTTGCAGTTCTCTTGAGGCCTCCGAGGGCCCGGCCGATGACCGGATCGATCCCGTTCACGGATTGCTCCCTGGATGCGGAGTCACTACATCCCGGACATACCGTCCCAACTCGTGCAGGAAAGGTCTTGGGTCTTGAAACCGGAGGACCTCGTTTCGCACGGAGCGGCGGAACGAGTCGGCCACGAAATTCACGAGAACGCTCGGGCGGGAGGGGGACCCGGCCGGAAGGGACTGACCGGCGGGGTTTCGGAAGAGACGGATCCAGAGGTGATCGAGATCCCCGAGCTCCCACCGAACCTTCATCCCGACCCTGTACCCGGTCGATTCTCCGACCCGCTCCCCGTTCGCCATCCGGAAGAGCAGGTACGGAAAATCCACTCCCGCGGAGACGGCAAGCTCCAGGGAACCCCAGAACCTGGCGTTGACCTCCAGGATCCGGGGGACGCCTCCCCGCTCGTCGATCTTGAACTCGACCATGGCGACGCCGTTCCATCGGACTCCTGCAAGAAGCCGCGTTGCGGCATCCAGGGCCGCCGCGGGGGGCTCGATGCTTTCGCTGAGAACGCTGACCCCTCCCGACGGCGGCTTTTCCCGTAACCTCCTGTGCGCGAAGCACGCCAGGACGACCCCATCCTTCATCAGGAGAAAGATTCCCACCCCCGGTCCCTGGACCCGTTCCTGGAGAACGAACGGGACCTTCGAAAACAGCTCGCTCGACAGGATGTCCCGAAGTTCTCCTTCGTCCCGCGCATACCGGACGCGCGTGCCGATCCAGCCCGTCTCCGTCCGTATCCGGGAAAGGTTTGGCTTGACTACCAGGGGGAAGCCGAGTGCTTCCGCGGCAACGATCACGTCCTCCCTGTTTTCGTAATCGGTCGACAGGACGCTCCCGGGCACGGGAAGTCCCAGCGTCCTGCATTGCGAAACCAGCCACGCCTTGTCCGAGACGAGGCTGTACTTGTCGAAACCGTCGAAGGGGATCGCGATCCCTTCCGCGAACTCTCCCCTCCGTTTCAGGATCTCGCTGACGGCCACGTCGGTGACGGGAAGAAGGACTGCCTGGCGAATCCCCCGGGTCCGTGCCAGAACCGCCTGGAAGAATCCCTCCGGATCCTGATACGGGGAGGGGTACTCGAATGACCCCGCGCAGAAGCGGGAGCAGGACGCAAGGGAAGGCCTCGTTTCGGCGCCGACCGTGACCCGGATCCCCCGCTTCCCGAGCGATCGGGTGATCGCCAGCGCCGGCCGCTGATCGCCGTCCAGGACGATGGCTTCCATAAGGGTCAGGAGAGCAGCCCGCACCGGGAGCGGAGCTACCGGTGGAGCATGCTCCTGTAAAGGTCGAGGTATCGATTCGCCACATCCCGTAACTGGAAGTCTCGCTCCACGCGCCGCCGGCCCTCTTCCCCCATGCGAAGGCGAAGGTCCGGGTCGCGGAGCAGTTGGACGATCCGATCGGCAAGGGAATGGGCATTTTTCGGAGGGACGAGGTAACCCGTCCGCCCGTCAAGGACCACCTCCGGGTTGCCCCCTACATTCGTGGCTACCACGGGAAGCCCGTGACTCATGGATTCCAGCAACGTGATCGACAGCCCTTCCGACAGCGACGTCAGCACCGAGATATCCATCATCTCGTAATAGCGATGGATATCCTTCCGATTCCCCATGAAGTTCACGCAGCGCTCGATCCCCAGCGTTCTTGCCTTCTCCCGCAACGCCGGTCTCTCCTTGGCTCCGCCCCCCAGAAACAGGAACCTGGCGGAAGGAACCTCCGAAACGATCGTGGGGATGGCATCCAGCAGGTAGGAAACCCCCTTCACGGGCCTGTTGTAGTTGGCGACCATCCCCACGACGAGATGGTCTTCCGGGATTCCCAGCTCCCGGCGGGCCGACGCGTCGTCCGGGCTTCCTCCTTCGATCGGATCGACGCCGTTCTTTATGACGACAACGCGGCGTTCATCCAGCCTCTCGCGTTGCAGGACCACTTCCCGGACCGCCTCCGACACGCACACCACCCGATCGGGGGCCGAACGGGTGGCCCGAAGCCATGCGTATTCGTGCGGCCCCCAGGAAAATCCCTGGTCCTCGCGATTTTCGATCAACACCCTGGCCTTGCCGAAGAGTTTAAGCAGCCTTCCGTACAGGATCGGCCAGAAAAAGTATGCGTGGAGCAGGTCGGGAGGTTGTCCGTTGAACGCCGCGAAGAGTCCGGCGAACGCCTTGACCTGTGCAATAGGGAACCGGTTCAGCCGCCGGGGAGCCGACATGAGCTCGACGGGCACATCCGGTAACACGCGATCGATGGCAGGTTTCTTGCTGACGATCCTCACCCGCCATGTCTCCTTGTCCCAATGCCTGAGCATGGAGAGCAGGTGGTTCCCCGTCCCCCCGCCGAGATCGTCGGTCAGGAACACGACCTCGACGGGCCGATGGGATGTCATGAGGCAGACCGCGCCGCGCATGTTGAAACCGGATCGGCCTGCTTCCGGTTCCCGGCCCCGACGACGATCTCCTCATATCGAGTGAGGATCCGTTCCCAGGAGAACCGTTCTCTCACGAAACGGCGTGCCGAATCCCCCATCGCCCGTTGCGCGTCCGCGGAGCGCAGGAGCCGGATCGCTTCCATCCGGAACTCCTCCGGGGTGTCCCGGATCGCGATTTCTTTCCCATCGGCCGCATCGATCCCTTCGTTGCCGATCGCCGTCGTGATGACGGGACGCCCCGCGGCCATGGCCTCGAGGATCTTGTTCTTGAGGCCGGCGCCTCTCAGTAGTGGGAACACGAACACGTCTACCGAATTGATGTACGGCCAGATAGTCTCGACGGTGCCGGTTACCACGACCCCCGGTTCCGCACCGAGCTTTTTGATGGAACCGACGGGGTCTTTCCCGATGACGATCAGGGACAGGCCGGGGAGCTCCCTTCGGATCGGGAGGAAGACCTTCTCGTAGAGCCAGTGGACCGCCTCGATGTTGGGAGGGTACCCCATGTTCCCGAGAAACCCGATGCTCGGGGATACGATCCCATCGACTTTTCCGGCAGTATAGGATCCGAGTTCCACCCCGTTGGGGACTACGTTCCTTCTCCTTCCGGCGGTGAATTTTTCGGGAACCGTCCGGGAATCGACCGCGGATATATAGATCGTTTCATCCATCTTCCGGATGACCTCGCCTTCCCAGCGGATCGTTTTCCAAAGCTCGTATCGCTCGAGGGATTCGAACCGGAACAAATCGTTTTTCCACCGCTCCTTGATCAGGGACGGGGAATCGATGAAATCCACGATGTACCTTCCCACGTTCTTCAGCGGCATGGCGGACAGGAGATGGGGAAGGAACATGGCCCCGACCCAGAGAAGGACATCGTACCTGTCCTTTCCTGCCTGCTCCGCAATGACCCGCTGAAGCTTCCCCGCCCCATGGGCAACGGGGGAAAGCGGCGGAGACCACGGGACGGCGAATCTGCAATACGTCTTCAATTTCGAGAAAATCCCGTCGGCCTGATACTTCGGATTCTGGACGTAGGACACGTTCCTGCAATATCGCCGCAGAACCTCGTAGCTATCTTTCTTGTCGGGCCTTGCGCGAAAGATGACCAGGTCCAGGGTGTGGGACTTCGACAAGTGCTCGATGATCGGAAAGTAACGGACGGAGATCCCGTGTTCGCGCAAGGGATAGGGAACCTTCGGGAAAAACATGATGATCTTTTTCCCGGAACTTATTTCGAGGGAATCCACTTACTTCCCTGCTTTCATGACTCTCGTTCGTTCCCTTGCATTCGTGGCAATCCGGGAAAAATTCCCACGGAAAAGGCTCGCCCAGAAGTAGGGATGCCAGGAGAACAGGAAACGGAACATACTTCGCAAGGGCATGGGCATCGTGATTTCAGGATTCCTCGGTCCCCCCGCCCCGCGGAACGCATGCCATACCCCGTCCAGGCATGCCTCCACCGAATCGGGGAGGTTCTTATCCCTCAAGGCCCCGCCGTAGGAAATGATATGGGCCAGGTACCTCGGGATATGGAATACCCGTTCCATCCCCTTCAGGGCGTCCATCCAGAGGAAGTAGATGTTCCGGGACCTCAGGAACACCTGGAATGGCGCATCGTTGCTCCCGGTGGAGCGGGAGTTCTTGTGGAACACGCGGGCTTCCGGAACGACGACGGCCCGATATCCCGCACGGGCCACCCTCATGGAGTAATCCTCATCCTCGTGGTAAGCGAAATACTTGTCGTTCAGGAATCCCACCCTTTCCACTACATCGTGGCGGATGAGAAGTGCCGTGCCCCAAAGGGATACGTCCACGCCGTTGGATGGATACGGTTCCCCGACTCCCAGCTTCACGATGCGCTTCCTTTTCCAGTCGATGTAACTGCCGCAGAACTGGACCTGTCCGGGCGTGTCCTGGAAATAGATGACCGGACTGGCGATTCCGACAGCGGGCGAGTTCCCGATCGTCTGCACCATTTTCTTCAACGCATCTCGTTCCACCAAGGTATCGTTGTTGAGCAGCCAGACGAAGTCCGTGCCCATCTCCAGCGCCTTGACGATCCCGAGGTTGTTTCCTCCCGTGAAGCCGAGGTTCCGCTTGCTTTCAAGGAGAGTGATCGACGGGTACCGTTGCCGTAGGACGACGGTTGAATCGTCGGTGGACCCGTTGTCGACCACCACGATCCTCATATCGGGGTAGTCGAGGTTCCTGACGGATTCGATACATTCCAGGGTGTCTCCGATCCCGTTCCAGTTCAGGATGATCGTTGTTACACGGGGAGGCAGGATGTTCTCCGGCATGTCCCTGGCTACGAGAGCGCCTTCCTCAAGAATCGGGCAGCGATCCCGGCTTTTTCCAGGAATCGGATTCGTTTGGGCTTGATGTTTTCGAGTTGTTCCATCATCTCCCCTACCCGTTTTCGCACGGCAGCCGTGCCGTTCCTGTTCACGATATGTTCGAGCGCATTCCTCCGGATTTCCTCGTACAACTTCCTGTTGCGGATCAACTCCACCACGGAATCTGCGAACTCCGCCGGGGTATCGCAAATCATTGCGTTGTGACGATGCACGAGGCCCATGCCCTGCGCGCCGATCGAGGTGGTGACGACGGGAAGTCCCCCCGACATTGCCTCCCCTACCTTTCCCTTCATGCCAGCGCCGAACCTCAGCGGCGCGACGGAAATGTAGCTGTTGCTGGAAATGGGGGCGAGGGAAGGAACGAACCCGGCGATCCGGATGCAGTCGCTGTTCAGTCGCCGGATCTGCTCCGGTGGGTTGCTCC